>Ga0265293_10000362_pt1 | contig 110158 bp, 100 predicted proteins | sample Munlanlewell138R_FD_192505 | JGI IMG/M metagenome (GOLD analysis project Ga0265293, IMG submission 192505) | Leachate microbial communities from a municipal landfill in Southern Ontario, Canada - Leachate well 138R | ecosystem: Engineered > Solid waste > Landfill > Unclassified | place... | reverse complement strand
CAACAAGGGCAAGGCGTTGCATGTGGAAAGCTACCAGATGCTCCTCAACCAGCCCGCCCTGAACTTCATCGGCAATGTCGAGGGCAAGGACATCCCGTTTGGTACCTGCGACGTGCTGGTCACCGATGGTTTCACGGGAAACATCCTGCTCAAGTACACGGAGGGGATGGGCAAGTTCATGATGCGCCTGCTCAAAGATGTCCTGACCACCAACTTTGTCGCGCGGGTGTCCGCTATGACCATGAAGGACAAGCTGGGCATTCTGAAGAAGCGCTTTGACGCTTCCGAGCACGGGGGCGCCCCCCTGCTCGGCATTTCCAAGCCTGTGATCAAGGCGCACGGCAACTCGGATGCCGTCGCCATCAAAAACGCCGTATTTCAAGCCATGAACTTCGTGCATACCGGGCTCAACCAAGACATCACCCGCTTTGCCGCCGAGCTGGAGGCCGCCCACTATCGGGAAGCGGTGGAGGGGCTGTCCGCATCGGAGGAACCCGTGCTGTCGGAGGCAAGCGAGGCACCGGACGAGCCTGAGGAGTCCGCCGCCATAGAGCAGCCGCAAGCAGAAGCGGCGTCGGACAAGGCGGAAAAAACGCGCGAGTCGGACAAACACGGCAAATCCGCCAAGAGCAAAAAGAAATAAGGGGAGGTGGTTTCATGGCAAAGGGAAAAGACCAGTCCTTGCTGGAGCAGCGCATCGGCTATCGCTTTCGGGACAAATCCCTGCTGTGCCGCGCGCTGACCCACTCCTCCTACACCAACGAAAGCCGTGCGAAAAACCACGACTGTCCCTCCAACGAACGACTGGAGTTTTTGGGGGATGCCGTGCTGCAAATATTGATCAGCGATTACCTGTTTCACGATTTTCCGGAGGACCCCGAGGGGAATCTGACCCGGTTGCGCCAACACCTGGTCTGTGAAGCCACCCTGGCAGAGTTGGCGGCACACATTCGCCTGGGGGAGTACCTGCTGCTGGGCAGGGGGGAGGAGCAGTCCGGGGGACGCACCCGCCCGTCTGTGCTGGCGGACGCCTTTGAGGCACTGCTGGCCGCCATTTATCTGGACAACGACGGCCGCGCCGAGGGCGTGACGCGGGAGGTGCTCATGACCCTGATGCAGCGGGCCATCCCCGGCAAGGCCGCCAAAAACATCGACTACAAGAGCCGCCTGCAACAACTGGTACAGCAGGACGGGGGCGAGGAGCTGACCTACGAGGTCACCAAGGAGGAGGGCCCTGCCCACGAGCGCACCTTTGAGGTGGTGGCGAAAATCAACAGCAACGTGGTGGGGAGCGGCACGGGCAAGTCCAAGCGGGAGGCCGAGCAGTTGGCAGCCCAACAGGCGCTTTCGCTGTTTGGCATCACCGACTGACACCGCCAGTCCTCGCGCCAGATCCGAGACACCGGGCGCCCCGCAAGGGGCAGTCCCGCACCCCATGCCGCCCCGGCGGGCGGCAGACACGATACCCCCGATACCGAACATCATCAGAGGAGTCTTTTCATGTATCTGAAGTCGCTGGAGCTACACGGATTCAAGTCGTTTCCCAATCGGACGGTGCTGCACTTTGACCGAGGCGCCACCGTCATTGTGGGACCCAACGGCAGCGGCAAATCCAATATTTCGGACGCCATGCGTTGGGTGCTGGGTGAGCTATCCAGTCGTAACCTGCGCGGCAGTAAAATGGAGGACGTGATTTTTGGGGGCGCCGACAGCAAGCGGCCGATGGGGTTCGCGGAGGTCTCGGTGACCTTTGACAATTCGGAAAAGGACAACCGGATTGATTCCCCCTACGACGAAATCACCGTCTCCCGCCGCTACTTTCGCTCCGGAAACAGTGAGTATCAGATCAACCGCAAGCCCTGCCGACTGCGGGACATCTTTGAGATGTTCATGAACACCGGCGTGGGGCGGGAGGGCTACTCCATCATCGGGCAGGGGAAAATCGCCGAGATTATCTCCAAGAAAAGTGAGGAACGCCGCAACTTCTTTGAGGAGGCGGCAGGCATCGCCAAGTACCGGCACCGCAAGCAGGAAAGCGAGCGCAAGCTGGCGGCGACCGAGGCGAACATGGTGCGCGAGCAGGACATTTTTGACGAGCTCGCCAAGCGCTTGGCACCGCTGGAAAAAGAGGCGGAGAAGGCACGGAAATACAGCGTATTGATGGAGGAAAAAAAGCGGGCGGACATCTCCCTGTGGCTGTACGACACAAAAAAGCTGCACCGTGACATTGTCAAAACCGAGGAAGCGGTCCAGCTCTCCGCCCACCAGCTCGAGATCATCACCGAGAACATGGAGAGCCTTGAGCGGCAGGCCGACGCCCTCGAAAAACAGACCTTTTCGGGGCGCATTCGCAGCGAGGAGATGGTCAACAGCATCACCCGCACCAAAGAAGAGCTGCACGCCATTGACAACCGCATCCAGCTCACCGAAAATGAGATTCGTCACCATGAGGAGCTGGTGGCACGGGCAGAGGAGCAGCTACTCTCCAATCGGGGCGGCAAAGACGCCCTGTCCAAAGAACGGCAGGCATACGCCGACAAAATCGCCGCCACCCTGCTGCAAAAAGAGGGGCTGGAGGCCGAGCGGGAACGACTGCTCGCCGAACAGCAGCAACGCTTGCGTGAGGTGGAGGCGTTTGACCGGGCACTCGAAAAGTCACAGCAGGAGCTGGACCAAATCGAGAGCGAGGCGGTCGACTACAAGGTACGGGTGGATGTCATCAAGGGGGCGTCCGCCGAGGGCGAGGGCAAAAAAAGTTCGCTCGAGACCGATATCAGTCAATACGAGCAGACAAGCAGCGCCCTGCAAGCCGAGGTGGCGCGTTGCGAGCAAAGCGTTGCCGGTTTCAAAACCAAGCTGACCGACTGTGAGGGGAAAATACAGGCGGCGGCGACCGAGGTGCAAAGCCTGACAAAAGAGCAAGAGGCGCTCTCCGCCCAGCTCAACGAGTACCGTGTGAACCATGACACACTGCTGGAGCGCAGCCATGCCCTGCGCCGTATGGAGGAGCACTTTGAGGGCTACTATGCGGGTGTGCGCTTTGTCATGCAGCAGGCGGAACGGCGGGCGTTCCGCGGGAACATCGAGGGGCCGATCTCTAAGATCATCAGCATTCAGCCCGCGTATGTCACCGCCATTGAAACGGCGCTGGGCTCGGCCATCCAGCACATCGTGGTGGACACGGAGGAGACGGGCAAGGAGGCCATTGAAGCCCTCAAAGGGGCCCGTGCCGGCCGCTGTACTTTTCTGCCCGTCTCTGCCATCCGCTCGGCGCCGGAAACCGAGGAGATTCGGGCGGCGGCGCGCTACCGCGGCTATATCAGCCGCGCGGACAAACTGGTGAGCTGTTCGGCTCGGCACCGTCCCATTGTGGAGTGGCTGCTGTTGCGTACGGTGATATTTGATAACCTTGACAATGCCATTGCCGCATCCAAAGCCCTGAAGCAACGGGTGAAAATCGTCACACTGGACGGGCAGACCCTCAATGTGGGTGGTTCCATGACCGGCGGCGCGACCAACCAACAGGGGAGCGGTATCCTGTCCCGCGGGGCTGAGATTAACCAAATTTTGGAGCAGGCCAAGGAAATCGCCGGCCGTATCGACACCCTCAAGGCGCAAATCGGCCGCCTGAACACGCAAATCAACCAAGTCAGGCAGGAAGAGCGGGACGCCGAGCAGACCAAAGAGCTGCTGCTGACCATGTCCCGCGCCCAGTTCGCCGCACTGGATGCCGCCACCGCCAAGCTGGACGCCAACCAGAACCTGTTGGTCAAGCTCAGGCAGGATTATGAGGCGCTGCAAAGCTCTCAGGAGCGGAGCGGAGTCGAGCTGCAAAGTCTGTCGGAGAAGCTCAGCGTGCTGGAGGGGCAGAAAGCGCTTCTCAGGCAGCACCGCCAGCAACAGGCGATTGAGCGCAATGCCTGCGACGACCGTCGGCTGTCTTTGGGAGAGTCGGCCAACCAGGTGTTCCTGCGCATCACCGAGCTGGCCAAGGATATCGAGGCGGCGGGTGAGATGATGAACAGTCTGCACACCCGCTCCGAGAGCTTTGAGTCGGACAATGCCGAGCAGCAGAAACGCATCGCCGCATGGCGGCAAAAGATTGAGCAGCTGCAAGACCTGATTTTGCAGAGCGAGCGGGAAAAGGAAGCGGTACGCACCCGAATAGACACCCTGCACTCGGACAGAAGCGAGCTGGAGTCCGACCTGCTTGACTATGAGAAACGCACCGGGGAGCTGCGCGCCAAAATCAAGGCAAAAACCAATGAAAAAGAGCTTTGCTTCCGTCTGCACACCACCAATGAAGCCAAGCTGGAACAACTGCGCGCCAACCAGGACCGCCTGGGCTCGCATATTTACGAGGACTATGAGCTGACCTATGAGCAGGCGGTGGCACTGGACTACCCGCCCGTGACCCCCGAGAACAGGGGCGAGGTTGCCGCGCTGCTCAACTCCTGCCGCGGGAAAATCAAGAATTTGGGCGGGGTGAACCCCAACGCCGTGGAGGAGTACCGAGAGGTCAAGGAGCGTTATGACGCCCTACACCTGCAGCTCACCGACCTGAAAACCTCCCGGGACGAGCTGCTCGGGATCATCAGCCGCCTGGAAAACGAGATGAAGGTCAACTTCCTACATGCCTTTGAGCAAATCAACCGGCATTTTGCCATCGTTTTCCGGGAGCTGTTCGGGGGCGGGCAGGCAGAGTTGCTGTTGACCGACCCGGAGGATGTCCTCACCTGCGGCATTGAAATCAAAGTCGCCCCTCCGGGCAAGATCATCAAGAACCTGTCGCTGCTCTCGGGCGGCGAGCAAGCCTTTGTCGCCATTGCGCTCTTTTTCGCCATCCTGAAGGTGAATCCCACACCTTTTTGCATCCTGGACGAAATTGAGGCGGCGCTGGACGAGGTCAATGTGGCGCGCTTTGGCGACTATATCAAGCGGTTCTGCCAGCAAACCCAGTTCATCCTGATTACTCACCGCCGCGGCACCATGGAGGTGGCCAACCGGCTCTACGGTGTGACCATGCCGGAAAAGGGCATATCCAAAGTGATCGGCATCCATGTGGATGAGATCGAAAGCAAGCATAAGGAGATGTTTGATGACATTCTTTGAGAAACTGAAGGCAGGCCTCAAAAAAACCAAGAACGCCATCTTTGGCAAGCTTGACGATTTGTTCAAGGCTTTCGTCCGCATTGATGAGGATTTGTTTGACGAGTTGGAGGAGCTGCTCATCGGCGCGGATGTCGGGGTCAGCGCCACCGAGGAGATTTTGGTGAGGCTGCGCCAGCAGGTGAAGGACACCCGCACCACCGACCCGAAAAAGGTCAAGGAGCTGTTGTTCCGGATTTTGCGGGAGATGATCGGGGAGGGGGTGTCCCTGAAGCTGGATACCGTCCCCTCGGTGATTCTGGTGATTGGGGTCAATGGGGTGGGCAAGACCACCTCAATCGGCAAGATTGCCTCCCAGCTCAAAAAGCAGCATAAAAAAGTGATGGTTGCCGCCGCCGACACCTTCCGCGCCGCCGCCGCCGAGCAGCTCTCTGTTTGGTGCGAGCGCGCCGAGGTAGAGCTGGTGCGCCAGGGGCAGGGGGCTGACCCTGCCGCCGTGGTGTTTGATGCCATCGTGTCCGCCAAAAGCAAGAAGGCCGACGTGCTTATTGTGGATACCGCCGGTCGGCTCCACAATAAGAAGAACCTGATGGACGAGCTTTCGAAAATCAACCGGGTCATCAGCCGCGAGCTGCCAGCCGCCGACCGTGAAAATCTGCTGGTACTCGACGCCACCACCGGTCAGAACGCCATCCTGCAAGCCAAGGAGTTCAAGGAAGCCGCCAACATCACAGGCATCGTGCTGACCAAGCTGGACGGCACCGCCAAGGGCGGGATTGTACTGTCCATCAAAAAAGAGCTGCAGATCCCGGTGAAGTTCATTGGTGTGGGCGAGGCGATTGACGACATGCAGCCCTTTGACGGGGAAGAATTCACAAAGGCATTATTCGAATGACAAAACTATTGCTGGCTACCCATAACGACCATAAGGTCAGGGAATTCAGGGCACTGCTTGCCGGGGACCCCGTCACACGGGCGCGCTTTGAGGTATACTCCCTCTCCGACATCGGCTTTCACGGGGAGATTGCGGAAAACGGCGCCACCTTTGAGGAAAACGCCCTCATCAAAGCCCAGGCGGTCGCCCGGGAGGGCTACCTGTCCGTCGCCGACGACTCGGGGCTGGAGGTGGACGTCCTGCACGGCGCGCCCGGCGTGCACTCCGCGCGCTATGCCGACCCGAACCGTGCAGACGATGCGGCCAACAACGCGCTGCTGCTCGCCCGCCTCTCGGATGTGCCGGCCCCGCAGCGAAGCGCCCGTTTTGTCTGCGCCATCGCCTGCGTCTATCCGGACGGTACTTTTTTCACCGTGCGGGGCAGTTGCGAGGGGCGCATCACCCGACAACCGCAAGGGCAGGGGGGCTTTGGCTATGACCCGCTGTTCTATGTGCCGGCACTGGGCCGCACCTTTGCCCAGTTGACGGGAGAGGAAAAAAACAATATCAGCCACCGGGGCAGGGCAACCGCCGCACTGATCGCCGCCCTGGGGCAAAGAGATAAGGAGCATCTATGCTGACCAGCAAACAGCGTGCAAAACTGCGCGGGATGGCGAGCCATACGGAGCCGATTTTTCAGATCGGCAAGGGCGGCATTTCGGAGGAAAGCTGCCTGCAGATCGGCCATGCGTTGGAGGCACGGGAACTCATCAAGGTCAGGGTGCTGGGCAACAGCGACAGTACCGCCGCCCAGGCGGCGGATATGCTCGCCCGGGCCACCGGGGCGGAGGTGGTGACGGTGACCGGCGCCACTTTTGTCCTGTACCGAGAGTCGAGCAAAAAGAAAAGGATCTTTTTCGATGAATGAGATTCGCCTTGGGATTTACGGCGGTACTTTCTCCCCCCCGCACCTGGGTCATGTGCATGCGGCACGGCGCTTCCTGGAAGGGCTGTCCCTTGACCGGCTGCTGGTCATCCCCGCCGGGATCCCCCCGCACAAAGACCAGCAAGACGGCGTGACAGCCGAACAGCGGTTTGCCATGTGCCGGCTGGCTTTTTCCGCCTTGCCCCGCACCGAGGTCAGCCGCATGGAGCTGGACAGGGCCGGCATCAGCTATACCTGTGATACTTTGGCGGCGCTGGCGGCACCGGGCAGACGCCTGTTTGTGCTGTGCGGCACCGATATGATGCTCACGCTGGACCGGTGGCGCCAACCGGAGAGACTGTTTGCCCTGGCGACATTGGTGCTGGTGCGGCGGGAATCCGACCCGGAGCTTACCCATGCCATTCGGGAGAAAAACCGGCAGTACCGGGCGCGATATGGGGCAGAAGTTGAGGTGCTGGACGGGGAGGTACTCACGCTTTCCTCCGCCTTCGTGCGGGAGCAGATACGAAAGGGGCGGCCGGTGTCGGAGCTTTTGGACGTGTCGGTGGCGGCTTATATCAAAGAACAGAGGCTGTACCAATGATCCCCCCCGAAGCCCTAAAGCGTCTGCGCGAGGATATGGAAGCCGCCCTGGATAGGGAGCGCTTCACCCATACGCTGGGGGTGGAGGCGGAGATCCTTTGGCTCGGCAACCACTTTCCGGGCACAGACCCGGACCGCCTGCGCGTCGCCGCCCTGCTACACGACCTCACCCGGCCACAGTCTGCCTCCGAGCAGCGCCGGCTCTGCCGCCACCTGCAAATCCCGCTGACCCCCGCCGACCTTGCCTCCCCCGCCGTCCTTCATGCCAAGACAGCCGCCAAACTGTCCGCCCGGCAGTACCCGCTGCTGGTGGACGACGAGATTGCCGGGGCGATCGCCAAACACACCACCGGCGACCCGGAGATGTCCCTCTTTGATCAACTGCTGTTTATCGCCGACTATACCGAGCCGGGCAGGGAACACCCCGCCTGCCGGCAGGTTCGTGCGTACCTGCACCAGGCCCTGCCCGGCGCGCAGGCACACGAGCGGGAGGCCATTCTCACCCAAGCGGTAGCCGACGCGCTGTGCCATACCAGGGACTACCTGCTGTCACAGGGGCTGCCCATCGCCCCGCAAAGTATCGCCGCCATTGAAGCGTTGCGCTGAGATGTCGCATAGCCCCCGCTTTCATGGGCGATACTACTCCGTATACACTGGTTGTAACGGAGGCCCTATGAAACACAAGCGATGGTTGACCCTGCCCCTCTTATTGCTCGCGATTTTTTTGCTGATTTTCGCCGGTTGCGGCTGTCTATCGGCGGAAACTCCCCCGCAGGCCGAAAAAAAGCTGCACAATTTCCTGATTGCCGGGTATGACGAGGCGGCCTGCAACACCGATGTGCTCGCCCTGGTCTCCTATGACGCGGCGGCCCATACGGTCAGCGTCATGCAAATTCCCCGTGATACCTATCTCAGCTCTGCCCCGTATCCCCATAAGATCAACGCGGTGTTTGCCGCCGCCTGCGCCGCGCGAGAGGATTCCCTGCAAGGCAAGCGGGAAGCCATGAGTCTCCTGCAACGCACGATCTGTGAGACCTTCGGCGTGCCGATTGACCACTATATAGCCGTTTCACTGCAGGACTTTGTGCAGATGATTGACCGCATGGGCGGGGTGGAGGTGACCCTCCCCTTTGATATGAGCTATTGGGACGAGGCGCGGCAGCGCACGGTGGCGCTGAAGGCGGGAAAACAGACATTAAACGGCCGCATGGCGGAGCAGTTTGTCCGTTTTCGCCGGGGGTACGCGGAGGGGGACCTTGGCCGCATAGACGCGCAAAAGCTGCTCATCGCCGCTTTGCTTGACAAGGCCGGGGAGATGAACATCAGCGTGATGGGCGTCGTTTTCACCGAGATGCGGGAGCATATGGTGACCGACGTGGGGGCGAGCGAGGCGCTGACCTATCTGGCGCATTTTCTCAAGGACTACCGGCACACCAAGCTCACGTTCATGAACCTGCCGGGAGAGGCAGTGACAGAGCGGCAGATTTCCTACTACGCCGCCAATCGGGCGGCGTCCGCAGAGCTGCTGGGGCGCTATTTCAGCCCCCGTCCGGACACTTACCGCGCGGCTGACTTTGACCCCCGGCGTGCCCTGGTGAGACCGGGGAGCGTATCGATGCGGCAGGTCTACGAGCGGCAACAGATGCCCTACCATATTTTCACCAAAGAAGAGCTGCAAGACATGCATATCAAAACAAAAGGATAGACGGAGAGACAACGATGCAAGAAACACAAGCACACGCCAACCTGCAAGGCGCCGGCCCCCAGACCTTAGCGGAGCGCATGGTGTCGATTCTGGACCGGAAAAAGGCGGAGAAGTTAGAGCTGTATCTGGTGCGGGATGTGACCATCATCGCCGACTACTATGTCATTGGGACCGGGCGCTCATCCACCCATGTCAAGGCCCTTGCCGATGAGCTGCTCTATGAAATGAGCCTGCACCAGGTCAACGCCGACCGCGTGGAGGGGCGAGAGGGCGCGTCATGGATTCTGCTTGACTTTGGCTCTGCGCTGGTACATCTGTTTGACAGTGCTTCCCGGGATTACTACCGGCTGGAACGGCTGCTCGGCGCTGAGCTACAGGTCGGCATTCACCACCTGCTACAGGACATACAAACAAACAACGCAAGAGAAACAGAGGAAAAAGAGTCATGAAACACGATTTTCAAACCATCGAAGCAAAATGGCAGGGCAGATGGGAACGCGACCATGTCTTTGCGGCTGCCAACGACTATACAAAACCCAAGTACTACCCCTTGGTGGAGTTTCCCTATCCGTCGGGGCAGGGACTGCACGTGGGGCATCCCCGCCCCTATACAGCGCTTGACATTGTGGCGCGCCAGAAGCGGATGCAGGGGTACAATGTGCTGTATGCCATGGGCTGGGACGCCTTTGGCCTGCCCACCGAAAACTACGCCATGCAGCATAAAATCCACCCCAAAACAGTGACGGAAAAAAATGTCGCCCGCTTCAAGAAGCAACTGCAGGCCTTGGGGCTGTCCTTTGACTGGAGCCGTGAAATCAACACCACCGACCCCGCATACTACAAGTGGACCCAGTGGATTTTCCTCAAGCTGTTTGAGGCGGGGCTGGCGTATAAGAAGAAAATGGCGGTCAACTTCTGCACCAGCTGCAAAGTGGTGCTGGCCAATGAGGAAGTGGTGGACGGCGGCTGCGAACGCTGCAAGGGTGAGGTCATCCACAAGGAAAAAGAGCAGTGGATGCTGAAAATTACCGCCTACGCCGACCGCCTGATTGACGACTTGGCGGAGGTGGACTTCATCGAAAAGGTCAAGACCCAGCAGACCAACTGGATCGGCCGTTCCATCGGCGCGGAGATCACTTTCCGTACCAATACCGGCGACAGTCTGACCGTCTTTACGACCCGTCCCGATACCCTGTTCGGCGCTACATATATGGTCATGGCGCCCGAACATCCCCTGCTTGCCAAGTGGGAGGGGCAATTAAAGAACCTCGATGCCGTCCGAGCCTACCGCACGGAGGCGAGCAAGAAGTCGGACTTTGAGCGCACCGAGCTTGCCAAGGACAAGAGCGGAGTGCGCCTGGACGGCGTGTATGCCGTCAACCCCGCCAGCGGCGAGCAGATGCCCATTTTCATCTCCGACTATGTGCTGGTAGGGTACGGCACCGGTGCCATCATGGCGGTGCCGGCACATGATGAACGCGACTGGGAGTTTGCCCGGAAGTTTGATCTTCCCATTGTGGAGGTGGTCGCGGGCGGAGACGTAAAGCAGGCTGCCTATACCGACACGGCAAACGGCGTGCTGGTCAGCTCCGGCTTTCTCAACGGCCTGGCCGTGCCTGCGGCAAAGCAAAAGATGATTGACTTTTTGCAAAGCGAGGGCATCGGGCAGGAGAAGGTCAACTTCAAACTCCGTGACTGGGTGTTCTCCAGGCAGCGGTACTGGGGCGAGCCCATTCCGCTGGTCAACTGTCCCGCTTGCGGCTTTGTGCCGGTGCCGGAGGCAGAGCTGCCCCTGACCCTGCCCGAACTGTCTGCTTACGAGCCCACCGATACGGGCGAGTCGCCGCTGTCGCTCGTGACCGACTGGGTCAACTGCGCCTGCCCGCGCTGTGGCGGCGCGGCCAAGCGTGAAACCGACACCATGCCCCAGTGGGCAGGCTCCTCCTGGTACTTCATGCGCTACTGCGACCCCCACAACGACCGCGAGGTTGCCTCCAAGGAAGCGCTGGCGTACTGGATGCCGGTGGACTGGTACAACGGCGGCATGGAGCACACCACACTGCACCTGCTCTACTCCCGCTTCTGGGCGAAGTTCCTCTTTGACCTCGGCGTGTTGCCCACGAAAGAGCCGTACCTCAAACGCACCTCCCACGGCATGATTTTGGGGGGAAACGGCGAGAAGATGTCCAAGACCAGAGGCAACGTGGTCAACCCTGACGACATTGTCGCCGAGTATGGCGCCGACACCTTGCGTCTGTATGAAATGTTCATCGGCGACTTTGAAAAGTCCGCCCCGTGGAACCCCCAGAGCATCAAGGGCTGCAAGAGATTTCTTGAGCGGTTTGCCGCACTGACCGAGATGACAGGCGGGGCAGGGACGAGCGCCCGGCTGGAAAAGAGCCTGCATAAAACCATCAAGAAGGTCACCGCCGACATTGCCGAGATGAAGTTCAATACGGCGATTGCCGCCATGATGACCCTGCTCAACGAGATTTACGACCACGGCAGCGTGGGTGCGGCTGACCTGTCGGTGTTCGCGCGCCTGCTCTCCCCCTTTGCGCCCCATATTGCCGAGGAGGTCTGGGAGGCACTCGGCAACCGGGGGTATGTATCGCTGGCCCCGTGGCCGACGCATGACGAGGCGAAAACCGTGGATGACACGGTGGAGGTGGCGGTACAGGTCAACGGCAAAGTGCGCGCCGTGCTGGCACTGCCCGTGGACGCCGCCAAGGAAAGCGTGCTGGCGCAGGCCCTGGCAGACACACGCGTCAGCGCCGCCATGCAGGGCAAGACGGTGGTCAAGGAAATATGGGTGCCCAATAAAATCCTCAATATTGTCGTGAAATAAAAAGCAAACCAAAAGCAGACACATCCTATGGCTGCGTCTGCTTTTCAGGAGGGGAATATGAACTGCGAAGGACTTTCGATCAACTTTTTAGGCGACAGCATCACCTTTGGTTTCGGGGCACTGCCCGCCCGCTCGTATGTCAGCTGCCTCAAGCGCGAGCTGCACTTAAAAGAGGCGCGCAATTACGGGGTGAGCGGCTCCCGCATCGCTCGGCAAAACAGCCCTCTCGACCTGGGGTTTCCCTTTGTTGACCGCTACAAGGGGATGGACGAGCAGGCAGATGTGGTGGTGGTCTTTGGCGGCACCAATGACTACGGGCACGGAGACGCCCCCATCGGCAGCTTTGAGGACCGCACTGAGTGCACCTTTTACGGCGCGCTGCACCTGCTCATGGAGGGCCTCATGGTCAAGTACCCTCTTGCCACCATTGTCTTCATGACCCCCCTGCATCGGCTGGATGACCACAAGCCGAGCAAGGGCAACAATCTCCCCCTCTCCGCCTATGCAGACATCATCAAGGAGGTGGCGGAGGCGTACGCCATTCCCGTGCTGGACCTGTACCGCACCAGCGGAATGCAGCCCAATGTGCCCACTAACCGGAAGCAGTACATGCCGGACGGCCTGCACCCCAACAGCAAGGGGCACGCCCTGCTGGCGTCCCGGCTCAAGGGCTTCTTGGAAAGCCTGTAAGCACGGACCTACCCTCTGTGCCGCTGACGGTACCTGCTCGGGGTGACCCCCGTGATTTTCTTGAAAACTTTGGAAAAATAGCTCTGGTCCTCAAACCCCAGCATCTCCGCGATTTGAATCATGTCCAGCTCCTTGTTCATGAGGTATCGTTTGCTGTTTTCAATCCGGACTTGGTTGAGGTATTGGCTGAAGCTGACGCTCATGCCCTCTTTGAACACTTTGGAAAAGTAAGCGGGGCTCAGGTAGACCGCCTTGGCGACATCCTCCAGCGTGATTTTTTCGCGGTAGTGGCGCTTGATATAGTCCACCGCCTTGTAGATGGTATCCATGTGCTTGACATTTTTGATGGTAAAGACACAGTCGGTGAAACGGACCATGATGCCCGACAGCCAGCTTGCCAGTCCTTCCACCGTCTGGTAGTGGTTGATCTGGTCGAGAAATTTGTAGTTCAGACCGAAAATCTGCTCCAGATCCGCCCCACCCTCCAGCGCCGCCCGGGACAGCAGCACGACCAGCTCCAAAATCCTTGCTTTCACCCGTTCAAAATCCTTGTTGGAGCTGTTGATAATGTGGCGCAAAATCTCGTCCAGGATCCGGATGGATTCTTCCTTTTCGCCTAAGGCAATGAGTGCGAGGAGCTCCCGTTCCTTTTCGATCGGGTAGGAGGGGGCGGCGTTGTCACTGCCCATGGTGTTGATGTAGTCGAGATACTTTTCCATATCGCGCCCCACCGTTTCCTCATCACCGATGTACTGCAGTTGCGCCGCACCGCTGATGAAGGCGCACACCGAAAAGAGCATCTCTGACAGGGCGGTCACCCGCTCGGGGGACAGTTCCGGTATGTGGCTCATCTCCGCGCGCAGGCGTTCTTTGTGTGCTTCGTCCAGCCGGTACTTTTGCATCACATCTTCGGAGAGGTACTCCTCACGGTCAATGAGCAGCACAGGTCCGCCGATGGCCAGTGCCACAATCGCGCCGTCGGTATAGACGGGAGAGGCGAAATGCACCAGTCCCATCGGACAGTAAAAAATATATTTGCCGCCAAAGCGCTCGGCTTGGTAGGCGGCGTAACGCAGCGTCCGCTGACACGCCACCGATTGCCCGGCAAGCTCACAGACTGTTTGGCAGAACCGGCAGTTCTGCCGCGCCCGGTACCCCGTCTCGTCCTGAGGGATGCTGCAACAGGGGATCCCTGTGGCCATCGAAAAGTACTCCATCTGCTCGTGAATGGTCTGGGTTAGCCTTTTTGCTTCGTTTGGCGTATTCAATCACCCCACCTCGCTTTCGTCCTTTTCCCGACACCGCTTGTTACCTTAGTATAGCATAAAACAAACAAAAAGAACAGGTTTTTTTACACTGTCCGCAGTGCGCCTGTCCTTGAGGTCCTCTATGAATTATAAATTACTCGCCTGCAAGGTCCTGCAAAGGGAATGCTCGCATCTGTGCGCCCAAAGTGACAACTTCATTGACATCACCTACCTAAGACAGGGGTTTCACAACACCCCCGCGCGTTTGCGCGAGTTGCTGCAGGCGGAAATTGACGCCATTGATGCAGAGTGCGACACCCATAGCAAGGAGATGTACTTCGACGCCATTCTGCTGGGCTACGGGCTATGCAGCAACGGCATTGTGGGGTTGCACTCCGCACGGCATACGCTGGTTGTCCCGAGGGCACACGACTGCATCACGCTGCTTTTGGGCAGCAAGGAGCGCTACCGGGACTACTTTGACGCCTGCCACGGCGGCATTTACTGGTACTCAAAGGGCTGGCTGGAAAACGCCCCCATGCCCTCAAAGGAAAGATACGACCAGCTTTTCAAGGAGTATTGCGAGCAATACGGAGAAGATAACGCCACTTATCTTCTGGCAGAAGAACAAAGCTGGCTCACCAGATACCAACACTGCAAATACATTGAATGGAAAGAGCTGCCCTTTGAGAGCGCGGCGGCGTACACCGAGGCATGTGCCGATTTCCTGCACTGGCAGTTTGAGCGATTGACCGGCAGCTCCCGACTGCTGGCGGATATGCTGGCGGGGCAGTGGGATCCGGACCGCTTTTTGGTGGTACCGCCGGGCGAGACTATCCGGCCCTCAAACGGCCCCGATATCCTGTCCTGCCAAGCCTGCCCGCCCGCCGATCCCTCCTGACCCCCCGCTCACCCGCCGTCGAGGCGGCTTTCTCACCGCGAAGCGGGATTTCACCGTGAAGCGATTTCGCCCGGTTGCAAGGGTGGATTTCAATAATAAAGCAGAGATTTGTTGTTAAACAAACCTCTGCTTTTTCTTGTCAAAGACTACCCAAAAGATACATTTCGGAGGTAAGACTACCCAAAAGATACATCTGAAAACCGCCTGCACGGGACGCAAAAAAGCCCTCGGCTTCCGACTGCTGCCGGTTGCCGAGGGCTTCCTCTTATCTGACATATTTCTGCTGCACGCGGGCTCCGCATTTGAACTCGACCTCGATTCCGTCGCTGTTCACGGTGATGCGTTCTACCAGTGTCTTCATCAATCCGGCGTCGTCCGTTTCCGCTATGCTGCCGTCCTGCAGTCCCTGCTCGAAGGCGTCGATCCATGTCTTGACTTCGGCGTATCTGGTTGCTGCCGTTTTCATCTCGGCCTGCCGCGCTTCGAGCTCTTTCATTCGCTCGCTGCATGCGCGGATCTCCGTATCGTATGCCTCTGCCGCGATGAGTCCGCTTTGCTTGTTCTTGTGGAGTGTGAGCGCCGTCTCCTGCAGCTCGATGATTTCCTGTTCGACCACCTCGCGCTCCTCTGCATTGTCCGGCTGCATCGCCAGCTGCGTCCCTTCCCGCACTGCCTCGATGACCTCTGCTGCGTTGTCCGCCATCTGCTTGATCGCGGCTGCGTAGGTCTTTTCCATGACGTCCTCACGCACATGGTGACTGTCGCATGCCGCTCGCCCGTTCACGATTCTGTAACTGCAGCCCCAGCTTGCTACCCGTTCGCCGGTACCCATCGTGCGTACCTGTCTGCGTAACATTGCTCCGCACTCACCGCATACCAGCAGCCCGCTGAACGGGTACTTGCTGGTGAAGCGGCTGTTTCCGACAGCCCTCGTTCCTGCTTCACGCCGGTTCTTCATTTCCGCCTGCGCCATCTCGAACATCTCTTTGTCGATGATCGCCGGATGCGTATTTTCTACGTAGTACATCGGTGCTTTTTCGCCGTCATTCTTCTTCCGGTGTTTTGTCAGGACATCCGGTTTATATGTCTTTCCGAGGATGGCGTTGCCCGTGTATTTTTCGTTTGTCAGGATGCTTTCGACCACGTTGTGCTGCCAGTGCGTTTTCCCGAGCGGCGTAAGGATTCCGTCCGCCTCGAGTCTTTTGCAGATTCGCGTCACCGTTATCCCTTCGATGAACTCTCTGTATATTCGCCGCACGATCTCGGCCTCCGCCTCGTCGATTACGTAGACCGTCAGACAGTTTTCGTCTTTTCCGTTTTTCTTATATCCGAGCATCAGTCCGGTGTTCAGGATGATTTCGCCGTTCTGGAATTTCCGCTGCCATGCCCACTTGATGTTCGTACTGATCGTCCGCGATTCCTGCTCGGCCATCGCTGCAAGGATCGTGATGAGCACCTCGCCGCCGGGCGTCAGTGTATCGATGTTCTCACTCTCGAAGTACACGCTGATGCCGAGGTCTTTGAGTTCGCGTATGTACTGCAGCGCGTCGACCGTATTTCTGGCGAATCGGCTGATGCTCTTGACGAGCACCTTTTCGATCTTGCCCGCGCGGCAGTCGTTTATCATGCGCATGAAGTTCGGTCGTTTTTCTGCTCTCGTGCCGCTGATGCCGGGGTCTGCATAGATGTCAACCTTCTCCCAGTCTTTGTTGCTGGCGATCATCTGCGTGTAGTGCTCAACCTGCCGCTCGAAATTGTCTTCCTGTTCTTCCTTTTCGGTCGATACTCGCGCGTATGCTGCTACCTGAAGCAACCGTCTTTGTGTCTGCGTCGCTGTCGTATCGAAGAGGTTGATACGCGGGATCTCACGCACGATTCGTCTTGCCGTTGTTGCCGTTGCCATTATGCTTCCTCCTTCTTGTTCCAACCGGGCTTGTTTCCGGGCTGCCCGTTCGAGTATGCGCGGGTGTATTCCGCGCCGTTATAGAACACGATTATTATCTTGACAGGAGGTGTTCGCTGTGCCTGCATCAGAAGCCGAACTCCTGCAGCATCGTTGCTGCTTTACCGGGCATCGTCCCGAAAAACTGAATGTTCCCGAAAAAGAAGTGATCGCCGCGCTGCGTCGTGAGATCATTGTTGCCGCCGATGATGGCTTTATTACTTTCATCACCGGCATGGCTCGAGGCGTTGACATCTGGGCAGCGGAAATTGTGCTCGAGCTGAAAGCGGCTGGCCGCCCTCTCCACCTGATCTGCGCAAGCCCGTATGAAGGATTCGAGCGTTCATGGTCGCCGGATTGGCAGCGCCGTTATAACAACATCCTTGCCGCTGCGGATCTCGTCCGGTACATCTGCCCGTCTTACAGCCGTGCCTGCTTCCAAATCCGCAACGAGTGGATGGTCGATCACTCCGCTCGTGTGATCGCTGCATATAATGGCGAATCTGGCGGAACGCGCAATACGATCGTGTACGCCGAGAAGCACGGTGTCGCCGTGCGCCATGTCCTCAAATTCTAACTGTAACGCAAAATGCCTCGTACCGTTCTGGTGCGAGGCATTTTTATGTTATGTCTTATTTTGTTTTACCCTCTGCTATAAAATATGTTTTTTTAATAAACTTTTCATAATCATTCAGAACAACGCTGTCATCAAATGTATCACGAATTTTTGTCGAGTAACGCATTAAATCAGTATCGTTTATTACGCTATTGTAATAATCTGCATAATCTTTGGAATCAATAAAGCTGTATGCTGGACTTTTTTCTTTCAAATGCAGTATGACAATAAGCGTTTTATCCGGCGTGTGAAAATACGAAGCCGGATCGTCTTTTGAAAGCGCAAAATACTTATCCAAATTATGTTCGGTCAACACATCGTATTTCTGAAAAGCGCCACCGTTTTTATAATATGGCACTTGCTCGAAAATAATAAAAATCTGAAAATACGGGATCGAATTCGACCTAATATTCGCAGTCTCCCCAAGCATGTTTTCAAAATAGTTGTTGCTATTTTGAGAATAATTTCTCATGACAAACTTTACAGCATAACCCGCAACCGGTTTTCCGCGCTTGCTCACCGTTATGTCAACATTTTTAGGGTAATACCTTCCTTGGATGCTTCCTTCTTTATCGTTTCCAATTCCTTGTGCCAGCACTGTATATTCGGGACCAAAGAGCTCCTTTATATCCCTTGCTATATGCCCGTGTAAGCTTTTGAGTTTTGCTGTGCTTCTTGATGTGTCTACACTCAGATAAGTCTTAAATGACTCCCTTACTACTTCCAAAAATTGTTGATTGTTTAACATGAAAATATTCCTCCGTCGTATGAAAATTTGTAATCAAGATATGCTTTTACGTCTTTTGATGAAAAAGTATAATAACCACCACTTTTATATTTTCCTAATAACTCTATATATGATATAAACTCATCCGTTTTCAACACCGCAATAATTTCTTTCATGTTAATGGTATCGCTTACAATATACAATCCACCATAGACTCCCGTTCCGGGCGGTGCCTCCGTAAACTTAAAGTCCTCTTTTGAACGAAGCAAAGAATTAATTGCCAGTTTGTTTTTGTATGTATCACTAATTGCTTGGCTACGTCCAAATGCATACCAGTAAACTGCTGCATCTTTTTCATTACTACGCTTAGTTAATTGAGCTTTGTTATCCACAAGATAACGATACAGTTTTTCATCTTTTTGTAACTCGTCTTCCAAAATTAAATTTCCCTTATGATCATACGGATAGAAAATCCTCTGCTCTACCCCTTTTGAAGACTTTATCACGGGAATAATATATTTTGATTGAAAATCGAATTCGTTAATAAAAACGCCATCACAAAGCGTTGCATATCCGTTCTTAACCGCTACGTCACTTTTCCCCAAGTTGAAAAGAATTTTGTGTAGAAGATGCAATTCCTCTTTCTTTGCAAAATAATAATTACCGGCTATTTGATAATCGTCTGGCTCTACAGTTTCCACATAATACGGAACCCTGTTCTTTTCGTCAAAACGGTAATAATCTACGCTTTGATTTTCTTCACCTTTTTTTAGTATTGTAATTGCAGTGTACGTAGTGGCATCAAATGCTTGAAAGTGTCTCAAATCAACAACCGTCGTGAGAAGCTTTTCTTGCGCCAAATACTTCCGCATGTATGCACCCGCAATACTATTGAAGTATGAACTCGGGGTAATATATCCGAGCGTTCCGGTTTCGTTCAGCATTTTGATCCCAAGCTCATAAAACACGATAAAAAGATCTGTCATCCCGTTCTGTGCAAAAGAAAACTTCTTTATTTCATCGAACGAGTCTCCCAAATTATGCACACGAACATACGGCGGATTACCTAAAACATAATCCATTTTCCCATCAAAACTTTTTATCGCTAATGCGTCTCCACAAAGAATATTCCATTCAACCTCAAATACATCGAACTGTTCCGCTACGCGACTAATGTTTTCTATGCATTTTTTCTGCTCAACTATTTCTAATTCTATTCCGTGTATATATGTTGCCAAATCTGATCTTAAATCATCAATACTATACCCTTGACTAATTGCTTCTGTGCAATATCTACGAACAATTTGAGTCAAAAATGCTCCATCGCCACAGCTATTATCAATCACGTGCTTTTTTAGTATTTTCGCACCATAATACCCAGCCAAATCAAGAATATTATCAACAATAAAGATTGGTGTGTAAAAACGACCATTCTCTTTTTCTGTCGTAATACTTTTTTGCATCGTTTTCATTCTTTTGTCCTTTCATTATTGTAAAACGGAACTAAATTGTCTCCTTTGAAAAGCAAAGCCTCTACCTGCTTCTTGTATTCCTCTTTCAGTTCATCCGGCGAGTTGATCGTCATCTTTCCGCCGAACTGGAACATCCAGCCCCAGAACGTCGGACTGACCTGTACCTTCACGGCCGCGATGATCGTCGTATCGTTGATGCGAAGCATCTTTGTGTCCTCGCCGAATTTATCGTAGACGACACCTATCAATTTGTCCTCGAACTGCAGCGTCACGTCGAGTGGATCCCCGCCGTACATTTTGAACGCCGATTCTGTGTATCCGGCAATGCTGCTGCGCAGTTCTTTTGCTTTATCCGAAATGTCCTCGTCCTTGACTTCGACCTGTTCCATGCGATCAAGCCGATAATTCACGGTGCAATCCTTTTGCGGAAAATACGAAACGAGGTAGTAGTTGTCTTCGTGAAATACCAACGCAACCGGCTCTGCTTGATAGTGGTGCTTATCGCGGCGATAGTGCTTCTGTCCGTTCTCATCCAGATCATAATAATAGAAGATGATCTTCTTGTTCGCCTTTATCGCTGTTTCAATGCGATCGACCGCGTAATAGATCATTTCGTTGTGGTGCTTCCGCGTGTTGAAGCAAACCATATTGTCCTTCAGCAGCTCTGCTTTGTGGCTGCCGCCAAGCGCCGCGACCTTATCGATGAGTTCCGCCGTTTTCTTATCGGTTATGAAGCTCGCTGCCTGAATTGCGTCGATCAAAATCTTGAGCTCTGCATCCGAGAAATTATCTTCCGGCACATAGTAGCATTTTTCGTGGTCAACGAAATAACTCATTACCTCGAAGCCATAATCGTTGAGTGCCTTCATGTCTTTTGACAACGTGCGGATGTCGCAGCTGATACCCATCGCTTCCAGACGTTCGCATATTTCTTTGCGGCGCATCGGATGTTGTTCATCGGTCTCGCGGCGTAGCATCTCCATGAGTTTAAGTAATTTTATTTTTTGTGAGCTTTCATTTCCCATGGCCGCCTCCGTAAACTACAAATATTCACCTTATAGTATAGCACATATCGTCGAAAAATGGAAGGGGTTAGCATACACTTTTTCGTTACTTCTGAATTTTTCTTTGTAAATTTTCTTCGGAGGAAGGTTCAAATCCGAGTGGGGCAACTTCTTTGGGTAGTCTTTGCAGGCGTAAAGACTACCCAAAAGTGTACCAGCATTTTTGCCGCGTTTTCTGCCTGCTGCAAACAAAAAACGGGCTCCGGAACAGCCGATCGACCGTTCCGAAGCCCATTTTCCCTTATTTTTGCCCGATTTTTCGCATATTTGCCCTGAAAAGCAAGAAAAAACGCCTCTTGTCTTGGTAGACAAAAGACGTTTCTTTTATGGCGCGCCCTGCAGGATTCGAACTTGCGACCTACCGGTTCGTAGCCGGGAACTCTATCCACTGAGCTAAGGGCGCATATGGCTGCTTGGAGCGGGTGATGGGAATCGAACCCACGCAACCAGCTTGGAAGGCTGGAATTCTACCATTGAACTACACCCGCGTTCGTTCAGCAGTTTGACCCGTGCGTACCGAAAAAGCAGTCCTTTCAATGGTACCTCGATTCTTCAGCAGCTTTTATATTATAATACAAGCGCATTTCTTTGTCAAGCCCGAACCGCTAAAAAAAGAAAATTCTTTTCCGTCGGCGCAAAGCCGCTTTTTCCGCAGAGTGGACGGCGGAAGGCTACCTGCGACGGCATGACTTTTTCACCCGGGCGAGGCAGGAGGAAACCAACAAAAGCCTTGTGCAGGAGGGAAGAATGTGGTACAATGGACACAACAACTCCAAGCAAGGGATGGCGGATCATGAGTTTTTTACAGCCCGACTATTATTTTGAGCATTTCAGAGAGGTCACACCCGACTTTTTGGCGGCGCTGGGGGTGCGGGCGCTGGTGCTGGACCTGGACAACACCATCGCGCGCTATGAGGACGCCGAGCCGTCGGACGAGGTGCTGGCTTGGTTTGCCGGACTGCATGAGGCGGGGGTGCGTACCGCCTTTGTCTCCAACAACAAGGCGGCGCGGGTAGAGCTCTTCAACCGAAAGCTTGCCATCCCGATTTTTGCCGCCAGCAAAAAGCCGTTTATCCGCTCCATGAAGGAAGCCATGCGTGTCCTTGAGAGCCACCGCGAGAACACGGCGGTGATGGGTGACCAGATTTTTACCGACGTGTTGGCGGGGAAGTGGGCAGGGGTGCGCACCATTCTGGTCTCGCCGCTCAAGGACAAGACCGACTGCTTCACACGCCTCAAGCGGCTGTTTGAGCGCCCCATCCTGGCAGCCTATCACAAAAGGGAAGAGAAGAAAAAACATGGAAAGTAACAGAAAGAGTCCCTGGTTCGGTCCGGCCGGCAACAGCGAGAGTTTCTACGCCGCCGGTTTTAAGCGGACGGTGGATGCGCCCGCCTTCCTGGCGTCCCTTGGGCTCAATGCGTATGAATATCAGGGGGGCAGCGGCATCACGGCGGGCGAGGCGACCCTGCGGGAGATCGGGGCGGCCGCCGCGACGCGGGGCATTCACCTGTCCCTGCACGCCCCCTACTATATTTCCCTGTCGGGCGTGGAGCCCGACAAACGCCTGAAAAGCATCGACTATATTGAGAAAAGCCTGTGGGCTGCCAAACTGCTGGGTGCCCGGGTGATTGTGGTGCACACCGGCAGCGCCGCCAAAATCAGCCGGGAGGAAGCCATGGCATTGGCGGCGGACACCCTCTGTCAGACGCTGGCGAAGCTGGACACGGGCGGGGTGAGCATCGGGCTGGAGACCATGGGCAAGGTCAATCAGCTGGGCACCCTGGACGAGGTGCTGAAGCTGTGCGTCATAGACCCGCGGCTGGTACCTGTGGTGGACTTTGGGCATATGCATGCGCGGGAGGGCGGCACTGCTTTCCTTGATGGCGACGACTACAGGCGGGTGTTTGACCGCATTGGCAGTCAGCTTGGCGACTCGGTGGCCCGCAACCTGCACTGTCACTTTTCCCGCCTGGAGTGGACAGGGGCGGGGGAAAAGCGGCACCTGACCTTTGCGGACAAAACCTACGGGCCGGATTTTGAACCGCTGATGGAAACGATCTGCCGCGAAAACCTGACCCCCACCATCATCTGCGAGTCGGCCGGCAGCATGGCGGAGGACGCGCTGGCTATGAAAACTTACTATGAAAGGATTGCCGCCGTATGAGTCTGAAACTGCAAAAAGTCAGAGAGGCCATGCGGGCGGCAGGCCTGGATGCCCTCTTGGTCACCTCCGAGCTGAACCAGCGCTACCTGTTGTCCTATGAGAGCACCAGCGGGCTGGTCGTTGTCACCGGAGAGGGGGCGTATATGCTCACCGACTTCCGCTACTATGAGGAGGCGTGCGCGCAGGCAGATCCCGCCTTCACCGTGGCGATGCCCGCCGACAGGGTAGGGTATGTCATCGAGGTACTGCAGGGGGCAGGGGTGCGCAATGTGGGCTTTGAGAGCGATACATTGACCGTGGACGCCCATGAGCTGCTGTGCCGTCAATACAGCGCTTTTACGCTGGTGGCGGCGAGCAAGCTGGTTGCCGCGCTCCGCATGGTGAAGGATGAGTCGGAGCTTGCGCATATCGCCCGCGCCCAGGCCATCACCGACCGTGCGTTCACCCATATCCTGTCCGTCTTGCGGCCGGAGATGACCGAGCGGGAGGTGGCGCTGGAGCTGGAGTTTTTCATGCGGCAAAACGGGGCGGAGCGGGCGGCATTTGATATCATCGCCGTCTCCGGGACGGCCAGCGCCCTGCCGCACGGCAAGCCCCGCGATCTTCCGCTGCAGGCGGGTTTTCTGACCATGGACTTCGGCGCGGTGTACGAGGGGTACTGCGCGGACATGACCAGAACCGTGGTCATCGGGCGGGCAGACGCCGAGATGCGGGCGGTATACCGCACCGTACTGGCGGCACAGCAGGCGGGATTGTCCATCCTGCAGGCAGGCATTGACGGCTACACCGCCGACAAGGCCGCCCGTGACATCATTGACGCCTCCCCCTACCCGGGGAGCTTTGGGCATAGTTTAGGGCACGGTGTGGGGCTGTACATTCACGAGTCCCCCCGGCTGGCCGCCAGCGCCCGGGACGTACTACTCGAGCCCGGCCATGTCGTCACGGTGGAACCCGGCATTTACCTGCCGGGACGGTACGGCTGCCGCATCGAGGACATGGTACTCATCACCGAAGACGGGGTGAAGAATTTCACGCAAAGCAGCAAGGAGCTGATCGAGCTGTTCTGAGTGCGCTTTTTGAAGGTTTGGCGTATTTTTGCCGAATTGCTGGAGAGGCGACTGAAATTCTTTTCAATTTCTATTGCAAACAGAGGGATTTTGTAGTAAAATAATGATACATGAGCAGAGTGCTGCTCTTTTGGGGAAACTGTCTATGCAGCGGGTGGACAGGCTGCTTTCTCCGACAAACCGAACGTGACCGCTGAGAGACAGGTGTGTTTTATGGCAACAATATCCGCGGGCGACTTCAGAAACGGCATCACATTTGAGTACGAAGGCAGTCTGATGCAGATTGTGGAATTCCAGCATGTCAAGCCCGGCAAGGGCGCGGCATTTGTCCGCACCAAGATGAAAAATGTCATCACCGGTTCGGTGGTGGAGACTTCCTTCAACCCCACAGCGAAATTTGAACAGGCGTATATCGAAAGAAAAGAGATGCAGTATGTCTATAAGGACGGCGAGCTGTATTTCTTTATGGATATGGAGACGTATGACCAGCAGCCCATTTCCGCCGACAAGCTGGGGGACAACTTCCGCTTTGTGAAGGAAGAGACGATGTGCAAGATTTCCTCCTGGAAGGGCGAGGTCTTTCAGATCGAGCCTCCCACTTTTGTTACCCTGAAGGTCGTGGAAACCGAGCCGGGCGTGCGCGGCAACACCGCCACCAACGTGCAAAAGAGTGCCACGCTGGAAACCGGCGCCACCATCAAAGTGCCCATCTTCATCAATGAGGGCGACCTCATCAGAATCGACACCCGCGAAGGCGGCTCCTACCTCGAGCGCGCCTAATCCTTAGCTCCCGAGGCAAACATCCGGCAGGGGTTTGCTGTGTGCGGGGGGACCGTATCCAAAGCATCCTTGTACCATTCTGCCGCTGCAAGCCGTCTCCTGCCGGCAAGCGTGGTATTCACCGCCCCGAGCGGGGGGCCTTATCAAAAATACTGGGAGGGAAACACATGAAACCAAACGAAAAGGCAGCCTATCTGCAAGGCTTATTTGAAGGTCTTGACATAGACAAAACCACCCCCGAGGGCAAGCTGTTCACCGCCATGCTGGACACCGTCTCGCTCTTTGCGCAAGAGCTGACGACCCTGAAAGAGAAGATACAGGAAGTCAACGACTATGTGGAGGAAATCGACGACGATCTGGCACTGCTCGAAAACGAGTTCTATGATGATACAGAGGACGAGGAGGACGCGCAGGACGACGAGTACGACGAGGTGGACTTTTTCGAAGCCACCTGTCCCTCCTGTGGCAAGGTAGTTTGTTTTGACGACTCCAGCCTGGATCCCGATGAGCTCTCCTGCCCGCATTGCGGTCAGAAGCTGGAGTGGGAGGCCGGTTGCGGCGGCGACTGCTGCGGCGGCACGTGCGATTGCTCTGCCGACCACAGCGAGCAGGAGTGACTCCGCTACCGTCTATGCAGCGCGTGCGTCTGTGAAAGCCCCGGGGCTACACAGACGCACGCGTCTTTTGCTTCTCGAAATAAGTTTTAGATACGGTCGATGGAGATGAACGTTTGGTAGGCGGGGTAGAGCTCCATGATTTTGTGTTCCACCGCTTCCTTGATGGCGTCGTCGGTCAGGGGCAGCTCAAAGGGCGCGTTAATCTCAAAAATGAGGGCGGGATGGACATCCCCCTGTACCAAGCGGAAGTCATGGATGCCCAGGCCCTCCTCCACCTCCGCCGTCAGCTCCGCCACCGTGTCCCGCAGGGAGTCTACCCACGCATTGTCGGTGACCACCGGGTCCATATGAATGGTACACCGCACGGCGAGCTCCCGAAACAAGCGCTTTTCAATGGCGTCGATGGTGTCGTGGGAGTCAAAAACATCGGCGGCACCGTCCACCTCCGCGTGCAGGGAAGCGATGACCTGCCCCGGCCCATAGTTGTGTATGATCAGGTCGTGGATACCCAGCACCTGTGGGTATTGCGCGACAATCGCCTCAATGCTCCGCACCACTTCCTTGACAGGGGCGGTTCCCAGCAGGTGGCTTTGTGTTTCTCTGAACAGCTTGACTCCTGCCACAACAATCAGCCCCGCAACCAGCAGCCCCATGTACGCGTCGCTGTCAAAGCCGGTCAAGCGCAAGAGGACGCCGGAGAGCAGTACCCCTGCCGTGGCGAGCATGTCGGTCAGGCTGTCGAGGGTGGTGGCGCGCAGTACGGCGGAGTCAATCGTGCGGCCGATGGTGCGGTAGAACAGCGCCAGCCAGAGCTTGGCGGCTATAGAGACCGACAGTACCAGCAGCGACCACAGGCTGAAGGTGGTTTGTGTGGGCGTGATCATTTTGGCGACAGAGTCAAACAGCAACTTGCCCCCCACCCCGATCACCAGCACCGAGACCAACAGGGAGGTCACCTGCTCGATACGCCCGTGTCCGAACGGGTGGTCGCGGTCGGGCGGTTTGGTGGAAAGCTTGAAACTCAACAAAGAGACCAGCGAGGTACCCGCGTCGGAGAGGTTGTTGAAGGCATCTGCTCCGATGGCAATCGAGCCCGTGACAGTCCCCACCGCAAACTTGCCGGCAAAGAGCAACACATTGACCACAAGGCCCACCACACCCGCCAAAGTGCCGTACCTGCGGCGAACCGCCGCCTCCCTGGTGTTTGTGCGGTCGCGCACAAACAAAGCAATCAACAGTCGGGTCATCCCACCCTCCCTTCTCACACAATCACAGGCCCCTCACACCGGGGGCATCTTTTGAGTTGTTTTCTCCCGCACCCTTTACATTTCCGGCTTTGTCTGCTATCATGTAAACAGGAGGACGAAAACCATGGATGAGCGTATGTATGCTGTGGCTGTGGGCAGTGCCCCGGACGGGACGCCCGGCGGCGTCACTGCCAAATCTGCCCTGAAACAAACATCTTTTTTTATTGCTTCTGTCCGCGCCCGCGGCGGCCATTTGCTCAAAATGGTATGTCCCGCGGAGGGCGGAGCAGGGAGTTCGTCGCTGCAAAATGCGATGCTCCGGTATCTGCGCCGGCTGAAAAAGGAGGGACGCATCCAGTTTTTCATCCCGGGTGAGTCCTTCGGACCACAGGATGAGGCCAGTCGGTATGTGCAGGACAAGTTTCCCTTTGTGAGCACCGACCCCGACTGGAATGCCGGCAACCGACACATCGTTGTGGTGTGCTTATAGTATACGAAACCTGTGCTGATTCGGCAAACCGAGTGAGCACAGGTTCTCTTTTTGTCGTCGCGATGCAAGAGGCAGGGTAGGTCACGCCGCCTCTATGTAGGGTGCGGGTTAGGCAACCTTTTCCAGATACTTGACGACATCCCCCACAGTGATAAATGTGTGCAGGTCCTCGTCGTCAATGATGATGTTGAATTTTTCCTCACAAAGTAAAATCAAATCCGCCAGTTCCAGCGAGTTGACCCCCAGGTCGTTTGCGAGTTCCGCTTGCAGCGTCACCTTGCCGGGCTCGACGTTCAGCTCGTCAATCAACAATTTTTTTACCTTTTCAAACATGGAAATTCCTCCAAATATACATGATGGATTTGTTCAGCAGCTCATCCGCAACCGGACGAGCTTTGCACTACAAGTATTCATTTTAATTCAAAACTGTCGTTTTGTCAAGTATAATCGCTAAAAAGGTGAAAACAGCGGGTTTGTCCACTCTCACAGTTTATGTATATGCACTTTTCTGCCCTTTTACCCCTAAGTCCTTTACATTGTTTTTATTTCATGCTATAATGAGCAAAACATACACGACAAAAGGTGCGACTATGCGAAATATATTACTTCGTCTGACCGGTCTTTTCCGCCCGAAACACGCCGGTACCGGCGTGGAAGCCATTGTCGGCGAGCGGGTGACGGTCAGCGAGCGGATTGACAACCTGTCCGGCTGCGGCGCGGTGAAAATTCGGGGGCAGGAGTGGGCTGCCCGTTCGGTCTCGGAAGGGCTTACTTTCGAGCCGGGGGATATGGTCACCGTGGTGGCCGTGGAGGGCGTGAAGTTAATCTGCAAATAATCACATAAACGGGGTGCCCACACACGGCAAGGCCGGAAAGCGGCAGGAAAAATGCCGCAAAGGAATCAAGCATGGATATTTTTGTATCAGCCTGCGCCCCGGTGGCTGCGGGCGGGGGACTTTATCGGTACACCCTTTTACCGACCGGACAGTTGCAGGAGACAGGATACTTTCCTTGCCCGGAGCCCATGTATGCCGTGTACGCGGAGGGCTTGCTGCATGTACTGCTGAACGCCCCCTTCGCCGGCTCGGCCGACAGCGGCGTGTTCACGGTAGACCCTGCGTTTCGGAACCCCTCCGCACTGCGCTCCACTAAGGGACAGGTCGCCTGCCACCTGGCGGTGCAAAGCGGCGAGCGCTACATTGTCAACTACCTCAGCGGCAATATCGTGCGGGGGGAGAGCCAAGAGCTGCGCCTGAGCGGGCAGGGCTGTCGTCCCGACAGGCAGGAGGCACCCCATACGCACTGTGTCGGCTTCAGCCCCGACGGCGCCTATGTGCTTGCCACCGACCTTGGCACCGATACGCTTTATGTCCTTGACCGCGAGATGCATGTCAAAGGCTCGGCCAAGGTCCCTGCAGGCTATGGGATACGGCACTTTGTCTTTTCGGCTGGCGGGGAGTATGTCTATGCGGTGAATGAACTGGTTCCCTCTGTCAGCGTTTTTCGCTACGAGGCGGGCGGGCTTTCTCATCTTCTCACCGAGACAGTGCCCTGTACGCACCCACGGGCGAACGGCGCCGCCATCCGGCGCTCGGAGGACGGACGGTATTTGTATGTCAGCGTGCGGGAAGAAAACGCCCTGTATGTGTACCGGGTGCGCCAAGCCGCTCTGCAACTGCTGCAAAAGCACCCCTGCGGGGGCGACTCGCCCCGGGACTTTCACCTAAGTGGCAGGCTGCTTTTGTGTACCAATGAAAAAAGCGATAACATCACCGCCTTCACCCTTGCGGACGGCCGTATCACCGGGACCGCTCAAACCCTCAAAGCGCCCGCGCCCCTGTGCGTCCTCTTTGTTGACTGAAGGGAACACCCGCCGTCTGCCGCCGGCAATCGCCGCCGCATATGGCAGGGATGATGGGTACATCCTCACCGTTGATTCAGCGTATTCGATCAAAACAACTTGGGCACTGTATGCCGTGAGGCATACAGTGCCCAATCCCTTTTCTTTACGAGCGTGGGGGATGTTACAGAATAAAGATGTTGTGCTGTTTGCACAGGTTGACCATTTCCTTATCCCAGACCGATACCTGGACCTCGCCGATATGCGCCTTTTGGAGGAGCAACATGCAGAGGCGGGACTGACCGATGCCGCCGCCGATGGTGAGCGGGAGTGCACCTTCGAGGATCCCGCGATGATAGTCGTACCGCAAGCGATCCTCGCACCCTCTGGCACGCAGCTGCGCCTCGAGCGAGCGGCTGTCTACCCGAATGCCCATGGAACTGATTTCCATGGGTTGCTGCAGCACCTCACTCCAGAACAAAATATCGCCGTTGAGCGCCCAGTCGTCATAGTCCGGTGCTCTGCCGTCGTGCGGGATGCCGCTTTTGAGCGGGGCGCCGATTTGCCGGATAAACACCGTGCGATGCAGGCGCGTGATCTCATGCTCCCGCTCTTTGGGAGAGAGGTCGGGGTAGGCGTCCTCTAACTCCTGCGAGGTGATGAAGTAGACCGGCTCTTTCAGCGTATGTGTCAGGACGGGATACGCCGCCTGCAGTTGCTGCTGTGTGCGGACAAAGGCGGAGACAATCTGCTGGACCACCCCCTGCAGGAATTCGGGGGTGCGCTGGTGTGCTTCAATCACCAGCTCCCAGTCCCACTGGTCAACAAAAACAGAATGCAGGTTGTCCATGTCGTCGTCGCGGCGGATGGCGTTCATATCGGTGTAAATGCCCTCGCCCGCCCGGTAGCCGTACCGCCACAGCGCCTGCCGCTTCCACTTGGCCAGCGACTGCACAATCTCGGCGTCACTGCCCAGCGCCCGCACTGAAAAGGACACCTTGCGCTCCACGCCGTTCAGGTCGTCGTTGATGCCGCTGTTGGCATGTACCACAATGGGGGCGGTGATGCGGTCAAGGTGCAGCGCCTCCGCCAACTGGTGTTGTACGGTATCCTTGATGAGCTTGATCGCCTTTTGCGTCTCTCTGAGCGGCAATGTTGAACGGTACCCGTCCGGTATAATCAGTCCCTGCATATGCTCTCCTAAGCTGCACCGCTTGCGGGTGCCTGGGTTTGTATGGATTATACCAAGATTTCAGGGGATTGTCAATTGACACAGCAAAAGTTGCAGGAAATCATGCTCCGATTTGCAAAAAAAGACTTGACTTTGTGCCGAAATGGGTATATAATGAACATAGTTTATAAAATAACAAATTTCACAATTAAAGAAAATCAAGAAAGTGAGGTGGCGCATATGGATACCAAACTGCTGGTGGTAGACGACGACCCCAACATTTGTGAGTTGCTGCGCATTTATTTTGATAACAAGGGCTACAAGGTCATCACCGCCGCTGATGGGGCCGAGGGGGTCCACTTTTTCAAAATCTATGAGCCCGATTTGGTCCTGCTGGACATTATGATGCCTAAGAAGGACGGCTGGCAGGTCTGCCGGGAAATCCGGGAAATCTCCCCCAAACCAGTCATCATGATCACCGCGAAGGGCGAGGTTTTTGACAAGGTGCTGGGGCTGGAACTCGGGGCAGACGACTTCATCGTCAAGCCCTTTGACATGAAGGAGCTGTCCGCCCGCATCAAGGCGGTCCTGCGCCGCTATCATGCGCACAGCAAGAGCAATGACAACGAGGTAGTGAAGTTTGAGAACATTGAAATCAGCCTGCAAAAGTACGAGCTGAAGCTCAAAGGCAAGCCGGTGGACATCCCGCCCAAAGAGCTGGAGCTACTCTATTTTTTAGCCTCCAACTGCAACCGCGTTTTCACCCGCGACCAGTTGCTGGACAAGGTCTGGGGCTTTGACTACTTAGGGGACTCGAGAACCGTGGATGTGCATGTCAAGCGTCTGCGTGAAAAGCTGGAGGGGGCCTCCAACAAATGGACCCTGAAGACCGTCTGGGGTGTGGGGTATAAGTTTGAAATTCTGATTTAAGACTTCACCGTGCCCTGTGGCCGTGCGGATGCGCCGCGGCAGTGCAAGCGTGGTGATGCCTGGTGCCCGTCCACAGAAAACTCCCCTTGCGCCGCAGCGGCGCAAGGGGAGTTTTCACGCAGTGTTGCAGGCGACAGCGACTCGCCCGTTATTTCGCTTGCTGTTTGGCTCGGTGTTCGGTGAGCAGCTTGCGGATGCGTTTGGACTGGTCTAACAGCCCGCTGGTGGTCTGGTCATGGTTCAGGGTGTCGATGATGTAGGCGACAAACTTGCACATGTTGACCTCGACATACCATTCCCGTGAGAGTAGCTCGGGGGTGCGGTAAATCAGGTTGGTGGTGAAAATGCGGGTGATGATGCCGTCGGCAAACGCCTTGTCCATATTGTCAAGCCCATTGCAGAACAGGCCGAAAGTGGCAAAGACGAAAATACGGCGGGCACCCTTCTCCTTGAGTTGCTGTGCCACGTCCAGAATCGAGTCGCCGGAGGAGATCATGTCGTCCACCACGACCACATCTTTCCCCTTGACATCTCTGCCCAAGTACTCGTGCGCCTCAATGGGGTTCTTGCCGTTGATAATCACCGAATAGTTGCGGCGCTTGTAGAACATGCCGAGGTCGAGTCCCAAGATGGATGAGTAGTACATACACTTGCTCATACCGCCCTCGTCGGGGGAGATGATGACCATCTCGTCGGGCTCGATTTTGATATCCGGGTACTCGCGTACCATGGCCTTGAGCATCTGATAGCTGGACCGGCAGTTGTCAAAGCCGCCCAGCGGGATGGCGTTCTGTACGCGGGGGTCGTGGGCGTCAAAGGTGAGCAGGTTGGCGACGCCCATATTCATCAGTTCCTGCAGGGCGAGGGCGCAGTCCAGCGACTCTCTGCCCGAGCGTTTGTGTTGTCTGCCCTCGTATAACATGGGCATAATGACCGAAATTCGCCGCGCCTTGCCGGCAATGGCGCCGATAATGCGCTTCAGATCCTGGAAGTGGTCGTCAGGACTCATGGGCACGGTCTTGCCGTACATGTTGTACGTGACCCCGTGGTTAAAGCAGTCGCAGATAATGTAAATGTCCTTGCCGCGCTGGGAGTCGCGGAGGATCCCCTTCGCCTCGCCGGTGCCGAACCGGGGGCACGCCGCGTCGGAGATAAAGGTTCCATCGCTGTTATGGCGGCGCCATTCCTGTAAGAAGGCGTCCACTTGCGAGACAAAATCTTCGCAACCCTGCATACCGATGACACTGAGTTCTCCAAAAATCTCTGCGCTCATGTTTTTCTCCCTGCTTCATTGATTTTGTACTACCGGTGTTTTCTGATGAATACACAGATCCTGAATGTCCGCGCCCATGCGGGTAGGGGCAGCCCAACGGATGCCGTTTTTGATAATCTGCTGCACATGAGGGTCAAAGAAGGAACGGCAGCTTTCATGGCCGGGATGGAAGTAGAAAATGCGCCCCAGCCCCCGACGAAAAGTCGCCCCGCCCCGGAGCAGGTTTCCGTCCTCAAACCAGGTGGCGAAAATCAGCTCGTCGGGTGGGGGGATGAAAAACGGCTCCCCGTACATTTCCTCGAACAGCTCAAAGTGGGAAGGGATGCCGGCGGCGATGGGGTGGGAGGGCATCAGGTTCCACACAATCGCCCGTTGCTCTCTGCCCCAGCGGAGGTTGCCGGTGGCGCCGACAATCTGTCGGAAGGGTTTGCTGTGGTGAGCCGAGTGGAGCGGAAGAAAGCCCATGCCTGCCAGCACCCTGGCACGCACCCGCTCGACCACCGTATCAGACACTTGCTGGTGTGCCATATGTCCCCACCAGAGCAGGACATCGGTTGCGGCGAGTACTTCCTCAGGCAGTCCGCAGTCCGGCTCGCTCAAATCGGCCAGGCGCACTTCCATGTCCGGACAGTCTGCCAAAACCGACTGCAGGTACCCGTGAATGCCGCTTGGGTACAGGGCCTTCACTTCCGGGGCTCGTTGCTCGTGGAGAAACTCATTCCAGATTGTCACCCTGATTTTCATCAAAACCACCTCTATCCCCAGCTTGCACTTCTATTATAGCACACCCGTCCGAGAAGTCAAGAGCAAGGAGGACAAAAAGCTGTCGCCGGCCCCCTCGACAGGTATCAATTTGAGCGGAGCGTCATAGGATGTACTGTGCCTTTCTGCCATCCCACACCACATGAAAAGGAGAGCATCACTTGTGAATCAATTGCAGCCTTACAACAGCACCGGTTTCATGATTGTGCAGGCCGTATCGGCAGGAGGGGCGTTCCCTGTCATCGACGCGGTTGTCACCATTAACGGTGTTGACCCACAAAACTCGGATATCCACCTCGTCCTCAGAACCGACCAAAGCGGGAAAACCGATAAAATTCCCCTGCCGACACCCCCCAAGGAGCTGTCTTTGACGCCCGGGAACCCCTCTCCCTATGCCAAATACAATGTGTCCATCTTCAAGGAAGGCTACCGCTTGGAAGAAAAAATTGACATTCCGGTGTTCAGTGACATCACCTCCATTCAGTTCGCCAACATGGTCCCCACCGAAGTATTTGAACCGGGGTCGTGACAAAAGAAAGAGACGGTCTATCTCCTGACGTCAGTTATACCGAAGAGCGAGGGCGAAATTATGCCGGCTTTACCGTACATTCCGGAATTTATCACCGTTCATTTAGGCCCGCCGGACAGCGACGCGCCGAATGTCACCATCCCCTACATTGACTATATCAAGAATGTCGCCTCCAGCGAGATCTTTCCGACCTGGCCGGAGGCTGCCATCCGCGCCAATATTTTAGCGCAAAATTCCGTGGCGCTCAACCGGGTGTATACCGAGTTTTACACCAGCCAAGGGTACCCCTTTCAAATCACCAATGACACCAGCATTGACCAGGCGTATGTGCATGGGCGTCAGATTTACGATAACATCTCTCAGATCGTGGACGAAATTTTTTCGGACTACATCAAGCGGCAGCAATTTGTCGAGCCTTTGTTTGCCCTGTATTGCGACGGGGTAGAGGTGGCATGCGAAGGGCTCTCCCAGTGGGGCACCACCGAGCTGGCAAACCAGGGGCTGGGGCCCTATGATATTCTGACACGATATTACGGAGACAACATCGAGCTGGTCAGAGATGCGCCGGTGCAGGGGCTGCTGGAGTCCACGCCCATCGCCCCGCTGACCGTCGGCAGCCGGGGAGACCCGGTGCGCACGGTGCAAATTCGCTTAAACCGCATCTCCAACAACTACCCCGCCATCCCGAAAATCAATCCCGTGGACGGCCTCTATGGCCCTGCCACCAAGGCGGCGGTCACTGCCTTTCAGGAGATTTTCGGGCTGACTCCGGACGGCATTGTCGGCGATGCGACCTGGTACCGCATCCTCTATATCTATAACGCGGTCAAACGGCTCGGGGATCTGGGCTCCGAGGGACTGCTGATTGAGGACTTGCCCCGCCAGTTCACCAGAACACTGCGGGAGGGTGACGCGGGCTTGGATGTGATCGTGCTGCAATACTACCTGTCCTACATTGCACAGTTTCTGTCCGCCGTTCGTCCCCTTGACATTGACGGTTCTTTTGGCCCGAACACCACCCAGAGCGTCAAGGATTTTCAGGCTTTGTACGGACTGCCTGTCACAGGCGTGGTCAATGAGGCGACCTGGGACAGAATCTACCAGGTATATCTGAGTCTGCTGACCACCGTTCCTCTGGCGTATCGGGAGGGCGTGGTGGTGCCCTTTCCGGGCAATGTGCTGCGGTTTGGCATGGAAGGAGCGGATGTCCTGCTGCTGCAAAATTACCTGAACTACATCGCGCGCATTTACCCCGAGATTCCCACCATTCCCGCCACCGGTTACTTTGGCAACCAGACGCAGGGCGCGGTGGAGGCCTTTCAGAACACGTTTGGGCTGGCGGGCACGCCGGGGGTGGTGGATGCGGCGCTGTGGCATTCGCTGACCAGAATTTATGACGATTTGTTCCGGGGCAGCCAGGCATCCACCGGCCAATTCCCCGGCAATACCATCTCTTAAGGAGGTGTGAGATGCACGAACAGTTTTATGATATCCTTGACCCCGCCAACGCCGTCTGTCTGGTGCAGGAATTCCTCTACGAACTGCATTGCGAGAGCGAGCGCATCCCCGTCCTCTACCCCGACGGCATCTATGGGGAAGAAACCCGAGAGGCGGTACGCTGCTTTCAGTTGCTCGAACATTTGCCGCAGACAGGCGAGGTGGATTACCACACCTGGCAGCGTCTGTATCAAAGGTATGCGGAATGCAAGGAGAGGCGGCTCATGAGCGCGCAGCCCACGGTGCCAAAGAGTGCCTTCCCACTGACGCTGGGCAGTCGGGGGTATCCGGTGATCATCCTGCGCGCCGCGCTGAATGAGCTGCGCACATACTACCCGGACTTGCCCCTGCAACCCATCAGCGGCATCTACCAGTACACCACCGCCGACGCCGTGCGCCAGTTGCAGAAGGCGTACCTCATGGAGGCGAGCGGCGTCGTGGATATGGAGACATGGAATCGTATCCACCGCGACCTGCACACCCGCTTCAAAATGGCGGAGGCGAGGGCGCGCACCGCCCCCCCTGTGCCATAGTGCCGGGGGCTTGTGGAGACAGGGCGGTGGGCGTGCCCTTCCAATGCGCGCCCCCGATTTTGAAAAATCAAGAAAAACCATGATTTTGAGAGGAAACCACCTTTTTTTCGGGCATAATTAAGTGTACTTGGTTATGCCCGTTTTTATTTGACTTTCTTTGACTTTGACTTTCTTTGACTTTTAATGTATAATGAAGCCAACAACAAAGAAGGTAAAAACACGTGTCGATTGCTGATTACATTGCCAAACTGATTCATACGATGCTGGAGCAAAATCAAGGCGTGCTTGAACTCAAGCGCAACGATATGGCAGAGGAACTGGGCTGTGCGCCCAGCCAGATTAGCTATGTCATCACGTCGCGTTTCACCCCCCAGCAGGGGTATATCGTGGAGAGCCAGCGAGGCGGCGGCGGGTACATTCGCATCGTGCGCAAGCAAATGCACGTGAACGAATGCCTGATGCATTTTTTCCAGGCGGTGGGGGACTCTCTCAGCGAGGCGGAGGCCTATGCCTTTCTCCGCAGTTTAGCGGACAGGCGGGTGGTCGAGCCGTCTGTCGCCGGGGTGCTGAGCGCCCCTCTGTCAAACACCGCACTGGCGGACATCCCCGACAAGGCGCTGCGGGATATGGTGCGGGCGTCGCTCATGAGACAGATGATGCTCGCCCTGATGCGCTAAGCGCGGGGGGCAGGGCGGTGCCGCCCCACCATTTTCGGTCTCATCAAACAGTTGTGCGTCTATAGAGGAATGATTGAGAAAGGAGTTTGCTATGGTGTGCCAACATTGTCAAAAGAACCCCGCCTCCTTCTTTTATGAGGAAAATATCAACGGGGCAGTGAAAAAATACGCCCTTTGTCCGGCGTGTCTCAAAGAGCTGCAAAACAGCGGGGAGTTTCAGGACGCGGTGTCCCAGTGGTACCAGCAGTCTGCGTTCCCCTTTGCTTTAACCGACGAGGGGATTTTTACCTCTCTGTTTGCCAACCAGCCCAAAATGATGCCGCATGAGGTGCGATGCGATGTCTGCGGTATGCGTTTTTCCGACATTGCCAAGGCCGGCCGTGTCGGCTGTCCGCACTGCTACGAGGCGTTCAGGGAGGAGCTGACCCCGACCGTCAATGCCATTCACGGTGGGCGGACGCATGTCGGCAAGCTGCCCGAGAGTGCCTCCGAGAGCAAAAAGGCAAAACAGAAGCTCACCCAACTTCGCAAAGAGCTGGAGGAAGCCATCAAAGAAGAAAATTATGAAAAAGCAGCCGTGTTGCGCGATCAGATACGCACCATGGAAAGCGGAGGTGAATGACATGTCGTGGTATGATCACAGCGGTCCGGAAAAGGACGTGTTTGTCAGCAGCCGTGTACGGCTGGCACGAAACCTCGAGGACTTTCCCTTTGAGGGGAAGCTGTCGCCCGAGCAGGCCAAGGAGATCATTGCCGCCGTAAGAGATGCCTTCCCGGCAGGGGATGCATACAAATTCATTGATATGTCCAAAATCAATGACATAGAGGCGCTCTCCTACTACGAGCGGCACTATATCAGCCGCGAGTTTGCGGTCAAAAAATCGCCGCACGCCCTGGTATTACAAGACCAAACCGGGCTGTCCCTGATGATTTGCGAGGAGGACCACCTGCGCATCCAGTGCCTCTCCGGCGGCCTCTCCCTCAGGGAGTGTTATAAAACCGTCAGTGAAACCGAGGCCATGCTCAGCCGCAAGCTCCCCTTTGCTTTTGATGAAAAGTGGGGCTACCTCACCCATTGCCCGACCAATTTAGGGACGGGGATGCGTGTGTCGGTCATGATGTTTTTACCTGCCTTTACCCTGCTGAACCGTATGGAAGCACTCAGCACCCAATTGCAAAAGGTGGGGTTGGTGATTCGGGGCATGGGCGGCGAGGGGTCGCGGGCGTCGGGCAGTCTGTACCAGATTTCAAACCAGGAAACCATGGGCATCACCGAGGACAACACCCTGCGCAAAGTCATTGATATTGTGCGGCAGATAGCCGAGCAGGAGCGCAAGCTCCGCGCCTCGTTTGACAAGCCTATGCAGATCCGGCTGAAGGACCGCGCCGCACGGGCGGAGGGAGTGCTGCGCCATGCGGAGATGGTCTCCTCCGGTGAGTGCATCCCGCTCTACGCCGACCTGCGCTTGGGGCTGGCGCTGGGGATGAGCACCGATATGGATTTGGTGAAATTGGACAAAATGATTTTTGAGGCCATGCCCGCCACCGTCTCCCTGCAACAGTCCGGACGCACCGACGACAAGTTGCCCGACGAGATGCAGCGGGACATCACGCGGGCGCAAATCATCCGAAAAATGATAACGCCCTAAACATGCTCACTTTTGGTGAGCTTTGCCCGCTGCAAAGGGGACGTTTGACGCAGTCAAAGCGACTGCCTTATCATCGTATCAAGGAGGTATCATCTCATGACCAATCGTTTTACACCCAAAGCGCAACATGCGCTGAACCGCGCTTTGAGCGCCGCCAGTGAGTTCGGGCATACCTACATCGGCAGCGAACATATTTTGCTGGGGTTGGCGGAGGAGTCGGACAGCACCGCCTCCCGCCTGCTGGAGGCGCGCGGGGTGAGTGTCAATAAAATCAAAGAGGCGATTGCCCGCATCACCGGTGTGGGCACCAAAACCAACATCTCCCCCACCGACATGACCCCCCGCACCAAAAAAATCATCGAGGGCTCCGCCGCCCTGTCCATGCAGAACACCTCGGGCTATATCGGCACCGAGCACCTGCTCCTGGCGATTTTGGAGGAGCGGGACTGTGTGGCGGTCAAACTGCTGAACTCGCTCGGGGTCAATGTCGGCGAGGTGAGGAACGAGCTGACCACTTTCCTCGCCACCAATGCCGGCAGCGCGGAGCAGAACACGGGGAGCGAGCGCGTCAAGTCGGCGGCGCTGGCAGACATGCCCAACCTCGGCAACTATGGCCGTGACCTGACCGACGCGGCGCGTCGGGGGAAAATCGACCCCATCATCGGCCGTGAGGAGGAGACCTCCCGCCTCATCCAGATCCTGTGCCGCCGCACCAAGAACAACCCCTGCCTCATCGGCGAGCCCGGTGTGGGCAAGACGGCGGTGGTAGAGGGGCTGGCGCAGCGCATTGTTGACGGCAACATCCCCGACCTGCTCAAGGATAAGCTCATCGTCACGCTGGACATCTCGGCGATGATCGCCGGCGCCAAGTACAGGGGCGAGTTTGAGGAACGCCTGAAAGGCGTGATGGAGGAGGTGGTCAAAAACCCCGCCATCATTCTGTTCATTGACGAAATTCATACCATTGTGGGCGCAGGTGCGGCCGAGGGAGCGGTGGACGCCGCCAATATCCTCAAGCCGGCTCTGGCGCGCGGCGAGATGCAGGTCATCGGTGCCACCACCATCAGCGAATACCGCAAGCACATTGAAAAGGACGCGGCACTCGAGCGGCGTTTCCAGTCGGTCATGGTGGGCGAGCCCACCCCCGAGGAGGCCATCAAAATCCTCTACGGCCTGCGCGACAAGTACGAGGCGCACCACAAGCTGAAAATTTCCGACGAGGCCATCGAGGCGTCGGTCAAGTTGTCCCACCGCTACATCAACGACCGCTACCTGCCCGACAAGGCCATCGATCTGGTGGACGAGGCCGCCGCCAAACTGCGTATCCAGCACTGCACCTCTCCCGATGGTGTGCGCAAGTTGGAGGAAGCCATTAAGGCGGCAGAGCGGGAAAAAGAGGAGGCCATCAAGGCGCAAAACTTCGAGGATGCCGCCCGGCTTCGCGACAAGGAGAAAGCGCTGCGCGCCGAATATGAGACGAAAAAGAACGACTGGAATGCCCGCTCCGAGCGCATCGAGGGGACGGTGACCGCCGACGACATTGCCGAGGTGGTGACGCTGTGGACAGGTATCCCCGTCAAGAAACTGGCGGAGGAGGAGGGCATGCGCCTTGCCAACCTGGACAGCATTCTGAAAGAGCGCATCATCGGCCAGGACGAGGCGGTGGAAAAGCTGGCGCAGGCCATCAAGCGCGGCAGAATGGGTCTGAAGGATCCCCGCCGCCCCATCGGTTCCTTCATCTTCTTAGGCCCCACCGGTGTGGGCAAAACCGAGCTGACCAAGGCGCTCGCCGCCGTGATGTTCGGGGATGAAAACGCCATGGTGCGTGTGGATATGTCTGAATATATGGAAAAGCACAGCGTCTCCAAGCTGATCGGCTCCCCGCCCGGCTATGTCGGGTTTGAGGAGGGCGGACAGCTCACCGAGCGCATCCGCCGCAAGCCCTACTCGGTCGTGCTGTTTGACGAGATAGAAAAGGCGCACCCCGATGTCTTCAACATCCTGCTGCAAATTTTTGAGGACGGCATCCTGACCGACTCACAGGGACGGCGGGTGGACTTCAAAAACACGGTGCTCATCATGACCTCCAACGTGGGGGCGGGCAGCATTGCCGAGCCGAAAACACTGGGCTTCTCGACGCCCGACACGACCGCGGAGGAAACCGAGAAAAAGGCTGCCAAGGCGGTGACCGACGCCCTGAAAAATACCTTCCGCCCCGAATTCCTGAACCGTCTGGATGAGATCATCATCTTCCGCAAGCTGCAGAGGGCGCACATCAACGCCATTGCGAAAAACATGCTCTCCGAGGTGCAAAAGCGGATTTCCGAGCTGGGCATCACCGTGACCTTTGACGAGTCGGTCATTGATTTGGTGACAGAGCAGGGCTTTGACCCTGTCTACGGTGCCCGCCCGCTCCGCCGCGCCATTGTCCACATGGTCGAGGACAGTTTTTCCGGCGAGATGCTGCGCGGCAGCATCCACCCCGGCGCCGAGGTGCTGGCGTCCGTCAAGGACGGGAAAGTGGTCTACACCGCCGAACCCAAGCCCGAGCCGTTGGCACAGCCTCAGTAACTTTGCCCCGCAGCGTTTCAAGAACAAAAAAAGACCGGCTGGATTTTTCCAACCGGTTTTTTTCTGGGGAGAATGATGGGACTCGAACCCACGACCTTCAGGGCCACAACCTGACGCTACCACCATCTGAGCTACATCCTCCGTCATGATGGCGTACCTTGAGGGATTCGAACCCCCGACCTACTGCTTAGAAGGCAGTTGCTCTATCCGACTGAGCTAAAGGTACAAACACAACAGCGGTATTCAGTATACCAAACCGACGGTGTTTTGTCAAGACGTTTTCAAGAAAATGTTGCAGGGGACAGTGTATCCCCAAAAAATAAAACGGGCTCCAGCGGCCAAAACGGCATGACCGCGGGAGCCCGCTTTTGCTCGTCGGTTTTGGTGCAGGGAAGGGGAGGCCCCATACCCACTTGACAAAGCCGTCCATAAAAACGGTATGAATTCAAAAACAGGAAGTTAGATGCGAACCAGTTCGTCAGCAATTTCGCGCACGGTCTTGCCGGTGGTATCGACCTTGAGCGTTTTTAACTGACGGTACAGCGGAACTCGGGCAAGACTTCTGCCGATCACGTCCGGCGTTCTTTTGCCGGCGTTGATATCCTGTTGCAGCCGTGCGCGCAGGTCCTTTTCATCACAGAGCAAGGAAATCGACCGCACTTCGCACTGGGTCAGGTCAAGGCTGTTCAGGATGGTGTCAATGATGGACTGTTCATGCATGACCCAGCAAAAGACGATATGGTCATAGGCGGAGCAGCGAATAAACTGATTCAGCAAAAAGCAGATATTCCGCATGACCATATATTTCGTTTCTTCGGTGACCTGAAAGGGATGCGCGTCCCGGCACCAGTCCCCGTCCAGAAAAACACTGCGGTCCAATTTGCGTTTCAGTTGCTGACACACCGTTGTTTTCCCGACACCCATAGTGCCGCCGACCAAATACAGTTTTTTCATTGATGGCTACCCGCAACCTACGATTCGCAGCTTCTTTCGAGCCATGATCAGTCAGATGGCGAAAACCTACTTAATTTCCGGCAAACTGGCGGCAGCCACGCTCTGACCGACACGTCTTGCCTTTTCATCGGGAATGTTCAGCTGAATTTTCTTTGCAAGCTCGGGGAACTCTGTATCGAGCACTTCCTGTGCTTTTGCCAAAAGGATCACACCGCCTTCGCCGGAGGTGACTCGTCCCATCACCAACACATGCTTGATGTCATAGAACTCGCTGTAATATGCGATGGCGTAGCCGAAATAGGCGCCGATCGTTTCATAAATATCTCTGGCTCTTTGGTCGCCCTGCGCCATCAATTTTTGTACGGCCTTCAGCTTTTCGGCCGGGGAGAGGTTTTCGTCAAGCTCAATGTGCGCATAGGGAGCCAGGAAAATGACGCCGTCCTGAGAGAAATACTTCCCACCGCAACCATAGTCCCCGGACCATTCGTCAAGCGGCGCATTTTCACCGATGTCACACGGAGTAAACGCAAGCTCATTCAGCCCGCCCGTCAGGTTGCCGTCCATATCGATATAGCCCGCCGCCTCGGACGTACCCATGGCAATGCCTAAAACGCCGTTCTCATTCAGGTTCATCGCACCGGCAAGAGCCGTCACATCGCCGTCATTGGCCACTAAGAGCGGAATGTCGTCGCCGATTTCGCGCGCGATGTCTATATACATGGTTTTGACTGTCTTCGCGAAATCTTCATCGCTGACTTGCAAGAAAAGCGAGGCCGCCATGATTTTGTTGTCAATATAGATACCGGCACTGGACACACCGATCGCATCGACCCTCGGCAGATGAGAGGCCGCGGTTTTGAAGGCGTTCAGGATCCCCTCATAATGATAGTTCGGGTCGGAGTTGATCTTCGGGAACCAGACAACCTCCTCGGAAAAGACGCACTCACCGTCAATCACGGCAGACACTTTTCTGTCGGACCCGCCCGCATCAAAGCCTATGCGGCAACCGTCAAGGTGCCGCCCTACGGGTGCGGCGGAGGATTTGTTTTCGGGTGCGTGCGCATGGTCGGAGGAAAGGACTTCAAACTTATCCTCATACACTCTTTCCATAAAGCGAACGTCGAATTCTCTGGCGCCGCCGTAACAGAAAGTGCTTTTGATGTACTGATAAACGACATCGCTGCCTACGATGGTGATCCGATACCCGCCGGCCGACCAAAGCAGCGTTTTGACAATTCTGTCTGCGAAGCGGCAGTTTTCCTGGTCGTGCCCCGTGCCGTCCTTGTAAATTCTTGTTTTGTAGACGGTTTGATACCCCTGGTTTCTTTCGACACAAAACAGGACGTCTTGACCGTTCTCTTTCGTACCCTCTCTCATTTCTCTGCAAACGAGCGCCATGGGCATAAAGCCTGTATCGAGTGCCGTTTTGACTTTAAGCTTCATACTTGATTTTCCCTCCGATAATCGTATTTTTTACATTGAATTCTTCATCTAAAATGATTATATCGGCGTCTTTTCCCACTTCCAGCGAGCCCTTTTTGTGTTGAATCCCAAGTGTGGTGGCAGGATTCAGAGAGGCACAGTTGACACATTCGTACAGCGGAATATCGGAGTGCTGATAGGCATTCCAGATGCCCTGATTTAAGTGAAGCACGCTACCCGCAATCGTGCCGTCCTCCAAACGACAAACGACACCGCGATAAATGACCTTGGCTCCGCCGAGCATGTATTCTCCTTCGGGCAGTCCTCCCGCAGGGAGACAGTCGGTAATAAAGCAGAGTTTTCTGCCCTTTAGTTTGTAAACCATATTGTAAAGACTTGCGTCAACATGGAAAGTGTCGACAATCAGCTCACAGCTGATATCGCGGTTCAGTGCCGCGCCCACCACGCCGGGGGCCCGATGAGACAGCGGCGACATGGCATTAAAGAGGTGAGTCGCATGTTTCACCCCTGCGTCAATACTCTTGATTGCAGTTGCATAATCAGCGGAGGTGTGTCCCATGGACACCACTACATCCGTGTTTCCGGCTATCTCTCGGATCGCCTCAAAATCCTCGGTATCCTCTTCGGGCGCCAGGGTAATAATCCTGATGACATCCGCATTTTTCCTCACAAATTCCGCATTCGGTTTCAGGATATACGTTGGGTCCTGCGCGCCCTTTTTGGAGGCGGAGATGAACGGCCCTTCGGCATGCACACCGAGAATTCTGGCGCCGTCCCAGTCAAGGCTTTCATGCATCAGCGAACGGCAAACATCCAGTGACTTTTGTATGGTGCGCAGATCAACCGTCATGGTGGTGGCAAGGTATCCTGTGATACCGTTGGCGAGAATACCTTTGGAAATGACCCTGATGCTTTCCTCGTCGGCATCGCACACATCCTTGCCAAGATAGCCGTGCACATGCAAATCAATCAATCCTGGGGCCACATAGCCCCCTTTGGCATCCATGATTTCACAGCCCTCGGGAATGTCATTTTCATCAACAATCCCCTCGATTTTATCCGAATACAGCAATGCCTTGTGATGGACGATGGTGTCCTTTAGAATGATTTTCCCGTTTTTGATTGCGAACATCAAAACCTCCCGACATCCACTGAACACAAGTTTGTTCGTTATGAGAGTGTCATTTTCGCTGACTTCTGGTGCGGGTGACAGGACTTGAACCTGCACGGATAACCACTGGAACCTAAATCCAGCGCGTCTGCCAATTCCGCCACACCCGCATGTCCATCATCATAGCACAGAGAGCCCTTTTTGTCAAGCAGAAACCGCTCACATCGGGGTGGCCCGGACCATCTCTGTTGAGAGTGAAAAACCGCCCGCAGGGGCTTATACCCAAGCAGGCGGCGGAAAGAAGCGGGCGCTTTTTCCCCGGGGCAACCGAGACGGCGGACGGGGAGCGTGTCGGAGAGGGATTACTGAAAGCGCTGCCGGTACTCATCCCGGCTTTCGTCGGATTTTTCGGCGGGCTTCGTATCACCCGACAGTCTGCGAAACAGCCAGCCAATCCCGCGGCACAGGGCGTACAGCAGGCTGAACAGCACGAGGTGCACAAAGATGGTGGCAGGTCCCTGCACCTTAATATTGCCCGAGAGCAGGAAAAGGACAAAATAGGCGGTGGCAAGCACCAGGTAGTGCAGCAGCACGCCAAGGGCGCGGGGCAGGGGAGAGAGAGCGAGCAATTCATTGGCAACGGCAATGACAAACGCAAAAAGGAGAATCACCAGGAACTGCTTCGCGTTGAGTGAGAGCTGGTCGGACAGCTCAGAGAATGCCATAAACGAATAAAAAAACAGCAACACTACGGTCGAAAACAGACAGGTGTTTTTCAGAACTGCGACAATTCTTTTCATGCCAAGCCTCCGTTTTGATGGCAACAGCATACCATATGCCGGCTCAAAAAGCAAGAAAGAAGAGAAAAATTCTGCTCCTCAGTCGGGCATATTCAGGTCAATCACCCGTGTTTTTGCCGTGAAATCGCTCCCGTCCGGTTTTTGATACGCCTTGTTGCGGTACTTGGATAAAAAGGAGGACAGGGGCAGGAAATCCACCCATACCTGGTTGACCCCTTCCTTTTGCTTGGGGTTGAAAATCAGTTGCAGTCCGATATGCAGGTGCGGCACATTGATGTTGTTGACATCCTTTTTACTGCTGTAACCGGTCATGCCTAAGTAACCGATGACCTCACCCGCAGACACCACTTTGCCCTCGTACATGTCCGCATAGGGATGCCCTTTGCGCATGTGTGCATAGTAATAGTAGCGCTTGCCGTCAAAAGAGCGGATCCCCACCCGCCAGCCGCCAAACCGATTCCAGCCAAGCGCCTCCACCACGCCGCTTTCCACCGCGATAATCGGTGTCCCCACGGAACCCATCATATCGTGTCCGAGATGGTTGCGGCGGTAGCCGTAGTTGCGCGCGTTGCCGAAATCGTCGTATTCACTGAACGAGTACCCCCGGGCAATGGGGTGAAAGGCCTTGACCCCGTATTGACGCTCCAGGTGGGCATGACCCGCCTCGTCGAGCGTCTCCAGCCAGTAGGGCCCCAACAGGCCGCTCAAAATCGCCTCATACGCCTCATAGTAATAATCATACAGTTTCCGGTTTTTCACCAGCGTCTCGGGGGTTTCGGTTTTTCGTTTCTCCAGGTAGGCCGTCAGGTCTGCCTTTTGATACGAAGCGAATTTGCCCCCATATCGCGCGGCTAAATACGCCAGCATCTCAATCCAGCTAAGCGGTCTGTCGCTCTCGTGCAGCGCAATATCCGCCGCCGCCGTATCGGCGAGCGCCTTGGCGGACACGCCAAAGTCCACCCACTTGATATAGCTGGCCTCATCAGGGTTTTCATCACAGTCTTCCGTGGCGGCGCAAAAAAAAGAGCAGGGGGCCACCAGCAAGCAGAAGCCGACCACCAACGCTAAGAAACGCTTCATGTTCTAACCTCGTCAAAAATGCTTATTTCTATTTTGTGCGCCCCCTTGGCTTTTCATCCTGTCAATGAAATTATTTAATGTAACAAGTTGACAAACATGAATTAAAAATGTATAATAATTACTGTCCACCGAACCCCTCCCAACCGCCAAGGAAAAGCGGCGGGGCGCGGTTCGGACGGCGTTGATTTTGCCTATCACAGGCAAGCTCATCCTATGCCCCCACGAGACAGACACCCCCTCACAGCCAAAGGAAACAACCAAACATGAATAGAAGAGAATCCAGAGAAGCCGCCTTTCTTGCGATGTTTGCCTGGGAATTCAACCAAGAATTCACCCCCCTGCAAATATACGAGTCCTCCCTGCCGCAGGATGAGCAGGGCGCCCCCTACACGCGGGTGCTGCTGGCGGGCGTGGGGGAGCACCTCGACGAGTTGCACACCGCCATTGATACCTATGCGGTCGGCTGGAAGCGCACCCGTATCTCACCCGTTTCCCGTGCGCTCATCAAGATCGCTCTTTTTGAAATGTTTTACTTGCCCGAGATTCCGTTGCGGGTCTCACTCAACGAGGCGGTGGAGCTATCCAAGAAGTACGACGACGAGAAAGCCTACGGCTTTGTCAACGGCCTCTTGAATGCCGCCAAGGACGATCCGCGCGCGGCAGAGCTCCCATGAAGCACTGCATTTTGGGCATCGACACCAGCAACTATACCACCTCGGTCGCACTGGTCAGCCCGCAAGGGGAAGTACTTGCGGGCTGCAAGCGCCCCTTACCCGTGCCCGACGGCAGTTGCGGCCTGCGCCAGTCCGACGCGCTGTTCGCCCACACCAAGTCCCTCCCCCTGCTTTTTGCTGACCTCGGCGAGTACTTGACCGATGCTACTCTCCTCGCCGTGGGTGTCTCCGATAAACCCAGAGACCGGGCGGGTTCCTATATGCCCTGTTTTTTAGCGGGTGTTTCCGCCGCCGCGGCAGCCGCCGCCACCGCCCGACTGCCGCTCTTTCATTTTTCTCACCAATGCGGCCACCTGATGGCTGCCATTCATTCCGCCCGAGCAGAGACATTGCTTCACAGGCCCTTTGGGGCTTTTCATATTTCAGGCGGTACCACCGAGCTGTTGCGCGCCTCCTATGCGGACGGCCACTTTGCCGGCGAGCTCGTCGGTGGCACGCTGGACATCAGCGCCGGGCAGCTGCTCGATCGCGCGGGCGTGTATATGGGGCTGCCTTTCCCCTGCGGGGCGGCGCTGGAGCGGGCGGCGGCGCAAAACCGTGACCCGGTGCCTGCGGTGAGCATCAGTCACCGGGGCTGCTATGTCAACCTTTCCGGACTGGAGAACAAAGCCAAACAACTGTATGACCAAACCGGCCATGTCCCGCTCGTCGCCGCCTTTGTCCTTGCCGTGGTGGAGCGGGCGCTGCTGGTCATGAGCGAGGCGTTCACGGCTGCCTATGGCGTCATGCCCCTGCTGTTCGCCGGCGGCGTGATGGGCAACCGCCTCATTCGGGGGGAACTCAGCCGCCGCTATGACGCCTTTTTTGCCGAACCCGACCTGTCCTCCGACAACGCGGTGGGCATCGCGCTATTGGCGGCGCAGAGGTATCAAACAGAAGCGGAGGGGCACCTATGAATTCTTTGTCCGCTCAACCCCGTCCTGCGGAGATCCTGTCGGTCTCCCAGCTCAGCGAGTATATCAAAACCCTGCTGGAGTCCAACCAACTGCTTGGCCAGGCGGCCGTGCGGGGCGAGCTGTCGGGCTTCACCCGTCATCGCTCGGGGCACCTGTATTTTTCCCTCAAGGACGAGGGCGCGCTGCTCCGTTGCGTGATGTTCCGCTCAGATGCCGCGCGTCTGCTTTTCGTGCCTGAAAACGGCATGAAACTGGTTGCGCGCGGCACCATCGGCGTTTATGTGCGGGACGGTCAGTATCAACTGTATGTCAGGGCGCTGGAGCCGGACGGCGTGGGGGCGCTCTTTGTGGCGTATGAGCAACTGCGCGCCAAGCTGGCGGCGGAGGGGCTCTTTGACGAGTCCCGCAAAAAGCCGTTGCCCCGCTATCCCACCGCAATCGGCGTGGTCACTTCCGACTCCGGCGCCGCCATTGCGGACATTGTCCGCGTGCTGACCCGCCGTTACCTCTTGGCGCGGATTGTGCTCTACCCTGCGTTGGTGCAGGGAGAGGATGCCCCCCCTCAGCTCATGGCAGGGATCCGGTACTTTAACCAAACCCGTGCGGTCGACCTCCTCATCATCGGACGGGGCGGCGGCTCCATGGAGGACCTGTGGGCGTTTAACCACGAGGGACTGGTGCGCGCCATTGCGGCCTCCGCCATCCCGGTCATTTCCGCCGTCGGGCATGAGACCGACTATACCCTGTGCGACTTTGTCGCCGACTTCCGCGCCCCCACCCCTTCCGCCGCCGCCGAGGCGGCCACACCCGACCGTATGGAGCTGTTCCGTTACCTTTCGACGGTCAAAAGCAGCCTGACGCACCAAGTGACCGCCCGCCTTGCCGCCTATCGGGAGCAGCTGGAGCAGGCAGCCGCCCAGTCAGCCCTGACCAGCACGCATCGCCTGTTCCGTGACCAAAAGCAAGCGCTGGCCTATCTCACAGAGGCCCTGTGCCGCGCGGGGGAGCGCACACTGGCAGAGCACAAGAGCGCCCTCGCCACCCTCGCCGCCCGTCTGGACGGTCTCAGCCCCCTGTCGGTGTTAGCCCGCGGGTATGCGCTGGTGCGGGACGAGGCGGGGCATTCGGTGGTCAGCGCCGCACAGGCCCGCGCGCAGGAGCAGCTGACCCTCACTTTTGCCGACGGCTCACTGCCTGCCCGCGTCACCAAACCCCACAGAGGAGAGTAATATGTCAGAACAACAAAGCCTATCATTTGAAGCCGCCATGAAACGCCTCGGCGAGGTGGTGAAGCTCCTTGGCGATGGCAAAACCGCCCTGGAGGATTCCCTCAAGCTTTTTGAGGAGGGCATTTCGCTGGTCAGTTTTTGCAATGAACAACTCTCCCGGGCGGAGGCCAGGGTCGCCAAGCTGGTACAGGGGCAGGACGGGATGACGGAGGTCCCCTTTCAGTAAGATGGAAAAAGACCGTATTGCGCAAAAATTAGAGCAGGTCGCCGAGGCAGTCACACAGTGTCTGGACCGATACCTTACCTCCGACGACCCCGACACCCGACTGATTTTCGACGCCATGCGTTACAGTGCGCTGGCGGGCGGCAAGCGCATCCGCCCTTTTCTGTGCCTGTCTGTGTGCGAGATGTTTGGAGGGGACGAGGAGCAGGCGCTCCTCTTTGGCACCGCGCTGGAGATGGTGCATACCTACTCCCTCATCCATGACGACCTGCCCTTGATGGACAACGACGATTTCCGGCGGGGCAAGCCCACCAACCACAAGGTCTATGGCGAGGCGGTGGCATTGCTGGCGGGTGACGGGCTCTTGACGGCGGCATTTGCCTTGCTGTCTCATGCCCCGCTCCCGCCGGAACGGGCACTGGCGGCCATCGCCGTGCTCACCGACGCCGCCGACGCCCGTGCCATGATTGGCGGGCAGGTGATGGATATGACAGGCCAAATAACGCTGCCCGGCCTGCTCAAAATGCATGAGAAAAAGACGGGTGCCATGATGTGCGCCGCCGTCCGGCTGGGACTGCTGGCCGCCGGTGTGACCGATGCCGCCGCCACCGAACACATGGTGACTTACGCGCGACACATCGGGCTTGCCTTCCAGATCGTGGACGACCTGCTGGACGTGTACGGCGAGGCCGCCCTGATGGGCAAGGACACCGCTCAGGACAAAAAGGCAGGGAAGCGCACCATTGTCGCCTATTACGACCGGCCCGAGGATGCCTTTGCGTATGCCAGGCAGCTCACCGAGCAGGCACAGGCCTGCCTGTTGCCTTACCCTAACCACGGAGTGCTCTACGATTTGGCGCACCGGCTATTACACCGCAACAAGTAGCGAGGAAGCATGAAACTGATTCAACTGATCCAAAATGCCCCCCTGATTTCCGCCGCCATAGCTTGGTTTTTTGCCGAGCTGATCAAAATGATCATTGTCTGCATCAAGGACCGCACCTGGAAGGCCTTCAGCCTTGCCAACTTTGTGGCATCGGGCGGGATGCCCAGCTCTCACGCCGCCACCGTATGCGCGCTGGCCGCCTCCATTGCCATGATTCAGGGCGGTTTTGACTCTCCCCAGTTTGCCATTGCCGCCGTGCTGGCGATGATTGTGATGTATGATGCCGCGGGCGTCCGCCGGGAGACCGGCGAACAGGCAAAAGCCCTCAATATGATCCTTGCCGACATGTTCAGCCCCAACCATGAATTCCGAACCAAAGCCTTCAAGGAACTGGTCGGCCACACGCCCTCGCAGGTCGTGATGGGGGCGCTCGTGGGGGTTGCGGTCGGCGTGGTGTACCCGTTGCTGGTAGCCTGAGATGCGGCTGGACCGGTTTTTGCACCAGACAGGGTGGGCGAAAAGCCGCAGCGAGGCCAAGGAACTGATTCTCTCCTCTTTCGTCTCGCTCAACGGGCAGGTGGTAGACAAACCCGCCCATGAGGTGGACCCCGCCGTGCCGCCCACCGTCACGGTAGACCGTACCGGCGGTCGCTATGTCAGCCGGGGCGGGTTCAAGCTGGCGCACGCGCTGGAAGTCTTTTCCGTATCCGCGGCGGGGAAGACCTGTCTGGATATCGGCGCTTCCAGCGGCGGCTTTACCGATTGCCTGCTCCAACACGGGGCCGCCATGGTGTACGCCGTGGACGCGGGTAGCGGTCAGTTGGCGGAGGCGCTTCGCGGGGACAGTCGGGTGAGGGTCTATGAAAACTATAACGCCCGCTACATGCAGCCCGACGACTTCCCGTCCGCCCCCTCGCTGGTGGTGATGGATGTCTCCTTCATCTCTCAGACCTATCTGCTGCCGCGCATTGCCGCCGTGGCCGCGCCCTCCGCTGCGATCGTCACCCTCATCAAACCGCAGTTTGAACTCGGCAGGGCGCATCTCTCCAAAAAGGGGATTGTCAGGGACGAGGCAGCCCGGCGCTCTGCCGTGGAAAAAGTGAAAGCTGCCGCCGCCCTGTGCGGCTTTTCAGATATCCGCGTCATTGATTCCCCCCTTACCGGCGGGGACGGCAACCGAGAATATCTCATGTATTGTCACAACCAAAAGCAACCTCAAAGAGAGGAGCAACCATGAAGTCCGTTCTGTTAGACTCCAACCCACTGAAAGACGAGGGGTATCGCATCGCCGGCGAAGTGGCGGCACGGCTGTCCTCCCTCGGCATGACCGTGTATGTCGTCGAGGGGGAGCTCCCCCCGCCTGCATCCAGCGTACCTTGTCAGTCCCCGCCCCCCGACACCGACCTGATTCTGGTGATTGGCGGGGATGGCACGGTGCTGGACATGGCGCCCACCGCCATGGCCCTCGATGTCCCGATTTGCGGCATCAATCTCGGGCGGCTGGGGTACCTGGCAACCGTGGAAACCGGCAACCTTTCGGTGCTCGGCAGACTGGCGAGCGGGGAGTATGAGATTCGCGAGCGCACCATGCTCTCGCTGGCCATCGACGGCGCGGGGGGCTTGCGCACCTGCGACCGGCCGGCGGTCAACGACGTGGTCATTTGTCGGGAGGACAATTTCGGCATCGCCGAGTTCCGGCTCTCCGACAACTGCGGCAACGCCGTGAGCTACCGTGCCGACGGCGTGATTGTCGCCACCTCGGCAGGCTCCAGCGCCTACTCACTTTCGGCGGGCGGCCCGCTTGTGGACGCGTCGGTGGAGACCATCTGCGTCACCCCCATTTGCCCGCATTCCTTTTTTAACCGCTCGATTTTGTTTAACCCTGCCGCCGTCATCTGCGTGAAGAACACCTCCACCCGCGCACAGAGCATGTTTATCTGGGTGGACGGCAGACCTTTTGGCCCCCTGTTGCCGGACGAGACCGCCCGGCTCACCCTGCACCCCAAACGCCTGAAAATGCTGGCGTTCACCCCGGACTGTATGCTCAACACCCTGCGCCGAAAAATGGACGCTGCAGATATCATCAAACCAGAGTAATATTTTGAATGAGGAGAAACACCCCATGAAATCAGCCAGACAAGAAAAAATCCTTGAGATCATTGAAAAGCACAACATTGAAACCCAAGAGGAGTTGCTTGAAAAGCTCAAGGAAGCCGATTTCTTCGTGACCCAAGCCACCATTTCCAGGGACATCAGGGAGCTGAAGTTGCTGAAGGGTATGACCGCCAGCGGCGGCTATAAGTACGTGGTCGCGGGCAAGTCGGATTTCGTCCTGCCCAAATTCAACAGTGCCCTGACCGAGTCCATCACCAAGGTGGACCACGCCTCCAATTTGCTGGTGGTCAAAACCTATGCCGGCATGGCGCAGGCAGTGGCGACCTGCATCGACTCGCTGCCGGTGGAGGAGATCATCGGTTGCGTGGCAGGGGACGACGCTATTTTGGTGGTTGTCAACACCCCCGAGGCGGCGGCTGAGCTGTGCGACAAGCTGCGCACCCTCATCCGGACGCTGTAAGCCGAAAGAGAGCGGTCTCGCCAAGGCAGAACCGGCGACAGGCCGCTATCACCAAGGAACAGGGAAGGGAGGTGTAGACATGCTGTTGTCTTTGCATATTGAAAATGTCGCGCTGATCGCCCGGCTGGACATTGATTTTTCGAAAGGTTTCACCGTCCTGACCGGTGAGACAGGGGCAGGCAAGTCCATTTTGATTGACAGCATCGGACTTTTGCTGGGGGAGAAGGCAGACAAAAGCCTCATCCGTCACGGCGAGCAGGAGGCGTTTGTCAGCGGCCTGTTCGGCGGCTTTTCGCCGCCTGTTCTGGCGCATCTGGCAGAGCTGGACATCACCCCCGACGAGGACGGGTGCCTGCTGGTCAGCCGCCGCCTGTCGGAGGACGGCAAGTCCCGCATCAAGGTGAGCGGTGTCCCCGCCACGGCCGCCACCCTCAAGGAAGCGGCCAAGTATCTGATCGGCATTGTGGGGCAGACAGACCAGTTGCAGTTGCGCGACCCCGTCGCCTACCGCCGCCTGCTGGACGGATACGCCAAGAATCAGGAGTTGTTGCAAGCGTACCAGCAACTGTACAAATCCTACACAAAAGTATCGGCAGAACTTCGCCAGACTACCGAGAGCGAGAGCGACCGCATCCGTATGACCGACATGCTGTCCTACCAGATCAAGGACATTGACGCGCTCTCCCTGCGCGCCGGGGAGGATGTGGCGCTGGCCGCCAAGGAAAAGCGGCTTCGGAACAGCGAACGCCTGGCGCGGCAGACCGACTTTGTCTGGCGGGCTTTGAAGGGGGCGGAAAAAGCAAGTGCCGCCTACACCATTGACCGCAGCATCGCCGCGCTGGTATCCCTGACCGATGTGGTGGAGGAGGCGCCGGATATGGTGGAGACCCTGCGCGACTGCCTGTATCGCATCGAGGATATTGCCGAGCGCGTCTCGAAATATACGGAAGATATTGAGGAAGATCCCACTGAGGCCATTGACCGGATACAGGCGCGCCTGGCCGCCATCGAGAAGCTGAAGCGCAAGTATGGCGAAACGGTCGCCGACATTCTTGCCTTCCGCACCCGCGCCGCCGAACAGCTGGAGCAGTTGCGCCATGCGGACGAGCGTATCGGTGAGCTGACCGCTCGCAAACAGGCACTGGAGACAGAGCTGTCGGCCGCCGCCGAGCGGCTGCACGAGAGCCGGCAGCGGGCCGCCCGCGCCCTTTCTGCGGCGGTGGTGGACACCCTGCGGTATTTGGATATGGAAAATGTCCGCCTGCTCATCACCGTCACCCCTCTGTCAGAAAACGGGCAATCCAAGTTTTCCGAGCATGGGTGCGATGCGGTGGAGTGCCTGATCAGTGCCAATAAGGGGGAGGAGTTGCGTCCGCTCTCCAAAATCGCCTCGGGCGGCGAGCTGTCCAGAATCCTGCTGGCGCTCAAACATGTCACCGCGGCGGCAGACGACACTCCCACCCTCATTTTTGATGAGATTGACACGGGCATCTCCGGCAAGACCACCCGCAAGGTCGGCCTCAAGCTGTTGGATTTATCGCGCTCCGTGCAGCTGCTCTGCGTCACGCATTCCGCGCAGGTCGCCTCTTTGGCGGACACACACCTGCTCATCAGCAAGCAGGAGCAGGGACAGCGCACCCACACCACCCTGACCGAACTGACCGAGCAGGGGCGTGTGGACGAGCTCTCCCGCATCATCGGCGGCATCCATGTGACCGACGCCCAACGGGCAGCCGCCCTTGAAATGTTGGCGGATCGCCGGGTGTAACATCGCCCGCCGCGCCGCTCTTCTGTCATAAATCCGCGCCCACCGTCATATACTGTATCAGGCTCGCCATCGGCGGCAAACCAGTATTCGGCGGTATCAAGCATGGAAAGCGATTTTTTGACATTTTTACAGGCAGAGCAAACCCTTTCGTTTGAGTGCGGGGTACCTCTTGCGCGCCTGACCAGCTTTCATATCGGCGGCGCGGCTGCCGCCGTGGTGTACCCTGCCGATATTTTGCAACTGCTCTTGCTGCTGCATGCCGTGCAGGACTTTCAGGTACCCTTCTGCATTTTGGGCGGCGGCACCAATATCTTAGCTTCCGACCAGGGGTATGACGGCGCGGTGATTGTCACCCGACACTTGCGCGCTGTCCGCCGCTTCGGCAACCTGCTGGTGGCGGATTGCGGCGCACCCCTCATGCAGACGGCGGAGGAAGCCGCGCGGGGCTGCCTGTCCGGCATGGAGCCGCTGTACGGCATCCCCGGAACGGTGGGGGGCGGCGTTTATATGAACGCAGGAGCCTTCCAGACGGAAATCAAGGATATTTTGCTCTATGCCGATATCTATGACCCGGACACCGGCACCGTCCGCCGCCTGTTGCGGGAGGATTGCCACTTTGCCTACCGCCACAGCGTGTTCATGGAGAAAGGGTATGTCGTCTTGCAGGCCGCCTTTGCCTTGCAGCACGGGGAGCGGGCGGCCATCCAGGCAAGGATGGCGGAGGTACTGGCGCGGCGGGAGCAGAAACAGCCCCTCGAATGTTCGAGCGCGGGCAGCGTGTTCAAGCGACCGGTGGGCGACTATGCCAGCCGACTGATTGACGCGGCGGGCCTGCGGGGCATGTCGGTCGGGGGGGCGCAGGTATCCGAAAAACACGCCGGTTTCATCATCAACCGCGGCGGCGCCACGGCCGCGGACGTGCGGGCACTGGTGGATCTGGTCAAAGAAAAAGTGATGGCAACCTTCGGCGTGCTGCTGGAATTTGAAATTCGCCTTTTGTAAGACAGTTTTGGCGGCGAACGGTTGCAGGATTGTCGCACATCAAGGACACGGCAAAGGAGGGAGTCTCCATCTCGTTCACACAAACCATCAAAAACAGCCTCTGCCAAAGAGAGTGGAAGTCCAAGTGCTGTAAACGCTCGTTGCTCCACGGCATGTTGCTGGCGCGGGGGACAAGCACCGATGAGGGGGTGCGGTTGCCTCTGTCAGGCACTACGCAGGCGGAGTTTGTCCGCGCACTGGTGCGGGACCTGTATGGCACCGAGCCTACCCTGGTGCGTTCCGGGCAGGGCCGTGCCGCCTACACCCTCACCTTGTCCGCTCCTTCCGCCCGGCGGTACATAGAAGCCCTCGGGCAAACCCTGCCCGACACCGCGCATTGCAACGGCTGCAAGGGCGCATTTTTGCAAGGCGTTTTTTTGGCGTGCGGGCGGGTCTCCGACCCAGCCCTCACCTACCATTTGGAGTTTTCCTGCGGGGACAGGCTGCTTGCCATCGAAGCCTTTTTGCACAGTTGCCGCCTGTTTCCCAAACGCATCACCCGGCGGGGCGAACAGTTGCTCTATTTCAAGGACAGCGGGTCTTTGGAGGATTTTTTTGTGCTGGTGGGGCTGAACCAGGCGGCATTTGGCCTGATGGATGCCAAGATTGAACGGGAGTTCCGTAACAATGCCAACCGGGTCACCAACTGCGAGACCAACAACATCACCCGCGCCGTGTCCGCCTCCATGAAGCAGATTGAGGTCATTGAGCGGCTGATTGCCGAGCATAAACTGTCTCTCCTGCCCCCCGAGTTAAAGGAGACCGCCCTGCTGCGCCTGCAGCACCGGGACCTGTCGCTGGGGCAACTGGCGGCGCTCATGACCCCCTCCCTCACCAAGTCGGGGCTTAACCACCGCCTGTATAAAATCATGAAACAAGCCCACCAATTGCTGAGCGAAGAAAAGTAAGATGAACAACAACCAAGCATTCGTCCACCTGCACCTACACAGCGAGTACAGCCTGCTGGACGGCGCCTGCCGCCTGAGAGACATAGCGGCGGCGGTCAAAGCGGCGGGACAAAGCGCTGTCGCCCTCACCGACCACGGTTCCCTGTATGGGGCGGTGGCTTTTTGGCGTGCCTGCACGGAGGCGGGGGTCAAGCCCATCATCGGTTGTGAGGTCTATGTCGCGCCCCGCTCCCGCCATCTGAAGGAAGGGCGCGCGGACGCCGCCGGGTATCACCTGGTGTTGCTGGTTGAAAACGAGACGGGCTACAAAAACCTGTGCAAGCTGGTCTCGCTCGGCTATATTGAGGGGTTTTACAGCAAGCCCCGCATTGACCTCGAGTTGCTCACGGAGTACCACGAGGGACTCATTGCGCTGTCGGCGTGCATGGCAGGCTATATCCCGTCCATGATTTTGGCGGGGGACATGCAGGAGGCTGTTCGCTACGCCAAACAGCTCTCCGAGCTGTTCGGGCGTGACCGCTTTTATCTGGAACTGCAGCACCACAAGATGGCGGACGATGACCGTGTCTGCGGCGGCATCCGCATGATTGCGGCGCAGACCGGCATCCCGCTGGTGGCCACCAACGACGTGCACTACCTGAAAAAAGAGGATGCCCGCACCCAAGCCATCCTGATGTGTATTCAGACCAACAATGTCATCACCGACGGTCGCCCCATCGGCTTTGAAACCGACGAGTACTACCTGAAAAGCACCGCGGAGATGGCGGCACTGTTCGGCGCGGACAAGGACGCGCTGGCCAATACCGTCAAAATCGCCGATCGCTGTCAGTTCTCCTTCACTTTCGGCACCTTCTACCTGCCCACCTTCCCCCCCGAAAAGGGCAAAACCCATGCGCAGACACTCATCGACTATACCATGACGGGCTTTGAGGAGAAAGTGCGGGAGGGGCACATCACCTTTGACGGCAAACACCCCAGGTCCGCCTACATAGAACGCCTGCGCCATGAGCTGTCGGTCATTGACCAAATGGGATTTAACGAGTATTTTCTCATTGTGCAGGACTTTGTGCGGTTTGCCAAACGAAACGGCATCGCCGTCGGCCCGGGACGAGGCTCGGGGGCGGGCAGTCTGGTCGCCTACTGCCTGTCCATCACCGACGTGGACTCCCTGGCGTATGAGTTGCTGTTTGAACGCTTTCTCAACCCCGAGCGCATCTCTCTGCCCGACTTTGACATCGATTTTTGTTACGAACAGCGCGACAGGGTGATGGAGTACGTGCGCGAGAAGTACGGGGAGGAGCATGTCGCCCAGATCATCACTTTCGGTACCATGGCGGCCAAGGCCGCCGTGCGGGATGTCGGACGCGCGCTGGGCATGCCCTACGCGCAGGTGGACCGGGTGGCAAAGGCCGTCCCGGGTGTCCTCGGCATCACCATTGCCGACGCATTGCAGGACAAGGGGTTCCGGGCTCTGTATGACAGCTCGGACGACATCAAGGAGCTCATCGATGTCGCCGCCGCCCTTGAGGGCATGCCTCGCCACGCCTCCACCCACGCCGCCGGCCTGCTCATCACCGAGCGCCCGCTGTGGGAGTATGTCCCCCTGTCGGTGAACAACGGGCTGCGCGTCACCGCCTATGACATGAACACCATTGCCGATTTAGGGCTGGTCAAGTTCGACTTTTTGGGACTGCGCTACCTGACCGTGCTGGCCGAGGCGGAACGGTCGGTGCGTGAGCGGGAGCCGGATTTTCTGCTCTCCAAGGTCCCTTTCACCGACCCCGATACCTATGGACTGCTGTCCGCAGCCGACACCGACGGCGTGTTTCAGCTTGAGTCTGCCGGCATGAAGCAGGTATTACAGCAGTTAAAACCCAGCAGATTAGAGGACATCATCGCCTGCATTGCCCTGTACCGACCGGGACCGATGGAGTCCATCCATACCTTCATCGCCCGCAAAACCGGGGCGGAACCCATTGTGTATGCGACCCCCGCCTTAGAGGATATTTTAAGCAATACCTACGGCTGCATTGTCTACCAGGAGCAGGTCATGCAGATTTTCAGGCGGCTGGCGGGCTATTCCTATGCCCGGGCCGACCTGGTGCGCCGCGCCATGTCCAAAAAGAAAGCAGAGGCCATGGAGGCGGAGCGGGGGGCATTCATTGAGGGGGCTGTCGCGGGCGGCATTGACCGGGAGAGCGCGGGCCGCATCTTTGACGATATGGCGGGTTTTGCGAAGTATGCCTTCAACAAGAGCCACTCCACCGCCTATGCCATGATTGCCTACCGCACCGCCTACATGAAGTGCCATTACCCCGCCCAGTATGTCGCGGCATTGCTGTCCAGTCAGCAGACCGCCGACCTGGGCAAGTTCGGCGTGAAACTGCTGCCGCCCGATGTCAACCAAAGCGGGCTGCACTTTTCGGTGGCAGACGGCGGGATTCGCTTCAGCCTGCTTGCCGTCAAAAACGTGGGACGGCAGTTCATCGAGGCGATGATCGCCGAGCGCACCCATCGCCCCTTTGCCGGCTTTGAGGATTTTGTGGAGCGTATGGCAAAAACCGACCTGAACAAGCGGCAGATTGAGGCACTCATCAAGTGCGGTGCCTTTGACAGCCTGGGGGTGTACCGGAGCCGTCTGATGGCGGTGTACGAGCGGGTCATCGCCGACGCCCAGGCCCGTGCGCGCGCCAACCTGACGGGGCAGATGGACTTTTTCAGCACTGAGGAGACGGCAGCGGCGCACTTGCCGACCATCGAGTATCCGCAAATCCCCGAATACACCGTCAAGGAGCTGTTGACCTTTGAGAAGGAGGCCACCGGCATGTACTTCTCGGGGCACCTACTGGACAGCTACAGCCGGCACCTTGACACCATCCCCCATGACAGAATTGCTACTCTGACTGCCGCTTTCCATGAGGAAACCGGGGAGGCGCTGGACGAGTATGCCGACCGACAGGCCGTCACCCTCTGCGGCATGATTACCGCCAAGTCGGTCAAACACACCAAAAAAGGGGGGGTAATGGCGTTTTTGACCCTGATGGACAAAAGCGGCGACATCGAGCTCATTGTTTTCCCCGCGCAGTATGACCGCTACGCCCCGCTGCTGGAAGTGGACGCCGCCCTGTGCGTGGAGGGAAACCTCTCGGTTCGGGAGGGCGAAAAGGTGAAGGTGATGGTGAGCCGGGTACTGCCGCTGCTCACCAACGCCGTCACGGGAACAAAACCGGCGGCTTCGCCCGCCCCGCGCGGGCGGGTAGACGGCAACCACCCCGCCGTTGCCCCCGTCTCCACCGCCTCCGCCCCGCAGGAGAGGGCAGGCGAGCAGAAGCTCTATCTCAAGCTGCCCTCCCTGACCTCCCCCCTCTGTCAGCAAACGCTGCAGTTGCTGTCGGGGCATCCGGGCAGGGTGCCGGTGGTCTTCTTTGACAGCCTGACGCACAGGTATTCGCTGGCGGCAGGGTACATGATCCGGCCGACCGCCGATTTACTGGCCGCCCTGAAAGAGTTGCTGGGGGAGGCGGCGGTGGCACTGCAATGAGGAGATGACCGTCATGGGAGAGTCGACACGAAGCAAAATAGCCGCCTTCACAAAAGCGGCATGCCGCGGGCTGTCTATTTGCCTGCTGCTCTGTTGCGTGCTGTACGCCCTGCCGCGGACGGTTTTGGCAGGGGTGCGGTGGTACCGCCCGCGCTTCTATGAAAACATGCGGACGCGTCTGCTCGCAGAGCAGGGGCAAACCCATGCCGAGGGTGCGACTTTTACGCTGCCCTTTGGCAGTCTCACCCTTTCTTTTGACGCAGGCCAACTCACCCTGTACGGTAGCAGCGGTGAGCCGGAGGCAACCTTTGACACCCCCTACCACCAAGCCCATCTTGTCCTGTCGGGAGATTATTTTTACCTGTATGAGACAGGGACGCCTGCCTTTTCGGTGTACAGTCGCCGCCGGCTCGTCCGGCATGTAGAGACAGAGGGGGCGGTGTATGCCCTTTGCGCCGCCGACACGGGCGCGTGTGCCGTCCTCACCGACGACCCCACGCATGCCTCAGCCGTACAGGTGTACGGACGGTCGGGCAGGCTGACGATGAGTTACCAAACCGACACCCCGCTCACCCATCTTGCCCTCTCCTCCGAAGGCCGCACCTTGGCGGTGACGGGCAGGGCGGTGCTCGAGGGGGCGGCGTTCACCGAGACGGTCTGGGTGGATACCCGCAGCCAGGGACAGCTGGCGAGGGTCGTCGTCCCAGAGGCGCGCCCCCTTTGCCTGGCCTTTTTCGGCCGCCATTTGCTGCTGGTCGGAGAGGTGCACACCATGGCGATGGCACGCGGGAAAATTCTCTACAATTATTAAGTGCCGCTCGGTTGACAGCCCCCAAAATCTGTTGTATAATACAATCGGAAGACCGTATTTGCCCGTTTGAACACACAATTCGTGAGAAAGAGGTGCGGTATGATTTGGTCTCAATTAGTGCTGGATGTCTTAATGGTCGCCTTTGTCGTGTTTGGCTTGCTGATCGGCATCAGACGCGGTTTTATTAAACTTGTTTTTCATCATTTGAGACGGGTGGCATCGCTGGTCTGCGCCTTCTTTTTGGCGAAACCGCTGGGCGAGCGCTTTCAGTATCTGATTGCCGAGCCGCTCAAGGGACTGCTGCGGGACTACATCGGGGAGAGCGTCGGCATCAACACCTCCGAGGAGCTGGTCGGGCAGGTCCCCACCGTCATCAAGGGTTTGGCAGGGCTATTTGGCGCCGAACTGAACGCCATGGCGGATGAGGCGCTCTCGTCCGGGCAAAATGCCATTGACACCTTTCTGGACGCCGCCACCGACCCCATCGCGCGGGCACTCGCCATTGTGGCGGCATTCATTGCGCTGTATTTTGTCGGCTTGATTGTCATTCGCATCCTGGGCTTCATCATTGACAAGCTCTTTCAGCTTCCCGGACTCAAGCAGGTCAACAAAATACTCGGTGCCGTCTTTGGCCTGGCTTTTTACGCCGTGTTTGCCTGGATCGCCTGCAAGCTGCTTGTGTTCGGCATCGGTCTTGCCGGCGGCTCCGACATCGCCTTTCTTGCCGACTTCGACATCACCAAAACCTACATAGCGCGCTATGTGTACCAGTTTGACCCCCTGAAATGGATTTTGTCTTTTTGAGGGACCTCCCACCCCTATTATTTGAAAGTTAGTGAGTATTTGAATGGATATGCAAATGTGTGCGAAGTGTCACAAGCGCTTTGCGGTTGTGTTTATCACGCGCATAGAAAATAATAAGCCGTACAATGAGGGGCTTTGTCTGCAATGCGCCCGTCAGCTCGGTATTAAGCCTGTCAATGACATGCTGTCCAAAATCGGCATTTCCGAGGAGGATTTGGATAACGCGGCCAATGAGATGCGGGCCATGCTCAGCGAGTCTTTGCCCGACTCCAAGGACGACGACGAGGAGGAGGGCGGCGCCCCCGCCATTGAGCTTCCCAAGATTTTCAGCGACTATGTCAGCTCCAAGCGAAACAGCAAAAACAAGAAGACCAAACCCGATGACAAATCGCAAAAGCGCAAGTTTCTGACCACCTATTGCCAGGACCTCACCCAGAAAGCCGCCGAGGGCAAGCTGGACAGAATTATTGGCCGCGACAGGGAACTGGAGCGGGTGACTCAGATTTTGTGCAGACGGCAGAAAAACAACCCCTGCCTGATCGGGGAGCCCGGCGTGGGTAAGACCGCCATTGCAGAAGCCCTCGCCCTGCGCATTGTCAATGGGCAGGTGCCCGAAAAGCTGGCGGACTGTGAGATCCATTTGGTGGATCTGACGGCACTGGTGGCGGGCACTCAGTTCAGAGGCCAGTTTGAGTCTCGGGTGCTGGGCCTGATCAATGAGGTAAAGGCGGCAGGCAACATCATTTTGGTCATTGACGAGGTGCACAACATTGTGGGTGCGGGCGACGCCGAGGGCAGCATGAACGCCGCCAATATCTTAAAGCCCGCCCTGTCCCGGGGCGAGATTCAGGTGATTGGCGCGACCACCCTCAAGGAGTACCGCAAACATATTGAAAAAGACAGCGCGCTCGAGCGCCGCTTTCAGCCCGTCATGGTCAATGAACCCTCGGTGCAGGAAACCGAGCAGATGCTGCTCGGCATCAAGGGCTACTATGAGGACTACCACCAGATCCGCATTCCCGACGAGGTGCTGTATGAGGCAGCCTACCTGTCGGAGCGGTATATCACCGACCGTTTTCTGCCCGACAAGGCCATCGACCTGTTAGACGAGGCGGCGGCGCATGTGTCGCTGTCCACCCTTGAGATCAACGAAAAGCGGCGGGTGGAAAGGCAGTTGGCGGATGTGCGGGAGGAAAGAGTCGCCATGGAGGGCAAGATCGCCTCCCTTGCCGGCGATGCCGACACCGATAAGTTCTACCGGGAGCTGGCGGACCTGAAGGTCAGGGAAGATCAGCTTTCCAAGCGGCATGCCGAACTGGTGGCGCACTGTGAACAGGTCGCGCTGACCGTGGACGACCTGGCGCAGGTGATAGAGATCTGGACGGGCATTCCCGCCACCGACATCAGCCGCAGCGAGTTCGCCCAGCTTGACACCTTGGCGGAGCGCATCAAAACCCACATTGTCGGGCAGGACGAGGCAGTGGACGCCATTGCGCGTGCCATCAAGCGCAAGCGCGCCGGCGTGTCCTACCGCCGCAGCCCCATCTCCATGATTTTTGCAGGCCCTACCGGCGTGGGCAAAACCGAGCTGGTCAAGGTGCTGGCACAGGACCTGTTCAAACAACCCGAGACCCTCATTCGCCTGGATATGTCCGAGTTTATGGAGAAACATTCGGTCTCCCGTATCATCGGCGCCCCTCCGGGCTATGTGGGCTATGACGAGGCAGGCCAGCTCACCGAGAAAATCAGGCGCCGCCCCTACTCCGTCATTCTTTTCGACGAGATTGAGAAGGCGCACCCCGATGTGTTGAACATCCTGCTGCAGGTGCTGGACGACGGGAAAATCACCGACGCCTCAGGCCGGCAGGTCAACTTTGAAAACACCGTCATCATCATGACCACCAACGCCGGCTCCGACCGCAACACCCGGGTTTCCGGCTTTGGCGAGGATATGGCGAAGGAGGGCAAGGAAAAGACCGAAAAGGCGCTGCTCACCTTCCTGCGCCCCGAGTTCCTCAACCGCATTGACAGCGTTATCACCTTCCGTGCCCTCAGTCTCTCGGACTTTTCGAGGATTGCCGGGATTATGTTAGGGCAGCTCTCCGAGACGCTCTCGCGCAAGAATGTGAAGCTCACCTGGACAGAGGAGGTCCCCGACTTCATCGCCCGCGAGTCCTTCTCCATCAAGTTCGGCGCGCGCAACATGCGGCGGTATATCGAGCGGACGCTGGAGGACCGGATCGCCGGCCTCATCATTGCCCATCACCACCGACCCCTCTTTGGCGTGTCGGTATTTGTGCGGGACAACGAGCTGCAGGTAGCCTCTTTGTCTTAAGAAAAATACAAAACGCCTCCCCCTGTCCGTGGGCAGGGGGAGGTATGTCGAGAAGGAGACAGTATGTCAGAATGTACACACGACTGCAGCCAATGCGCGGAAAAATGCGCCGACCGGGAGGCGAGCCGCTCACTGCTGGCCCCCGCCAATGAGGGCAGCGAGATTGGCCGCGTCATCGGCGTCATCAGCGGCAAGGGCGGGGTAGGGAAGTCACTGGTTACCTCCATGTTGGCGGTCACCATGCAGCGGCGGGGCTATCGCACCGCCATTTTAGACGCGGATATCACCGGCCCTTCCATCCCGCGGATTTTCGGCCTTGCCGGCGGCACGGTAGAGGGCAGTCAGTTCGGCATGGTCCCGCCCAAAACTAAAACCGGCATCGAAGTGATGAGCGTGAATTTGCTGATGCAGCAGGAGGACGCCCCCGTGGTATGGCGGGGCCCCATCATCGCGGGCACGGTCAAACAGTTTTGGACAGAGGTGTTCTGGGGCAAGGTGGACTTCATGTTTGTGGATATGCCCCCGGGCACGGGTGATGTCCCCCTCACCGTCTTTCAGAGCCTCCCGCTGGACGGCATCATCCTGGTTACCAGTCCGCAGGAGCTGGTCTCCATGATTGTCGGCAAGGCGCTGCACATGGCGCAGATGATGCATATTCCGGTGCTGGGCCTGGTGGAAAACTACAGTTACTTTGTTTGTCCCGATTGCGGACACGAACATCCCCTGTTCGGCGAGGGCCGGGCGGAAGCCCTCTCCCAAAAGCACTCCCTGCCCACCCTTGCCCGAGTGCCCCTGGACCCCAAGCTGGCGGCCCTGTGTGACAAGGGCATCATCGAGCTGATGGAAAACGACTACATGGAAGCGGCAGCAAAGAAATTGGAAAGTCTGCTTTGAGCCGCTACCGCCTTCCTGACAAAGCCATTGCCTCCGAACCGGCATTGTCGGTTGGGAGGCACTTTTTTGTGCCGCCTGAGCCGCATCGTGCGACAAAAAAACCACAGAATCCCTTTGTTAAAAATTTAATAAAGTACTGGACATTTCACGACAAGTATAGTATAATGGATGTTGGATGAGATTTCTTTGATGATGAAAACACAATGAGGAGATAAATCGTATGAAAAAGAAGCTGACCACAGTCGCTTTCAGAGGCACGGCAGAGCAGGATGCGGCACTCATGGCTGCCATTGCCAAACATAAGGGAACCGAGGGCGCGCTCATGCCCATTCTGCAAGAGGCGCAGGAGATTTACGGCTACCTTCCCACCGAGGTGCAGAAAAAGATTGCACGGGAGATGGATATCTCGAGCGCCGAGGTGTTCGGCGTGGCGTCCTTTTACTCCATGTTCACCCTCAACCCCAAGGGGGCGACGGCCATTGCCGTGTGTTTGGGCACCGCCTGCTATGTGAAGGGGTCGGGGGACATTTTGAACAAGGTCTCCGAGCTCATCGGTGTCAAACCGGGTGAGACCTCTTCCGACGGCAAGTATAGTCTGGATGCCACCCGCTGTATCGGCGCGTGCGGGCTGGCGCCCGTGATGACCATTAACAACGAGGTGTACGGCAGGCTGACCGTGGCTGAGACGGCTGAGATTCTCAAGAAGCATATTTAACTCTGCATACATATGGGTGAAAGTATGAAAATTCAAGAAGTAGCTGCCGCCCTGCAAGCCGAGGTGCTGAGCTGCCACGACAAACTGATCTGCGAGGTTCATGCCGCCTGTGGCAGCGATATGATGAGTGATGTGCTTGCCTTTGTCAAGGACCAGGCGGTGCTACTCACCGGGCTGATCAATTCTCAGGTGATCCGCACCGCTGAGATGATGGATATCCACTGCATCGTTTTTGTCCGCAACAAAGTCCCCACGGACGATATGATCGCTCTGGCGGCGGACAGGGAGATTGTGCTCATGACCACCAAAAAGCACATGTTCGAGTCTTGCGGCATCCTTTACCAAAGCGGACTGAATCAGAGAAATGAGACAGCGACATGAGTGAAGATTTGACCTTTTCCTATGTGGTGGACGGCGACAATTTTACCTGTGCCGGCGAGGCATCCAGCGCGGTGAAAAAGCAACTGCGTTGGCTCGGGTTCTCCCCCGACATCATTCGCCGCGTGTCCATCGCCATGTATGAAGGTGAGATCAATATGGTCATTCACGCCGGCGGCGGGCAGGCAACCCTCACCGTCCAACCCGACAAAATTGTGATGGTGCTGACAGACCACGGTCCGGGTATCGAAAATGTCGAGCTGGCGATGAAGGAGGGCTACTCCACCGCCCCCGAGCGCATCCGCAACCTGGGCTTTGGCGCCGGGATGGGTCTGCCCAACATGAAACGCTACACCGACGAGATGCGTATTGAAACCAAAGTAGGAGAAGGAACCACCATCACGATGGTGGTGTATATCCCAAAGTCCGTGTAAGGAGGTGCGAAGGATGGCTTTGTTCCACCACTCCGTATCGCTTGATAAAAGCAAATGCATCGGCTGTACCAACTGTATCAAACGCTGCCCGACCGAGGCCATCCGCATTCGGGACGGCCATGCGTACATCATCCCGGAGCGCTGCATTGACTGCGGCGTTTGCATCCGCATCTGCCCGCACAAGGCAAAGAAAGCCGTCTTTGACAAGTTCGAGTCCCTGCCCAAGGACAAGTATAAAATCGCCCTGCCCGCGCCCGCCCTGTACGGCCAGTTTGAGAATTTGGACGACGTCAACTATGTGCTGCAGGGATTGCTGGATATCGGTTTTGACGATGTGTATGAGGTCGCGGCGGCGGCAGAGCTGGTCTCGGATTACACTCGCCGCTACCTGCGGCGCACCGACATTCCGAAGCCGGTCATCTCCACCGCCTGCCCGGTCGTTTCCCGCCTGATTATGCTGCGCTATCCGTTCCTCGGTGAACATATCCTGCCCATCAAGCAACCCATGGAGGTGGCGGCCATCGAGGCAAGAAAACGCGCCATGCAGCGCCACCCCGAGCTGAAAGCAGAGGACATTGTGGTGGCGTTCATCTCCCCCTGTCCCGCCAAGGTCAGCTATATCCGCAGCGAGGGTGCCGATTCCAGCACTAACATTGACTATGTTTTTTCCATTCGTGAGATCTACTTAGAGCTGCTCGCCGTCATGAAAAAGGACAAACAGCCCGCCGAACTTTCCGGCAGCGGCCGGATTGGCATCGGCTGGGCGTCTATCGGCGGCGAGGCGACCGCCATCATGAACGATAAGTATTTAGCGGCGGACGGCATTGAAAATGTCATTCGAGTGCTGGACGAGATTGACAACGGCTTGCTGGAGAACCTCGACTTCATTGAGCTGGACGCCTGCAACGGCGGCTGTGTCGGCGGCGTGCTGACCGTGATCAACCCGTACATTGCCAAGGCGCGCCTGCATACCCTGCGCCACTACCTGCCCATCTCCCAGAACTGGGCGAACAATGACGACGCTGAGGTTCCCGCCGAATATCTTGATGAGGCAGAGTATGAGTATCATCCGGTCAGCGTACTCGATCAGGACCGGGAAACGGCCATTGAGATGATGAACCGGATTGAGAAGTTAAAGAAAATGTTGCCCGGCAACGACTGCGGTTTCTGCGGCTCCCCCACCTGCGCCGCCTTTGCGGCAGATGTGGTCAAGGGACAGGCAAAGGTAGAGGATTGCTTTACCTACCTCCGCGGCGAGCCGCTCAAAAAGGAGCCAGCGGATGACAGTCAGTGAATTGGCAACCGCCCTGGATGCCCGCCTCCTAACCGCGCCCGCTCCCGACAGGAAGGTGAACGGGGCGTATGCGGGAGACCTGCTCAGTTGGGTGATGGGGCGCGCCGCCGCGGGTCAGGCTTGGGTCACTATTATGACCAATATCAATGTGGTGGCGGTCGCCTCACTGCTGGAGCTGTCCGCCGTCATCCTGTGCGACAACGCGCTGCCGGAGCCGGCGGTGCTGGAGGCGGCAGAGGCCAGGGGGGTCAACCTGCTGCTGTCCCGGCAGCCCGTGTATGAGCTGTGCGGCCGCCTGCACCGGTTAGGCATATGAAGCGCGTCTATTACGACCTGCACATACACTCCTGCCTGTCCCCCTGTGCCGATAATGACATGACCCCCGCCAACATCGCGGGCATGGCAGCCCTCAAGGGACTACAGGTCGTGGCGCTGACCGACCACAACACCACCGGCAACTGTGCTGCTTTCTTTGAAGCGGTCAGACCCTATCCCATCCTACCCTTGGCCGGTATGGAGCTGACCACCGCCGAGGAGGTGCACATGGTGTGCCTGTTCCCCACGGTAGAGGCCGCCGGCGACTTTGACCGGTATCTGGACGCCTTCCGCCTCCCGCTCACCAACCGCCCCGAGATATTCGGGGAACAACGGCTGTACGACGGTGAGGACCACTATATCGGAGACTTGCCGCACCTGCTTTCTGCCGCCACCGCGCTGTCGCTGGATATGGCGGTGCCGGCGGTGCGCGACCGCGGCGGGGTCATCTTTCCGGCGCACCTGGACCGACAAGCCCACAGCATGATCAGTGTGCTGGGCACCGTTCCGCGGGCATACGGCTTCACCTGTGCCGAGTACCGGCACCCGGACACCGTCGCCCACTGGCAAAGCCGGCACGACCTGTCCCACCTTCGCCCCCTGTTCAACTCCGATGCGCACCTTTTGGAGAACATTTCCGAGGCAGAACATTTTTTTGACAGGGAAGGAGCCACGAGCGTCACCCCCGAGTTGGTGCTTGAGTGGTTAAGGCACCCATGAAAGAGCTATCACTTCACATTTTAGATATCGCCGAAAATTCGGTGCGCGCCAATGCCACCCGCATTGACATTGACATTCGCGAAACCGAGCACCGACTGACCTTCACGGTCCGTGACAACGGGCATGGCATGACAGAGGACTTCTTGCGGACCGTCATAGACCCCTTTGCCACCACCCGCACCACCCGCAGCGTCGGACTGGGCATTCCCCTACTGAAACTGGCGGCGGAACAGAGCGGCGGCAGCTTGCGCATCACCTCCCGACACATCTCCGAGCACCCCGACCACGGTACCACCCTGTGCGCCGACTTTGACAAGACCAGCATTGACTATGTCCCGCTGGGCAACATGGCGGAGACTGTTTGCACCTTGCTTCAGGGCAGGCCGCAGATTGATTTTGTCTTCACCCACATCTGTGGAGCGCACACCGCCGAGCTCGATACCCGAGAGCTGCGGCAGGTGCTGGGCGATGTGCCGCTGAACACCCCCGAGGTACTCGACTGGGTCAAATCGTCGCTGTGCGAGGCATACCACAATTTCAAGTAATTTGAAAATACAAACATCCAGAAAGGATTTTCGTGATGAAATCTTTAGCAGAACTTGCCGCTATCAGAGACCGCATGAAGGATAAAATCGCCATTCGCGAAGGCTCCGGCGACATCCGCATTGTCATCGGCATGGCGACCTGCGGCATTGCCGCCGGTGCCCGACCGGTGCTGAGCGCTTTCATGGAGGCGGTCAGCCGCGAGGGCTTGGCTGACCGTGTCACCATCACCCAAACAGGCTGCATCGGCATTTGTCAGTATGAACCGGTCGTGGAGGTCTACACCGACGGGCAGGAGAAGGTGACTTATGTGAAGATGACACCCGAGCGGGCGGCAGAAGTGGTTCAAAAACATATCAAGGGCGGGGCAGTCTTGACCGAGTATACGATCGACGCGTCCAACCTTTGAGACAAGAGCAGGAGGAAAAAACATGGTTCGTTCTCATGTATTGGTTTGCGGCGGCACCGGTTGTCACGCATCCGGCAGCCAGGCCGTCATTGATACCATGAAGGCAGAGATAGAGAAAGCCGGTCTGGCAAATGAGGTACAGGTGGTCCAGACAGGGTGCTTTGGTCTTTGCGCCTTAGGTCCGATTATGGTCATTTATCCCGAGGGGACATTTTACTCCAGCATACACCAGGCAGATGTCGCCGAGATTGTGAGCGAGCACCTGCTCAAGGGACGCGTGGTAGAGCGGCTGGTGTATAAGGAAACCAAGACCCACCAGGCGGTACATTCGCTGAATGACACCAACTTTTATAAAAAGCAAAAGCGCGTTGCCCTGCGCAACTGCGGACTCATCAACCCCGAGCAGATTGATGAGTACATTGCCATGGACGGCTATGCCGCCCTAGGCAAGGTGCTGACCGAAATGAAACCCCAACAGGTGATTGACACCATCAAGGCATCGGGTCTGCGCGGCAGAGGCGGCGGCGGGTTCCCCACCGGCAACAAGTGGCAGTTTGCCGCCAACAGCGTCTCCGACAAGAAGTATGTGGTCTGCAACGCCGACGAGGGTGACCCCGGCGCGTTCATGGACCGTTCGCTACTGGAGGGCGACCCCCATGCCATCATTGAGGCGATGGCGATTGCCGCCTATGCCATCGGCGCGGACGAGGGCTTCATCTATGTTCGGGCAGAGTACCCCATTGCCGTCTCCCGTCTGCAACTGGCGATCGACCAGGCCCGGGCGTACGGCCTCTTGGGCAAGCGTATTTTCGACACCGATTTCTGCTTTGATTTACATATCCGCCTCGGCGCCGGCGCTTTCGTGTGCGGCGAGGAAACCGCGCTGCTCACCTCCATCGAGGGACATCGCGGCGAGCCCCGTCCCCGTCCCCCCTTCCCGGCGGTCAAGGGGCTGTTCGGCAAACCCACCATCATCAATAACGTGGAGACCTACGCCAACGTCGCCCAGATTATCCTGAGGGGGCCCGAATGGTTTGCCTCCATGGGCAGTGAAAAGTCCAAGGGCACGAAGGTCTTTGCCCTCGGCGGCAAGATCACCAACACGGGACTGGTGGAAATCCCCATGGGCACCACCCTCCGTGAGGTGGTGGAGGAGATTGGCGGCGGCGTGCCGGGCGGCAAGAAGTTCAAGGCAGCCCAGACCGGCGGCCCCTCCGGCGGCTGTATCCCCGCCTCACTCATCGACACACCCATCGACTACGACAACCTGCTGGCGATCGGCTCCATGATGGGCTCGGGCGGCCTGATTGTCATGGACGAGGACAACTGCATGGTGGACATCGCCAAGTTCTTTTTGGAGTTCACCGTGGATGAGTCTTGCGGCAAGTGCGCCCCCTGCCGTATCGGCACCCTGCGCCTGCTCGAGATCTTAGACAAGATTACCAAGGGGCAGGGCACCTTAGAGGACGTGGACAAACTTGAGGAGCTGTCGAACTTCATCAAGGCGGGCTCATTGTGCGGACTGGGACAGACGGCCCCCAACCCAGTTCTCTCCACCCTGCGTTACTTCCGGGATGAATATATGGCGCACGTAGTGGACAAAAAATGTCCTGCCGGCGTCTGCAAGGACCTCTTGACCATCAACATCAACCCCGACAAATGCGTCGGCTGCAAAATGTGCATGAAGGTCTGCCCCACCAGCGCCATTTTTATCACCGACGAGGTGAAGCCCGGCAAGAAACTCCCCTACCTCTGCATCGACCAATCAAAGTGTATCAAGTGCGGCGCCTGCATCTCCAAATGCAAATTTGACGCCATCTATAAGAAATAAGAAAGGAGCCGCCAGAATGGATATGGTACAAGTCAAAATCAACGGAAGAGACTATTCGGTGCCGAAAGACAGCACGATTTTAGAGGCTGCCCGCGCGGCAGGCATCCACATCCCCACCCTGTGTTACCTCAAGGGCATCAATGAAATCGGCGCTTGTCGTATGTGTCTGGTCGAGGTCAAGGGCGCCCGCGGCATGGTCACCTCCTGCGTCTACCCCGTCAACGAGGGCATGGAGATCACCACCAACTCCCAACGAGTGCTGGACGCCCGAAAAATGAACCTGCAACTGATTCTGTCCGCCCACGATAAAAAGTGTCTCTCCTGCATTCGTTCCACCAACTGCGAGCTGCAAAAGCTCAGCTTTGAGTACGGTGTGGAGGCTTCCTATTTCACGGGCAGAACCGAGGACCACCAAAAGGAGATCAGCGGCACCTCCATCGTCCGCGACAACAACAAGTGCATCCTTTGCCGCCGCTGCATCGGTGCCTGCGCAAACCAGAGCGTCGGGGTCATCAACGCGCTGAATCGCGGCTTTGACACCTATGTCGGCAGCGAGTTTCACAAGGAGCTGAAGGACACCTCCTGCATCAACTGCGGCCAGTGTATTGTCGCCTGCCCCGTGGGTGCCCTGTCCGAGAAGGACGAGACCGAGCCGGTCTTTGAGGCGCTCAACACGCCGGGCAAGCATGTGGTCATCAGTATGGCGCCCTCCGTCCGCGCCACCATTGGCGAGAGCTTTGGCTACGAGCCGGGCACCGACTGTGAGGGACAGCTGGTGGCAGCCGGCAAGCGACTGGGCTTCCATGCCGTGTACGACCTGAACTTTGCCGCCGACCTGACCATCATGGAGGAGGCAACCGAGCTGGTCCACCGCCTGCAAAACGGCGGCACTCTCCCGCTCATCACCTCTTGCTCCCCCGGCTGGATCAAGTTTTGCGAGCATTATTTCCCCGAGATGACCGAGAATCTGTCCACCTGCAAATCCCCCCAGCAGATGTTCGGCGCCATTTACAAGACCTACTATGCCAAGAAGCTGGGTTACAAGCCCGAGGATGTGGTCATGGTGTCCTGCATCCCCTGCACTGCCAAAAAGTTTGAGGTGCAGCGGGCGGACCAAAACGCCGCCGGTATGCCGGACGTGGATTACGCCATCACCACCCGCGAGTTGGCGCGCATGATTCAACGCGCCGGTATCGACTTCCGCGCTCTGCCCAATGAAGCCTATGACAACCCCATCGGACTGGGGTCGGGTGCGGGCGTGATTTTCGGTGCCACCGGCGGGGTGATGGAGGCGGCCATCAGAACGGCGGCCGAGCTCGTGGCGGATGTCCCCTTCGAGAAGCTGGACTACACCGCTATCCGCGGTCTGGAAGGCATCAAATTCGGTGAGTACAAGCTGGGTGATATCAACCTGAAGGTAGCTGTCACCAGCGGCACCAAGAACGCCAAGAAACTTTTGCGCGCTGTCCAAAACGGCGAGGTGGATGTGCAGTTTATTGAGGTCATGGGTTGCCCCGGCGGCTGTATCAACGGCGGCGGCCAGCCTCTGCAGCCGGCAGTGGTTCGCAATAATGTGGACCTGCGCGCCAAGAGAGCCGCTGTTCTCTATCGTGCCGATGCCCACCTGGATGTGCGCACCTCCCACGCCAACTCGTCCGTCAAAGCGCTGTATGACGACTTCTTAGGCAAACCGGGCAGTCATCTCGCCCACCAGATTCTGCACACTTCTTATGTGAAGCGCGGCCTGTAAGCCCCGACTTCATAACCCGGCAAAAAAGCCGATGTCAAAGCTGACATCGGCTTTTTTCTTTTTTGCCGGAGCAGGGAAGCCCGCGCCCCCTCCCCCCGTACCGTCGGGTACATCATGAGATGATACTAGTTCTTTCAGTAACAGTCGGCAAAACCGACTGTTTCAACAAATAATAGTATGAAAGCACCGGAATTCAGTGCCTGTCCCGGCTGAGATAGGCATGTCCCCCGGTGCTTTTTTTCAATGGATTCTTTTTTGTGACCGATAGCGACAAAAAAGAGACAACCACATGCGCTATACTGGGGAGCAAAGGAGGCGGTTTGATGCCCGTTATCTACATTGATGTGCTTTTCCTCATCAATTTTGCCATGAATTTGCTGGTGCTGTATGTGGTCGCCCGCATCACCAGCACCCCGCACCGCACCCTTCGCTTTTTGTCGGCGGCCGGCATAGGGGCGCTGTACGGCGTTTGGGCGTTGGTCTACTGCCGCTCGGTATGGCTGCTGGCGGGGACAGTGTCCTTGGCACTCTATCTGATGACGGCGCTCGGGTACGGCCGCCAGCCGCCCCGCCGCATGTTGCAGCTCATGCTGCTGTTCGCGGGCATCTCACTGATGCTGGGGGCACTGATCGCGTGGCTGTACCGCCTGCTGGCACAGATGTTGCCCGCACCCGACAGCACCGCCATCTCGTCCAACAAAGTATGGGTGTTCATCCTGCTTGCCTTGCTCAGCACCGGTCTGATTCGTCTCTCCTCCCGCCTGCTCTCCGGCACCGCCCGCAGCCGCTATGTGGAAGCGCGGGTGGGGCTCTCGGGCAAGGAGGCCCACATGCACTTGTTTGTGGACACAGGCAACGGGGTGCGCGAACCCATCAGCGGCAGGCCTGTGATCATCGTGGACCGCCTCAAGCTCAGCGGACTGGTGCAGCCGCAGGACTTACAACTGCTCAGCCACCCGCATCGGGACTTTCAAGGGCTGTCACTGCCGGTACAGCGGCGGGTCCGCCTGATTCCTTACCGCACGGTACAGGGAGAGCATATGATGATCGGTATTTTACCGGACTACACCAAAATCCATGAGAACAAACAGACCAAGGATGTGGATGCCATCATCGGAATTTCGTCAAAGGATCAATGCTTTGAGGAGAGTGACGGGCTGATCCCCGCTTCACTGGTAGGGTGAGACAGATGCACATCTTCCATTTGATTTGTACCATTATGTTCAAAAAAATGAAGGTGAAAAAAATGTTACTACTTGATCCGACATCCGTTTTTTACATCAACGGCGCCGACGTTCTCCCGCCCCCGCTGTCCAGCGAGGAGGAGCACATGCTCATTGAGGGGGCCCCGACCAATGAGTCCATGAAATCACAACTCATCGAGCACAACCTGCGGCTGGTGGTGTACATAGCCAAAAAGTTCGAGAACACGGGCATCAACATTGAGGACCTGATCTCGATTGGCACCATGGGCTTGATGAAGGCGATCAACACGTTTTGCCCCGAGAAAAATATCAAGCTCGCCACCTATGCCTCACGCTGCATTGAAAACGAGATTTTAATGTATATCCGCAAAAACGCCTCCCAGCGCCGGGAGATTTCCATTGACGAGCCGCTCAATGTCGACTGGGACGGGAATGAGCTTTTGCTCTCGGACATTCTCGGCAGCGACGCCGACGCGGTGTGCCGGGACATTGAGGAGATGGAGGAGCGCAGCATCGTGCGCCGCACGGTCGCCATGCTGGCGGGCAGAGAGCGCACCATCATTGAGTTGCGTTTCGGCTTACTGGGCAACCGAGAAATGACCCAAAAGGAAGTCGCCGATCTGTTGGGGATTTCCCAATCCTATATCTCCCGGCTGGAAAAGAGAATCATCGACCGACTCCGTCGGGAAATGATGCAATATATCTGATCTGCCAAAAAACTCATAATATTTCATAAAACCCTTGCAATTTCACGAAAAGCGTGGTATAATGACCGATGATAAATTAAACAACTAAAAGAGGTGCAAAATGAAGGCAACGATTCATCCCGTATATAAAAATGCCACCATCAAGTGTGCGTGCGGCGAGACGGTCGAGACTCGTTCCACACATGGTGACATGACCGTGGACATTTGTTCGAAGTGCCATCCGTTCTTTACGGGCAAGCAAAAGTTTGTGGATGCAGGCGGGCGCGTGGATAAGTTCAAGAAGCGTTTGGAAAAATCCGCAAAATAAAGCTGTATCGAATGCGCGCGTGGAGGCCGACCAAAGGCTCCGCGCGTATTTGTTATAGAAAGGAATCTATGGAACAACTCACCCAATCAGCCGTTTTGGTGTCTATCGCCCCCGGTACCGACCGCCTGCCCGACACAGAGATCAGTTTAGAGGAGCTGAAAAGGCTGCTCGAGACCGCGGGGGGCACCTGCTTTGCCACACTGATCCAGGTGAAGGACAGCTTTGACCCGCGCACCTGTATCGGCAGCGGCAAGGTCGAGGAGTTGCGCACCCTGTGCGAAAACAACGGGATCACCCTGGTCGTCTTTGACTTTGAGCTCTCCCCCTCTCAGATCCGCAACTTGGAGGAGGACCTCGGCGGCGGGGTGGAGGTCATTGACCGCAGTATGCTGATACTGGACATTTTCGCGCTGCACGCCAAGAGCGGAGAGGGCAAGCTGCAGGTCGAACTGGCGCAGCTCAAGTATACCGCGCCCCGACTGATCGGCAAGGGCAAGGAACTGTCACGGCTGGAGGGGCGCATCGGCACTCGCGGTCCCGGCGAATCCAAGCTGGAGAGTGACCGCCGCCATCTGAAAAGCAGAGTGTATGCGCTACAAAGACAACTGGAGGAGCTGGAGGCCAAACGCGCGGTCATGAGAACGGCGCGGGACCGCAGCGCCATCCCGAAAGTCGCTATCGTCGGCTACACCAACTCCGGCAAGTCTACCCTTCTTAACCGCCTGACAGAGGCGGGGGTTTTGGCGGAAAACAAGCTGTTTGCCACCTTGGACGCCACCACACGGCGGTTAGAGCTTCCGGGCGGGTCGGCCGTGCTGCTCACCGATACGGTCGGTTTCATCCGCAACCTGCCCCATCACCTGGTCCGGGCGTTTAAGTCCACCTTGGACGAGGTGACCTACAGCGACATTTTGCTCATTGTCGCCGACCTGTCCGACCCCGAGATGGAAAACCAGTTGTCGGTGACGTTGCAGGTATTGGCAGAGCTTCATGCCGCCGACAAACCCATCATCTATGCCTACAACAAGTGCGACCGGGCACCCGAGCTGCCCGCCTCCCTGCACAGCCGTCCTCACGAGGTATTTATTTCTGCCGCCACAGGATTCGGCATTGAGTCTTTGGTGCAGGCGATTGAGGAGATCACCTCCGCCCGCAAGTCTCGGGTCAGGCTACGCTTCCCCTATGCCGAGCAGTCACGGCTGCAGTTGCTATACGGCAGCGCCACCATTGAGGAGCTTCACTATGAGGATGATGCGATTGTGGTAGAGGCGGTACTGGACGAAAGATTGAGAGGCCAGCTCCGCCCGTATGTGCAGTCATGACCGGCGATGCGTACCGTAGCCTCCGGCAAGCAGCCGCCGCTACCCACACCGTCAAAAAGTCGGTGTTCATCGCGCAGGCGACCCCTGTGGACACCGAACAAGCCGCACTCAGCTTTATCAAATCCGTCAAACAACAGTATCCGGACGCGAAGCATCATGTCTATGCGTATGTTCTGCGCGAAAACCATACTGTCCGTTACAGCGACGACCGGGAGCCGCAGGGCACAGCCGGTCTTCCCGTGCTTGCCGCCATCCAAAAGCAGCAGCTCTTTGATTGCGCCGTGGTGGTGAGCCGCTATTTCGGCGGTGTGCTGCTGGGCACGGGCGGGCTGGTACACGCCTATGCCGCCGCGGCGAAGGAAGCCCTTTCGCTGGCCGGCACCATCACCTATGACACCTACTCCTACCTACATATTGTCTGCACCTATCCCGATTATCAGAAGCTGCTCGCCCCTCTCTCTTTACCCTTTGTCCATCGGGAGTCGGAGAGCTTTGCGGAGCAGGTAGCCCTGCTCGTGTCCCTGCCCGCCGCCGAGGAAGCAGCTTTCTTAGAGACACTCAGGGAAGTGACCGCCGCCCGTGCGACCGTGACACTGCAAAAGCGCAGTTTTGATTGCCGTTAAACCGCCGCTGCTGTCACCCATTCGTGGCCCCACGCGTAGAGACAGCTTTGTTGCCCATCTGCGCCTTTTCGTCATATCTGACAAATTCTCTTGCCGTAGGTACCGCTATCCCGACGTTCATTTGTATCTATTGACGGAAAAAGGGTCGGCGTATCCGCACGACAAGCAGGGTGCGGGTTCGCCTTCATTTTTTTTGCTTTCCGTGCGAAAAAAAAGTTTTTTTCAGCTTTTGCGCGTATATTACTATTGCAGACCGAAAGGAGGAGCCGATGAGCCGTATTTGCGACATGTTCTTGGAGCGAGAGACACTCACGCTCTCTCCCCATGCCTTTTTGACCAAAAATACCCGGGGCAGGGAACACCCCTACACCCCTTGTCCCAACCGCACCGAGTTTCAGCGTGACCGTGACCGCATCATCCACGCCAAGGCTTTTCGCCGTCTAATGCACAAAACACAGGTTTTTTTCTCCCCCGTGGAGGAACATTACCGCACCCGGATGACCCACACGCTGGAGGTGTCCCAGATCGCCCGCATCATCGCCCGCGCACTGCGCCTCAACGAGGATTTGGCGGAGGCGATCGCCCTCGGGCACGACATCGGCCACACCCCCTTCGGCCATGCGGGGGAGGAGGCCATGCGCAAGTGCTTTGACCCGAACTTTTCGCATTTTGAGCAGAGTTTGCGGGTGGTGGATTATCTGGAGAACGACGGCGAGGGGCTGAACCTCACGTATGAAGTGCGGGACGGCATCCTCCACCACACCGGGGAGCATATGGCGAGCACACTCGAGGGGGTCATTGTCAAGTTTGCCGACCGCATTGCCTACATCAACCACGACATTGACGATGCCTGCCGCGCCGGCATTCTGAGTCCGGCGGACATCCCAAAGCCCCTGCTTGACACGCTGGGCAGAGGGCACAGCGAGCGCATCAACCGCATGGTCTCCTCGGTCATTACCGCCAGCACCGACCGCGACACCATTCAGATGGAGCCGGAGATCGGACAAGCCACCATGGAGCTGCGGGCGTACCTGTATGCCCACGTCTACACCAACTCCTCCGCCAAAGCCGACGATGAGAAGGCAAAGGACATGCTGGTGTTGATTTTCAATTACTTTCTCAAGTACCCCGAGCAGATGCCGGCACTCTTTGTGCGCAACATCGAGCGGGACGGCCTCCCGCGCTGCGTGTGCGACTATGTGGCGGGCATGACCGATCGTTTTGCGATGGACACGTATCGCGACCTGTTCATCCCTACCGGATGGAGGGGATGCAGATGATACCGCAGGCAGTGATTGACGAGATCCTGCGTCGTACCAATATTGAGCACCTGATTGGCGGCTATGTCACCCTCAAACGGGCGGGCTCCAACATGAACGGCCTGTGCCCCTTTCACAGCGAGAAAACCCCTTCCTTCACCGTCTTTACCGGCGCCAACAACTTTTACTGTTTCGGTTGTGGGGTGGGCGGGGATGCCATCACCTTTGTGCGGAAGATCGAGAACCTGGACTACCCCGATGCCGTGGCATTTTTGGCGAAGCGCGCGGGTATCACCATTCCCGAGGACGACGGGACGCGCCGGACCCAAAAGCCCAAGGTGGACCGCAAGCGCCTGTTGGCGCTCCATCGGGAGGCCGCGCTGTTTTTCCACCGCAATTTGTATGACAAGGAGGGGGAGCCGGCGCTACACTACCTGACCGAAAAGCGCGGCTTCAGCCACGCCACCATCAAGCATTTCGGACTGGGTTTTGCCCGTAATTCGTATGAGTCCCTGACCCGCCATTGCCTGTCGCTGGGGTACACCGAAGTTGAACTTGTGGAGAGCTATTTGTCGTTTCGGAACAACAGGGGCACCCTGTCCGACTCCTTTCGCAACCGTGTGATGTTCCCCATCATTGACGTCACCGGGAATGTCATCGCCTTTGGCGGGCGGGTCATGGACGACAGCCTGCCCAAATACAAGAACTCCTCCGATACCCCCATCTTCAAGAAAAGCCGGCAGCTCTACGCGCTGAATTTTGCCCGTACCTCTTGCGCCGAGTCCCTGTTGCTTTGCGAGGGCTACATGGATGTCATCGCCATGCATGCGGCGGGCTTTGAAAACGCGGTGGCGACGCTGGGCACCGCCATCACCTCCGAGCAGGCGCGCCTCATCAGCCGCTACACCAAGCAGGTGATTATTTCTTATGACATGGACGATGCGGGGCGCCGCGCCGCCGACAAAGCCATGAAGCTGCTGGAGGAGGTTGGCCTGAACATCAGGCTGTTGACCCTGACCGAGGCCAAGGACCCTGACGAGTATATCCGGCGTTTTGGCGCGGACAAGTTCCGCTCCTTATTGCTGGGTAGCGCGAGCAGGTTTGAGTACAATACGGGGCGGATCCTATCCAAGTATGACCTCTCCGTCCCGCAGCAAAAAATAGACGCTACGGTTGAAATCTGTCAAATGATCGCCAATATTTCCGCTTCCGTGGAAAGAAGCATCTATATTCAGGAAGTGGCGCATAAATTGAATGTGGATGCCAAAAGTATTGAAGAGTATGTCTCCCGCATCCTCTCCAAAAAAGCGGCAGAATACAAGCAGAAAAAAAAGCAGGCCCTGTACCAGCAGACCATGGGCTACCGGGACCCCGTCAACCCCGATTTTGCGAAAGACCCCGCCCTAGCACGCTATGAGGAGACGGTGTTGGGACTGCTCCTGCTCTATCCCGAGCATCGCCACAGAAACCTGGTGTCCGAGTCCGACTTTTTCACCGATTTCGGCAAACGCGTATTCACCTATATTTTCGAACATTTAATGGATGAAAATGAGGAAAATGTGAATTTCAATGCATATTTTACCCCGGAAGAGGTGAGCAGAATTACAAAAATGAAAATTTCACGCATGCGCCTGACTGAAAATGGAAATGATGTTTTTGTGGAGAGCGTCGATGCGCTGAAAAACGCCGTTTCACTCAGACGTAACAAAGATGAGGGCAACCAGCTTGAGCTGATCTCACAGATTATCACCCGCAAGCGAAATACGGACGATTATACATAAAGGAAGGAATGCCATGAGCACCGAAAAGAAATTAGATATCAATGAATTGATTGAAAGCTCCAAGTTCGATTCCGGCATCACCAGCAGCGATATCATGAAAGCGCTGGAAGATATCGATTACGATATCGAACAGATGGAGAAAATATACGAAACGCTGGAGTCCAACGGCATTGCCATCCATGACTATGTAGACGGCGAACAGCTCAAGGAAGCCGACAACGATCTTGCGCATTTCGAGACCGCTCTCAAGATGGAGAAGATGCTCGAGTCCGAGGGGTTGGCGATTGATGACCCCGTGCGGATGTACCTGAAGGAGATTGGAAAAATCCCCCTCTTGGACGCGGACAGAGAGCTCTATTTGGCGGAACAGATCGCGCTGGGCTCCAAGGAAGCCAAAGACGAGCTGGTTGAGGCCAACTTGCGACTGGTCGTCTCCATCGCCAAGCGCCATGTGGGCAAGGGCATGTACTTTTTAGACCTCATCCAGGAGGGCAACCTTGGGCTGATGAAAGCGGTGGAGAAGTTTGACCCCAGCAAGGGCTTCAAGTTTTCCACCTATGCCACCTGGTGGATTCGGCAGGCCATCACCCGTGCCATCGCCGACCAGGCGCGCACCATCCGTATCCCCGTGCACATGGTGGAGACCATCCATAAGGTGTCCCGCACTGCGCGCAAGCTGTTGCAGGAGTACGGCAGGGAACCCACCACCGACGAGATCGGGCAGGAGCTCAACATGAGTGCGGACAAAGTGCGCGAGATTATGAAGATCGCGCAGGACCCCGTGTCGCTCGAGACCCCCATCGGCGAGGAGGAGGACAGCCATCTTGGCGATTTCGTGGAGGACAACGACTCTCCCGCCCCCTCCGAGACCGCCTCGTACGCTCTGCTGCGTGAGCAGCTTTGCGCGGTGTTGCACACCCTGACCTCACGGGAGGAACAGGTGCTCAAGCTTCGTTTCGGCTTGGAGGACGGACGTCCCCGCACACTGGAAGAAGTGGGAAAACAGTTCAATATTACCCGCGAGCGCATCCGCCAAATCGAGGCAAAAGCCCTTCGGAAACTGAGACATCCCTCCCGCTCGAAGCCTTTGCGCGATTATCTTGACTATTAACTCTTTTATTTGCATTTCATGCATTGACTTTCGGCACGATTTGTAGTAAAATAATTAAGTATGAATGTCATGAGGAGGATCCCCGGATGCTGAAAAGATCCATTCTGCTGCTAATCTGTCTGTCCCTGCTGGGACTGATGCTGGTCGGATGTACCGAAGATGAGATTGAGCAGGCAAAAGACCATCTCCAAAACAACAGACCCACCACCGAACGCAACAAGGTGACTTTGAATTTTTACATCATGTCCGCCTCCGAAATTTCCGAGACGGCTGTACGAGCCATGGAGGAGCGATTTAACATTTACACCGAGGCAAAGTATCGTACCCGCGTGAAGTTTTTCATTTATTCGCCCGAGGCGTATGCCGCCGCGTTGCAGAGTAAGTTTACCGCGGTGGAAGACGCCGGTATGCCCGATACCCTCCCTGCCGCCACCGATGCCTACCCGGAGCTGCTGGACGGACAACTGGATATTTTCCTGAATATCAGCGATGAAATGTTGCGTGACAATGTTCTGAAGGGGCGTCTCACCGACCTCACCGCCTACATGACCGGTACTTACCATAACCTCTCGCGGGATAAGACTCCCACTTCCATCGCCCCCGTGCTGTACAACAACTCCTACACCAAAATTGCGACTTACATCAGCGCCGAGGACGCCAACCCCACCATTGTGCAGCAGCACTACGGCGTGCCCAACAACACCATCATCGGCGAGTACACCTACTTGGTGGTGGACAAGGCGCAGGCGGATTTGTGCTACCTTGAAAACAGTTTCCCCCTTGACGGGACAGCCAACCTCACCGCCGTGACGGCCGCCCGGACGCAACTGACCACTTTCCTCACCAACCAGAAGCTCACCGTTGCCGACTACATCCAGGAGGTGACGGGGGATTATGGCACCCGTCATCAATATGACAGCAGTGAGTACTATGTCACCATCATCAAAAAGCCCGAGCTGACTTACAAAGAAATTGTCTCCTCCATGTTCTGCATCTCCGCTTATACGGCGAATGCTGACCGCGCCATGGAGATCATTTACGAGCTGAACACCAGTGCGGAATTGCACACTATTTTGCAGTATGGGGTGCGGGACGTCACCTACACCGTGGATGTGGAAAACCAGACCATCACCAAGATTGCCGACGCCCCCTATACATACGATATGAATATCCGTCACACAGGCAACCTGTTTTGCATTTATCCCGCCGCCTCCGACGGCTACACCCATATCCGGTTTGAGGAGGGCTACCTGCAGAACAAGGATGTGACCGCGCCGACGGTGCCGCAAATCAACATTTACCCGCCCGCAGGGGACTGATTGCCTACTGTATAATGCGCGCCCAAACATGAGCCATCAGGGATGTTCAGCTTGTCAAAAACCATGTGATCAGACAATCGATACAATGTTTTGTACATGTTTTTGCGCATTTTGTTCATCATATGACTTATGGAAGGGTGCTACATTATAAACCTTTTTTGTCGAAAATTGACAAAATCACGAAACAAACAAAAGGAGTCGAAAGCATGAAGAAACTTGTATCTCTGTTCATCGTCCTGTCTCTTTGCGTGGGTCTGTCAGCTTCGCTGGTTGCCTGCGGGGGAGGAAAATCATCCGGATTTAAGGTCGGCGTGATTCTCATCGGCGACAGAAACGAAGGGTATTCCTATGCTCACATCCAGGGCATCGAGGCAGCCATGGAGGCCTTGGACATTGAGGAAAGCCAAGTCATTTGGAAATACGGCGTTACGGAAGACGAGGCTTGTGAAGATGCCGCCCGTGACTTAGCCGAGCAGGGCTGTGACATCATTTTTGCCAACAGCTTTAACTTCGAGGACTATGTGATGGCCGTTGCGGAAGATTACCCCGACATTATCTTCTGCCACGCCACCGGCACCCAGGCTGCCACCTCCGGGCTTGCCAACCTGCACAACTACTTCACCTATGTGTACGAATCCCGCTATATCTCCGGCGTGGTGGCAGGACTGAAGCTGCAAGAGATGATCGATGACGAAATCATCACCGCAGAGGAAGCCAAGATCGGCTATGTCGGCGCATTTCCTTTCGCCGAGGTCATCTCGGGCTTTACCTCCTTCTTCCTCGGGGTGCGCTCCATTGTGCCCGAGGCGACCATGAAAGTCTTGTACACCAACTCCTGGTTTGACCCGACAGCAGAAAAAGAGGCCGCCAAGACTTTGATTGAAAACCACGACTGTGTCGTCATCAGCCAGCATGCCGACTCCAACGGCGCCCCCGCCGAGGTGCAGGCACAGTCCGAAAATGGCAAGCATGTGTACAGCGTTGGCTATAACGTTTCCATGCTGGATGTGGCACCCGATGTAGCGCTGACCTCCGCTCAGAACAACTGGGGTGTCTACTACACCTATGCCATTGACAAAGCCATGAAAAAAGAAGCCATCGACACGGATTGGGCTGCCGGGTACGCAGAAGATGCCGTGATGGTTTCCGAGTTGGGCACCGCTTGCGCCGAGGGCACCGCTGCGTATATTCAGACGGTGATTAACCAGCTCAAGGCCGGCACGCTCCATGTGTTCGATACCTCCACCTGGACGGTCGACGGCGCAACCCTGACCGAGTATGTCATTGACCTGACCAACGACTTCCAGACCAATTCTCCGGATGACGAGAACGCCATTTGGGGCGGCTATTTCCACGAGTCCGAGCTCCGTTCCGCTCCCTCTTTTGACATCATCATTGACGGCGTGACTGTGCTGATCGACTAAAGGCAAACCGACCGGAAACGCAAAGAACGACCGATGGGAAAAAGCGAAAATCCGTGATTTTCGCTTTTTCTCGTTAGGGTACACACAGGAGGGAAAAGCGTTGGAGCAGATTGCCATTCGCATGAAAAATATCACCAAGTCCTTTGGCTCCGTGAGGGCGAACCATCAACTCTCACTGGACATCCATCGCGGCGAGATTTTGGCGCTGTTAGGGGAAAACGGGAGTGGAAAGACCACTCTGATGAACATGCTCGCCGGCATTTACTACCCCGATGAGGGGCAGATTTTTGTCAATGGACATGAGGTCTCCATTCGTTCTCCCAAGGATGCCATTGACCTGGGCATTGGCATGGTTCACCAGCATTTCAAGTTGGTGGACATTTTTACGGCCACGGAAAATGTGATGTTAGGACTTTCCGAAAAGGGCAAGTTCGACAAAAAGGCGACCGCACAAAAAATCAGAGACATCTGCCGGCTATACGGCTTTGACATAGATCCGAACCAGAAAGTATACAATATGACCGTCTCCCAGAAACAGACCCTCGAGATCATGAAGGTACTGTATCGGGGCGCGGAGATTTTGATTTTGGACGAGCCCACCGCCGTGCTCACCCCCGCGGAAACCGAGAAGCTGTTTGCCATCCTCAAAAACATGAAGACGCACGGCAAGTCCATTGTGATCATCACCCATAAGCTTCACGAGGTGCTCTCGGTGTCGGACAAGGTTGCCATCCTCCGCAAGGGGGAGCATGTCGCTACCGTCCCCACCGCAGAGGCGACCGAGCTCTCGTTGACCGAGATGATGGTGGGCAAGAAAGTGGCCCTGGATATCGACCGCCCCGCCCCCCCACACACGACCGACCGTATTGTGGTGCAACACCTGAGCTGCCACAACCACGAGGGGGCGCAAATCCTGCGCGACATCACCTTCACGGCGAAAGGGGGCGAGATCCTGGGTATTGCCGGCATCTCCGGCAACGGCCAGAAGGAACTGCTGGAGGCGATCGCCGGTCTGCAAATCCCCGACGCCGGCAGCAGCATTTTGTACTACCCGCCGGGGGGAGAGTCTCCCAAAGAGCTGATAGGGAAGTCTCCTCGGCAGATCAGGGACCTGGGCATCGCCCTTTCCTTTGTCCCGGAGGACAGGCTGGGTATGGGACTGGTCGCCTCCATGGGCATGACCGGAAACATGATGGTCAAGGATTATGATGCCGCCCCCTCATTCTTTATCCGCCGCGCACAGCCCAGGCAAAAAGCCGAGCAGATCAAAGAGCAGCTTGCCATCGTCACCCCCGGCGTCCAGACCCCCGTCTCCCGCCTCTCGGGGGGCAATGTGCAAAAGGTGCTGGTCGGCCGCGAGCTGGCGGCAGAGCCGGCTGTGCTCATGACCGTGTATGCGGTCAGAGGGCTGGACATCAACACCTCCCTGACCATTTACCGCCTGCTGAACGAGCAGAAACAAAAAGGGGTGGCGGTCATTTATGTCGGGGAGGACCTGGATGTCCTCATCGCCCTTTGCGACCGTATCATGGTCCTGTGCGGCGGGCAGGTCAGCGGCATGGTAGAGGGCAGACACACCACCAAGGAAGAGATCGGCTATTTAATGACCAAGTTGCGGAAGGGAGAAGGACATGACACGACCCACACCCAAGCTTAAAGTCCCCCTCGTCCGCATCGCCCGGCGGGATCCCCTGCCGGGGTGGCGCGCGTGGCTGGTTCGCTTCTCGGCCATTTTTGCCGCCATGCTGGTGTGCGCCCTGATCATTTACGGCCTTACCAAAATGAACCCGTTTGATATGTACGCCACCATGTTTGAGGGTGCCTTCAAAACCCCCACCCGCGCTAAAATCACCGTTTTGGACGCGATGCCCCTGTTGCTCATCAGTTTGGCGCTGGCACCGGTTTTCAAGATGCGGTATTGGAACATTGGCGCGGAGGGGCAGGTGCTCGTGGGCGCCACCGTCACCGCCGCCTGCATGATTTACTTCCCGCACCTCTCCCCCGTGCTACTGTTTTTGCTGATGATTGTGGGCAGCTCTGTGGCGGGCGGTCTGTGGAGCCTGCTACCGGCGACTTTTAAGGCGCTCTGGAACACCAATGAAACGCTGTTCACGCTCATGATGAACTATGTCGCCATGCAGCTGGTCTCCTATCTCGTCACCAAGTGGGAGCGCCCCCCCGGCTCCAATGCCGTGGGCATTATCAATGCGCGCACCAAGGAGGGCTGGTTGCCCCGGCTGTTTGAGCAGAACGCCGGCTGGAGCCTAATCATTGTCCTTTGCCTGATGGTCTGCATGTATGTGTACCTGAAGCACACCAAGCACGGTTATGAAATTGCCGTGGTCGGCGAGTCGCTGAACACCGCCCGCTATGCCGGTATCAATGTGAAAAAGGTGATCATCCGAACCTCGGTGCTCTCCGGGCTGATTTGCGGCTTCGCGGGGTTTCTCCTGGTCAGCGGCTCGTCCCACACCATCTCGACCAACACCGCCGGCGGGCAGGGCTTCACCGCCATCATTGTGGCGTGGATGTCTCACTTTAACGCATTTGTCATGCTCCTTGTCTCCTTTTTTATCATCTTTCTGAAGAAGGGTGGGGCTGAAATTGCCTCGGCGTACAACCTGACCATGCAGGCGTATGAAATCATCACCGGCATTTTCCTCTTTTTCATCATCGGCAGTGAGTTTTTTCTCAATTACAAATTGATTTTCCGCAGCAGAAGAAGTCAAAAGGAGGCAGTATAATATGGCACCCATCATTTCGCTTCTGTTCAGTGCCATTGCCTTCGGCACCATCATCATCTTTGGCGCTTTGGGTGAGATTCTGGCTGAAAAGTCAGGCAGCCTCAACTTAGGTGTCCCCGGCATCATGTACTTGGGGGGGATCGCAGGCCTTGCCGCCACCTTTTTCTACGAGCGCACCGCCGCCCCCCTGCCGTGGGTTTGTGTCGTGCTGGCGCTGCTCAGCGCCTTTGCCGCGGCCGCCTTTGGCGGGCTGATTTTCAGCTTTCTCACCATCACCCTGCGCGCCAATCAGAATGTCGCCGGCCTCACCCTCACCATCTTCGGTTCGGGCGTCGCCAACTTCTTTGGCGGCTCTCTGAACACGCTGGCGGGCGGCGTGGGGCAGATTTCCGTCCCCATCACCTCCGCCGCCTTTCGGCAGACCCTCCCCTTGCCCACATCCCTGGGCTCGGTCGGGCGCCTCTTGTTCTCCCACGGCTTTTTGGTCTATACGGCGCTTCTCATTGCCGTGGTGCTGCAAGTGTTGCTCCACCGCACCCGGGTTGGGCTGAACCTGCGCGCCGTGGGTGAGAACCCCGCTACCGCCGATGCCGCCGGTATCCGTGTCAATCGCTACAAGTACCTGTCCGTGACGCTCGGCGCGGGCATTTCCGGCCTGGGCGGCCTGTTCTATGTCATGGACTACATCAAGGGCACTTGGGCCAACGACGGCACCATCGAGCGCTTGGGCTGGCTGGCAGTCGCCCTGGTCATTTTCACAACCTGGAAACCGGTCAACGCCATCTGGGGCGCGTACCTGTTCGGCTTTCTCTACTGGATGCATTACATCATTCCCGGCCTGAACAGAAGCTCACAATCCATCTTCAAGATGATCCCCTACGTGGTGACCATTCTCGTGCTGGTCGTCATCAGCCTCCGCAAAAAGAGGGAAAATCAAGCTCCCACCGCCCTCGGCCTCTCCTACTTCCGGGAGGAACGGTAGTCCGCCCTCCTTTTTCCCCAGACAAAACAGGCGGCTTTTTCAATCCTTCACCGGTTGAAAAAGCCGCCCTTTTCATGCGCAGAGAGTTCCTGCACCCCTGCCAACCACACAGTTTGTTGCACGCCACCTTCATCAGCCAACCGAAAGATCCTGACCCATCATGGCTGCCACGCCAAGGAATCAACCCCCACGCCATCAAGCAGGTCGTCTATATGATCATAGTCAAGTAAAGTTTCTCTTTTCAAATCAAAGCTCCAAAACACATTGCTTTTCTCCTGGTTTTCATTCGTGTTTCCCTCGCATAAAACTACATAGTCGAAAATGACATTGTAAGCGACAAAATTTTTCGATATGATGACTTCGTCCTCATCAAGTTCACCCTCACCCCCTTGATGAGTGCCACTTCCTTCACACCGACCTCGTCACGCAAAATCTTTCGTTAATGATTTTGGTTTCCGGGTCCCTATCATCACATCCAAGCAACCCTATCTGATGAAGCAACAGACGTCCCAATAGCAATTATTTTTTTCGTTTCCTACATCACACAAAAAAACTGTAAATAGTAAAAACAGAGAAATAATCAGCCGAGATTTGTTGACAATTACCAAATCCTCCCCATGTCACACAAAAAAATGCCCCCTCTGGTGTCATATTCACCAAAGGGGGAAAATCCTGCAATATCATGGGCATCTCCTCACGACCGGCCGCCATACGCCGGCAACGAGCTGGAAAAGTCGCTCAGAGGTCAAAACGCGTCCCGCGCATTACGTCTCCGGCGCAAAGAAGCTCGCCTGTCCGTCAAGGGCGGTTCTGGTTTCCGGGTAGGGAAGTCCCAAGTGCTCGTAGGCCAGCCTGGTGGCGCAGCGTCCTCGCGGTGTTCGGCTCAAAAAGCCGATTTGCATCAGGTAGGGCTCGTACACATCCTCAATGGTCACCGCCTCCTCCCCGGTGGTCGCCGCCAGCGTGTCCAGGCCGACAGGGCCGCCGCCATAGAAGTTGATGATGGCCGAGAGCATCCGCCGGTCGGTATTGTCCAGCCCCAGCGCGTCGATTTCCAGCATATCCAGCGAGTATTTGGCAACTTCCGCCGTCACTTTGCCCTCGCCTTTGACCACCGCAAAGTCCCGCATCCGCTTGAGCAGGCGGTTGGCCACACGGGGGGTACCTCTTGCACGGGTGGCAATCTCCCATGCTCCCTCCGCCGTGACCGATACGCCGAGGATAGAGGCACTCCGGTGCACAATGGCGGCCAGTTCTTCAGGCTTATAAATATCCAGCTTGAACAGTACCCCGAACCGGTCACGCAGCGGCGTGGTCATCTGTCCGGCGCGGGTGGTCGCCCCGATGAGGGTATAGTGCGGCAGGGGCAGGCGAATGCTCCGCGCGCTCGGCCCTTTGCCAATGATGATGTCCAGGGCATAGTCCTCCATCGCAGGGTACAGAATTTCCTCGATGGTGCGCGGCAGCCGATGAATTTCATCAATAAACAGCACGTCATTTTCCGCTAAGTTGGTCAGAATCGCCGCCAGGTCCCCGGGCTTCTCAATCGCGGGGCCGGAGGTCGTGCGGATGTTGACCCCCATCTCGTTGGCAATGATGGTCGCCAGGGTGGTTTTCCCAAGTCCGGGCGGGCCGTACAGCAGCACATGGTCCAGTGCCTCCCCGCGGATTTTGGCGGACTCAATGTAAATTTTCAGATTTTCCTTGACCTTTTCCTGTCCGATATATTCGTTCAGTCGTTTGGGACGCAGGCTGAGCTCGTTTTCAGCATCCCCCGGCGTGTATTCGGTAGAAACAAACCGATTTTCAAAATCCAGCTCTCTGTCCATTCTTTTCCCCTTTTACCGTCAGGTAAATTTCTTCAAAGCCTGCGTGATGACTTGCTCCACGGACAGCCGTTCCGGGTCAATCCCCTGCAACGCCCCGAGCACATCGCTCCGGTCATACCCCAGCGCCAGCAGCGCCTCGGTCGCCTCGCCCAGCTTGCCGTTCTTCCGCGGGGCTTTTTCCTTGCCGCCGGGCACACCCTCCGGTGCCGCATGGCCTGTAAACATCTCGTTTGAGAGCTTGTCTTTCAGCTCCAGCACGATGCGCGCCGCTGTTTTCGCGCCGATGCCCGGAACTTTTGAAAGCCCCTTCACGTCCTCCGTGCACACCACATAGGCAAAGCGGTCAGACGGCATGAAAGACAGGACCGACATGGCCACCTTCGGCCCCACCCCCGACACGCCCCGCAGCAGCTTGTATGTTTCCAGCTCCTCCAGGGTCAGAAAGCCCAGCAAGTCCACCCCGTCCTCCCTAACATTCAGGTAGGTATACAGCCGCACTTTCCCACCCATCCTGTCCGCCAAAGCATCCGAGGTCAGCAGACTGACCGTCAATTGGTATCCCACCCCGCCGCAGTCCAGCACCGCCATGGTGGGCTCACGGTGCACCAGCTCGCCACAGATGTAATAAAACATATGACACTTCCTATCTTTCTGGTTTTCGCCGCCGGCCAGCGGCATTGCCTGTCAAAGACTCCCGGGCCACTTTTCGTGGTGCGCCGTCCTGCCCGTGCTCGATCCGTTTAGCCGTCCTCCCTCGGTACTACCGCCGCCCCCCGGCGGCTTTTGACCAGACGAAAGACATACTCCGCCAGTACGGCACTGCCAAACAGGCCTACCCCAACCAGGAACAACCCCAGGGCGTACCGGTACTCCTTGGGCATGTATTTCATCTCAATGGTATGGGGCCCCTCCGACACGTCAAACGCCATGAGCGCATCCAGCGTTTCGTAGGTCTCTATTGCCTGCCCGTCCACCGTGACCTGCCAGCCCTTGTCATAGGGGATGGTGGTCATCACGGTACTCATCCCGGCGGGCGAGGTCAGGGTGCCCCGGAAGGAATCCTCGGTATAAGCCGAAAGCTCAATCCCGCCCTCCAGCAGCCGCTCAAAAGCAGAGGTGAAAGCGTCGGGGTCAAACGCATAGAAGTAGGAGGGCACATGGGTGTATATCAGGCATCCCTTTTCCCCTGTGGTGATGGTTACGGTGGCAGTCTCCCCCTCGGGAATCACGCCGATATAAGCCGTTCCGAAATAGCTGTTGGAAAACCAGGGCGTGGTATAGGTGCCGTTGATGGTCATGGTGTTGCCGTCCCGCATATAGTCGGAGGGGAAGTGCAGAAACACCTCTTTATCTCCTGCGCTCTCTACCGTGAAAGTGATCGTCCCCGGTTCGCCCGTCACCGAGAGCTGGTAGTTGGTATGGGAGGCGGTCGTGTTGGCTCTGACCCCGCTGAGCTGGCGCTCATAGGCTACGGGCACATACACCTGAACAGGCTCGTCCTCACCCAGCATGACCGCCAACAGGCGGTTCATCCGGTCAAACACAGAGTGCACATCGGTCAGGTAGGTGCGGCCGTCCTCAATGAAATTGCCGTCCTCATCCAGGTACCGCCCCCTGAAACTGATGCTGTTGATGTCGTTTGACACACAGAAAGCGATGGGCAACGCATAGCTGTTTCGATAAATGACCAAGCCGTCCCTGGCCAGATAGGTGTTATACAGGTGGGTCACCCGGTCATTTTCCATGTAGTCCATGACATAGCGAATGCCCAGGATCGAGTCGGTCACCGGGGAGGAGCCGGCATACTCTGACCAGTGGGAGTCGGCGGAAATCCCCATGTACTCCAAAAAGGCAATTGTCTTGGCATGCAGGGTGGATGTGGAGGCGGTGACGCCCCGATATCCCAAGGCAGAGGGGTCATTCATGCGGCGATAGGGTAGCTTCTCCATACGGTAAAAGTCGGGGTCGCTCTCCTTCACCTCGTCAATGATCCCCTGCCACCGTTGCAGGTAGTCCACATAAGAGCCCCGGGAACTGTACCCCACATCCAGGTACAGACTGACCAGGTTGAGCATACTGCCCGTAAAAGCCTCTGCAATCACCACGAGCAACAGCACCTTTTTGAACAGCCGCCTGCCCCGTCCCGGCCGCTTCAGATAGCCAAGGAGCAGCCCCGCATAGAGAATCAGCAATAGCGCCGACAGGTACACGGCGAGCACGGGGGGCAGGTGTTCGCGCTGCGTGTTGAGGGCGGGGGGCTGGAAATACTGCGCCACCGCGATCAGCAAAATCAAAGATGCCGCCGTGCCCACCAGGAAGCTCGGCTTGATGTGCCGCACATACAGGAATGCCCGCGCCGCCATATATACAATCAGGAAGCAAAACATGAAGCTGTAGCGGTAGTTGAGCCAGTTGGGCGCCTGCAGCCCGTGCCAGACCATGTCCAGCGTATTGATGGTGAAAGAGAACACCAAAAACAGGGCGAGCAGTCCGTGGGCAAAACGTTCGCGGAGATTGATTTTGCGGCAGAGGAAGTAGAAGGGGAGCAGGAGCAGGGTCAGCATCCCGCTATACACGGTGGGCAGCCCTTCGGGGCGGACGGTGTCAAAAGAACCAATCAGCAGTTTGAAGAAAAAGTCGAGCAGGTCAAACTTGATTCTGAACGCATAGTTGGGTCTGGTAAACTCTGTTTTTCCAAATTGTAAACCATAGTAGGCAGGAATCACGATAATGCACGCCATCAGGAGGGCAATGGCGGAAAAGATGGCCATTCGTGCGAGGGCACGGGGGAAGTGGCAGCGGTTGCGGTTGGGGTTGCGCTGTTCGGGGGTCATGGAAAAATAGGCGCAGAAGAAGTACAGGGCGACAAAAAAGCACATCATGTAGCCGATGTAGAAGTTTGAGAAGATCGCCAGCGCCAGGCAAAGGGTGTAGAGCTTATATTTTTTATGAACAATCAGTTCGTTGATACCAAGGGCAATGAGCGGGAGCAGGTACATGCAGTCAATCCACATGGTGTTGTGTTGCATGACTACCCCATAGGCTATGAGGGCGTATAGGGTGCTGAAGGTGACGGTAACATAGCGGTTAGCACCCCCGTTTTTTCGTAAAAAGTACGAAAAGGTGAACCCGCACAAACCGGTTTTAAGGACGAACATGAAAAACAGCGCTTCGGTGATGTGCTGTTTCGGAAACAGGGCGACGATGTAGGAAAGAGGGCTTGCCAGATAGTAGGCATAGATGCCCAAAAACTCCCCGCCCAAACTGCGGGAGAACGAGTACAGCAACGACCCCTCGCCATACACCCAGTCCCGGAGTGCCTCAAAGAAAAAGACATATTGCCCGTTCAGGTCCAAGGTGAGCACCGACATTTCGCCGATGGGCCAGACGCCGGCGAAAAAGTGGTTGAGGGTGATGATGCCGGCGGGCAGCAAAAAACACCAGGCGTAAAGCAGGTTGGGGTGCCGGCGGTCCAGCGCTACCAACCGTTCATACAGCGCACGAAGGAACTGCCAAACCCGCTTGGCGAGTGCCGAAAGGCTCCGATCGTTTGGCTGGGGCCGGTTGTCGGAGGGAGGCTCGGGCTGAGGGGCAGTTTGATTTTCAGTCATTGGCTTGTCTTGAAATTCATTCATGATTTGCGTAGACCCTTTACGAGTTTTTGGCGGCGGTGTTAAGAGGCAGCCGGGGGAGTTTGCACAAGCAAGAAAAGCGGGGTGCGTGGGGGCAACATTTGCGGGAAGTGGCTGTGAGCCTTCCGCACACAGGGCGGTTTATGGTGACGGGGTAGGGAGAATTTTTTTGATGGACTTTTCCAGCTTGATGCGGTCGATGGTCAGGGTATGGCGGCAACCCAGGCAGGTGATGGTGGGGAGACTGCCGGTTTGCTCGACGCGGAACAGGGCGGAGCCGCAGGGGTGTTTCTTTTTGAGTTCCAGAGTGTCTCCTACGGCAAAGCGAATCACGGGCATGGCTTACTCCTTAGTTTGTTGGCTTTGCATCGTTGGGTTGGCTTTTTTCTCGAGGAATCGCAGGACGGCACAGAGGGCGATGGCCACAAGGGAAGTGAGCAGCGGGGCGAGGAAGGGGGTCAGATGGCGGGGGGGACGGTAGGACAGGGCGATCTCGTACTCGCCCGCCCCGGGGAGGTCGAATGCCAGCAGGGCATCGAGTGCGGCATAACTCGGCACGGCCTCTCCGTCCACCGTGACCTGCCAGCCCTCGTCATAGGGGATGGTGCTCATCACGGTGAGCCTGTCCGCCTCGGCGGTCAGGGTGAGGTTGATGTGGCGGCGGTCAAGGGAGTGCAGGACCATGCCGGTCTCCTCCTGCGGAGGGGAGGGCAGGAGGGAGGCAAAGGCGGTTTCGTTGACCGCGAAGATATAATCGGTGCCGTCCATGAGGTAAAAGGTACCGTCCGGGTTGGTGCCGTAATAAATGTCGATGCGGTAGCCGCCGGGGGACAGCGTCCCCAAATTGAGCAAGCCGTGCCCGTGGGTCCCGCCCTCGTGCAGGGTGCCGACTTTCTGATAGTTCAGGTGTACCTCAGCTTCCCGCGGGATGAGGGCGGAAAAGTCGCAGACTACCTGGGTCGCAGCGGTGATGGCAAAGGAAAAACTGACCGTGGAGGACGCCTTCATGGCCTCGGAAAACACGCTGTACTTGATTTGGCCGAACTCGTCGACGGTGTCTTGCGTATTTTGAAGGGTGAGGGTTTTATGAATGGGGGTGAAAAGGCTGACAGACGCCTCGCCCGACAGGGCGGCAAAGAGTGCGTTGATGCGCTCCACGGCACGGATATAGTAGGCTCTGTCCGCCCATTCGGCAGAGAGCGCGAACTCGCCGGTGGTCGGGTCATACACAATGTCGTCCTCACTCGGCACGGAAAAGTCGAACTCGGAGAGGGAGTCGGGCACGGTGAACAAGAGGGGCTGGGCATAGGGGTTCTCGTAAATAAGGTAAGTGTCGGTCTCATGCACCAGCTCATAGAGCGGAGACACGACAACGGGGCGGGGCGTGATATTCTGCGCGTAGCTTTTGAACTCTATCATCTGCTTCATTTGTTTGATGAAAGCGTGTTGTTTCTTGTTTGACTCGGGCGGCTGTTCGGTGTCGGGCGCGGGATCCTTGTCGAGCACCAGATACTTGACACCGAGCAGGGAGTCGAGCGCTGCGCTGAAATGAACGGTATTCGTGCTGCCGGCATACCCCAGCTTGCCCCACACCTGCTCTGCCAGTGCGGCGGAGGCGGCGGAGGCGACGTCATAAGTACCAAACAGGTAGGGGTCATCGGAGGTGAGGACCCGCCCCTTTTCAATGCGGTAAAGGCCGTCGTCGGACTCTCGGATGTAGGCGATGCCGGAGCGGTAGCTGTCAAAAATGCGCTCATAGGTTTGACGGGCCACATACCCCTCCTGCTCATACAGGTGCTTGATGAGCTTGAAGCCGGCAAAGGAGGACTCAAACGCCACCACCAGCAACAGCGCCACGGCGAAGGTGCGGCGGGTTTTTCCGTCCGCCTTTCGTTCAATGACGCCGGAGAGGAAAAAGGTCAGCCCGAGCAGGATGAACAGCGCAGGCCAAATGCTCGCGGTGTCGGACAGGACGGCGACGGGCTGGTTTTGACGGTTCAGGTAGGTGTACTCCATCTTTTGCATGAATACGAGGAGCAGAGTTACAAAACCCGCGGAGAGAAAGACATAGCGATTTTCCTGCCCCTCGGCGGCGCACAGGCCCCGGCAGGCAAGGGTGAGCAGCAGAAAGCAGAAAAAGGGAGTTTGCAGGAAGACCGGCGCGCCGTCTGTCCCGAAAATATGGATAAACTGGTTGAGAATGGTGAGCTGCATGGACCAAATCAAGAGCACCAGCAAAATGGCGGAGGTGATTTTTTCACGCAGGCTGACCTGCTTTGCCGCGAAAAAGACGGGGACCAGCAGCAACACCGCCATCCCGCAATAGACCCACGGGGCGCTGTCGGTACCGAGGCCGTCATACGCACCGGGCATGAGCTTGGCCAGCAGGGAGAGCAGGTCAAATTCAACATTTCCGGTGGCAACGGGGTCAAAGGAGAAGTCTTGTAGCCGGGGCAGCCAGGCGGGCAACCCGATGAGCACCCCGCCCAGTAGTGAGCCGCCAAAGAGCAATGCGGTGAGACCAAACTTTTTGGGTGTGGGGTGGTACACGCCGATGTAGGCGTACAGGAAATAGGCAAGGGCAGCAAGCAGGAGCACATAGCCGCCGGGACAGTAGAGCAGCAAAGAGGCACCCAGCGAGAGGGTGAGCAGCAGAAAACGGCGGCGGGTGATGAGGGCATCAATGCCGACACAAACGAGCGGGAGGAAGAGCAAGAGGTCTGCCGCCGCAGGATAGTAGCCGCCGAGCAACGCATAGGCGGACAGGGCATACAGCACGGCAAAAGCAGAGAGGGAAAGGGGTTGGCGCACCCCCCGCTGCCAAAGATACAGGGCAAAGGCAACGCCGAGCAGTCCGCCGCGAAGGATCAGGACAAACAGCAGCGAGGTGGTGACCGAAAAGGGCAGCCACGCCGCCAGCAGGGTAAACGGGGAGGGAAGCCCCTGCGAAAAATCACCCAAATAGACAAAGAGGGAGCGGGGGAAGCCGTCGGTTTTCAGGGCGGCGATTTTGGCGGCGAGCGACTGCATGTCCAGGGAGAGCAATGACGCGTCTCCGCGCAACAGCAAGCCGCGCCCCCAGAAAGTGAGCAAAAGGCAGAGGACGGACAGTCCGAAAGATAACAGCAGAGGCAGGGCCATCGTCTGGCGCTCGCCGGCAGAGGCGTTTGTGCTTTCTTGTCTGGTGAGTTCGGAATTCATGACAGCTTCCTTTGCAAAAGTAGTATGGCTGATGCCAGTATCATCCAAAAGCGGCAACCGAGCACGACCCCCAAAAGGTCGTCTCACTCTGATTCTATAGTATAACATGGGAAAATTGCTTTGTAAACCTACATTCTGTAAAGAATTCAAATTTTTCTGGAAAAAGATTGAAAAAATGAGGGAGGGCTATTTTTTCGGGAGCCTTCGTGTGCGGAGATTTTGCGGGGGTATGCGTCAGGCACTTGGCCTTGTCCATGGGCAAAATGTTTCGCAAAAAAAAGGAGACTCTGTGACGGAGAAGTGGGTCAATCAAGAAAAATGATAATTTTTTTGACGGGCGGGGAAAGATGTGGTATAATACAGGCAATCGGTATGGTCTCGCAATCCCGGGAGCTGACGCTCCTCCCCGCACGCGGTGCGGGTGCCTGATTGACGGCTTCGTAAAAATGCCCTTGCAAGCACCCTTGCAAGCACCCTTGCAAGCACCCTTGCAAGCACCCTTGCAAGCACCCTTGCAAGCAAGCATTTTTACTCATGGTATCATACAGGCGAACGGTATGGCTCTCGCAATCCCGGGAGCGAGCACCGCGGGGATTGCGGCGGATAGCGTGAGAGAGGGAAAAGGCTCGATGGTGATTTTAGGGATAGACCCCGGCCTGGCGCTGGTGGGATGGGGCGTGATTGAAAAACGGGGGTACCGTTTTTGCCCGGTGGCGTACGGCGCCATCCGAACGCCGCCGAAAACAGCGGTGGAGACGCGGCTGGAGATGATCTATGAAGAGCTGGGGCGCCTGATTGAAAAGTACCGGCCGGACGAGATGGCGGTGGAGGAATTGTTCTTCAACTCCAACCAGACGACCGGCATTGCGGTGGCGGAGGCGCGGGGGGTGATTTTGCTCTGCGCGCGGCAGCACGGCCTGAACCTTGGTGAATACACGCCCCTGCAGGTGAAGCAGGCGGTGGTGGGCTACGGGCGGGCAGACAAGCGGCAGGTGATGGCGATGGTGACCTCTCTCTTGGGGCTCAGACAGCCACCCAAGCCGGATGATACGGCCGACGCGCTTGCCATTGCGCTATGCCACGGCCAAAGCGCTCCCTCCCCCCTGATGGGGTACATAGGCAAATGACAAGCGGCGCCTATGCGAAGGCAACCAATCTGCGGACAGAAAACAACGAAAGAACGAAGCCTATGTGGATCAGCGACAAATGGACAGACTATGAGCTGCTCGACACCTCGGACGGGCAGCGGCTGGAGCGTTGGGGGGACTATACGCTGGTCCGACCCGACCCCCAGGTGATTTGGCAAAGCGAGAAAAAATCGCCGCTGTGGCGGCGGGCGGACGCCGTCTACCGCCGCTCCGAGAGCGGAGGCGGCGCGTGGACCGAACACCGCCTGCCCGACAGGTGGACAGTCTCGTACGGCCGGCTGACCTTTGCGGTGCGACCCATGGGATTCAAGCATACGGGGCTGTTTCCCGAACAGGCGGTGAACTGGGACTGGATGAGCGAGCTGATTGCCGGTGCCGGACGTGCGGTGAAGGTGCTGAACTTGTTTGCTTATACGGGCGGGGCAACAGTGGCGGCGGCGGCTGCCGGGGCGGCGGTCTGCCATGTGGACGCGGCCCGCGGCATGGTGGCGCAAGCCAAAGAAAACGCCGCGCTCTCGGGCCTCACAGAGGCGCCCATTCGGTACATGGTGGACGACTGCCGCAAGTTTATTGAGCGGGAGCTCCGGCGGGGCAACCGCTATGACGCCATCATCATGGACCCGCCCTCCTACGGACGGGGGCCGGGCGGTGAGGTGTGGAAGCTGGAGGAGTCCCTTGACGGTTTTTTGGCCCTTGCCGTGCAACTGCTCAGTGAGCGACCCCTGTTCTTTCTCCTGAACGCCTATACGGCGGGGCTCTCTCCCTCCACCATGAAATATGTGATGCTGCAGCGAATACCGAAAAAACACAAAGGAAAATGTGAGGCAGAAGAATTAGGGCTGCCCGTGAAAGAAAGCGGACTGGTGCTGCCCTGCGGGAGCAGTGTCCGGTATACATTTGACGTATGATGAAAGATGAACTGATTAAGATTCAAGGCCTTTGCTTCGCCTACGGCAGTGAGAGCTGCTCGGAGGAGCTGGCGGCTATTCGCAATGTGCATATCACCATCCGCACGGGGGAGTATGTCGCCATCATCGGGCATAACGGCTCGGGCAAATCCACCCTGGCCAAACTGCTCAATTTGATTCTGATTCCGAACGGCGGGCAGATGAGTATTGACGGGCATACCATTGACGCGGACAAGCTCGCCGACAAATCCGCGACGCTGACCGACGACGAGGTGTTTGAGGTGCGGAAAAGGATCGGCATGGTCTTTCAAAACCCCGACAACCAACTGGTCGCCAATGTGGTGGAGGAGGACGTGGCATTTGGGCCGGAGAACCTCGGTCTGCCTAGTGAGGAGATCCGCCGCCGGGTGGACGAGGCGCTGGATACGGTGGATATGCGCGCCTATGCCCTGCATGCGCCGCACAAGCTCTCGGGCGGGCAGAAGCAGCGGGTGGCCATCGCGGGGGTACTGGCGATGAAGCCGCGCTGCGTCATTTTCGACGAATCGACCGCGATGCTGGACCCGAAAGGCCGCGGGGAGATTTTAGACACGATGGAACGGCTGAACCGCGTGGAGGGAATGACCGTGCTGCATATCACCCACCATATGAGCGAGGCGGTACGGGCGGGACGGGTGATCGTGCTGAATGACGGCGAGGTCTATATGGACGGCACGCCCAAGGAGGTCTTTGGGCGGGTGGAGGCGCTACGCGCCATCGGACTGGAAGTGCCGCAGGGGACCGAGCTGCTACACCGGCTGTCCGGGCGCGGGTACGAGTTGCCGGGCGGGTGTCTGTCACCTGAGGAATGCGCGGAAGCCCTGCAGGAGTTGATAGAAAAAGAGAGAAAAAACGGGGCAGATAAGGAATAACCCATGGATAGATTGCAACGACAGGATAAAGTGCAACTGCAAAATGTCACCTACACGTACAGTGCGAACACGCCCTTTGAAAAAGAGGCGCTGTCGGATGTGAGCGTGGGGTTTGCCGCGGGACGCATCACCGGGCTGATCGGGCATACGGGCAGCGGGAAGTCCACGCTGGTGCAGATGCTCAACGGCTTGCTCCGGCCCATGCAGGGGAAGGTGTATCTGGACGGTCTGGATATTTGGGAAAACCCGAAGGAGATCCGGCAGGTGCGTTTTCGCGTGGGGCTGGTGATGCAGTACCCCGAATACCAGCTTTTTGATGAGACGGTGATGGCGGACATTGGGTTCGGGCCGAAAAATATGGGGCTGGACGCGCAGGAGATCAGGCAGCGCTGCTTGGAGGCGGCGGCCTTTGCGGGTGTCCACCCGAGCCTGTTTGACAAGTCCCCCTTTGAACTGTCGGGGGGGGAGAAGCGGCGGGTTGCCATCGCGGGCGTGCTCGCCATGAAGCCGGAGGTGCTGATTTTGGACGAGCCGGCGGCGGGGCTTGACCCGAGGGGGCGCAAGACCGTGCTGTCCGGAATCCGCCGGTATAACCGGGAAACCGGCGCAACCGTGATTCTGGTCAGTCACAGCATGGAGGATTTGGCGACGTACTGCGACGAGGCGGTGGTGATGAAGGGCGGGCAGGTCTATGCCCGAGGGCAGGTTGCCGACATTTTCACCCGCACGCAGGAGCTGGTCGCCATCGGACTGGATGTGCCGCAAATTGCCCGTGTCGCCGCCCTGCTGCAAAAAGAGGGGATCGCGCTACAGGGCACGCTCTACACCGTTGAGGGCGTGGAGGAAGCCATTTTGAAGTATATCGGAGGTGTGAAAAACTGATGCTTTCCGATATCACACTGGGGCAGTTTTTCCCCGGAAAATCGCTGCTGCACCGGCTGGACCCCCGTACCAAGGTTATTTTGTCGGTGCTCTACATGGTGGCTGTCTTTGCCGCCAAGCATGTGTTTCTGTATGCCTGGATGATCGCGGTGACGGTTTTGATGATTGCGCTGAGCGGAATCTCGGGCAAGGTCATCCTGAAAAGTCTGAAACCGCTGCTGTTCATTTTCCTGTTCACCTCGATTCTGAACGTGTTTTTCACCACGGGGGAGGGAGAGCCGCTACTGTCCTTCTGGCGCATCCGGATCTATACGGAGGGCCTCTGGCGCGCGCTGCTGATGGTGGTGCGGGTGAGTTTGCTGGTGACGGGGGTGAGCGTGCTGCTCACTTATACCACCTCGCCCATCGCCCTGACAGACGCGATTGAGCGGTTGCTGGCGCCGCTGAAGCTCATCAAGGTGCCGGTGCATGATTTTGCCATGATGATGAGCATTGCCCTGCGCTTTATTCCCACTCTGGTGGAGGAAACCGAGAAGATTATGAACGCCCAAAAAGCAAGGGGGGCGGACTTTACCAGCGGGGGGCTGCTGCGGCGTGCCAAGGCGCTCATTCCCATCCTGATTCCACTGTTTATCTCCTCTTTTAACCACGCCAATGATTTGGCAATTGCCATGGAGTGCCGCTGCTATCGGGGCGGGCAGGGCAGGACCAAAATGACCGAACTGCGCTACGGCGGTCGGGACTACCTTGCCATGGTGCTGTGCGCGGGACTGCTGGCGGCGGTGCTGGTGGGGAATGGCTTTTTCCTGCGGCTGGGTGTGGGGTATTACATGCCATGAAGTATCTTGCGAAAATCAGGTATTTGGGGGTGGACTTCTGCGGCTTTCAGTTCCAGCCGAAGTTGCGCACGGTACAGGGGGTGCTGACACACGCCGCCGAGACGCTCTTTGGCGTCCCCACAGCGGTGAGCGGCTGCAGCCGCACCGACAGCGGGGTACATGCCAACCAAAGCTGTGTGAGCCTCGTGCCCGGGGCGGGCGGGGCATGCATCCCGCCCGACAAGCTCCCCTATGCCATGGCTCCTTTTTTGCCCTATGACTTGTCGCTGTTTGAGGCGCGGGAGGTGCCGGACAGCTTTCATGTGCGCTACGATGTGGTCAAAAAAGAATATGTGTACCTGGTGTACCATGCGCCGCACCACAACCCTTTCTGGGTGGGGCGGGCGTGGCATGTGCCCTATCCGCTGTTGCCGGACGGACTTTTACGTATGCGGCAGGCGGCGGGGTACCTCGTGGGCAGGCAGGACTATGCCGCCTTCATGTCCGCAGGCTCGACGGTGCGGGACACGACGCGGGAGGTGTTTTCTCTTACGGTGGCGCAGGAGGACGGCATGACCCGGGTGAGGATCACCGCCGACGGTTTCCTGTACAATATGGTGCGCATCATCGTGGGGACCTTGGTGGATGTCGCGCTGGGGAGACTGGAGCCGGACGAACTTCCGGATATCGTTGCCTCGCACCGGCGCGAGCGCGCCGGCGAAACGGCGCCGCCCGACGGGCTGTACCTCAACCGGGTGTTTTACCCATGGGATATCATACCGGACAGCGCCATGTGATGCGGTGTTCTGAAGCGTGCCGATTCTCTCGGAGAATCGGCACGCTTTTTTGTTTTTTTTGAGAGGTACCCGGAAGGGCGGGCGGCAGCTGAAAGTTTTTGTTTTTCAACATAGAATCAAAGGGTGCGCCGCATACTGAAAAGAGAAAGCAAAGAGTGTCAGTGTAGCTGGAGATGAGAGCATGAAGAAAAAACGGGACGCCGGAGAGAGCAGAGGGAACGGAAACGGGCGGGCAAAGCGTCGCGGGATGGCGTGGCTGAATGCGCTGCTTTGTTTTGTGCTGGTCAGCTCGGTGCTGGTGGTGGGCGCTTTGGTGTGGGTCTATGTGTGGGCGGAGGGGCAGATTGATTTTGAGCGTGAGCTTGAGCTCTATGACTCGCTCAAGGGCTCCACGACCACACGGATCTATGAAAACGCGGCGGCGCGTACCTTTGGCGAGGATGTGACGTTGCAGACATATGTACCGCGGGAGTACCGCCGTGTTTACGCCGACGAAAACTGCGTCTGGGCGGAGGAGGACGAGCTACCGCAAATGCTGAAAGACGCGTTTGTCTCGATTGAGGACCATCGGTTTTATGAGCATGACGGGGTTGACTGGCGTCGGACTGCCAAGGCGGCGTTCAACTACCTCTTTCATTTTGACGAGCATTTCGGGGGCTCGAGTATCACCCAGCAGTTGGTGAAGAATCTGAGCGGGGAGTATGAGGTCAGCGCCCGGCGGAAGCTGAAGGAGATGCTGCGGGCGCTCAAGCTGGAAAAGCACTATGAGAAAGAGGAGATACTGACCTACTACCTGAATGTGGTGCCGATGGCGCAAAACTGCCTTGGCGTGGGGGCGGCGGCGGCATACTATTTCGATAAAAAGCCCCTGGAGCTTTCGCTGGCGGAGTGCGCGGCACTGGCGGCAATCACCAACGCGCCCTCCTACTATGACCCCATTCGATTCCCTGAAAACAATCGTGCCCGGCGCAATTTGGTGTTAGACCAGATGCGGCTGTACGGGAAAATTGACGAGGCGGCTTGTGAGGCGGCGAAACAGGAGACGCTGCGCCTCGCCGAGGATGCCGCCGCCAAAAAGCACGAGATCTATGACTGGTACACCGAGGCGGTGCTGACCGATGTCATCCGCGACCTGCAGGAAAAGCTGCACTATGGGTATGAAACAGCGAGCCGCATGGTGTACGGGGGCGGGCTGGAGATTTATGCGCTGGTGGACAGCGAGGCGCAGGGCATCATGGAGGCGTATTTTGCCAATGAAAAAACCTTCTACGGGTATGCGGCACAGGGGTTGCCCAACTATGCCATGACCCTCATTGACCCCTACTCGGGGGATCTGCTGGCGACGACGGGGGGCATTGGGGAGAAAACCGCCAACAGGGTGCTGCACCGGGGCAACGACACGACCGCCCCGCCCGGCTCCGCCCTGAAACCGCTGGCACTGTATGCGCCCGCTTTGGAAGCCAAACTGATTCACTATGCCACGGTGTTCACGGATGTGCCGGAATTCCGGCAGACGGCGGGGGGCAAGTTTGTGAAGTGGCCGCACAACTACCCGGAGATTTACCACGGCCTGATTGGCGCGCATGAGGCGCTTGCCTACTCGAAAAACACCGTGGCGGTTCAGCTCTACAAAAAGTTAGGGGCCGAAAAAGTTTACCGGACACTGCAGGACCTCGGCATCTCCACGCTGGTGCGCTCGGCGCCCGGCAGCGGCGGCGGTGTGGTGAGCGACTTAGCCCCCTCGCCGTTGGCGCTGGGGCAGCTCAGTCACGGGGTGACGGTGCGGGAGCTGAGCGCCGCCTTTGCGCCCTTTGCGAACGGGGGGCTGTATCGGGAGAGCCGCTCCTATCTGGCGGTGTATGACAAGGCGGGGAAGCTGCTCCTTGACAACCAGACCAAAAAGGAAAGACGCTGGAGCCCGGAGACGGCCTATATCATGACCATGATGCTCTCGGAGGTGGTGGAGTATGGGACGGGCAAGCCGCTCACCCTCAAATACACCGTGGACACAGCGGGGAAAACCGGCACCTCGGGTGAGGACTACGACCGCTGGTTTGTCGGATACACGCCCTACCTGCTGGCGGGGGTTCACATCGGGCACGACACGCAAAACAGGGCAGTGGGGAATGCGGGCAAGTCGCACCTGCAGGTGTGGGACGAGGTGATGACGCGGCTGCACAAAAAGTATTTTAGCGCGGCGGAGATTCGGAGCTTTGAGCGCCCGGCGGGGGTGGTGCGGCGAGCGTACTGTAAGGATTCGGGCAGGGCTCCGGGGGCATTCTGTCAGCTTGATTTGCGTCGGAACCGAACGGCGAGCGGGTATTTTACACCTGACAATCTCCCGCACGGCAGTTGCGATCGCCATGCCCTGGTCAGCTATCATCTGGTGACGGGCGAGGTGAGCGAGGGGCAGTTTGGCGGGATCTTCACAATTCCCATCGCACTGTTGAGAGGGGAAAAGCCCGATTACCCCATCGAGACGAAAACACTTGACCAAAGGTATTTTTTGTGGTACAATTTGAAGGATGACAAAGAGGAGGAAGAGCCGCTTTCGGGATGACTACTTTTCTTTGCAAACCTGATGATTTTTAAGGTGTCGCTATGAAAAAACTTTGCTTGTTGCTATTGGTTGTCAGCTTGTTCGGACTCGTGGCTTGCGATTCGGGGAGCGGGGACACCACCACGACGCCTACGGGGAACACCACCACCCCGCCGGGTGCCACGACCACAACGCAAAAGGTGGACGAGAATTCCATTTACTTTGACAGCGAGTATATTGAAGGGCGGTTCACCCGCTTTGACCAGGAGACTTCCGTGGAGGGCGCGAGAGCGGCCATCACCTTTTCGGAGGGCGCCCCGTCTGTGGTAGGCAAAGGGGTGGTGGTGAGCGGCAAAAAGGCGACCATCAACCAGCCCGGAAAGTACCTCATCAGCGGGAGCAGCAGCGATGGACAACTGGTGGTGTCGGTGCTCAAGACCGAGCAGGTGCACCTGATCTTTGACGGGCTGACCCTGACTTGCTCCGACAGCGCGCCGGTCTGGATTCAGAGTGTCGACAAGGCGGTGATCACCCTGAAAGCGGGGACGGTCAACACGCTGACCGATGCCGCAGTGTACACGGTGGCTGACCCCATGCCCAAAGCTTGCCTCTATTCGCAGGATGACCTCACCCTTAACGGGACGGGCAGCCTGATCATCAACGCCAACTACAATAACGGTATCGGCACCAAAAACGACCTCAAAATTCTCAGCGGTACCTATACGGTGACCGCGGCAAACAATGCGATCAAGGGCAACGACAGCATTGCCATCCAAAGCGGCACCTTTACCATTACGGCGGGCAATGACGGCTTCAAGACCGAAAACGACATAGACGCACAGAAGGGGTATCTCTATATTGCCGGCGGCAGTTTCCAGATTACCGCGGAGGACGACGGGTTGCAGGCCGATCAGGTCATTGACCTGCGGGGTGGCTACTTTGCCATGCAGGTGGGCGATGATACGGTGAACTGTCCGGGCGTTCGGTCGATGGACGTGGACGTGGTGATTGCCCTGGAGTGACGGCTTTGTGTCTGCTTGGCGCATCCGTTGACGGAACACCTCAAAAAGGCAGCAGAATCGTGCGATTCTGCTGCCTTTTTAATTCGGAGAGTGGGTCGGGCGGGGAGGTCAGTCGATGCTGCCGACAATGTAGGGCGCCATTTCCGCGCGTTCCTGCTCCAGCTTGGCGCGCTCTTCCTCGTATGCCTTCATGCGCTCTTCTTTTTCTGCCTTGCGCTGGGCTTCCGCCTCGGCGCGGGCCTGCTCTTCAAGCAACGCACGGATGGAGAGCGACAGCTTGCGGTTCTCCAGGTCAATCTCGGTGATCTTCACGGTCACGGTTTGCCCCAGTGACAAGGCGTCCTCGGGCTTGGCAATCTTGTCCAGGGAGATGCGTGAAATATGAATGAGGCCCTCCACGCCGTCATATACTTCGGCGAACGCGCCAAAGGGCATGATACCGGTGATCTTCCCCTCGAGCACATCGCCCGCGTGATATTCCTTCACAAAGGCAGACCAGGTATCCATCTCCTCGGTTTTGTAGCCAAGGGAAATGCGCTTTCTCTCGCGGTCCAGCTCCTTGATATACACCTGGATTTCCTCGCCGACTTTGACCACCTGGGAGGGGTGTTTGATGCGCTTCCAGGACAGCTCGCTGTTGTGCACCATGCCGTCCACGCCGCCGATATCGACAAAGGCGCCGTAGCTGGTGAGGTTCTTCACCGTGCCGGTGAACTGCTGACCCAGCTCCAGGCGACTCCAGATCTGCTCCAGCTCTGCCTTGCGGTCCTCTTTCTTCACCAGGCGAATGGACGCCAGCGCACGGCGGCGCTGCTTGTCCAGGTCAATCAGCTTGACGCGCTGGGTGGTGCCGAGCAGCGTCGAAAGATCTGCCTCCTTGGGCAGGTCGGTGTGGGAAGCGGGGACAAAGACCGAACGGTTGGCGATGTTCATGAGGACGCCGCCCTTGACCGTTTGGGTGACGGTACCCTCCAAAATGGTGCCTTTCTCATAATAGTCGATAAAGGTCAGCCAGTCTTTATCCTGGTCTACCGCCTTTTTGGACAAGTTTGCCATGCCCTCGCCGTCATTGACGCGCAGGACCTTAGCCTGGACTGCATCGCCATAGTGAAACACTTCGCGCAACTTCACCGACGGGTCGTCAGAGACCTCGGCGGCCGCAATGTAGCCGGTCACTTTGGTACCGATATCTAAATAAATACCGGTGTCGGTAATTTCAGTGACGATACCTGTGACAATTTCTCCTGTATGTAATGTTTTGAGGGCTCCATCAATCATTTCTTCAAAGCTCATGGTTTGCTCTTGAAAGCTCATCTTTCTATATACCTCCATAATTATATCACCAGGGGTTGATGCGCCCGCGGCAATTGAAATCCGCTCGACAGAGGGGATGGGCGGCAGCTCTCGTGCCGTTTCAATCCATAGGGTCCTCTCACACAGCGAACGGCCGATCTCGTACAGCTCGCGTGTGTTGGCGCTGTTCTTCCCGCCGATGATCACCATGACATCCGAGTTTCTCGCCAAAGCTTTCACTTCAGCTTGTCTCTTTTCAGTCACATCACATATTGTATCAAAAAAAATCGAGTTTGTATATAGTTTTTTAATATTTTTTTCGGATTTCTCCCATTCGGCGGTGTTTTGTGTGGTCTGGGCGACCAAAACAAGCTGCTTATCAGTGGGCATCTTCTCTTTCAGGTACGCCAGCAACGCCTCGCAGTCGGAAATGGCCGCGCGCTCACCGGCAGCATAGCTGAGCACCCCCCGGACCTCGGGGTGGTCTGCCTTGCCCAGCATCACAAATAAGGTGCCCTCATGGGTGTTCTTTTGGGCAATTTGGTGGATGCGCTTGACAAAGGGGCAGGTCATATCCACCACCGAAAAGTGCGGGTTGGTTTGCTCATAGGCGCGCAGTACCGCCTCCTGTTCGGCGACAACGCCGTGGGTGCGGACCACCAGCACGTGGCGGTAGCCGTCCGGCGCGGCTTCGGCGATGCGGCAGGCCTCGGCAAAATCCACCGCCCGCACCCCCCGCGCCTCGAGGCGCCGGATGTAGTCGGGGTGGTGGATGAGCTGGCCCAAGGTATAGACCCGGGTGTCGGCCGCGGTGTCCAGCAGTTTTTCGATGAAATCTGTGGCTCGTTTGACGCCAAAGCAAAAGCCGGCGTTTTCGGCAATGGTAATAGGCAAGGGCATTCTCCTGTCAAGCGGTTGTTTCGTCAGGCGAAAACCGCTGTTTTTAAGGGGTTGCAGGGGGTTCGGAGGGGGTGGGGGTATAGCCGCCCAGTGCACAAATGGCGGCAAAAATTTGTTTGGTGGCCGTCATGTATTCTGCGCTGGACCCCCGCTCGAAGGCAAAGGCTTCATAGGGGATGGGGGCGCCGAAAATGACCTCCACTCTGCGGAAAAGGGCATATTTTTGGCGCTTTATCTTAAGGCAGACCGGCAGAACAGGGGATTGGGCGCGGCAGGTAATCATGCCGGCGCCGCCGCGGAGCGGGGTGTCTGCCGGGTTCTGCTCCGGGCGACGGGTCCCCTGGGGAAACATCGCCAACAGCTTGCCTGCCTGCACGGTTTGCACCGATTTTTTAATGGCGTCCACGTCCCGTCCCGACCTGTCCAGGCTGACCGCGCCCAGGGCGGTGATGAGGGGGGCCACCAGAGGGACCCGAAACAGCTCGGACTTGGCAAGGAAGTGCACCTGGCGGGGAAGGGAGGCGGCGATGACGATGACATCCGCCATGGCAATGTGGTTGGCGCACAGCAGATAGCCGCCCTCACGCGGGACATGTTCCAGCCCGCGGCGTTTGACGCAAAAGACCAAACGGAAGGGCAGGGCAAGCAAAAAGTGCAAAAAGGTATACAGCCGCCCTTGGTTGCGGGGCCGTTTCGGCTTTTTGCAGGTAGCGGAGGGCTCTTTTGAGGGGCTCGTGTTGTTATCGGGTTTGGCGCACATAGTGTTTTCCAAGTTTTTGGTCAATGATGGCACAGGCGGCGGCAAAGGTCTCTGCCGGCTCAAAACCCGTGTTATCTAAAATCACCGCGTCGGGAGCGGGTTTGAGGGGGGCGATGCTGCGGCCGGAGTCGTTCCTGTCCCGTAGCAGCATCTCGGAGAGGACCTGTTCATAGCTCACATCCATCCCCTTGGCGCGAAGTTCCAGGTAGCGGCGTTGGGCGCGGTCCTCCGGTCGGGCGGTCAAAAAGATTTTCACATCGGCATCGGGAAAGATGACCGTGCCAATGTCCCTGCCGTCCATTACCACATGGTGGCGCTGCGCGATCCGGCGCTGTGTTTGCAGTAAAAATTGGCGTACCGGCGGCAGAGCCGACACCGCCGAGGCATAGAGCGACATTTCGGGCGTGCGGATCTGATCCCCCACATCTTCCCCGCACAGATAGATGTGCTGCTCACCCGCCACAAAGTCCATGGTCAGGGTAATGTCGGGCAACAGGGCGGCCACGGCGTCCTCGTCGTGGGGGTCTGTCTCCCGGCGGCGGACATAGAGGCCGACGGTGCGGTACAGGGCGCCGGTATCCACATACACAAACTGATAGGCTTTTGCCAACGCCTTGGCCAAACTGCTTTTTCCGGCGCCTCCCGGCCCGTCCAGTGCGATTTTAATCATAAAACAACCTTTCGTTTGAGTTATATGCCGGATTCGTTGACATATTCGGCGGCGCCGTTGCCGGCGGTGTAGCCGGTGGAAAAGGCGATCTGCAAATTGAAGCCGCCCGTGTAGGCGTCGACATCGATCATTTCCCCGGCGAAGCAGAGTCCCTCTACCAGCTTTGACATCATGGTGGAGGGGTGAATCTCCTTGACCGACACGCCGCCGCGGGTGACAATGGCTTCCTCAATGGGGCGCAGGGAGGCAAGGGGAACTTCAAACGACTTGAGCGAGCGAAGCAGGCGTTCCCGCTGCTCACGGGTGACCGAGTGGCACTTGGTGTGCGGGTCAATGCCGGTCCTGTCGAGGATTACACCAATCATTTTGAGGGGCACCAGCCCGCCTAAGATGTTGGCAAAGTCCTTGTTGGTGTGCCCGGCAAGGTCGGAGAGCAGGCGGCGGTCCAGCGTTTTGTCGTCCAGCGCGGGCTTGAGATCAATCTCGGCGGTGAGGGAGGCAATGTCCTGCCGGTGCAGGTGGGCGGTGGCGCTGAGGACCATGGGACCGCTCAGTCCGAAATGGGTGAAAAGCATCTCCCCGAAATCCCGGTAGAGAATGTTGCCCTGTTGATCCTTAATACGCAGTGCCACATTTTTGAGGGAGAGCCCCTGCATGCGGAGGCAGTCGGGGCAGTCGCTGTTGATGGGGACCAGCGAGGGGGCGCGGGGCATGAGGGTATGACCGAGCTCTTCTGCCAAGGCGTAGCCCGAGCCGTCCGAACCGGTCAGCGGGTAGGACATGCCGCCGGTGGCAAGGATGACGGCGTCAAAGGCGCAGGCCTTGCCGTCCGCGACCAGGCCTGCCACGCGGCCCTCTGTCACCTGCAGGCGGCTGACATGGGCGTGGACAAAGGTAGTCCCGGCGGCATAGCGCAGCAGGGCTGCCAGCACATCCGACGAGGTGTCGGAGGCAGGGAAGACACGCTGCCCGCGCTCGGTCTTCAGCGGCAGTCCCAGCGACTCAAACAGTGCCATGGTGTCGGCGGGGGAGAGTCGGTGGAGCGCACTGTATAAAAAGTGCGGATTGACGGTGACCGAGCCGAGGAAGTCCTGCGGGGTGCAGTGGTTGGTGAGGTTGCA
>Ga0265293_10000361_pt1 | contig 110312 bp, 118 predicted proteins | sample Munlanlewell138R_FD_192505 | JGI IMG/M metagenome (GOLD analysis project Ga0265293, IMG submission 192505) | Leachate microbial communities from a municipal landfill in Southern Ontario, Canada - Leachate well 138R | ecosystem: Engineered > Solid waste > Landfill > Unclassified | place... | reverse complement strand
AATCATATAATTATGTTTAATTGCATAATTGTACAGATTACCAAATCCTTTACAATTGTGATACTTAAATCCTATTTGCATACATTTTGTCCTGCTTCGCAGTCCAATATGTGAGTGAACTTATTCAGAAACATTCCTCTAATTAAAATTGAAATTTTAATTTTATTTGTTATAATGTAATTAAGCCTAATTTAATGTAAAATAAATTAATAATAAGAAAAAATATGATTAAAGATGTAGTTATTAAAAATTTAAATAAATATGAAGACCAAAGAGGTTGGTTAAGTGAAGTTTATCGTTTAGATGAGACGAAATATAGACCTCAGATGGCTTATATTAGTGTTACTAAGCCAGGAATAGTCCGTGGACCTCACGAACATGTTTATCAAAGTGATTGTTTTGTTTTTGTTGGTCCAGGTAATTTTGAGCTTTATCTTTGGGATAGAAGAGATGATAGTGGCACTAAAGGAGAAAATATTAAAATTGTAGTTGGAGAAGATAATCCTAGCATGGTAATAGTTCCTCCCGGAGTAGTTCATGGTTATAAATGTATTGGCGATAAAGAGGCTTATAGTTTAAATTTGCCTGATAAATTGTATAAAGGAGAAGAAAAAAAAGAAGAAATTGATGAAATTCGTTGGGAAGAAGATAAGGACTCTCCTTACAAAATAAATTAATTATTATGGAAAATTGGGATAAATCAAAAAAAGAAAAAGGTATTTCAGAAAAGAAAGATAATGATTTTTCTTCTGAGAAGGTTGAATCTCATGATTTGCTGGTCAAGCAAGAAGAAATAAAAAAAGAGGATGATCTTTTAGAGTTTTTTGATGAAGGGGAACCGCGCTTCGTAGAACAAAGAAAAAAAATTGTTATTGGAATTAGAGAAAAGATAGAGAATTTAAAAATTAGTGACTATAAAATAAATCCAGAAAGTATTTTTATTAACTCCGATGTTTTGGATTTGGCTCAAGAACATGGTTTGTCGGAGACTTTTGATATTTTAAAAGGTGAGTTTATTTATGCCTTAGAGCATGATCGTAATTTAGAAAAAAAGATTAATATTTTTTCTATAACAGGTAATTATTTGGATGGTAATCGTCGTCAAAATTTAATGTTATATAAAGAAAAAATTACTAAAAATTTTGAAAATTCGATCAAGATGGCCTTTTTAACAGAGGCATCTTCTGAATTGCTTAAAAATAATCCTGAAGTTAGAGTTATTGATTATACGACAGAATTAAAAAATGGTTTTAATAATTTTTTTGAAGAAAATAAGGTTTTTTTGAATAACTTTTTTGCTAAAAAAGAAATTAATATTGATAAGGATAACAAGATTGTTATCAAAAAGGATAAAATAATTTTTTCTGATTTTGATTTTAAAAAGGGAGGGGTTGTTTTTGAGTCAGAAAAATATAAATTAGCCAGCGAAGATCTTGATCGCATTGTTGAAAGTGAAAAGTTTTCTTCAATTAAAGAGTTGGAGGATTTTATTTCTTTTTTAAAAAATGAATTGGAAGATTTTTCTAAACCAGGTATGTTTTTTGGCAAAGGAAAAAAAGAGGCTAGAGAAACAATAAAAAGAGAAATTATTGAGGCCAAAAAGAAATTAGAATATTCTTTGGAAAAATTAAAAAGGAAAGAGGCTAAGACTGGTGGTTATGCTTATCATAATGAATTTATTAATATTTTTAATTATTTTAAAATAAGTGCTGGCTTAAGTGAAAAAGAAATGAGCGAAGAAGATCGTTTGAAATATAGAAAAATTATTGATAATTTTAGGGAGTCTTTATCTGATTTAAAATCTTTTGGGCAAGATCTCTATGACGCTGAAAGCCTTAAATATAATCTAAAACAAAGTTCTTTGGCTTTTTATGGTAAAGGAAAAATGTCTTTCTCGGCTGAAATCAATGATTTAAAGTCTTTTGATGATTTTGGGGAAATAATTAAATTAGCTTTTTTAAATAAATCATTTGATTATAATAGTTTATCTTCAGCTATTGATAGTTTTGTTCAGAAATTAGATAAGATTTTATTTACTTTTGGTCCCGATGATTTTAAAAAGTTTGAATATTTTAGTTTATTGAAAAAAGAATTTCGTTCTTTTTGTTCTACAAGTAGTAACGATGACCAATTTGTCAAGGATATAGTTTCTCGTTTTTTCTAGTTTATTTTATTTTTAGTTTATTTTAATTATGAAAAAAATTTTAGTAACCGGTGGAGCTGGTTTTATAGGTTCAAATTTTATTAGATATTGGCTTAAAAATAATCCTGATGATTTTATTGTTAATTTAGATAAATTAACATATGCTGGTAATTTGGATAATTTACTTGATATTAAAGACTCTGCTAATTATAGATTTGTTCAAGGTGATATTTGTGATTCTAAATTAGTTGATGAGTTAACTTCAGATGTTGATTTAATTATAAATTTTGCAGCCGAAAGTCACGTTGATCGTTCTATCTTAAGTAGTGTTGATTTTATTAAAACCAATATTGATGGGACTAGGGTTCTGCTGGAAGCTGCTAGAAAAAATGGTAATATTAGGTTTCACCAAATATCAACTGATGAAGTTTTTGGCTCTTTAAGTCCTAGTGATCCTAAGTTTAATGAGCAGACTTCTTATAGTCCTAGATCTCCTTATAGCGCCTCTAAGGCTTCAGCTGACCATCTAGTTCAAGCTTATCATCATACTTATGGCTTACCAATAACTATTTCTAATTGTTCCAATAATTATGGACCTTATCAATTCCCTGAAAAATTAATTCCTTTGTTTATAACCAACCTTATTTTAGAAAAGAAAGTTCCGGTTTATGGTAGTGGCGAAAATATTAGAGACTGGATTCATGTTGATGATCACAATCGAGGAGTGGAAATGATTATTAAAAATGGTAAAATAGGTGGAACTTATTGCTTGGGTGGCGGGAATGAAATAAAAAATATTGAAATTACAGAGATGATATTAGAAAATTTAGGTTTTGGCAAAGAAATGATTGAATTTGTGGAAGATCGTCTTGGCCATGATTTCCGCTATGCCATTGATTTTTCTAAAGCGAAAAAAGATCTTGGCTGGGAGCCTCAAATTAATTTTAAGGAAGGATTAAAAGAAACAATTACTTGGTATAAACAAAATGTTTCATGGTGGGAAAAAATTATAGCTAATCGATCTAAATAAAAAATATGAGTAAAATTTTGATTTTAGGAGCTGATGGTAATTTGGGCACACAGTTAATAAAAAATTCTGAATTATTTGGTTTTAATCAGATAATACCTTTCGGTAGAAAAGATTTGGATTTATTAGACTATGATTCTATAATTTCTAAAATCTCAAAAGTGAAACCAGATGTTATTATTAATACCGCTGCTTATAACGCTGTCGACAAGTGCGAAGAGTTTGAAGATGAATTTAAGTTAGCAAAAAAAATTAATTCTGAAGCTGTAAAATTTTTAGGGAAAGCGGCTATTAAAAATAATTCTGTTTTGGTTCATTATTCAAGCGATTATGTTTTTGGTGGCGATGTTTGTCATGAGGATGGTTGTAATGATGATTGCCTTTTAAAGTTTAAGGAAAATGGTGGTTTTAGAGAGGACGACGAACCTTGTCCTGTTAATAAATATGGTCTAAGTAAATTATGGGGAGAGGAAGAGTTATTAAAATTGAAAGATAAAAAATTAAAATATTATATTATTAGAACTTCAAAGTTGTTTGGACCAAAAGGAAGATCGAGCGATTCTAAGGATAGTTTTTTTGATTTAATGTTAAAGCTGTCAAAAGATAGGAACGAAATAAGTGTTGTTAATGAAGAACTGAGTTGTTTTACTTACACTCCAGACTTAGCTTGTCAGACAATTGATATTTTAAGTGGTAAAAAAGATTATGGAATTTATCATATTAGAAATAGTGGTCCAGCTATTTGGTATGATGCGGCCCGTGAGCTTTTTAAAATGAAAAATGTTAGTATTAAAATAAATCCAGTTTCAGCTGAAAGTTTTCCTCGTCCAGCTAAGAGACCAAAGTATTCAGTCTTGGCCAATTCTAAATTACCAAATTTAAGAAGTTGGCAAGAGGCTTTGGGTGAGTATTTAAAAAATATTTAAATAATTTAAAATAATAATTTTTGTTTATGAAAGGAATTGTTTTATCTGGTGGAAGCGCCACTCGACTTCGACCTTGCACTAAGGTTACTTCTAAACAGTTGTTGCCAGTGTATAACCGTCCCATGATCTATTATCCTTTAAATACCTTAATTAAGGCCGGTATAAAGGATATTTTAATAATTGTTTCTCCCGAGCAAGCTGGTCATTATTTGAACTTATTGGGCAGTGGTAAAGAAATGGGAGTAAAATTTACTTATGAGATTCAAGACAAACCAGAGGGATTAGCTCAGGCTTTTTTGATTGGACAAAATTTTATTGATGAAGATAGTGTTTGTATGATTTTGGGTGATAATATTTTTGAAGATGATTTTAGTGAAGATATTAAAAATTTTGAAAGTGGTGCTAAAGTTTTCGCCAAAGAAGTATCAGATCCAAAAAGATTTGGTGTGGTTGAATTTGATGAAAATAAAAAAGCAATTTCTATTGAAGAAAAACCGCAAAATCCTAAATCAAATTATTGCGTAACTGGTTTGTATGTTTATGATAATAAGGTGGTTGATATTGCCAGAAACTTAAAGCCATCGCCTAGAGGAGAATTGGAAATAACTGATGTCAATAAAATTTATTTAGAGAAAGGGGAGTTAGATGTCGCCATGGTTAGTGGCGCCTGGGTTGATGCCGGAACTTTTGATAGTTTACTTGAGGCTCAAATATTAGCTAAAAACAAATTGCAGGATAAAATGGTAATTTAATTAAAAATATGTCTAAAATTTTATCAAATCAAGAAGCAAAAGGTACAAGAGACTGGTTACCAGAAGAATTTTTTATTAGAAATTATATTTTTTCTAAATGGAGAAAGGTTTGTTTGTCCTATGGTTTTTCTGAGTACTTAACGCCGATTTTAGAAAATGCTGATATTTATCGAGCTAAATCTGGTGAAGATATTGGTATTAAAGAATTAATGGTTTTCACCGATCAAGCTGGTAGGGATCTGGCTATTCGACCAGAAATGACCCCTAGTGTTTCTAGAATGGTATCAAAAATTTATCAGTCTAGCCCTAAACCACTTAAATTATTTTCTATTGCTAATTTTGTTCGCAATGAAAAACCGCAAAGAGGTAGAAATAGAGAATTTTGGCAGTTGAATTGTGATATTTTTGGGGAGGATAATTTCTTGTCCGATTTAGAAATTTTGCAATTATCATTAGATTTAATGCTGTCTTTTAATCCGCCAAAAAATTCTTTTGTTTTGAAAATAAATAGTCGAAAGTTAATTGATGATTTGTTTATTTTATTAAACTTAGCTGAAAATAAGAAAATAGCCTTAACTAGACTGATGGATAAATATGCCAAGTTGTTAAAAGAAGATTTTATTAAATTAATGAAAGAAATTGGTTTATCTGATGAAAATATTAATAAAGTAGATAATTTTTTAAATGCTCTATCAATTGAAAGTTTAATTGAAAAAATACCAGAGCTAGAAAATAAAGAGAGTATAGAGGAAATTAAAAAAACAATCCAAAGCTTATCAGATTTAGGCTACGGAGAGTATTTAGTATTTTCTCCCTCACTTATTAGGGGTTTTGATTATTATGATGGTTTAATATTCGAAATTTTTGATAATCACAAGGATAATAATCGGGCTATGTTCGGAGGAGGTAGATATAATGGCTTAGCTGAAATATTTGGTTCTAAAAGCTTCCCGGCCGTTGGTTTTGCCCCAGGGGATGAAACTTTTAGAATATTCTTGGAATCTTGGAATATTTTGCCTGAACAAAGTATTTATCAAGATAATTATTATTTGCCGTTATTAAGTAAAAAATTAGAAAAAGAAAGTTTTATCTTAGGAAATAAACTCAGATTGCTGAACAAAAAAGTTGAACAGGGCTTAAGTTTAACAAAAATAGGAAAAGCCTTAGAGTATGCCAATAAAAAAGCTTTGGGCAAGATTATAATATTTGGAGAAGAAGAATTTGAAAAGAAGATCTATAAAATTAAGGATATGAAAAGCGGACAAGAAGAGGCTTTTGATTTAAATTAATTATTTTAGGTAAATATGGAAGATTGCATTTTTTGTAAAATAGTCAAAGGGGAAATTCTTTCGCATAAAATATATGAGGATGATTTAGTTTATGCTTTTTTGGACGTAAAACCAGTTTCCCCTGGCCATATTTTAGTAATTCCAAAGGATCATCATGAGAATATTTTTGATTGCCCAGAGAATATTTTGTCTCAGATAATAAAAGTTTCAAAAAAAATAGCCCAACTATTAAAAGATAAATTAGGCGTGGAGGCTGTTAATATTTTTAATAATTCAGGAGGAGTGGCTGGACAAGATGTTTTTCATCTTCACTTTCATGTTGTGCCTAGAAGTAAAAAAGATAATATGAAAATGGGCTTTATTGGCAAAAAAGATTTGAATATTAATTTAGAAGAAATTAAAAATAAATTAGTTTTAGAATCTTAACATCGGTTTTCGATCTAGTTCTAATATTTTGTCAGCTTTAAGCTGATTTTTTTTATTTGAGATATTATAATAAGCGGCGATACCAATCATGGCGGCATTATCACTGCGAAATTTTTTGTCAGCTATAAAATAATTTTTATTTAATTTTCTGACGATATTACCAATTTCACGAATAATATATTTATTATTGCTAACTCCGCCACCAACAAAAACTGATTTAACTTCTGGATGCTTCGCAATTACTTTAATTAATTTGTGTGACAGTGATCTAGATATAGCGTTTATAAATTCTCGCGCAAAATTATAAGACCAGACTGTATCTTTTTTATGTTTTTCTCTTAATTCTTTTATTTTATATAGGCAAGCAGTCTTTAGTCCCGAAAAACTAAAATTAAAATCACCCGAACGCATCATCGGAATCGGTAGTCCAAAACTTCCAGCAATTTCCGACACTGGTCTTTTATTTCTTTTTTCTTCCCAAGCCCTTTGAGGATTATTCCAGTCTTTTTTGGCTTTGTCTGCCAGGCTACTTACAATCGGTCCGCCGGGATAACCTAGATTTAACATTCTAGCTACTTTATCAAAGGCTTCGCCGGCAGCGTCATCTAGCGTTTCGCCTAATATTTTGTAATCTCCAATTTTTTTAGCATAAACAATTTCGCTATGATTGCCAGAAATTAAAAGTCCCAAAGCAGGGAATAATTTTTCTTCTTCATTTATTTTTATTTTTCCTTGGCCATTTTTATTTAAAAGCAGGGAAGATAGCAAATGTCCTTCCATGTGGTTAACTGGAATAAGTGGCTTTTTATTTGAAGTAGCTAGGTTTTTAGCAAAATCAATACCAATCTCTAGAGCTATAGCTAATCCTGGACCATAAGTAACTGCAAAAAAGTCGATATCTATTTCTTTTATTTTAGCTCTTTTTAGAGCTTCTAAATAAACTTTTTCTATATTTTCTTGGTGAGCTCTTCTGGCAATATCAGGCACAACGCCACCCCATTTTTGGTGGAGCTCTACTTGCGAAGAGACTACGCTGGATAAAACAATTCTGTTTTTTAAAACAGCCACCGAGGTGTCATCACAACTAGTATCAATTGCCAAAATAATTATTTCTTTTTTGTTTATTTTTTTATTCATAAGTTTCTATTTCTCGTGAGTCTTCGTCTAAGTATTTAAAGGAAATATTTATAATTTTTCCATTGGCATTTTTAATTTTCTTTTTTAAATCCGTAAAAAATTTGTCAGCCCATTCAATAGAAATAATATTGTTTGCTTTTAAATAATTATCTATTCCAATGCTTTCTAGGTCTTTAATATTTTCTAAGCGCCAAGTGTCAATGTGAACAAATTTTCCTTTTCTTTGCCCTAGCTTATAATCGTATTCATTTAAAATGGTAAAGCTAGGGGATTTAACCAATTCTTTAATTTGTAGTTTTTGGGCTAGTCCTTTAGAAAATTGAGTTTTACCGGCACCAAGTTCACCCATTAGGAAAAAAACCAAAGGTCTATCTAGTGGTTCGTCGATATATTTTAACATATTTATAGAGCCGAAATTTAGCATCTCTTGGGCGCTAGTGGTTTTGGCTTTAAGCACCGCTTTTTTATGAGAAATTTGCTTGGAAAAATCAATTTGACCCTGACGCATGATATTGAGATTGTTCATGGTGGTATCAACTACAGTCGAAGTCTCTCTTTGTTCTAGTTCTCCGGCGTCAATTATTAAATCAATTAAATCTTGACTTTTCTGCGGGGCAGTTTTTAGTAAATTTTTGATACTATATGGTTTTGGTAAATATGATGGATTAGCTGAGGTAGCAGTAAAGGGCCTACCAAATTCTTTGATAATATCTAAAACCAACTTATGATCAGGAATTCTAATGCCTAATGTGCCGTATTCAGATTCAACTTCTTTAACTACCTTGCCTAAGCTTTTGGAAACCACAGTTATTGGACCAGGCAAATAATTATCATATAAGTTTTGAGCGATTTCGTTAATTTCAACATATTTTTGAGCCATTTTCGCGTCAGATACTGCAATAGACAAGGGTTTTCCTTCACGTCTTTTTTTATATTTATATAATTTGGCTATAGCTTTTTTATTAGTAGCATCAGTTCCCAACCCATAACAAGTTTCTGTAGGGAAAACAAAAATACCACCGTTTTTTAAAATATTAACGGCCTTTTTAACAATTTCGGAGTGATCTTTTTTGTTGTATTTAACTATTTCCATTGTTTTTATTATAGCAAGAATAAAAATAAAGGCAATTTCGTCAATATTTTTATTATATGTAAAAATAAGCTATAATATACGTGTTTAATATTTTTTGTTTTGAAATATGGCAAAAATTGTAGCTATTGACGGTGGAGAAATCAGAAATAAATCTACTTTTAAAATAGATAAGGAAATTATTAATTTTTCTGGCAAGAAAAAACCAAAATTTTTATTTATTCCAACGGCCAGCTCTGATTCGGAAGGGTATTATTTAGGTATTAAGAATTATTTTGAAAAATTGAATTGTGAAGTTGATGTTTTGTATTTAATTAAAGAAAAGTTAAGCAAAAAAGAAATAGAGAAAAAAATTTTGAACTCCGATATTGTGTACGTTGGTGGTGGCAATACTTTAAAGATGATGACTATTTGGAGAAGATTGGGAGTTGATAAAATAATGCAAAAAGCTTTGAAAAAAAATATAGTTCTTTGCGGTTTATCGGCTGGTTCTATTTGTTGGTTTAAATATGAAAATTCTGATTCCAGAAAATTTACCAGTGCTAGTAAAAATTTAATTAAAGTTTCTGGCTTGGGTTTTATAAACGCTCTTCATTGTCCTCATTATGATGTGGAGCCTCACAGAAAGAAAGATTTAAAAAGAATGATGAAAAACAGCTCACTTGTTTCTATCGCTATAGAAAATGATTGCGCCATTCAAATCGAAGATGATAAATATAGAATAATAACGAGCAACAAAGAAGCAAGGGCCTATAAAGTTTATTGGAAAGGTGGAAAATTTTTTGAAAAAGAAATGATAGCGTGTAATAATTTTTTACCTTTAAAAGATATAATTTCAAAAAAATAATATGAAAAAAGTTTTAGTTTTATTATCTATATTCTTAATTATCGGTTTTTTTTATTTTTGGGAAAACAAGGATAAAGAAGAAAAAGAAAAAGTTTCTATAGTTCCCGATATTCACAAGGGAATAGCTGGTTTAAATCAATTAAAAGAAATCAGAGATGAAAACTCAGTTTCTGGGCCACTTTTTTATACTACCGATGGTGAGCCAATTAAGGTATCGAAAGTTGTTGAGGCTTTTGATTATGATTTAAATTATTTTAAATCTGCTAACTTATCTTGCGGACAAATTTATAATCCCGTTTATTTTGAGAATTTAATTAGCAAATTTGAAGGTTCAAATAAAATAGTTTATAATTTTATCTATAATGGAGAGGAATTATCTAGCTATAAGGCTATACTAATGCCAAACAAAATGAAATATACTGATTTAGAAGATTTTCAGAGAGATTTTGGCTTTTGTGATAATGATTCAGATATTTACCCCAAAACGTTTAATGATAGTTGGTTGTTACTAGTTTCTTCTTGTAAGAACAGTGATTGTGAAAGAGTAAAGAACGTAATTGAGCCAAATTTATATTTTAATTATTAATTTTTTGATATGAGTGATTGTGTTTTTTGTAAAATAATTAAAGGAGAAATTCCTAGTACGGGTATTTATGAAGACGAAGTGGTTAAAGTTTTTTTAAATATTAACCCAGCTTCAAGGGGCCATTTATTGGTCATACCCAAAGAGCATTTTAAAAATGTTTTAGATTGTCCTGATGAAATTTTATCTCACATTATTAAAATTTCTAAAAAAATTGCTAAACTAGCTAAAGAAAAGTTGGGAGCTGACGCTATAAACATTGCTAATAATTCAGGAAAAGAAGCGGGACAAGAAGTTTTTCATCTTCATTTTCATGTTGTTCCTAGATATAAGGGTGATGGTATGAGGCTTGATTTTATTAGCAAGAAAGATCTTAAAGATGATTTAGAAGAAATAAAAAAGATTATTATTTCTTAATTATTTGTTGAGTGGGTTTTTAACCTGGATATAAAGTTAAAACTTTAGCTAACTAAGTTTTTTATGAATATGAAAATTAATTTTATTATATATTTTTTAATATTTTTATTGGTTTATATAGCTGTTAATTTTTATGTTATCTTTAGGTTTGGTGGGCTTTTGAAAATAGAAAAAAATATTTTGTGTTGGTGGTTAATTTTAGTCAATTTTTCTTTGCCTGTCGCTTTATATATTGAAAGAACTCTTCCGAATATCCTATCTAAGGTGTTTTATACACTATCAACATTATGGGTGGGTATTCTTCTTTTTATGTTGGTTTTACTTTTGATATATGAGATAGTAAGAATTTTTTATCCCATACCTTATGCGGGAGTAATGATAGCAACTTTGGTTATTTTATTGAGCATTGCGTCAATAATAAATGCTACAAGAATTTCAGTAAAAGAGGTTAAAATTCCTATTAAAAATTTAGAAAAACCAATTAGTATTGTTCAACTTTCAGATATTCATTTGGGTACAATAAGAAACTCAGTTTTTTTAAAAAAGATTGTTAAAAAAACAGGCCAATTGAACCCAGACATGGTCATGATAACTGGCGACATGATAGACGGTAGCGCTAGACTTCACAAGGGAATGTTTGATGAGTTTAATAAATTAAACGCCCCCGTCTATTTTGTTACTGGAAACCATGAGGTTATGGAGGGGGTGAACAAAGTTTATGCACTTCTTGACGATGTAAATGTAAGAGTTTTAAAGAATGAAGTAGTTGATTCCGGTGGTATTCAAATAATTGGACTGGAATATTCAGAAGATAAAAACAATATTGGAAATGAATTTGCAAAGCTTGAGATTGATAAAATGAGACCATCGGTTTTTATGTATCATTCTCCAGAGGTATTTGATTTTATAAAAAAAGCGGGAGTAGATCTTCAACTCGCAGGGCATACTCATAATGGCCAGATATTTCCATTTAACTTTTTGGTTAGCATGGTTTATCAACACACAAAAGGGCTTTATGATCTCGGAGAAATGTTTCTTTACGTTTCTTCCGGCACTGGTACATGGGGTCCATATATGAGGCTTGGTTCAATAAACGAAATAACATTTCTAAAGTTATTTCCAGGTTAAAATATTAAATAAATATGAAAAATAAATTACAAATATTATATATCCACGGTGGTGCAACTTTTAAAAATAGAAAAGATTATTTAAATTTTTTGAAAAACTGTGAGATCTCTATTGAAGAAAAGAATAAATGGCATGGAGCATTTTTAAAAAATAGCTTAGGAAATAAATTTGATATTATTAAACCTCGTATGCCACTAGCTGATAATGCTAAATATGAAGATTGGAAGATTTATTTTGAAAGACATTTTCCGTATCTTAAAAATAATATAGTTTTAATAGGTGGTTCTTTGGGTGGGGTATTTTTGGCTAAATATTTATCAGAAAATAAATTTCCTAAAAAAATATTATCAGTTTATTTGGTTTGTCCGCCTTATGATAATTCTCTGCCGGGCGAAGATTTAGTTGGTGGCTTTAAATTGCCAGCAGACTTATCAAAGCTAGATAATTGTTCAAAAAATATAAGTTTACTTTTTTCTCAAGACGATGATGTAGTTCCGGTAATTCATGCCGAAAAATATAGAAAAAAATTAAAAAAAGCTAATATTATAATTTTTGAAAGTAAAAATGGTCATTTCTTTATCCCCGAATTTCCGGAGATAGTGGAGATGATAAAAAGTGATTTGAAGGGTGTTAAATAATTTAATTTCAAAAATAAAAAAATATAAAATAACTAAACATTCCGTTTAGTTATTTTTTATTTTCCGTTTAAAGAACCGTCAGGGCTCTTTTGTTATTTTTAATTCAACATGATCTTGTTCGTTTTTAAAGTAATATTTTTTATTATTTAAGTAATAAAAGAAAACGATTCGGCGCGCTTATTTATTTTTTATTATTAAAATTGATTTTTCTTTTTTAGAAATAAAAAGTTTTTAATAAACGCGCCCAAGATTTTTATTAATTTTTAAAATATGAAAAAATTATCAAAAAAATTATTGTTCGTTTTGATTGAATTAAAAAAAGTGGCGAGTTCTAAAAAGAAAATTTTAATTTTTGTTTTGAGTTTATTTTTATTTTTTTTAGTTTTCTTATTTTTTACTTTTTATGGCTCTTGGTGGAGATTTTGGCCACAAAACATCAAGGCTTCAATTGCCATTAATCGTTTAGCGGTTTCTGTTTATAACAATCAAGATTGTCGAGATTTTTGTTATTTTGAGCAGTTAAATTATGAGAAAGTGATATTTGAATCTTTGAACAATAAAAGAATATTTAATCGTCTAATTCGGGTTATTTTTAACGAAAGCGATAATTTAAATTGGAGATTGAGAGTTTTGGATATAATTTTAAAAAGTGAAATTATTGATTTAGAGTATTTTTTGGGTAAAGCTCAAGAATTTATTGATAATCCGAATAATTCTTATCAAATTAAGCAGGTTTTGATTTTAAATTTTAAGATCAATTTGGATTATGCTCAGTATTTAGATGAACTAAAGTCTGAAATTTTAGATGGAAACCTTAATTCTCTCGAGATCAAAGAATCTCTATCTTTTTTGCTTATATTAAATGAGCTTAGCTCCGATTTAGTTTTGGAAATATTAAATAAATCATCAGACATTTCTCTGGTTAAAGATCTTGTTTCAAAAATAAATTCTAACAATTATCATGCTTCTTTGTTCGATAACGATTCTCGTTTAGAGTATTCAAATATTTTAGAAAAAATTTTTTTGAAATTTAATAATTATGATTTACGTAGTTTGATTATTTTTTCTTTGGCTGATTTTTTGTCTGAAAATTTAAAAGAGGATTATTCTAGTTTATTACAGAAATTATATTTTCACGAAGAATCTGATAAATTTAGTAAATTTTTAATAGCTGATATTTTAAATTCTTATTCAGACAAGAATTATGTTTATCCGGAAATAAGTCAGACGGAGTGGAATGACTATTATAATTTTTCGAATTAGGATTGGCTTTTTAAAAGCTATGATTTAAATATAAATTAATTTTTTGGAGCTATGATTTTAAGGTTTTTATTAAAAAACCGACAAGCGCTATTTATTAGCGTTTTGTTTTTAGGTTTTTTTACTTGTCAGTCAGTTAAAGCTATGCCAGTTGGAACCTTGTTATATCGAACCTCTGGCAACGGCAACTTATATGGTTATAATACTGATCAGTTGGTGGTGGTTAAGAATAAGATGCTTAAAAACATCTATACTGGTCATGTGGCTATTTATATTGGCAAAGAGAATGGTGTTGATTATATTATTGAAGCTATGCCCAGAGGTTTAATTAAAGTTCCGGCTAATCGTTTCATTAATACTAAAAATGGGGAAGAATTAGTTGGGGCTAAAATCCCAAAGAATATTAGCGAAATTCAAAGATTGAAAGTAGTACAAATAGCTAAAACCTTAGCTGAGCAAAATTTATCTTATGACTTTGATTTTAAAAAACAAAAAGGTCCTTCTAGCGGCGAGTGGACTTGTGTTGGTTTGACCGAGAAAATATATGAAAGTGCTAATATTTCCAATCCTTTTAATCTCTCTTCCTTGGAGTACGATCCACGTTTTTATGCTGTTAACATAACGCCCGATGGTTTTGATAATTACAGCGTACAAAATAAAAATAATGGAGACTGTTTATCTAGGGATTATGAATTTTCTAAAATTTCGGCCAACAAAGAAACCCTTGTTCCTTTTCCGGAATTAATTGGTTTTAACTCTGGTTATGAATATGACGGTGAGAGATATTTTTTCTTTCCTTTGACTCAATTTTGGCAAGAAAATTTGGATGACGTTGAAGTTGATATTGAACTTAGTAGTAATTTTTCTGACGAGGAAGTTAGAGGGAATGTTCCTGAGGTGGCTATGGTTTTTAAATGGAGTTTAATAAATAATCCCTTGTCCTCTGTGAATAAAATTTTTGATAAAATTGCTGCTATTTTTAGAAATGATAAAAGTGAATATATTTCTTTTAATGATAAAAATAGTGAAGTGATAGATGATTTTGATACAAGAATAAGTGACGATTTTTCTCTAGATGGAGACGATTTGCTTGTTGAATCAAAGCCTCCTAGTGAAGATATAAAAATTAATAAACTTAGCAGTGACAATCAGGGTGACTTGAGTTTATTAAAAAAGTTAAAAAGTTTAATTAGCATTGATAGTTCTTTAGCAAGTTTTAATACTTCCACTGATGTTTTTAGTTCTAAAATTAATTCAGAAGAATCTTCTGTTTTAAATTCTAATGTCCTGGAAAGTGAAGTTAATAATAATCAAGCTGAGGTTTTTTTAAGTAGTATTGAAAATTTTGATATTTTGAAAAAAAATTTATTAATCAGTAGAGTTCATGCCACTTTAAGTGATGATTATGTGGAGATATATAACCCTAACAATGTAGATATTGATTTAGAGGAGGCAGGTGTTAGATTATATAAAGCTAAAACATCGCTCACACCATCGCTTATGATGCGTATCGGCAATTTAAGTGATGGAAGCTATCCAAAAGGAGTAATAATCCCAGCCAAGGGTAAATACGTGATAGCCAGAAGCTCAGCTTCTGAAGAAATAAAAAATAAAGCGCATGCTATAGCTAGTAGAGCTGAATTTTCTTTTACGGGTAAGACTTATACTATTTATTTATCAGGTGGTGTTGTTTCCAGTGATGAGGATGAAGATGTTGTTGATAAGATCGGCTTTGGTGGTGCTAAATATTTTGAAAGATTTCCAGCTTTAGAAATTCTAGATAATCACTTATTAGTACGTAAGGCAAAAATTGATTCTACTTCTTCTAGCATGAAGGAAGATGGGGCTGATTTTAATTTAGGTAATTCTTACGATAGCCATAATAATTTATTTGATTTTGTTTTGATAAATTTAACAAGTGTAGAAAATCAAAATAATAATCAAACGGAAAATAATAATTCCAACAATACAAACGATTCAAATAATTCAAATGATGATACTAACAATGATATAGAGAATACAAATAATAGCTCCGCTGAAAACGAACAACAGAATAATAATCAAGAAGATAGTCAAGCTGAATCGCCTTTGTCTCTTTTAATAAGTAAAATTTATGCCACTGGCAAGGATGATTATATTGAACTGTATAATCCTAATGAGGTTGATATTAATTTAGAGGAAAGTTCTTATCGTTTGTATAAAACAAAAACTGGCACAAGTCCTTATTTGATGTTGAGGTTTGGCAATTTGTCTGACGCTTCTTATCCTGGCGGTCTTATAATTTCAGCTAAGGGTAAATATTTAATTGCTCGATCTGATGCTTCAGCTGAGATTTTAAATAAGGCTCAGGCTATAGTAAATCGTAGTGAATTTACTTATACGGGCGATGCTTATACCATATATTTGTCTACCGGCGTGGTATCTAGCGACAATGATGAGGATATTGTTGATAAGGTTGGTTATGGTAATGCTACTTATTATCAAATCTTGCCATCTTTAGAAATTTTAAATAATCATCTTTTAATTAGGAAAGCTCAGGCTGATTCCACTGCTATTTTAATGGCTGAAAATTGTGAACATTTCTTTTTGGGCAATGGCTTTAATTCCAAAAACAATTCTTTTGATTTTGTTTTACTTGATTTGAGCAAACTTCAGGGTAATTATTGTAACAACCAAGACCAAGAAGATGATAATTCTGGTGATGATCAAGAAAATGACCAAGATGAATTAAATAATTATGCTTATAATTATTGTTTAGATGAGGCTTTGGCTGTGGATGATGTTATAAATTTATGGCACTTTAACGAATGTCAGGGTGATCTAGCTTATGATTTTGCTGGCAATAATAATATTGATAATTTAAATATTTCTTGGTTAATGGAAGAGAATAATTGCTCAATTAGTCATCATCAAAGTCAAAATAGTATAAACACTAAAATTAGCGAGCTTTTTGATTCTAATAATTTTACTTTGTTATTTAAGTATAAATTGCCTTATCTTAATTCTCGCCCAAATGTTAAATTTTTTAATTCTAGCAACGATTCTTATTTTCAAATTCAGTTTTATAGATCATATTCAGAATTTAGAGGATTGCCTAACGTTCCTCAGCGTTTGGATGATCTTAAATGGCCAGTTGGGGACAAATGGCATCAATTTGCCTTAGTGGTTGATAAGTCTTCTGATTATTGGGCTTTATATAATGACGGTGTTGAAGTTTTAAAAAAGGATATTGGTCCAAACTTTATAAGCGAAGTTGATAGCTTAGCCTTGGTTGCCACTGGCAATGAAACTATTTTTGACGAAATTTCAATATTTAAAAGACCATTAAAACCATCGGAAATTTCTAATTTTCATCAAAAGAATTTACAGCTTAATTCTTTGGATTGTCAAAACAGAAGGTTCAAGAAACCTCAACAAGTTTCTTATTTTAATTTTGATGATAACTATTTTCAAGAATCAGAAAATGATAAAATTATTATTTATGATTTAAACGAAAGTGATTTTAATTCTGAATTAGAGGTGAGTAAGAGTTCTTTATTGCAAGATAGAAATAATTTTTATTTGAACATAAATTCAGGGGAAGAATTTTTTATTAATAGCTCTATTATTAAAATAAAGGAAAAGCCAGACTTATCTTTATCTTTTTGGTTAAAAAGAAATTTGACTGAAAATTTATTAAGTTCTTTCAATATTAAACTTTTTTCGGATAATAAAAATATTTTTGGAGTTAATTTGGGAGATAATTTTTTCTATTATTTTAATGATTTGCTTTGTCAGGTTGACGAAGATATGTCCAGCCTAGGGCTGAGTGATGATGCCTGGCATAATATAGTCTTGGTTTATGATTATTATAAGTTCGAATTAAATTTATATGTTGACGGGTCTCTGAAGAAAAAAATTAATAAAAATTGGCTTGATTATAATATGATTGATAAAATTATAATTTCCTCGGAAGGGAATAGTTCTTATTTGGATGAAATGAATTTGTGGTTAGGCATTTTGGACGGTTTTGATATTAACTTTTTGTATTTGAATAAAAAGAGTTTGTTTGAATGATTTTGATTATATTTTTTGTATTGACAATTTAATAAATATAAATTACAATGTAATTACAAATATTTATTAATTAATATAAAAAATATGAGAGTTAAAAATGATGAGCAAATTCAAGTTAGAATTGATTCTAAGACAAAAAATGAGGCTAAAAAAATTTTAGATTCTTTGGGAATGGACATAAGTTCGGCTATAAAAATTTTTTTTCGTCAGATAATAAATACCAAGAATTTTCCTTGTGAATTAAGAGGGGAAGATGGTCTAACTTTGCAGAATTATCAAGAATTGAAAAAGGCAATTGTTAGTGCAGAAAAAAGTAAAAAATCTTTCAAGACTGGCAAGTCTCTCATTGGAGACGCCTTAAAGGATTAATTGTTTATGTTTGAATTAAAATATTCTAAAAGTTTCAAAAAGGATATTAAAATATATAGATATAATAAAATTACTCTTTTTGAATTAGAAAAAATTTTGGATATTTTGATTAGTGGAAAAGAATTACCTTACAAAAACTTGAATCATAAATTAATTGGAGATTTTTTTGATTGTTTTGAATGCCATATAAGGCCGGATGTCTTATTAATTTATAAAATAGATTATTTGACTAAAAACATATTTTTGTTAAGAATCGGCACTCATTCTAAATTATTCTAATGATATTTGATAGAACGCTCAACTGAGCGTTCTTTTTTTAAAATTGACTTTTAGCCTTAATTTTAGTATTATTTATATAATTAAGTTAAAGTAGATGATTGCTTTTTTTATTATTTTTAATAAAGAAAGAGGAAAGTCCGGACTCCTGGAATTCCAACGGAATTCGTGATGACAGTGGGTAACGCCCACCAAGCGCGAGCTTAGGGAAAGTGCCACAGAGACAATACTAGCCATTTTGGTGGTGAAAGGTGAAAAGTTTGTTGAGGTTTTTTAGCCACAACATCTGCCTTCCGGTGACGGAAGTGTCATGGCAAACCCTGTCAGGGAGCAAGAGTAAAGCGTATTTATACGTAAAAAGTAACTCGCCAGAACTTATTGGTAACAATAAGTCTAGATAAATAATCATCCTCGACAGAATCCGGCTTATTCTTATACTTAATTAAATTAAAATTAATATTTTTTATGAAGAAATCAGAACTTTTCTTTTCTTTTATTTTGGTGCCGCTCGATTTTTTGATTTTAATTTTAGCGGGGGTCTCAGCTTATTATATTAGATTCTCTAATTTTGCTACCGATCTTCGCCCAGTTGTTTTTAATTTACCATTTGGTGAATATTTTAAAGCAGTTTTGGTTGTGGCTTTTTTGTGGGTGTTAATTTTTGCTTTTTCTTCTCTTTATTCTTTTAATCGTCGTCGTTTAAGCCAAGAAATCTATAGAATCTTTTTGGCTTGTTCGGCTGGCTTTGCTTTGGTAGCTATTTTAATATTTTTTCAAAGAGAACTTTTTGATTCTCGTTTCATAGTTCTTATCGCTTGGTTTTTATCTATTTTGTATATTTCTTTTTATAGAGCTATAATCCATTGGATTCAAAAATTGCTTTATGCTAGTGGAATTGGTGTAAAAAATATAATTTTAGTCGGGTCTAGTAAGACAGGCGATAATTTAATTAGAGATTTTTTTAGTGACAAATATTCTGGTTTTAAAGTTACAAAAAGAGTTCGAGATTTTTCTTTGGATACTTCTAAAGAGCTTTCAGAATTTATTAAAGAATTTAATAAAAATAATGAAAGTAAAAAAGAGAGAATAGATGAGATAATTCAAACTGATCCTAATCTAAGTAAAGTTGAAACTTTGAGATTGTATGATTTTGCTAATGAACATCATATAATTTTTAGATATGTAGCTGATCTTTTGGAAGTTAAGGTTTTAAGAACTGAAGTTTCTGAAATGGCTGGAGTGCCAGTGGTTGAGGTTAAGAGAACCACTCTTGATGGTTGGGGGCGAATAGTAAAAAGAATTTTTGATGTTTTTGTTTCTTCAATTATTATAATATTATTTTCACCAATAATTATTTTAACAATAATTTTAATTAAAATTGATTCTAGTGGTCCAATATTTTTTTCCAAAAGAGATGATGGTTCTCCCGTTTTTAGAGTTGGTCAGGGGGGTAAACTTTTTAAATATTTTAAATTTAGATCAATGTTACCCGGAATGGATAGTATGCGCTACAATGAACTAATGGATAAAAATCTAAGAAAAGATGGTCCTATGGTTAAAATAGCTGACGATCCTCGAATCACTAGGGTTGGTAAATTTATTAGAAGATGGAGTATTGATGAATTGCCAGAATTGTTTTTGGTTTTTATGGGCAGAATGAGTTTGGTCGGACCACGACCTCATTTGCCGGAGGAGGTAGCTAAATATGAACAACATCATAAAAAAACCCTAACTGTTAAACCCGGCATAACTGGCTTAGCACAAGTTTCTGGTAGAAGTGATTTGCTTTTTGAAGAAGAAGTTAAATTAGATGTTTATTATATAGAAAATTGGTCTTTGCTTTTAGATTTATCTATTTTATTTAGAACTCCTTTAGCTATTATTAAAAATAGAAAGGCGGAATAATTATGAATAATGTTGTAGAAATAAATAGTCTAGCTAATCAAAGAATTAAGGATATTGCTAAACTTATTAAAGATAGTCGAGATAGACAAAGGGCGGATATAATTATAGTTGACGGACAGAGAGAAATTGAAGAAGCGATTCGTTTATTGTGGGAAATAGAAGAATTTTTTTATTGTCCAGATTTTAATAAGAACAAAGAAATTATTTCAATTATAAAAAATAATTCAAAAAATAATTTTCAAGTTTCCAAAAAAGTTTTTGAAAAAATTTCTTATAAAAAAAATCCTGATGGTTGCTTGGCTGTTTTAAAATCAAAATTTTTAAAATTAAAAGATGTTAAACTCAAAAAGAATCCTTTGATTTTAATTTTAGAATCAGTGGAGAAGCCTGGAAATTTGGGCGCTATTATTAGGACCGCTTATGTAGCCGGTGTTGACTTACTTATTTTAAACGATCAAAAGACCGATATTTATAGTCCTAACGTTATTCGTTCTAGCACTGGTTTTATTTTTTCGATGCCCTTGGTTTTATCTTCAGTTTCTGAAACTTTTTCTTGGCTAGAAAAAAATAATTTAAATGTTTTTATTACAACGCTAAAGGGCAGTAAGAATCATTTTGAAGTTGATTTTACTGAGCCATCTGCAATTGTTTTTGGCACCGAATCTTTTGGAATAAGTGATTCTTGGCAGAAAAGAAAAGTAGAAAATATTAAAATTCCGATGATAGAGGGGGTTGATTCTTTAAACGTTTCAGTTAGTGCCGGCATTATTGTTTATGAAGCATTAAGACAAAGAAAATTTTTAAAAAAATAAATATGAAAGTAGCTTTAATACATGATCACTTAGCTCAAGATGGTGGAGCTGAAAAAGTTTTAGAGGTTTTCTCTGAAATGTTTCAAGAAGCTCCTATCTACACTCTTCTTTATGACAAGAAGAATGTTGAGCATCGTTATCCTAACAGAAGAATAGACTCTTCAATTATTCAAAGAATGCCTGGTGGTGTTCGTTTTTATCAATGGTATTTACCATTGATGCCAATGGCGGTTGAATTTTTTGATTTAAGAGAGTATGATTTGGTGATTTCTGATACGAGCTCCTTTGCTAAGGGAGTCATAACAACCCCCAACACGGTTCATGTTTGTTATTGTCATACACCGACTAGATATCTATGGAGTGATACTCACCAGTATATAAATGAACTGCCTTATAATAAGTTTCTCAAAAAAATAGCTTCAATGATTCTGAGTAAAATCAGGATTTGGGATAGATTAGCAGCTGATCGGGTTGATTATTTCATAGCTAACTCTAAAACAGTTCAAGCTAGAATAAAAAAATATTATAAAAGGGATTCTGAACTTATTTATCCTCCAGTAGAGACTGATAAATTCTTTATTAGCAAGGAATTAGGGGATTATTTCTTGATTGGTTGTCGCTTGGCTCCCTATAAAAGAGTCGATTTGGCTGTTGAAGCTTTTAAGCAACTAGGACCTGATTATAAGTTAAAAATTTTTGGAGATGGCGTTGATCTTAAGAGATTAAAGAAAATCGCTCAAAATTGTCCTAATATTGAGTTTTTAGGTAGGGTAAATGATGAATTAAAGGCCGAATTGTTTAGTAAATGTCTAGCCTTTATCCATCCTCAAGAAGAAGATTTTGGTATTTCTAAGGTTGAAGCTATGGCCTCTGGTCGCCCTGTTATTGCTTATAAAAAGGGAGGAGCATTAGAGACCGTAATTGAAGGCGAGACTGGTTTATTCTTTGAAGAACAAAGTGTCAAAGCTCTTAAAGCTTGTGTACAAAATTTTTGTACTGAATCTAAAAATATTTGGGATAGCAATAAAATAAGGGAGCATTCTAAAAATTTTTCTTTAAATAACTTTAAAGAAAGAATTGATAATTTTTTAAAAAATATTAAATAAGTATAATTCAATGAGATTAGGTGTTGATATTAGGGTATTAATGGACAATTATTATAGTGGAGTTTCTGTTTTTACTTTCAATTTACTTAGTTCTTTACTAAAAAAGGATAAGCTAAGCACTTATCGTTTTTTTTGTAACTCCTTTAAAAGAAAAAAAATAGATTTATCTCCCGAAAATACTGTACAAACTTTTTATCCAAACAAAATATTTAATTATTTACTACAGAAAACATTTTCATATCCGAAATTAGATAAAATTATTGGAGGGGTTGATTTGTTCTATTCACCACATATTAATTTTTCGTCTTTCTCCTCTAAGGTCAAGAAGGTTATTACTATTCATGATTTATCTTTTTTGCGTTATCCTGAATTTTTTAGTCAAAGAAAGAATTTTTGGCATAAATCTGTTAATATTTCTAAGAAAATAAAAGATTTTGATAAAATTATAGCTGTTTCTGATAACACTAAAAATGATTTAATTGAATTGTTAAAAATAAGTGAGAATAAAATTGAAGTTGTTTATCCTGGAATAACAAATAACTTGTTTTTAAATCATAATTTTTCACCTGATTTTCTTGCAAAAAAATATGGTATTAGCAGGTCTTATGTTTTATATTTAGGTACGATTGAGCCTCGAAAAAACATTATTGGTTTAATCAAGGCTTATAATTTATTAAGAGATGCTGGTTTTGATCATTTATTAGTTTTGGCCGGTTCTTGGGGCTGGAAAACAAAGGAAATAAAAAAAGAATGGTTTAAATCTAGATACAAGAAAGATATTATATTCACTGGTTATGTGCCAAGTGAGGAAAAATCTGTTTTTTACTCTCAAGCTGAGTTATTTGTTTATCCTTCTTTTTATGAGGGATTTGGTTTTCCCCCTTTAGAGGCAATGTATTTTTCTTTACCTGTTATTTCTAGCAATGTTTCTAGCTTACCCGAGGTTTTATCTGATTCAGCTCTGTTGATTAATCCTGATAAATCAGGTGACTTGTTTGAAGCTATGAAAATACTTCTTATAGATCAAAACTTGAAAACAAAACTTAGAGAAAAGGGTAAAATTAGATCATCTTTTTTCTCTTGGGATAAAACTAGCGCTGATTACTTAAAAATTTTTGAAAAAGTTTATGGCCAAAAATAGTAAAAGAAAAAAAGTTTTAGTGGCAATTTCTGGCGGAGTTGATTCAGCTGTGGCTGCTAAGCTTTTGATTGATGAGGGTTATGATGTTAGTGGAATTTTTCTTAATTTTTGGAAAGAACCAGGTCAAGAAACATCAGAAAATAAATGCTGTTCGTTGGAAGCACAACTTGATGCTAAAAAGGTGTGTTTTTTTTTAGGAATACCTTTTTATACTTTTAATTTTTCTAGTAAATTTAAGAGGGAAGTGGTTGATAATTTTTTGAGTGAATATCAGGTTGGAAATACGCCTAATCCTTGTGTTCTTTGTAATAAAAAAATAAAAATTGGAGGATTATTGGAGTATGCTAAGTCATTAGGTTTTGATTTTTTGGCAACTGGGCACTATGTTCGAATTAAAAAAAATAAAAATTCTTTTTATTTACTAAAAGGGCTGGATGAAAATAAGGATCAGTCTTATTTTCTTTATACTTTAAAGCAAAATCAGCTAAAGAGATTATTGTTTCCTTTGGGTGATTTTAAGAAGCCAAAAGTCAGGCAAATTGCCTCGGAAACTGGGCTACCAGTTGCTTCTAAGAGTGAAAGTCAAGAGATTTGTTTTATTTCTGGCAAAAGACATAATGATTTTTTAAAAAAATATTTGAAATTGAAACCAGGTAAAATTAAACTTTGGCCAGAGAATAAAATAATAGGAGAGCATCAAGGCCTACCTCTTTATACTATTGGGCAAAGAAGGGGAATTGATATCGGTGGCACCGGCCCTTATTATGCCGCTTCTTTTGATTATAAGAGCAACGACTTGTATGTGGTTAAGAATTTTAATGATCCAATACTGTATGGAAAAGAAATGTTGGTTAAAAATTTTTATTGGGTTAATAGAAAATCTTTAAAATTTCCTCTAAAAATAAAAGTGGTTATTCGTTATAGGCATAAAGCTGTTACTTGTACAGTTAAAAATACCAAAGAAAAAATGTTGAAAGTAATTTTTTCTAGGAGACAAAGAGCTATAACTTCGGGCCAAAGTGCTGTTTTTTATGATGGTGACAAAGTTTTGGGCGGAGGCATAATTTGTTAATTATATGATTTATTTTAAAGCTTTAGCGACTCTGATTAAAAATCAGATGCTGAAGAATCCACAAATTTCTGAGTTATCACTTGGTAATAATTATCAAACTTTTTTATTGGAAGAGAATGGTTTAAAATATGTTCTTCGTTTACCTTTGAAAAAAGCTAGTGCTAAAAATAGATTGGAAAAATCTTACTTGATTTTAAAATTTATTGAAAGGGAAGGAGTTGATTTTGCAGAAAAAAATATTTTTTTTGATAAAGATAATAATTTTTTGTTAACAAACTATATCGCAGGAAAGGAAGTGTCAGTTAGGGACTTAAATTCAAGGCAGTTAGCAGATTTTATTGATAAGATATTGTTTTTGAAGAATTTAAGTTTTAAAAAATTTAATAATTTTGCTCAAAAAGAAAAAATAAATATTAATTTATTTGAAAATCCTAGTGATAGACTATTGTTTTTGAAAAGGGAAAGGTTCAAAAATATTAAAAAAAATAAAAAAGAATTATTGAACTTTAATTTTTTTGAATTTGAGAAGTGGTTTAAAGTAAATCTAATGAATTTAGAGAGTTATTATTGTTCTAAAAAATACAGAAAGAAAGATATTTTTTTTGATCATGGTGATGTAGCTGGAGCTAATATAATTTTAAAAAACAATTCTCTTATTTTTATTGATTGGGATAACGCTAAATTTACGCAAGATGTCGGTTTTTCTTTGGCTAATATCTTTTTCTATTGTGGAGATTTTTCTTCTTGGTTTATAGAAAAATTTGTTTCTATTTATTTGAAAAAAGCACAAAATAATGACACTAGCAAGAAGGATTTAATTAATGATATTGAGCATGGATTAAAATTGATTATTTTTAGTGGCGTTCTTTGGTCTTTAGAATCTTTTATTGTTTCTCATAAAAAAGATGAAAAAAAAAGCATGGAATATTTTTATGATTATCAAGAGCGATTAAAGTCTTATAATGATTTTTGTAATTTATAAAAAAGGTGGTCCTAAAACCACCTTTTATTAATCTTGATAAATAAATTTTCTAGTATCCAATTCTATTAAAACATCCTCTTCTTGGTAAGGGGATTTTTGGCAATAGGGAATTATTTCTGAAAATCCTAAATTGTATTTATCAATTTCTTTTTTTCCAGAGGCTATTTGGAAGACTTCACTGTCGGTCATAATAGCCGTTATAAACACTGGACTTAATTCTGGTTTTTTTTCACAAAATTCTGTTACCTTGGCCCATGTTTTTTGTAAGGCTATTTCCATTTTTCCTCTATCAGTTTGATCGTCTAAAATAAAGTAAACATTTTCGTACATCCATTTTCTCATTTTTTCAAAAAGAATAGCCTCTGGTGTCTCTTGAAATCTTATTTTTCCATATTCTAAGCTTTCTCGCTGAATCGCTTTAAGACAAGTTGCAACTCTTTGTCTTTGATTTTCTCCCAGTTTGAGATAATATTCTGGTAATTTTTTTTCTACCAAAAAGCCAGTTCTTAGACAATCATTTATATCTGAGAACAGATAGGTAATTTTATCGGCTAACATTACTACTCCAAATTCTAGTGGCAAATTTTCATCGATACTTAGGCCGTTGGGTCCCCTGGAGTGTTTGGTTATACCTTTTAGTGTTTCCCAACTTAGATTAAGTCCAAGCCCCGATCTTTCTATTTTTTCAGCTAAAATCACATCAAAAAGCTCATGTCGAAATTTTTGGCCACTTAATTTTTCAATTGTCCTTTCGCCTAAATGACCAAAGGCAAAATGACCGAGATCATGACCAATGCCTATGGCAGAGCTTAATGATGAGTTTAATTCAAGCATTTCGGCCATTATTTCAGATATGGAAGAAACTTCGATGCTATGGATCAAGCGGTTTCTTACTAAGGGATTAGAAGCTATTGGGAAAACTTGTGTTTTGTCGGCTAGCCTTCTAAAACTTTTAGAATTAATTATCTTGTGGTAGTCAGTCCCGAAGGGATTGTTTTTTTTGAAGAAAGCTGGATCATCTGATTGATTTTCCTGATATTTTCGACCAAAAGAATCTTCTGATCTAAAAGCCAAGTGTTTTAAACTTTTCATTGTTTTGTCCTCCTGTATTATATTATTTTATTTTAAAGTTCTTTTTTTGCAAAAAAAGACAGTCTTTAACCGTCTTTTCCTTGGTGCCGATGGTGGGACTTGAACCCACAAGCCTTGCGGCACACGATTTTGAGTCGTGCGTGTTTGCCAGTTTCACCACATCGGCCTTTTAATAAAAGAATTATAAATGATTTTAATTTGCTTGTCAAAGAATATATTGACTTTTTGCTTTGTAATTGCTTAGATAGTTTTAGTTCTTATAAAAATAAATTTGAATTTTAACCATATAATAAAAGTCCAACTGAGTAAAGTAGGCTGGCATCTATATCATGATTACTTCTGAAAAAAGGATTATTGACGTTCCTCTAGGATCTTTTTGTTTTGAAAAAAATCTTTTAGCTAGAAAAATGATTTTTTGGGCTGGTTATAATTTTGTTTATAATGAAGTTGAGAAAATAATGGACATGAAAGACTGGGGGAAAAACATTGTCATGCCCACTAAGATTTCCTGGCTTCTGGCTGGCGGCAGTAATAATGAAGCCGAATTTTTGAAACCAATAAATCTTGATTTAGTTAAAAGGGAGGCAGCCTTAGGAAATCTTCAATTTGGGGATTTTATGGATTTATTAATTTTTGGAGTTTTAAATCCTAGAGTATCAGAATCCACGACAATTATTTCTTTGGGAACCAGCCTAGGATTAAATGGTAAAATTTATTATCCATTTATTGGAGGACAACAAGACATCTGTACTGTTCTTGGTATTCTGTCAGAAGATGAAATATTGAGAGTGAATGAGTATGTCTTTATAGTCAAGAGTTGATTTTTATGACCTTGTTTTTTAAAAAACAAGGTCTTTTTATTTGCTCAAAATCAAATTATTAGTTATAATTGTTTCAAGTTTATTTTTTAAGTTTATGGGAAAAATAATTTCAGTTGTAAATCAAAAAGGAGGGGTTGGGAAAACAACCACTTCTGTTAATTTAGGTGCCTATTTGGCTCATTTTGGCAAAAAAACTTTATTAGTTGATGTTGATCCTCAGGCCAATGCTACTTCTGGCCTGGGAATAAATCATCGTCAAGTAGAGAGGGGCGTTTATGACGTCTTAACTGGTAATTGTTCAATTTTAGATTCTATTATTAAAACCAAACAAGAAAATTATTATATCATACCGGCAACGGTTTCTTTGTCTGGTGCTTCTGTTGAATTGGTTGGTTTAGACAATAGAGAATTTCGTTTGTCGTCAGCCCTAGAGGAAATTAGAAATAATTTTGATTATATCATAATTGACGGACCTCCTTCGCTTGGACTTTTGACAGTTAATAGCTTAACTTCATCGGATGAGGTTTTAATTCCTATTCAAAGTGAGTATTACGCCCTAGAAGGTTTGGGACAATTATTGGAAACAATATCTTTGATTCAAAATAATTTAAAACCTTCTTTGGGAATTATGGGAGTTATAATTACTATGTTTGATAAAAGAAATAGACTATCTTCTTTGGTTAAAGATGAATTATATAAATATTTTCCTAATAAGGTTTTTAAATCAATTATTCCTCGAAGTGTCCGCTTGGCTGAAGCTCCTAGCTATGGTTTAAGTATTTTACAATATGATCCAAAGTCTATTGGGGCTAGGGCTTATGAAGAGTTGGCTAAAGAAATTATATCTAAATAAATAAAAAATATGATGAAAAAAGGATTGGGTAGAGGCCTTGATTCTCTGATACCTAAAAAAATTGATATTTCTAGTTATTCTGATTTTAAATTAGAAAAAGATGATTCTTTGTCTTTAGAAAAAAAAGGTGGAATTATAATGATGATTGATCCTAAAAAAATAAAGCCAAATCCCTACCAACCAAGAAAAGAATTTAATCAAGTGGCTTTAAATGATTTAATGAATTCAATTAAGGAGCATGGTATTTTACAGCCCCTAGTTGTTAGTCAAAAAGACGGTGAATATGAATTAATTGCTGGAGAAAGAAGATTGCGTAGTTCTGTGGAGTTAGGCTTATCAGAGGTCCCAGTGATTGTTAGAGAGGTTGATAATCAAAAAAAATTGGAGTTAGCTTTAATTGAAAATTTGCAGAGAGAAAATTTAAATCCAATTGATTCAGCTATTGCTTATAATCAGCTTATTAATGAATTTAATTTAACCCAAGATGATTTGTCTAAAAAATTAGGGAAACCAAGATCTTCCATAGCTAACATTTTAAGATTTTTAAATTTACCAACAGAAATTAAATCAGCTTTGGCTAGTGGACAAATAAGTGAGGCTCATGCTAAATACTTGCTGGGAGTAGAGGGAGAAGTAAAGCAATTGACAATTTTTAGAAAAATAATCTATAATAATTTGTCAGTCAGAGAAACTGATTCTTTAATACGTCAATCTGGTGGAACAAAAAAGGCTAAGGCCGATAACCATCAATATGATGTTTACCAAGACAAACTTCAAAAACATCTCAATACTAAGGTTGAAATAAAAAATGGTATTAAGCAAAATAGTATAAACATTTTTTTCTATTCAGAGGATGATTTGAAAGAAATAATTAAAAAGATAGTTTAGTATTAGTAACTTAAAAAAGGGATTGGAAATGAAAAAAAAATATTTTTTTATTATTTTTATCTTTATATTAGCCTTTTTTCTGTTTGGCTGGTTTTTATTGGGCGATAGTTTTGTTCTTTACTTGCCAAAATTGGGTGGCTATTTCTGTGTTTTTCTTCTTTTTGTTTTTTTGGTTTCTGGTGTTTTTTCTAGCACCAAAGGCTTGAAAGAAACGAAAGAAAATTAATTATTTTTCCGGGCTCAAGCTCGGATTTTTTTTAATTTTTAAATTTGAATTATTTTTGAATTTAACTTATTATATAAGGATTGAATATTAATTTTTATTATGTCTTTTGTTCACCTACACAATCATACTCATTATTCATTACTTGATGGTTTAACCAATATTGATGATTTTATTGCTAAAGCCAAAAGTCAGGGCTGTCCAGCTTTGGCTATTACTGATCATGGTGTTATGTATGGTGCTATTGAATTTTATAAAAAATGTAAAAAAGCGGGTATAAAACCAATTATTGGGGTGGAATTGTATTTAACCCCTGGTTCGAGGCATGACAAAAATACCAAGGAAGACGCTCGTAATTTTCATATATTATTACTAGCTAAAAACAATATTGGTTATCAGAATTTAATAAAATTAGTGTCTTTGGCTCATTTGGAGGGTTTTTATTATAAACCTAGAATAGATTGGGAGCTTTTAGAAAAATATCACGAGGGCATAATTGCTTCAACGGCTTGTTTGGGTGGTGAAATTCCTTCTTTAATTTTAGCCGATAGGTTGGACCAGGCTAAAAAGAAAATTATAGAGTATAATAATTTGTTTGGTCAGGATAATTTTTATTTAGAAATAATGGATCATCCCGAGCTTGATGGTCTAGATAGAGTTAATCAACAATTAATTAAATTTTCGAAAGAATTAAATATTCCCTTGATAGCTACTAATGATATCCATTATTTGGATAAACAAGATGATGATGCTCAGGATATTTTACTTTGTTTGCAGAACAAGAAGAAAATAAATGATGAAGATCGTATGAAAATGAAGGGTCACGGTGATTATTCTTGTAGGGATCCAAAAGAATTAATTGAAGTTTTTAAAGATGTTCCGGAGGCAATATCGAATACAGTCAAAATAGCTGAGATGTGTGATGTAAACATTTCTTTGGATGAGATACACTTGCCACACTTTGAAGTACCAGAAGGTTGCGATCAATCTTCTTATTTAAGAAAAATTTGTGAAGACGGTATATCTTTGAGGTATGCTGATAAAAATGAAGAGGAAATAATTGAGGTTAAAAAAAGATTGGACTATGAGCTGGATGTTATCAATGGAATGGGTTGGCCTTCTTACTTTTTGATTGTGGCTGATTTTATTTCTTGGGCTAAAAAAAATAAAATTGTTGTTGGGCCAGGAAGGGGTAGTGCCCCTGGATCAATTGTTTGTTATTTAAGTGGGATTACCAATATCGATCCAATCAAATATGAACTTTTATTTGAAAGATTTTTGAATCCAGAAAGAATATCTATGCCTGATATTGATATGGACTTTGCTGATGTTCGTCGAAATGAGGTTATTGAATACGTTGAACATAAATATGGAAAAGATAATGTTTCTCAGATTATAACTTTTGGAACTATGGCGGCTAGAGCTGCTGTTAGAGACGTTGGTCGCGTGCTAGACGAACCTTATGACTATTGTGATAAATTAGCTAAAATGATTCCAGTAAATTATAAGATAAAGGATGCTTTAGAAGATGTAGCTGAGCTTAAAGATATTTATAAAAAGGAAGAGGCCGCTCGCAGAATTTTAGATTTCGCTCAAAAACTAGAAGGAGTTTCTCGTCATTCTTCAACCCATGCTTGTGGTGTCTTGATAACTAAGGAACCTTTAACTAATTATGTTCCTTTGCAATATGCCTCCTCATCTGACAAAAGTATAGTTTCTCAATATTCTCTTCATCCAGTAGAAGACCTTGGCTTATTGAAAATGGATTTTTTAGGTCTTAAAAATTTAACAATTATTGAGTCAGCTATTAAAATTATTAAAAACACTAGAGGTGTTGAAATCGATATTGATAAAATACCGCTTGATGATAAGAATACCTTTGGAATTTTTAAAAAGGGCGAAACAACTGGCGTTTTTCAATTTGAATCTGGTGGCATGAAGAGATATTTAAAGGAGTTAAAACCAAATGAGTTTGAAGATATTATTGCCATGGTGGCTCTTTATCGTCCTGGACCGATGGAGTGGATCAAGGATTATATTTCTGGTAAGCATAATAACAACATGGTTTATCTACACCCCAAGCTAGAGTCAATCTTAAAAAAGACTTATGGGGTGGTTGTTTATCAGGAGCAGGTTATGCAGATATCAAGAGAATTGGCTGGGTTTAGTCGAGGAGAAGCTGATACTTTAAGAAAGGCTATGGGTAAAAAAATTCCCGAACTTTTGGCCGAACAAAAAGAGAAATTTATTAAAGGTTGCGTTGACAATGGCATAAATAAAAATTTAGCAGAAAAGGTTTTTTCTTTTATTGAACCTTTTGCTGGCTATGGCTTTAATCGTTCCCATGCTGCTTGCTATGCTTTAGTTGCTTATCAAACAGCTTATTTAAAAGCTCATTATCCAGCTGAATTTATGGCAGCCTTACTTACGGCCGATCAAAATGACTTGGATCGAATTGCTATTGAAATTGATGAGTGTCGTCAAATGGGAATAGAAATAATGCCCCCCGATGTTAATGAGTCCTTTGCTTCTTTTACTGTTGTTACAAGCGGAACAAAAGATAATAAAATTGTTAGTGATGATGAAAAGATAAAAACAATTAGATTTGGCTTAAATGCGATTAAAAATGTTGGAACTCATATAGTTGAAGAAATAATTAAAGAGAGAAAAGAAAACGGCAAGTTCGAAGGCATTTTTAATTTATTAGAAAGAGTGGTTGATCGAGATTTAAATAAAAAATCTTTAGAGAGTTTAATAAAATGTGGAGCCTTTGATCAATTTGAAGACAGGGAATTGTTGTTGGGAAGTTTAGATGTTTTACTTAATTTTAATAAAGAGTCTTCAAAAAATAAAAACAATCCTCAAGTCAGTCTTTTCTTTGAATCTCCTCAATCGGTTGTTTTTTCTTATCCCAGGTTAGAAAAGAGAGAAGAGGTTAGTGATAAAATTAAATTACAATGGGAGAAAGAATTATTGGGCTTGTATGTTTCGGAGCATCCATTTAATGTTTTTAAAGATAAGCTTTCTGGTCGGATTGTTAGTTTGGCAAATTTAAAGGAGAGAAAACAAGAGAATATTTTAACTGCCGGTATAATTTCTAGTATTAAAAAAATAATTACTAAAAATAACGATTCCATGCTTTTCGTTAAAGTTGAAGATGGCATTTCTTTTGCTGAAATTTTAGTTTTCCCAAAAGTTCTAAAAAGTTCACTTAATATTTGGCAGGAAGGAGTAGCAGTAATTATTCATGCCACTGTTTCTGACAAAGATGGAGAGATAAAATTATTGTTAAACAAAGCTGATATTTTAGAATTAGATAGTTTAGACAAATCAATATCTGATTTTAGTAATTTAAAGACCAGGCCTCGCGGACAATTTAATTATTATTCTAAAAAAAATAATGAAAATCAAGCTAGCACTAATTTAAGCAATAAATCACTTGGCTTGATTTTTAAATCTCCTCCCAGCGTTGAGCAAATGGAGGAGATTAAAAATGTTTTGGCCCAATATCCTGGGAAAGATTTTGTTTTTGCTAAAATAAAAATTAGTGGAGAGGAAAAAATAATTAAGTTAGGCGTTTTAGTTGATAGTTCTGGTGAGTTAAAGGATAAGATTAAGGTTGACTTTTCTGCTTTAGTAGATGTTGTCTAATTAACTAAAAAATGTTATTATTGTTTTAGATAATTTGTTTAAAATTAAGTTTTTTTTTATGCCACTTACAAACCACCCAATTAGTCCTAAAAATAAAAAAGTAAAGAATAATTCACAAATTGAAAAAATTGCTAAGTTTTTAAATGACTCTGATATTGTTGATGATAAAGTTCAAGAGGAAAATTTATCCATGAAAAAAAATGGTGAGCGTGATAATGATATAGATAAAGATAGAATTAATTTGAAGAGTGAAAATATTCCAGCTGGCAAAAATATTATTAGTGATGATAAGGAGAAGATTGATTCTCGTAAAGAATTTTTTCGCTTGATGGCTGAAAAAATTAAAGATAAAGATTTTAATATTAACAAGGCAATGGCTGTTAAGGAAGAGATTAATAAAATTGAAAAAAACACTAATTTGGACAGGGAGGATTTTTCAGATAAAGAAATCTTAGATACTGGCCTTGAATCAGGGGGAGACTTTGAAGAAAATTTCTATGATGAAGGAGAAAATGAAGGTCAAGAGCAATTAGTTAGGGATACTGAAAAACCGAAGTCGGTTGTTTTGTATAAAAAAATAGTTTATCGTTTTTTATTTTTGACTTTAATTTTATTATTAGTTGTTTCTTATCTTTCTTTTGTTAAATTAGATATAACAATAAATACTGAAAAAAATAATATTGATGGTAGTTTAAATTTTTATGCCTATTCTAATGGAGAAAAAATTAATTTAGACAGAGCTATTAAAGCTTCCATAACTAAAGTAGAAATAGAAGAGAAGGGTGTTTTTAAAAGTAGCGGAGAAAAAGACACTGGAGGGGAAATAGTGGGCAGAGTTAAAATTATAAATAATTATTCTAAAAATCAACCATTAGTGGCTACGACTAGATTATTAAGTTCCGATGATAAATTGTTCAGAATAAAAGAAACTGTTAATATCCCAGCCGGAGGTTCAATCGAAGTTGATGTTTATGCTGATTCAGTCTCAGAAGATATGGCAATTGATCCTGATAAATTTATTATTCCTGGTTTATGGATAGGTGTACAAGATAAAATATATGCAGAAAGTTATGAGAAATTTAGCTTTGTAAAGGATAGTAAAAAATATGTAATGGAAAAAGATATTAATAGTGCTGTGGAAAATTTAAAGAACAAAATAATTGAACAAGCTGAAGTAAAGGCTGGAGCAGCTATCGGGGCTGGTCGTCAATACGTTCTTAGTATTGACACTGATTCTTCGATTATTGATACTGATAAGAAAATAGGAGAAGAGGCCGATAATTTTAATGTTAGTGTTAAAAGTATAGTTAATGTTATCAGCTTTGAAACTGATGAAATAATAGAATTAGCTAAACAAAAAGTTTCAATTGAGACTAGTCAGAATATTAGTGAAATAGATGCCAATTCTTTAAATTATGAATTAGTTAATTTTGATTCTTCTAAAAATTTAGCCGAAATAAAAGCTTTTTTTGCAGCTAGAACTTTGGTCGGTTCGGATGATTTTATTGATAAAAAACATTTAAGTAATTTGAAAGAGGATCAGATTGGAGCTTATTTGGACAAGGTTGAGGAAATAAAGTCTTATGAGCTTAATTTTACTCCCAAATTTATAAAAAGATCTCCGTTGTTGGTTGATAAGATAAATATTGAATATAGATAAAGATAAATATGAAGGACTTTATTCCGACAACTATAATGATTGTTTTGGTTGTCGGTTTTTATTTGGTGATTAAAAAATTATTAATTTTCTATGTTGCTTATTAATAAAAACAATATTGATAATTTAAACAGAAAGATAGTGCATGCTTTGTCAGCTATAGTGATTTGTTTTTTCCCTTATGTTTTTAGTGTTAATCAAATAGTTGTTATTTCTTGTTTATTTTCACTTATATTTTTATTGTCTAAATATTTTGATTTTCTTCCGATAATTAAAGTTAAAAGAGTTGGTTTAGGCGAAGTTTTTTATCCTTTAGGCGTGATGATTTCGGCTTTAGTCTTTTTACCTCAAGGAGAAATATTGGCTTTTCAATTTGGAATATTGGTTTTGGGTATTTCCGATGCCTTGGCTAATATTTTTGGTGATCTCTACGGTTTTCATAAAATTGATTTTTATTGGAGTAAAAAAAGTTTAGAAGGTTCTTTTTCTTTTTTTATATCTACTTTTTTAATTTTAATTTTTATTAATTTTTTCAATCTTAGTTTTGCTGATTTTTTTACTTATTTTATTCTATCGCTAGTTTTAACTTTTTTAGAGTTTTTATTATTTTTTGGTTTGGATAATTTAGTTTTGCCACTTTTATCTTCTTATTTGTTTTTGGTTTTGTTGTAATATTTTAAGATAAAAAAAGGAGGCAAGTTTGCCTCCTTTTTTGCTTATTTTTCCTATTTTATGGCTATTTTTTTTATTTGTTGACTAAGTTTTACAGCTTGACCGAGACTGTTTTGATGTATGTTGCGACCGATTGCGCAGCCTCTGGCTCCAGCTGTTTTTATTTGGTTCTCGATATTTTCTAAAAAGTTTTTTTCATTTATTTTTTTACCACCAGAAAATATTATTCCTGATCTTCCGGCTGCTACAGTTATTTCTTTTGCTTTTTTAGCATCATTTTTGCTGCTACTGAAAGGATAATTTAATTTTATAAAATCAGCGCCCAAACACAATCCAAGACCGGCCGCTCCCGCTATTATTTCTGGACTTTTTTCTTCTTTTACATTTTTTCCTCTGGGGTATATCCAGATAACTGCTAACAGGCCATTTTCGTGAGCTTCTTTAATTGCTTGAGCTGCTTCTTTTAACATTATTGTTTCATATTCGCTTCCTAAATATATAGTATAGCCGATTCCTAATATTTTAAGATTGGATGCTTTCTTAAAAGAAATCACATCATTAACACTCCATAAGGCAGGGGAGAGTGGATCTTTCGTTTTTATTAAATTTGACTTTCCATTTATTTTTACTAAATAGGGAATTTTTTTATAATCATTGCCATAGTGAGAAATTAATCCAAGATGAGCCGCAAAAACTCCAATATTAGCCTGAGATGCTATTTTAAATAAATGTTCTGGATCCTCGTTGCCGAATCCCAGTTTTTTGGAGAAGTCATCATTTAAATGTTCTATTTTTTGATCACCAGCAAATAAAAATAATTTCCCAGTGCCCATAGTTGCCTCTGTGAAGTTTTTTTTGTATAAATTTATTTTGTTTTTTGGTACGCTTACCGGAACATTAATTTTCATATTTTTTAAAATTAATAATTTATGTTACAATATCAATATAGCATAATATAATTATTTTTAAAAATATATTTATGGAAGACAATAATGATATAAATTTAGGAAAATATTCTAATAAAAATAAGAGCTTGTCTAAGGCCAATATTGGTCTTTGGTTTTTGGAACATAAAAGGCACATGATACTGCTTGTTATTGTTATTTTGGGTGGAGCTTCCTTGTTGCTTTATTCTTTTTTCTTTTATAACTTATTTGATTATCTTAGATATGACAGAGATCAGAGAGCTGCTATTAATGAACTGACAACTGTAAACGTAGGTGTTGGTGCTCAGAGGTTGGCTATTCCCCTAGAAACCATTAAAGATGATTATTTTCAGCATGACAATATTTATGATTTTATGGCTATGGTAAAGAATAGTAATACTAATTTTTTTGCTAAGATTTCCTACTGTTTTGTTGATGGTCAAAAGGATTTAGCTTGTGCTGATAACATAGTTTTTCCTGAAGAAGAAAAATATTTATTAATTATCTCTAAAAAAATAGAAGATAAGCCAAAAAATATCGAGTTTAAAATTAAAAATGTTGCCTGGGAAAGGGTTGATATTAGGAAATACCCAAATTGGAAAGAATATTATGACTTAAGAGCTAATTTTAAAATTGATAATATAAAGTTTGAAAAAGAAACTAGCCCCTCTGCTGGTAAAAATTTTAACAATCTTAATTTTACCATTGAAAATCAAAGCCCTTATAATTACTGGGAAGTTCCTTTGCAGATAATATTAATGAACCGTGGCTCAGTTGTTGGCGTTAATACTTATAATATATCCGAGTTTAGATCTAGCGATTTAAAGGATATAAAAATGACTTGGCCTAATTCAGTTTCAAGCGTAAGTGATGTTAAAGTTCTTTTGAATCTCAATGTCCTAGATGAATCTAATTATATTAGCTATAAATAAGTATAAATATATGTCTTTAAATTTTTTTAATATTTCTTACGACAAAAAAGATTTAGAACCTTTTCTTTCTGTTGAAACTTTAGAGTTTCATCACGAGAAGCATCATCGAGCTTATTTTGATAATTTATCTAAACTAATTGTCGGGACTGAGCTTGAAGATAAAAGTTTGGAAGAAATAATTTTATTCTCTTTTTCTAAAAAAGAAATGAAGTCTATTTATAATAATGCTGCTCAGGTCTTTAATCATGACTTTTATTTTAAATCTTTGAAGAAAAATATTAAACCATCGGATGGTTTTTTGAAGATAATAGATAATAGCTTTGGATCTTGGTCTGACTTTAAAGAAGAATTCAAGACTAAGGCTTTGGCTCAGTTTGGTAGTGGCTGGACTTGGCTGGTTGTAAACGATAATAAATTAGATATAGTTTCCACCTCTAATGCTGACAATCCTTTAACTTTAGGGATGAAGCCCTTAATGACAATTGATGTTTGGGAACACGCTTATTATATAGATTATCGCAATGTGAGAGGAGATTATATTTCTGCTCTTCTTGATAATTTAATTGATTGGGTTTTTGTTGAGAGTAATTATGAGCTTGTGGATTAAATGTTCATAAATTGTTTATAAATACTAAATAAAAAATTTAAAAAAATATAAAAAAAGAAGTGCTTGTTAATAAGTGCTTCTTTTTTTTATTTTTATAAGTTTTATCCTTTATTTTCAGTATCTTTAAATTATTGACCTTAGGGGAAAAGTGGTGTATAATAACACTTGAGAGGTGATTAGTGGTGAACTTAGGCGAATAATTTTTAAAATATGTTTATTGGAGAATACAATCACAACTTAGACGATAAGGGTCGCTTGGCTATTCCAGCTAAGTTTAGGTCTTTATTAAAGAAGGGTGGTGTGGTAACCAAGGGATTGGACAACTGTCTTTTTTTATATACAAAGGAGCAGTGGCAAAAAATAGCGCAAAAATTGTCAGCTCTTCCAATTAGTCAATCCAAGGCCAGAGCTTTTGCTAGACATTTTTTGGCTGGAGCTATGGATTTAGAATTTGATAATCAGGGAAGAGTAACCTTGCCAGAGTATTTAAGAAATTTTGCTGTGCTCAAGAAGAGCGTGATAGTGGCTGGCTTGTATAATCATTTAGAAATTTGGGACGCAGATTCTTGGGATAAATATAAGAAAGAATCAGAAAAAAATAGTGTGGATATTGCTGAAGAGTTGGGAGACTTAGGAATATAATATATGAAAAATTATTTCCACACTCCAGTAATGCTTGAAGAGGTTATTAAATTTTTGGATGTTAAAGTTGATGGAAATTATATTGATGCTACTTTAGGTGGTGGAGGTTATACAAAAAAAATAACAAGCTTATTGGGTGATGACGGTCGGGCTTTGTCCATTGATTTAGATCCTTTATCTTTAGAAAATTTTTCTCAGTTTAAAACTAAAAAAAACATTGTTGTTAATGATAATTTTGTAAATATAAAGAAAATAGTTCTAGAAAATTTTAAAAAACAAATTTTTTTTGATGGTATCGTAGCCGATCTAGGATTGTCATCAGCTCAGTTAGATGATGAAGAAAGGGGATTTTCTTTTAATAATGAAAAATCCTTGGATATGGCCTTTGGCCCTAAGATAGAGAACGATACTTTCTGGATAGTTAATAATTATAAACAGTTTGAACTTGAAAATATTATTAAGGAATATGGAGAAGAGCCTTGGGCCAAGAAAATTGCCGGAAGAATTGTTGAAGAGAGAAAGAAAAATAAAATTGATAATTCTAAAAAATTAGCTGAAATAATTAGTTCCGCTATTCCTAAAAAATTTTGGTCAAAACGGATAAATCCTGCAACCAAAACTTTTCAGGCTTTGAGGATGGAAACCAATAATGAATTAGATGTCCTGGGTATTTTTTTAGAAGATGCAAGTAATTTATTAAAAGTAGGTGGTTGTTTGGTTGTAGTCTCTTTTCATAGTTTGGAGGATAGAATTGTTAAACGATTTTTTAAAAGTAAAAAAGAAAGTGGAAACTTCGAATTAGTAAATAAAAAACCATTAGTGGCTACGGAAAATGAAACAAAAAATAATAGTCGAGCTAGAAGTGCTAAACTTCGAGTTTTAAAAAGAATAAAATAAATTAAATAAAAATAATATGGGAACAATTGAGCCAAGAAAAAATAATTTTTTAAAAGGTTTAAATATTTGTCTTCTATTTGCTATTATAGTTAGTGGTTTTTATTATCTAAAAAGTATAGACGATTTGGTTAATAAAAATTTTGAATTACAAAGCTTAAAAGATAAATCTATTCTTCTGGAAGAAGAAAATAACAATTTTGAAATTATGAAGAGCGAATTGGAGTCCTATGAAAGCATGAGTGCTCGAATTGATGATTTGAAAATGGTTAAGGTTTCAGGAATAAATTATATTAATGCCGGCGACGATTCTTTGGCCAAAAAATAAATTTAATTTAATTTAATGACCAACGTTAAAAAGAAATTGGAGAAAAAAAAGACTAACAGCATAAATAGTCGCCTTATATTTTTAAGTGCGATTATTTTTTTTCTTTTTTTATCCTTGGGCTTGAAATTGTTTAAAATACAAATAATGGATTGTGAGATTTATTTAGCTAAAGCTGGCTTGCAACATCAAATTTTTAATGAATTAAAAGCTAAGAGGGGTGAAATTTATTTGCGTAAGAATCTTGAGTCTGATCTTTATTCTATTGCTACTAATAAAGATTTTGCTAGTCTTTATGTTGTCCCCAGATTACTTAGTGAAGAAGACCTTGCCTCTATTCTAAATTCTGTTTATTTGGTTTTTCATCATGAAACAGTTCTTCAGGAAGTTGAAGAATATTTAAAAGAATTAGATCATCAGGATCTTTTAAATGAATTAAAATATATAGACTCTTTAAGTATTAATGAGAGTGATAAAATAGCCAGAAAGAAGGAGGTTGAAAAAAGAAGATCTAACTTAAAATTTAACGAAGAGTGGCTAGAATTTAGAAAAATTCAAAAAGATTTAGAGATAGAAGAAAGAAGGCAATCTATAATCAGCAATTATCTTTTCGAACTTAAAGATTCAAAAAAATATTCAAGATTAATATTAAGAAAAGTAAGCAAGGAAGATTTATTGAAATTTTATTTTCAGCATTTAGGTGCTTTTTGGGAAATAGAATCAGTCTCTGATTTAAGTATTAAAAATGGAAAAGTTTTCTTAGAAAAAAAAGAAAAAGATTTGACTAATGAAATTATTGGTTTTTATTATGAATGGGAAAGTTTAAGGTATTATCCAGAAAAAATGTTTTTGTCGCACTTAACTGGTTTTGTTAACTATGATGGGGTAGGTAATTATGGCTTGGAAGGATTTTTTAATGATGAACTTTCCGGTAAGGATGGTTTCTTGTCCGGAGAAAAGGGAACATATAAAGGCAAAAAAATAATAATAGATCAGCAAGAGTATAGTGAGTCAATTAATGGTAATAGTTTAGTTCTGACAATTGATTATGCTGTTCAAACTTATGTTTGTAATAAGATGAAGGAATATTATGAAAAACACTCTTTCGAGAGTGGTAGTATTTCAGTTATGGATCCTCAAACAGGGAAAATATTAGCTTTATGTGTCTGGCCAGAATTTGATACCAATGATTACCAAAATGCTTCTAGCACAGATATTTTTGATAATCAATTTATTTCTTATCAGTATGAGCCAGGATCAGTTTTTAAGACAATTACTTTGGCAGCTGCTATTGATCAAGGTAAGGTGAGTCCCAATACTGTTTATAAAGACGAGGGTCAATTGTTTGTTAAAGGAATTCCCAAGCCTATTAAAAATTCTGATTTTGATACTCATGGGGCTCATGGTAATGTTTCTATGACGTATGTGCTTGAGAAATCTTTGAATACTGGAGCTATTTTTGCAGCTGAACAAATAGGGAAAGATGTTTTTGCTGATTATTTGGCAAAATTTGGTTTTGGTGAGCGAGTTGGTATTGAAATGAGCGGAGAAACTCCTGGCAATATTAGTAATATATTTGGAAAGAGTGTTAAGGATATTGATTTTTTTACGGCTTCTTTTGGGCAGGGGATAGCGGTCACTCCCTTACAAATGCTTTCTTCCTATGCTACTATTGCTAATAAGGGTATGATGATGAAACCTTATATAGTTGAAGAAATATTAGATCAGAATGGAGAAACGTTAAAGAAAATTGAACCTCGTCAAATTAGAAGAGTTATTTCAGAAGAAACGGCTTTGGCTATTTCGGCTATGTTGGTTAGTGTTGTGGAGAGTGGACATTCAATTAAAGCTAAAATTCCTGGATATTATGTTGGTGGAAAAACTGGAACAGCTCAAATCCCTTCGCCTCGAGGAGGTTATTTGGACAAACAGTATATTCATAATTTTATAGGCTATGCACCAATAAATAATCCTCAGTTTGTTGTTTTGGTTAAATTTGACAATCCCAAGACATCAGTTTTTGCTGAAGGGACAGTTGTGCCAGCCTTTGAAGAAATAGCAGATTTTTTGTTAAAATATTATCAAATTCCTAAAAATATAAATTAATCCATATGAAAAAGATAGTAATGAGATTATTGGCTTTTTTTGCCAACAAGATAATAAAAAAATATCAACCAAAAGTGGTTGGAATAACTGGAAGTGTTGGTAAAACAACTTCTAAAGAGGCTATTAGTTTGGTTTTGTCTTATCAAAAAAAGGTTCGTTCTAATTTTTCTAACTATAACAATGAGTTTGGGTTACCCTTAACTATCATTGGTTTAAAATCTCCAGGAAAAAATTTTGTTAAGTGGTTACTTATTTTTTGGAAAGCAATTATTTTATTACTTTTTAAAGATAAAAATTATCCGGAATTTTTAGTTTTAGAAATGGGCATTGATCGGGAAGGTGATATGGATTATTTGTTGAAAATAGTTAGGCCGGACAGGGCTGTTTTAACCAATATTTCTCATTCCCATTTAGAATATTTTGGTAGTATTGATAAAATTAAAAAAGAAAAAATGAAATTATTGCACGGCCTTAAAAAGGGCGGGGTGGCTATTGTTAATTCTGATAATGATTTTTTAAGAAATGTTAAAGAAGAATTAAAGGTATTGCTTATTAATTATGGTTTTAAACCTGGCGCACATATTTTAGCTCGAGATTTAAATTTTGTTCTGCCAGATGGTGATTTAAAAAATAATTTTTATGGCGTTAATTTTAAATTGGAGTATAAGGGTTCTGTTGTTCCAGTTGTTTTACCAGGCGTGATTAGTAAATCTTCTGTTTATTCTGTCTTAAGTGCCCTTGCTGTGGCTGTTTCTTTTGACTTTAATTTAATGGATCTTATTGGTTGTTTAAAAAACATTAAAGTTCCCGCTGGTCGTATGAATGTGATCCCTGGTATAAAAAATACCATCTTAATTGATGATACTTACAATTCGTCGCCAGAATCAACTTTATTGGCTTTAGATTTTTTGCAAAGCATTAAAAAGCGCCAGGGTAGAAGAAAAATAGTGGCCTTGGGTGACATGTTGGAGTTGGGCAACTATAGTGAGGAGGGCCACCAATTAATTGGTGGCAAGATAAGCAAGTTGGATGTAGATGAAATTATATTAGTAGGAGAGAGATCTAGAGATATTGGTAGGGGTGCTATTGCTGGCGGTTTTGATAAAAATTTTATTTTTCAATTTAAGGAATCTGGTGAGGCTGGTTTGTTTTTGCAAAAAAGAATGAGTGAGGGCGATGTTATTTTGCTTAAGGGTTCTCAGGGAATTAGAATGGAAAAAGCTGTAAAAGAAGTTATGGCCGAGCCAATGAAATCTACTGAAATATTGGTGAGACAGTCAGAGGAGTGGATAAAGAAATAAACTATTCTTTTAAGCTTATCTTTCTTGCTAAATCTGTTATATTTTTTTCTATTTTTACTATTTTTAGCCTCATTTTGAATATTAAATAGAATAAAAACAGGACCGCGATATAAAAGGCTAAATTTATGGCGGAAGATGAAAAGCCCAGGCTTATTACTATTTTGTCTATTTGTTTTATAAAAACTATAATCAATAGGGCTAAAATCCAAAAAAGTAACCAAAAAATAAATTCATTAAAGGAAATTGTTTTTTTTCTCCATTGTTTTAACAACTTAATAAGAAAGAATATTATTATTAAGCCCGCTATTATTTGTTGAATCATATTTTTTTTATTTAATTTTATCCGCTTATTTTTTTTAAAAAGAGATCTTTAATTATTTTTAATCCTCCAGAAAACTTTTGACCAAATTCATGGTAAATGACTTCGATTGGAATTTCTTTTATTTTTAATTTATATTTAAAGGCTTTGGCCAATATTTCAGTACAATGAGCCATGCGATCATTTTCTATTTTTATTTTTGAAACAGTTTTTTGGGTCATAACTCTGAACCCATTTTGAGGATCGCTTGTTTTTATTCCGAAAAAAAGATTATTAAAAATTTTAGCCATGGGCATTATGATTTTTTTCTTGAATTTTGGAATATTAGATTCAATTCCCATAAATCTTGATCCAATAACCAAATCGTAATCTTCTTCTAATATTGGCTTTATCATTCTTTTGATATCATTTGCTAAAAATTGGCCATCAGCATCAAAATGAATTATGATATCAAAATTTTGTTTTAAGCAGTATTCGTTTCCGGTTTGCAAAGCAGCTCCTTGACCTAAGTTTATTGGATGATATATTTTTTTTAATTTTTTTTCCGTCATTTCATTCAAGATTTCTCTAGTTTCGTCTTGTGAATTATCATCTACTACCACTATCAAATCAACTAGGTCTTTAACCTGTTCTATTGTTTGAGAAATTTTTTTTTCTTCGTTATAAGCTGGTATTACGCAGGCTATTTTCATGTCTTTGTTATTCTATTAATTCCTCTAAAGTCTAGCATATTTTATATTATTTTTAAAATATGCTAGACTAAAGCAGATATTTATTTTATTATTATGAGTTTATTTGTAAAAATTTATGATCGTTCAAGCTATTTTTTGAACAATCTTAAATCACTTTTGAATAATTTTTATAGACCCTTACAAACCAAGGCTTTCTTTTCTTTTTTTATCATTCTTAATATTTTCCTATGGTCTTTTTCTTATTATATTTACAATAATGTTACTCAGGATAGATTAATATTGCATTATAATATTGATATTGGTATTGATTCAATTGGTGATAAACATGATGTTTTTTTAATTCCTTTTGTTAGTTTGTTTTTGATTTTTATTAATACTATTTTTTTGTTATTTTTCTTCAAAAAGAAAATTTTTGATTTTAGATTTATCTTTTATTTTAATTCTATTTTTTTATTAATAACTCAAATTTTTTTGTTTTTATCAATACTGACTATTTATTTAATTAATTTTAGATAAGCTTATGGAATTTCAAGTAATAAAAATTTTATTTTTGGCGACTTTTGCTTTTATTTTTACTGTTTTATGGACCCCAATTCTTACTAATTTTTTATATAAGTACAAGTTGGGTAAAAAAATAAGAAATAACGGTTCAACCCCTATTTTTAGTGAACTCCACGCTCATAAATCTGGAACACCAACTATGGGCGGTATATTAATTTGGGGTACACTTTTTTTTCTTATTCTTGTTTTTTATTACTTAAGTTTGATTTTTCCAGATAGCATTATTGCTCACCTTAATTTTTTATCACAAAAAGAAACCTTACTTCCCCTAGGCGCTTTAATGGCCTCGGCTCTTATTGGTTTGCTGGATGACTGGCTAGATGTTTCTGGTAAAGGCGTTTTCGGCGGTGGTGGTTTGAGAATGAAACATCGTTTATTGATTTATACTTTAATTGCTGTTATTGGTGCTTTGTGGTTTTATTTTAAGTTAGACTGGACATTAATACACGTTCCTTTCTTGGGTTATTTTCAAATTGCTTGGTGGTATGTTCCTGTTTTTATTTTTATAATAGTAGCTACGTCTTTTTCAGTTAATGAAACTGATGGTTTGGACGGTTTGGCGGGTGGAACTCTTTTAATTTCCTATGCTTCTTATGGAATTATATCCTTTGCTATGGGCAGATATGATCTAGCTACTTTTTGTGCCGTTATAGTTGGAGCTCTTTTGGCATTTTTGTGGTTTAATATTCCTCCAGCTAGATTCTATATGGGTGATACGGGCTCTATGAGCTTAGGTGTTACCTTGGGTATAATTGCTTTATTGACCAATAATGTTCTTCTTTTGCCCTTTATTGGTTTTATTTTTTTACTTGAATCTTTATCAGTTATAATTCAAATTCTTTCTAAAAAGATTAGGAATAAAAAAGTTTTATTATCAGCTCCGATACATCATCATTTTCAGGCCTGTGGTTGGACCGAGGCCAAAATAGTTATGAGGTTTTGGCTTATTTCGGCTGTAGCCGCTGCCATTGGTTTGATGATTTTTTTACTTGATAAAAGCTTCTCTTTTTAAGTTTTATGATATTGAAAAATAAAAAAATTGCTTCGGTTGATAAATATTTGTCTTTTATTGTTCCTTTGTTGATTGTTTTTGGCTTAGTCATGCTTTTTAGTGCTTCTTTGGCTGTCTCTCAGTCTAATTTTGGAGAGCCTTATCATTATGTTAGGGGCCAGATTTTTGGTTTAATTTTTGGTCTTTTTTTATTTTTTTTATTTTTTAAAATAGATTATCATTTTTTTAAAAAATATTCTTTTCTTTTTCTTATTTTATCTGTGGCTCTTTTGATTTTAGTTTTTGTCCCTGGTCTGGGTAATGAATATGGCACGTCTCGTAGCTGGATAGTTGTTTTTGGTAAATCGTTTCAGGTTTCGGAATTTGTTAAATTGTTTTTTCTGTTTTATTTAGCAGCTTGGTTGGAATCCAAGAAAGATGATTTGAAAAAATTTTCCACAGGCATTTTTCCTTTTTTAGTCGTTTTGACAACTATTGGAGTATTAATTTTAAAGCAACCAGATTTGGGTACTTTTTTAATTATTTTTTTTGTTTCTTTGATGGTTTATTTGGTGGCCGGTGGCAATCTTAGTCATTTGTTTGTTTTATTTTTAATAATGATTATTGGAATTTTATTTATTTTTAATTCCATGAATTCCGAGGGCGATAAGGGCTTAATAAAAGAATATCAAATTAACAGAATAAAGTGCTTACAAAATCCTGATTTTGATAGGGATATTTGTTATCAAGTTAATCAATCTCTAATCGCTGTTGGTTCCGGCGGCTTATGGGGAAGGGGCCTGGGTGAAAGTAGGCAAAAATTTAATTATTTGCCAGAGGTTTGGGCTGATTCTATTTTTCCTATAATTGCTGAAGAAATCGGTTTTATTGGTTCTTTAATTTTAATTTTAATTTACCTTTTTATATTTATTAGGGGAATGAAAATTGCTAGTCGAGCGCCCGACCTTTTTGGTCAATCTTTAGCGGTTGGAATATCTGTTTGGATTTTTTTTCAAGCTTTCTTGAATATAGCTGGAATGATGAATTTAGTTCCAATGACTGGAGTTCCTTTGCCTTTTATTAGTGCTGGTGGAACATCTCTGTCTGTCTTGTTGGCTGCTTTTGGAATTTTGTTAAATATTAGTCGTCAAGTTGTTGATGAAAAAAATAATTTTTATGAAAAACAATAAAAATAAAAAAATAATTTTAAGTGGTGGTGGTACTGGGGGCTCTGTTATTCCTTTGATTTTTATAAGAGAGGAATTGAAAAACAATTTTGATTTTTTGTTTGTTGGCACTTATAGAGGAGTAGAAAAAAATATAGTTTTATCAGAAGGTATGAAGTATAAAGCAATTTTTAGCGGAAAATTAAGACGTTATTTTTCAGTTTATAATTTTATTGATTTGTTTAAAATTTTTATAGCTTTTTGGCAATCTTTATTTTTACTTATCAAGGAAAGACCCGGATTAATTATTAGTGCTGGTGGTTTTGTGTCTGTCCCTTTGGTTTTTGCTTCCTGGTTTTTAAAGATTCCAGTTTTGATACATCAACAAGATGTTGTTCCTGGCTTAGCAAACAAGTTAATGGCTCCATTTTCTAAAATAGTTACTGTCACTTTTGAAAAATCTTTAAAATCTTATGGTAAAAAAGGGAGATTAATAGGGAATATAGCGGCTGATTTAGGTTTGTTGGGAATTACCAAAAATGATATTTTTAAAAAATATCATTTAAAGGATGACTTACCTTTATTGTTAGTTCTTGGTGGCGGTACTGGTTCATATTTTATTAATAATTTATTAAAATTGTCCTTGAAAGAATTGTCCTTGTTAACTAATATTGTTCACATTAGTGGCAGGAGCGATAGGGGTTTCGAAATAGAAGAGAATGTAGATAATTATTTGAGATTTGAATTCTTAAAGCATAAAGATTTAATCGAATTAATGTATATTTCCGACTTACTTGTTTCTAGGTGTGGCTTGGCTACTTTAACTGAAATTTCTTTTTTAAAAAAACCTTCAATACTTATTCCTATGCCTGATTCTCATCAAGAATATAACGCTTGGGAATTTAAAAACAAAGAAGCAGCTATAATTTTAGAGGAAAAAAACCTAAGCCCTACTTTATTGGTTAAGGAAATAAAGGAGGTTTTATCCAATAATTATTTAAGAGAGAAATTGTCTAATAACGTTTCTGAGGTAATAAAAAATGGCAACCAAAGAATGATTGCCATTGTTGAGTCTTTTTTTGAGAATTAATCAATCTTATTGCTAGTAATTTCTTGCGCCCATTCTTGAGCCATTTTTCTAGCTTTTTCTTGATTATCTCCTTTTTTAACAAAGATTTCGAAAAAAAATTCTTCCAGATCCTTTGGATCTGTTTTTTTGTTTAATTCGTTTATCTCCTCCGGTGAAAAAAGTTTTTCCATTTTTAATTCCTCCATATTTTTAAATTAATTCTTTTTTAAAGTTAGCCATTTTTTCACAAAAAGGGTTTATAAAGTTTTCTTTAAATTTGCTTATAAAAATATAAATTGGTAAATCTTTATTTCCCTCATTTTCATTATTTATTTCTTTGTGACTTTTCAAAAAATTATCAATCATGTCTTTTTTGGAATAAATTTCTTGATCAATTTTGTTTATTAATTCTATTTTTTCCTCCTTATTCATATTGCTAAGGTCCTTCATTTTGTTTGATATTTCCAGATAACTATTTTTAAGTAATTCTTGTTCGCGACCGATTTCTTTTTTTAGATTCTCTACAGCTATTTGCAAGTGTCCATCGTTATAAACATTTTCTAATCCTTTTCCGTTATGTTTTTCTTCTTTAAATTTTTTACTAATATCAATAAAATTTCTTAGTAGCAATAATTCTTCTTTGTTTTGGCAAAGCTCTCTTGTTTTTCTGATTATTTCCAATTTATTATTTCCACTTAATTCAAAGAGATTAGCTATTCTATTAATAAATTTTTTAGATTTATTTTCGCTTTTTTGATCATCTTTTTCGTTTAAAAAAGATTCAAAGTTAAAACCTTTGATCTCGTTGATTAAACTTTTGAAGTATAATTCTACTTGTCCAGATTTGTCTAAAATATTAAAATTTTCTTGATCGTTTTCAGATGTTTTATTTTTAATTATTTGACATTTAGTATCTTTGGCTCCTGGATTTATTAAACCATTTGGTTCTTCTGTTTTTTGTCCAAAAGCTTCAACATCGATTTCTTTACTTTCTCCTTTTTCGTTTTCTATTTTAATCTTTCCTTTTATAAAGGGACAGCCAGTGGTAGCGGCTATTCCGGTCTCAAATCCCAGAGATTTAAATTCTTGTGACATTTTTTCAAAATCTTTTTCATGAAAAATGATATCAATGTCATCTGGTTGTTTTTTGCTTTCAGTAGCGTTTATTAAAAAGGCGATTGATCCAGTTAAATACCAAGGATATTGGCACTTATTAAAAATCTTAGAACAAATTCTAAGAGCTTCTTTTTGGTGACTAGGTATTCTTTCGGCAAATCTTTCTTGCTCTTCTTGACTTGAATCTCTAATCTCTAATCTTGACTTTATATTTTCTGGACTAGGATGCTGGTTTATTCCTTTTTCTAAATTATTTATTTTTGTTTCTAATTCACTGACTAATAGTTTTATTTCTTCTTGGATACTACCTATTTCTTCTATTACAAGATTAGCCTCTTGGTTATCTGATAAATCATATTTATCTTTTTTATAGACATCTTTTGTTCCTTCTATGGCAACTAAAAAATTTTTTAAATCACTTTGTAATTTTTCATAAGAATTTTTATTTTCTTCTTTTTGTTTGTTTATTTTTTCTTTGGTTTCCTTTATTACCATTTTTGCTTTTTCGACAACACTAAACTTCTCTGCAATATTTTTTTCCAGTGGTTCAATTGTTTCTATATCTAAATTTTCTTTTTTTATTGACTCTTTTTTCATATTTATTAAAAGTTATTTTTAATTTCTTGTCTTATTTTGTTCAAATGCTCTTCTTCTTTTAATTTGATAAAATCTAAAACAATTTTTTCTTGCCTAAGTTTAAGTTTTTTTATTTGATTGATGTATTCTTGATAGATAGCTTTTATTTCTTCTATCTTTTTTTCTATCTCTAAATCAATATTCATTTTTTTTCTTTTAATACTTTAGTAAATTTTACTAAAAAAAGCCTTTTTTGTCAATTAAAATTTATATTTATTTTTTTATTTTTTTGTGTTAATATATTAAGGATAGATTTATTTTTTATTCTTAAATTTAAATATATGGATTTTTTTATTGTTCTTTTGGTTTTTGTTTTTATTTTTTTCTTATCATCTTTAAAACAAATAAATCAATACGAAAGAGGTGTTAAATTTACAATGGGTCGTTTTTCTAGTGTTATGAATCCAGGTTGGAAGTTTTTGTGGCCAATTTTTCAAACTTATAAGAAGGTTGATATTAGAGTTAAAGCTGTTGACGTTCCAGATCAAAGGGCTATTACTAGGGATAATGTGCCAGTGACAGTTAATGCTGTTTTATATTATAAAATATCTGATGCTTCTAAGGCTATTATTGAGGTTGAAAATTTTTATTATGCTGTCTCTCAATATGCTCAAACAACCATGAGAAACATTGTCGGAGAAACAAGTCTTGATGAACTTTTGACTAATCGTGATCAAATTGCTGAAAGAATTAGAGAAATTGTCGACAAAGAAACTGATGCCTGGGGCTTAAAGGTTAATAACGTTGAATTAAAAGATATAATATTGCCAGAGTCAATGGAAAGAACTATTGCCAAACAAGCTGAGGCCGAGAGGGAAAAAAGAGCTGTGATTATTAATGCTCAGGGAGAGTTGGCGGCTGCTGAGAATTTGTCTAATGCTGCCAAGATATTATCATCTTCTGATGGTGCCTTACATTTAAGAACATTGCAGTCAATAAATGATATATCGTCTGATCAATCAAATACAATAGTTTTTGTTACTCCGGTTGAAATATTAAAAGCGTTTGAAAGTTTTAAGAATAAGAAAGATTAAATTAAATTAAAATAATTCGTACCTTTAAAAAAAATAAATCATGAAGAGGAGAAAAAAAATTGTTAAACAGGCAATTGAGTTGTTTGATTTTCAAATAAATAAATTAGCCTCTTTGGATGTTCCGGCTTTTGTTATGACTGACCCTTTGCTTTCTTTGATGGAGTTTAAAGAAAAAATTATTTCTAGGATTAAAGAGCTTGATAATAGTGACTACTTACTTGATGTGTGGTTTGTTCCAGTCATACCTTTTGATATTATTAGGGTTTCAAATCAGGTTCAATTTTTACAATTCAATGGTAATAAGGGTTATTCTTATTTTGATAATGATGATATTGAGAATTTAATAACAGTATCTCAGACGCCTTATTATCTTTGGGGAGTAAACAATGATTCTTCTAATTCTAGAGTGCCTGTTGATTCTGAAAAATTTTTAACTTTATCGGAGTCATTGGCTTTGTGCTTACACAGTAATATTTTAAACAAATATTATGTTAAAGCTCTTAATTCTTTTTTAAAAACTGTTAAGGATTCTCCTGTTATTCATGTTTACAGAGGAGAGCATCCCAAAGTTGATTGGGATTATTTTGAAGACCAAGAGAGCAGTGGTCTTTTAAAAGAAGCAAGACCCTTCTGTCTTGAAAGAATTTTTTAATTAAAAGTGGAGTCGTTGATTCCACTTTTTTATTTATTTAAATATGTTATAATAATTTTATAATATTTATGATTTTAAATAAAAAGGACAATATTTACATGGTTGGTATTAAGGGGGTTGGCATGGCAATGTTAGCTCAGTTTTTGGTTTTTAAGGGATTTAAAGTCTCTGGTTCCGACGTGGAAGAAGAATTTCAAACCAATAAAACACTCGCTAATTCCAAGATAAAAGTTAAACATGGGTTTTCCTTAAAAGATTTCCCAGAAAAAATTGACTTAGTTATTCGTTCTTCAGCTTTTGAAGTTAATAAAAATATTGAACTTAAGTTTTTAAATAAAAAAGGTGTTAAAATTGTAACTTATGCTGAGGCGGTTGGATATTTGTTTAATCAATATTTTGGTATTTCTGTTTGTGGTAGTCATGGAAAGACAACTGTTACTTCTTGGCTTGGTTATGCTTTATTTAAATCTGATTTTTCTCCTAATGTTTTATCTGGTTCTTATGTTAGACAATTTAAAGGAAGTTCTTTGTTGGGAAAATCAAAATATTTTGTGTTAGAATCTGACGAGTATCAAAATAAATTGCAATATTTTAATCCGCAGATGGTCGCTTTAAATAATATTGATTTTGATCATCCTGATTATTTTAAAGATAAAAAAGCTTACTTTAAGGTTTTTGCTGATTTTATAAAAAAAATTCCTTCATCAGGTTTTTTAATAACTAACGCCGAAGATGAGCAGTGCTTAAAAATTAGTAAATTTAATAAAGGTAAAAATATTTTTTATTCTGTTAATGATATAAAAAATTTAGAAAAATTAAATTATAAATATTTTTATCAAGCCAAAGAGATAAAGACTGAAAATTACGGACAAAGTTTTATTTTGTATAAAAATAATAAAAGTTTGGGTAAGTTTAAAATTAAGTTAATGGGTGAACATAACATTTCTAATGCTTTGGCTGTAATTTCTTCTTGTCTAGAATTGAGAGTTGATTTGGAAAAAATTAGAAAAAATTTGTTTTTGTTTACTGGGGCTTCTCGTCGCTTCGATGTCTTGGGTGTTTATAGGGGGTCGGTTATTATAGATGATTATGGACATCATCCAACTGAAGTAAAAGCATGTCTTCAGGCAGTTAAACAAAGATATGGAGATAAAAAAATAATTACTGTTTTTCATCCGCACACCGTAAGTCGAACCAAGGCTTTATTCGATGATTTTGTTAAAAGCTTTGAATTAACTGATAGTTTATATTTAATGGAGATTTATACTTCAGCTCGAGAAAAGTTTCAAAAACTTTCCAGCCTTGATTTAATGAAAAAAATAGGGCAATATAATTTGAAAAATAATAAAAAGCAAGAATTAAAATATTTTAAAAATTTTTCTGATATTGAAAAAGATTTAAGAAAAATAGCTAGCAAGGATAAAGTTATTTTACTTTTGGGTGCTGGTGATATTTTTCGAGTAGCTTATAAATTACTTAATATATCTTCTAAAGATATTTAATATATGGAATTAGAGATTAAAAAAAATGTAAAACTAGCCGATTATTCTACTTTTAAAATTGGTGGTTTGGCTAAATATTTTGTAGTTGTAAAAAGTGAAGATGATTTTATAGTAGCTATTAAATGGGCCAAGAGAAGATCTAAAAAGATCTTTGTTCTAGGTGGTGGTTCAAATATTTTATTTTCTGACAAAGGTTTTGATGGCTTGGTGATAAAGAATGAGATAAAAGGAATGGAGGTTGTGGGCGAAAATGAAGATTCTGCTATTATAAAATCATATAGCGGGGAAGCTTGGTCAAAAATGGTTAATTTTTCTATTTCTCGTAATTATTATGGAATAGAAAATATGTTTTATATCTTTGGAACAGTTGGAGCCGCGCCAGTGCAAAACATTGGAGCTTATGGCGTGGAATTGAAGGATATTTTTTATAATCTATGTGCTATTGATTTAAAGACAGGTGAAAAAAAATATTTTAATTTAAAAGATTGTCAGTTTGCTTATCGTGATAGTATTTTTAAAAATAAATTGAAAAACAAATATTTTGTTTTATGGGTCGAGTTAAAGTTGAGCAAAAAAGAAAAATTTAATTTAGAATACGGTGATATAAAAAATAAACTAGCAGAGAAGGGGATAGAAAATCCTAAATTAAAGGATGTGGCAGAAGTAATTCAAGAAATTAGAAATTTAAAATTACCTAACCCGGGAATACTTCCTAATGCTGGTTCATTTTTCAAAAATCCAGTTATTTCCGAAGATGAGTTTAAAATATTAAAAGATAAATTTTCAGATATTAAAAGTTTTCCCGATCAAAAAGGAATAAAGATTCCAGCTGGTTGGTTGATAGAGCAAGTTGATGTGAAGGGCTATCGTCATGGCGATGCCGGGGTTTATGAAAACCAAGCTTTAATTTTAGTAAATCATGGTAGTGCTAGCCAAAAAGATGTTTTGTTTTTGGTAGATTTGGTGAAGAAAAATGTTTTTGATAAGTTTGGTATAATTTTAGAGGCAGAGGTTAATATTTTGAAATAAACACCTCATTTTTTGTTACCCCAGCGAAAGCTGGGGTGTTTTTTTATTGCCAATTTTACAAAAATTATAGTATAATAATTAAAGTATAAAAAATAATATAAACAATATATATGACAACTAGTGAAATCAGACAAAAATATTTTGAATTTTTTCAAAAAAAACAACACGCCCTGATATCATCTTCATCGCTCATTCCCGAAAATGATTCTAGTCTTTTGTTTACCAATTCTGGTATGTTTCCCTTGGTCCCATATCTTTTAGGCGAGAAACATCCAGCTGGCGTTCGTTTAACAAATAGTCAAAAATGTTTTCGTTCCGAAGATATTGATGATGTTGGCGATGGTCGCCATAATACTTTTTTTGAAATGCTTGGTAACTGGAGTTTGGGAGATTATTTTAAAGAGGAGCAATTGAATTGGTGGTTTGAATTTTTAATAGAAGAACTAGGCTTTGATATAAATAAAATTTATCAAACAGTTTATGTTGGTGATGGAAAGAATATTGTCAAAGATGAAGAATCAATTCAAATTCTAAAAAATATTTATAAGAAATACGGAGTTGAAGCTGGTGAAGGACCCGAAACTACCACCAAGGGAGATGAGGGGCCGGGTGTAGAGCTTGATTTTTTTAAAGATAGAATCTTTGCTTACCGTGATAAAAATTGGTGGCAGAGAGGTGATGCTGTTGGAGAATTAGGCGGTCCAGATAGTGAAACTTTTTATGATACTGGTAAAAAACATGATCCAAAATTTGGTGAGCATTGTCATTTAAATTGCGACTGTGGAAGATTTATTGAAATTGGTAATTCTGTTTTTATGCAGTATCAAAAAACAGTTGATGGCTGGAAAGAATTAGAAAACAAAAATGTTGACTTTGGTGGAGGATTAGAGCGAATTGTGATGATAAAAAATAATTTGAGCAATATTTTCAAAATTGACTCCTTGGGTTCTATTGTTGATAGATTAGAAAATATTTCTGGACTTAAATACGAAGATAATAAAAAAGCTTTTGAAGTTATTGCTGATCATATTAAGGGTGCAACTTTTTTATTGGGAGATGACAAGGGACTTAGCCCATCTAACACTGATCAAGGTTATATTATTAGGCGTCTTATTAGACGAGCGGTGCGCTACTTGAAGCAATTAAAAATTGAACAACAAAATCTTATCTCTGAATTAAGTCAGGTGATTGTTGATTTCTATAAAGATTCTTATAGTGAATTAAATAAAAATAGGAATTTTATTTTAAAAGCTTTTAATGAAGAAGAATACAAGTTTAATAAAACCATAGAGAAGGGGGAGAGAGTTTTAAATAGTTTGGTTGAAAAGGGGGAGAAAATTAATGGCGAAATTGCTTTTAATCTTTTTCAAAGTCATGGCTATCCACTCGAGATGACATTAGAAATTATAGAAGAAAAAAATATTTCCAAATCAGATAATTTTTTAGAGGAATATAATCAAGCTTTAAACAAACATCAAAAATTATCTAAAACCGCTAGTGCTGGAAAGTTTAAGGGAGGTCTGGCTGATCAAAGCGAGGAAACTACCAAGCTTCATACTGCGGCTCATTTATTGTTAGAGGCTCTTCGTCGAGTTTTAGGTGATCATGTATCACAGCGGGGAAGTAATATTACTGCCGAAAGACTTCGTTTCGATTTTTCGCATCCTGAGAAAATGACTGATGAACAAAAAAAACAAGTAGAAGATTTGGTAAATGAAAATATTCAGAAAGGTTTAAAAGTTAATTGTAGCGAAATGAGTTTGGAAGAAGCTAAGAAGATGGGGGCTACTGGAGTTTTTGAATCTAAATATGGAGAAAAAGTAAAAGTTTATTCTGTGGGTGACTTTTCTAAAGAAATTTGTGGTGGTCCTCATGTTGAAAGTTTGGAAAATTTAGGTGTATTTAAAATACAAAAAGAAGAAAGTTCTAGTTCTGGTGTTAGGAGAATTAAAGCCGTTTTATTATAAATTAAAATTTTTAATATTTTTTCTTAAATTACAAATAAAAAATAATGTTTAAAAACAATTATAAAAAACAAAAAGCCTTCACCCTCATCGAACTCTTGGTAGTAATCGCTATCATTGGAATACTGGCTACTTAGCAGTTGTCGCCTTACAACAGGCTCGCTCTCGTGCTCGTGATTCTAAACGTGTAGCTGACGTTAAACAAACCCAAACCGCCCTAGAGCTATTCTTTAATGAACAAGGCCGTTATCCTACTGTAGAAGAATGGAATAGTGGTACTCTCATTACTTCTAGTGGAGAAATGTTAATGATTAATATTCCTACTGCTCCTTATCCAGCTGATGGTGTCTGTGATCCTAATCAAAATACTTTTTATTATCAAGTTGATGATGATTATTCTACTTATTCTATTTCTTTCTGTTTAGGAAATGACATCTCTAGCCTAGAAGAAGGACCAAAATGTGCTACACCTGGAGGTATTTTAAATTATGATTGTTCAAGTGGTGAATCAGGAGAAGGAGGAGAATCTACTTCTAATATTTGTTACCCTGATTGCCAACCTGGCTATATTTGTCAAAGTGGTTCTTGTATTGTTGATACTTTTGAATGTGGTCAAGATGTCTCCTATAATGGTTACACTTATCCTACAGTTGCTATCGGTGATCAGTGTTGGTTTAAAGAAAATTTAATAACTGACAAATTTAAAAATAGGGATAGTATTCCTTATGTTACTGGAAGTTGGACAGGAGTGAATTATCCGACTCATGATTTTCTTTATAGCGGTCTTTATGGCTATGTTTACTCATCTCATACTATAACTGACCCTAGAGGAGTTTGTCCTGATGGTTGGATGGTGCCAACCAGAGATGATTTTATTTCTCTAATTAGCAATATTGGTGCCTATAATGTTTATAATCTTAGATCATGTCGTCAAACAAATTCTCCTTTAAGAGGAGAATGTACAACTTCAGAGCATCCTTATTGGGCTTCTGACACTGTTTATGGCACTGACGATCTTGGCTTTTCTTTACTTCCTGGTGGTCACAAATATTCAACTCAATGGCCTTATTTCGGAACTGGTTTTTATCTCTGGACCAGAACAGTAGATGATCTCGGAACACGTTTGTATGATGTATATAATAATAGTGGGTTAACAATTGTGACTTCTAACTCTGTTCTGATAGACTCTGTTTATGGTCGATACATTAGATGTATTAAGGAATAATTAGTATTCTTGACTTATTATCTTTTCTTTGCTAAATTCTTTATACACATTCCAGAATTGTGTTGTTTGTGTTTTTATTTGTATAAGTAATATAAAAATAGTATAAATTAATAAAATTTTAAATAATTTTTATGCCAACTATTAATCAGTTAGTTAGAAAGGGAAGAAAACCTTCCAGTAAAAGAAAAAAGAATTTAGCTTTACGTACTAGTTTAGATTCTTTGCATCGTAAGAAAAAAGTTACAAAAAGTGGCTCACCTTTTAAGCAGGGTGTTTGTCTTAAGGTTACTACCATGACTCCCAAGAAACCGAACTCAGCTTTACGTAAAATTGCTCGTGTTCGTTTGTCTAATGGAATGGAGGTTACTGCCTATATTCCTGGAATGGGACATAATTTGCAAGAGCACTCAATCGTTTTAATTAAGGGTGGAAAAACAAAAGATTTACCGGGTGTTAGATACAAAGTTGTTCGTGGTGTTTATGATGCTCAGGGTGTTGATGCTCGAAGACAGGGAAGAAGCTGCTATGGTGCCAAAAAGCCAAAAGCTTAAAATTTAATTAACATAAAATTGATATAAATTAATAAAAATTGCTATAGCTGGTAATTTTAAAACTATGAGAGGTAAACAAGCTCCAAAAAGAAAAATTGAAAATGATTTAAAATATGGTGATAAAAATATTGCCAAGTTTATAAATTATATAATGGTTGACGGAAAGAGATCAGTAGCTCAAAAGATAACTTATGATGCTTTTGATATTATTCGCCAAGAAACCAAACACGATCCAAGACACATTTTTAATAAAGCTTTGAAGAAAGTTTCTCCTTTGCTTGAGGTTAGAGGTAAAAGAGTTGGTGGTGCCAACTACCAAGTTCCTTTCCAAGTAAGAGGCGAAAGAAGATTTTATTTGGGTTGTAATTGGATTATTTCAGCTTCTAAAGATCGAAAAGGAAGATCAATGGCCGAGAAATTAGCTGCTGAAATTTTAGATGCTTCTAATGGTGAAGGTGCATCTGTTAGAAAGAGAGAAACTGTTCATAAGATGGCTGAGGCTAATAAGGCTTTTGCTCATTTCTCAAGATAATAAAATTATATATTTTGGCAAACTTTTTTGTCAAAGACTGCGAGGCTCGTTCATCGTATTATAAATACGACTTACTTCGCTTCTCGTCTTTTCCTCAAATTTTGCTCAAAATATAAAATTTTAATCGCAATTCTTTCTTAATTTTTTTCTAAAAATTTCACTTAAAATATGAGGTTTTAAGAAGAAATAAAAAAATATAAAATATATATAAAAATTAAAATAAGTATCCTAAGAGTCTTAAAAGTCCTAAAACTCTTAAAACTCTTAAAATAATATATGTCGCAAGATTATACTCTGGATAAATTTAGAAACATTGGTATCATGGCCCATATTGATGCTGGAAAAACAACTTTTACTGAAAGAGTTCTTTTTTATACTGGAAAAAAACATAAGATCGGTGAAACTCATGATGGTGCCGCTGATATGGATTGGATGGAACAAGAAAAAGAGAGAGGAATTACTATAACTTCAGCCGCTACAACTTGTTTTTGGAAGGACAATAAAATTAATATAATTGATACCCCTGGTCACGTTGATTTTACTGTTGAGGTAGAAAGATCACTTCGTGTTTTGGATGGCGCTATTGCCGTTTTTGATGGATCTCAAGGTGTTGAACCTCAATCAGAAACTGTTTGGCGTCAAGCAGACAAATATAATGTTCCTAGACTTTGTTTTGTTAATAAAATGGATAAAACAGGAGCTGATTTTTATATGAGTTTGGATTCTATTAAAAAAAGACTAAACCCTAAAGCAGTTGCTTATCAGTTGCCAATTGGTTCTGAAAGTACTTTTTCTGGAGTTGTTGATGTTTTAGAAAAAAAAGCTTATAAGTTTGAAGGTAATTTTGGTATGAATATAACTGAAATTGAAATTCCAGCTGACATACAAGATAAGGTTGAAAAATATCACAGCGAATTAGTTGAAAGAATTGCTGAATTTGATGATAATTTAACTGAAAAATATTTAAGTGGTGAACAAATATCTGTTGAAGAATTGAAACCAGCTTTAAGAAAGGGTGTTATTTCAAATGGAATATATCCAGTTTTTTGTGGAACAGCTTTGCAGAATATTGGAGTCCAAAAAGCCCTTGATGCTGTTTGTGATTATTTACCATCTCCTCTTGATGTTCCAGAGATAGAAGCTACCGATGTTGATGATGAAACTAAAAAGGTGGTTGTTAAGCCGGATGAAAAAGAACCTTTTATGGGTTTGGCTTTTAAAATAGCCACCGATCCTTTTATTGGAAAGCTTTGTTTCGTTAGAGTTTATAGTGGTGTTTTGAGTTCTGGTTCATACATAATAAATTCTTCTACTGGTAACAAAGAAAGAATCGGTCGTTTAGTTCGTATGCATGCCAACCACAGAGAAGAAATCAAAGAAATAAAGGCTGGAGATATTGCAGCTGTTATTGGTTTAAAAGATACTACAACTGGAAATACTTTATGTGATGAAAAGAATCCTTTACTACTTGAATCTATTGTTTTCCCTGAACCAGTTATTAAGATTGCTGTTGAACCAAAAACTAAGGCTGATCAAGAAAAAATGGGTATTGCTTTAAGCAGATTAGCCGAAGAAGACCCAACTTTTAGAGTGGAAAGTGATGAAGAGAGTGGACAAGTTTTGATTTCTGGCATGGGAGAGCTTCATCTGGACATTATTGTTGATCGTATGAGAAGAGAATTTGGTGTTGAAGCTAATGTTGGCAATCCTCAAGTATCTTATCGTGAAACTATTAAACAAAAAGCTGAGGCTGAACATAAATATGCTAAACAATCTGGTGGCCGTGGTCAATATGGTCATTGTTACTTGAGATTGGAACCACAGGTTAATGAAGGTGGTAAAACTTATGAATTTGTTGATGAAGTTAAGGGAGGAGCTATTCCAAGGGAATATATTCCTGCTATTGAGAAGGGTGTTAAAGAGGCAATGGGAAGCGGTGTCTTAGCTGGTTATCCAATGGTTGATGTTAAGGTAACTGTTTATGATGGTTCTTATCATGAGGTTGACTCTTCTGAAATAGCTTTTAAAATGGCAGCTATTTTTGCCTTCAAAGATGCTTGTCAAAAAGCTAGTCCAGTTTTACTTGAGCCAATTATGAAAGTTGAAGTTACTACTCCAGAGGAATATATGGGTAATATTATTGGGGATTTAAATGCTAAAAGAGGTCAAATTGAAGAAATGACTGATAGGGGTAATGCTAAAGTTATTTTAGCTAAAGTTCCATTGGCAGAAATGTTTGGCTATGCCACATCTTTGAGGTCAATGAGTCAAGGTAGAGCTAATTATTCAATGGAATTTTCTCATTATAATGAAGTTCCAAGAAATATTTTAGAACAAATTAAAGAAAAAAGTGGTAAATAGTTTTTTATAGATAAAAAAACGGAGCTGTTTGAAGCTCCGTTTTTTGTTTTTAAAATATATATTTTTTTGCTATAATTTTGGTATGAATAATTTTTTGTTTATAAGAAATAAAAAAGCTTTTACCTTTGTTGAGATTTTAGTTGCTGTTTTAATTGTTGCCTTAATTTCTACTTTAGTGATGATTTCTCTTTCTAACTCCAGGAGTAAGGGCAGAGATTTAAAAAGAATTAATGATGTTAATCAAATTCAAGTTGCTTTAGAAAATTATAAAAATGTTGAAGGACGATACCCAGAACAATTAATCCCAGGAGAATCGTTAGTTGGAAGTTCTTCTGGTTTGGTTTTTTTAAGTGAGGTGCCAGACAAAGTTGATTATTATTATAATACTTTAACTTTGAGTTATGACATAGGTTTTGAAGTTGAAAATACTGCTTTAAATTTTTCTCCCGGAATTAAATGTGCTAATGCTGATGGCATTCTTGAATCAGCTTGTTGTCGAGATTATTGCTTAGACTATTTAGGTTTTGTTTCTAGTAGTGGAGGTTTTATTTTAAATGAAAATAAAACCTACAACTTATTCCATTATTTTCAAAACAATAATATTTATGAAAATTTAATTCTTTTTTTATCATCTGATGGTGGCTTAAAAATTGACAGCAGTAGTGTTGATGGGGTTGGAGAGATTTATGATCTTTCTTTGAATAAAAAAAATGCAATTCAAACAAATATTGATCTTCAGCCAAAATTGATCAATGGATTTGTTTATTTTGATGGAGTTGATGATTTTTTTAATATTTCAACAATGCCAAAACAAACAGAATATTCTTTAGCTCTTTGGCTAGATGGTACAAAGCCACAGGGCTCAGGAGGATTGTTGTGGGGTACTGGTTTGAGTTTGGGTCGTTGGGGGCTAGCCCTCTATTCTGGTAAAATTGCTAGTCAAAATTCAATTGATTCTATCGATAGGCAATGGTGGCCCATAGAAGATTATATTCTAAGTAAATACCCCGATGGTTGGCATTTTATTGTTTTAACTGATGATGGTTCTTTTCGTAGATTTTATAAGAATGGTCAGTTGATATCTGAAATCGAAAATACCGTTATGAATATAGGAACTGACAAGCCCATGTTTTTAGGTAAGGGTGGTAGTACTACCGAATCTTATTTTCAAGGTCGTATAAACGATGCTATGTATTTTAATAAGGCTTTATCAGCTGAAGAAGTTTTGAGTTTGTATGATAATACTAAAAAATATTACAAAAATTACTAAAATATGATTAATGTTTTTAAAAACAAGAAAGCCTTTACCTTTGTTGAGATTTTAGTTGCTGTTTTAATTGTTGCCTTAATTTCTACTTTAGTGATGATTTCTCTTTCTAATTCCAGGAGTAAGGGTAGGGACTTAAAAAAAATCAATGATGTTAATCAAATTCAAATTGCTTTAGAAAATTATAAAAACGTTGAAGGGGAATATCCGGAACAATTAAATTTGAGTGATCAATTAATTGGAAGCTCTTCCAATTTGGTTTTTTTAAATGAAATGCCGGGTGATTTTTCATATTTATTATTTGGAGACGATTATTATGAGCTAGAATTTGAACTAGAAAATAATTCAGATCAATTGAGTGAAGGTTTAAACTTAGCAACACCTGAAGGGATTACAAACAAAGACATTATACCTGATCTAAGTAGTAATTATCTTAAATTTGATGGAGTCGATGATTGTTTATCCTCCAGTCAAAACGTTGATTTTAATATTAATTCCGGTGATTACTCAGCTAGTGCTTGGGTATATGTTGATAACCAAGATTTAATGAATTGGCAAACGGTTATAGGTGTTGGTCAGCAGTATCTTTTCGGATTTCATCTTTATGCTAACAGAGTTTGTACTTATGGAGATAGCCTTGCTTTTTGTGTTAGCTTTGATTCTTATGTCCCTAGAAATCAGTGGTATTTAGCAACTATTGTTCATGATTTTTCTAATAAAAAGTTTTTTGCTTATTTGGATGGTGTTAAAGTTGGAGAGAGAACCTATAGTATTAATTTGGTTAATTCAATAAATAGACCGATAACTTCTGGTTATAGAGGTGTATACACAGCTGGCATTTCTAACTATTTTAAAGGCTATATTTATGATGCTCGAATTTACAGAAGAGCTCTAACTCTTGAGGAAATAGTTTCTTTACATGAAGGAAGAAAAATATCAAGTAACGATCTGCTCGTTCGATGGTTAATGGATGATGGTTCTGGGTGTTCTGTTTTGGATTATTCTATTAATAAAAACAATGCTTCTTTATTACCTGATTGTCCGACGTCTTGTCCTATGTGGGTGGATAGTGTTTTATAATAATAATTTATAATTTACAAATATTTATGTTTGTTTTTAAAAAAAATAGAAAAAATTTATTAACTGCTTTTACTTTTACAGAACTCATGGTGGTTGTTTTAATAATTTCATTAGTGACAACCGTGGCTATCGCTTCAGTTAGTGTTATTAGAAGATCAGCTAGGGACAAAAAGGTTTTAAGTAATATTTCAGAGTTAAGATTAGCTCTAGAGTCTTATAAAATGGTAGAAGGTGAATATCCTGATAATCAAAATTTTAATTACGGTGAACAATTAGTTAGCCCTTCGGGTGTTGTTTTTTATGATAAGATTCCTGATAATGTTATTTATAATCATTATCAAGACAGTGGAAAATATTCCCTTTCTTTTGAGTTAGAGGGCAATTTGGATGATTTTGATTCTGGTTATAATTGTGCAGTAAATGAAAACATAATAGATAGTCCTTGCTGTCCTTCTGATTTAATAGCCTATTTACAGGCGGAAGAAAATGCTAATGATTATTTAGGAAATTATGATGGTGTTTTTACTGGAGCCACTTATGTTGATGGTAGGTTTGGGCAAGCTTTTAATTTTGATGGTTCTAGCAATTACATAACCTTGAATTCTCCAATAGAGTTTTCTGTTGGCACAAGCCTATCTCTTTGGATTAATCTCAATAATGTTTCTACTACTAGATATTTCATAGGTGACTCTTCTCGTACTGCTGGTATTCGTTATAATGGTACAGAATTTTTAGCCTTTCAGGTTGGATCAGGCTATACTGGCGTTAATTGGTCTAAGGTAAATGAATTTGTTCATTTGGTTGTTGTAAAAACAGATAGTTATAATTTTGATTTTTATATTAACGGAGTTAAGATTGGGACCTCTTATTCTGGAAATAATTCAAGTAATATATTAATTGATTTTATTGGAAGAAGGTTTGATGGTTATTATTTTTTGGGACCAATTGATGAGATTATGTTTTTTAACCGGGAATTGTCTCTAGATGAAATAAGTTTTTTATATGAAATGGGCAATACTTGTTATTATCCAAACTAATCTTTATTGACATAATTTAATTTTTAATTATAATACTTAGTTATAATTAAAATGTTATTTTATGTCTAAACAATTAAAACAAGTTATAAGTTTATCAAAAAAAACAGGGGATCGTATTATTGTTTTTGATAATAGTGAGCCAGAGGATTCTTTTGTTTTGATGAGCCTGGATCAATATGAAGGCTTAATTAATATTAGTCAGGAAAAAGGCTTGACAGAGAAAAAAAATATTGATAATATCAAGGGAGATGAAAATGGTGTTAATGAAAACGGAAAAGGTTCGAGTAATTGGAAGATTCCACCGCAAATTAGAGAAGAGGCTGAAAATTAAATTGAATAAAACAAATTAAAAATAGTTAATTTTTTTAGCTATTTTTGCTTGTTTATAAAATAAATTTATTAATAATTAATGTAAACGGCTGGTTGCCTTTGAGGCAAGTAACTCCGAAAGGAGGTCGTGTTTTCAAAAAAAATGGCAGACAAATTTGAACGCAGTAAGTCTCATGTCAACGTTGGAACAATTGGTCACGTTGATCATGGGAAGACAACTTTGACAGCAGCTATATTAAATGTAGCTAATGCTCAAGGTATGAAAGCAACTCAAAGAGGAGTTGATGAAATTGACAATGCTCCTGAGGAGAAACAAAGAGGTATCACAATTGCTACTTCTCACCAAGAGTATGAAACAGCAACTAGACATTATGCTCACGTTGATTGTCCTGGTCACGCTGATTACGTTAAAAATATGATCACTGGTGCCGCTCAAATGGACGGTGCTATTTTAGTGGTTTCAGCCACTGATGGACCTATGCCTCAAACTAGAGAGCATATCTTGTTAGCTCGTCAGGTTGGTGTTCCTTACATTGTTGTATTTTTGAACAAATGTGACTTGGTGGAGGATAAAGAATTAATTGATTTAGTCGAAGAGGAAATCAAGGATTTATTAAAGAAATATGAATTCCCTGGAGATGCAACTCCGATCATTAGAGGTAGTGCTTTGAAGGCTTTAGAAAATCCAACAGGACCAGACGCACAACCAATTGCTGATTTACTTAAAGCCTTAGATGATCATATTCCAACTCCGGAGAGAGATTTGGATAAATCATTTTTGATGCCGATTGAAGATATCTTCTCAATTGAAGGAAGAGGTACTGTTTGTACAGGCAGAATTGAAAGAGGTGTTGTCAATGTTGGTGATGAAGTTGAGATCGTTGGTTTAATGGATACCAAGAAAACAACTATTACTGGAGTAGAAATGTTTAACAAATCTTTAGATAGAGGTGAAGCTGGTGATAATGCTGGTTTACTTTTAAGAGGTACAAAAAAAGATGAAGTAGAGAGAGGTCAAGTTTTGGTAAAACCAGGAACAGTTACACCTCATACAGAATTTGAAGCTGAAGTTTATATTTTAGGTAAAGATGAAGGTGGAAGACACAAACCATTTTTCAAAGGTTATAAACCTCAATTCTACATCAGAACAACTGATGTAACTGGTGAAATTGAATTACCAGCAGGAGTTGAAATGGTTATGCCTGGCGATACAGTTAATTTAAAGGTTAAATTAATTGCTCCTATCGCTCTTGAAGAAAAGCAAAGATTTGCTATTCGTGAAGGTGGTAGAACAGTTGGAGCTGGTGTTGTAGCTAAAATTATCAAGTAAATATTTAGGCTCGCCTTTACTAGGCGAGCTTATAATGTTTATTTAAAATAATTTATAATTTAAAATAAAATATAAAATTAAGATGTGCAGTATAGTGAAAAGATCTTTTAAATTGTTGCACATTTAATCGTAAATCCATATGGCTGAAAGTAAAAAAAAGAACGTCAAGAAAGAGAGCGGTGAATCAAAAAGCAAAATCCGTATCAAGATTAAGGCTTTTGATCACAAAATAATTGATCAGGCGTCTAAAACCATTATTGAGACAGCATTGAGAACTGATGCCCAGGTTTCAGGTCCAGTTCCACTTCCTACTGAAAAAAGGAAATATACAGTTAATCGCTCAACTTTTGTGCATAAAAATGCTAGAGATCAGTATGAAATGAGAACACACAAAAGACTAATTGACATTATTGAACCATCAGCTAAAACCATTGAAGATTTGACAAGTTTATCTCTTCCTTCAGGGGTTGACTTAGAAATAAAAATGGATTAGAATGTTACTGATACCACGTTAGTGGCTATTGTTTTGTTTATTTTGTATTTTTTTAAAATAAATTAAATTGAAATTAATTGATTGTTTATTTTTTCGGAAACTCTTCTTTTAAAAATAAGAGGAAAGTCCCCTAAAGATTTATCAATCATTTTTAGAGGAGGTATTTTTTTCAACAAAAACAAATTTAAGCTTATACTTTGAATTATAAAGTTTTCGCTACTGGTTTTTGTTGAGAACCAGTTTTTATTTTATTAGATAATTTTTTAATATATATGAAATTTATACTAGGGAAAAAAATGAAAATGACTCAGATTTGGCAAGGGGATAAAGTTATTCCTTGTACTCTTGTTCAGGCTGGTCCTTGTTTTGTTACTCAAATTAAAAATGATAAGAGCGATTCTTATAAAGCTGTTCAGATTTCTTATGGAGAAAGAAGGTCTAAAAATATTTCCAAATCAGTTAAAGGTCATGTGAAGAAAGCTTTGGGTCGTGAGGATGTTAGATATTTAAGAGAATTTAGATTAAAAGAAGATAATTCAAATATAGAAATTGGTAAAATGATTGATGTCTCTACTTTTACTGGCGGCGATATTGTTGATGTTACAGGAACTTCAAAGGGAAAAGGATTCCAGGGTGTTGTTAGAAGACATGGTTTTTCTGGTTCTAAGAAGACTCATGGTAATAAAGATCAATTAAGAGCCTCTGGTTCTGTTGGCCCAAAAGGTCCAGCCCATGTTTTTAAAGGAACTAAAATGGGTGGAAGAATGGGTGGTGACAGAATTACTACTAAAAATATGGAAATTGTTGATATTGATTTAGAAAATAATGTAATCTTTGTAAAAGGAGCTGTTCCTGGAGCTACAAATTCTTTAGTGATTATCAAGGGAGAAGGTGAATTGCTTGTTAAAGACAGCGTTAAAACAGAAAAAGTAAAAGAAAAAAAAGAAGAGCTTGTTGAAAATAAAACAGAAGAAGTAGAAAACAAGACTGAAGAAAAGACTGAAGAAAAGATTGCCGAAAAAGTTGAAGAAAAAAAAGAAGAAAAAGTCGAGGAGAAAGTTGAGGAAAAGGCTGAAGAGAAAGTTGAAGAAAAAAAAGAAGACTCAAGCGAGAAGTAAGTCTAAACATTTAATAAAATAAATTTGATATAAATCTTATGTCTGTTAAAGTAAATATATACAATCAAAATGGTGAACAAACAGGAGAACTAAAGCTTTCTGATAAGGTTTTTGCTTTGGAGGTTAATAATGACTTGGTTCACCAGGCAATGGTTGCTCAAACAGCTAACGAAAGACAAGTCTTAGCACACACTAAGACAAAATCTGAGGTTCGTGGTGGAGGTAAAAAACCATGGAAACAAAAAGGAACAGGTAGAGCTAGAGCTGGTTCTAGCAGATCTCCTATCTGGGTTGGTGGTGGAGTCACTTTTGGTCCCAGAAAAGATCGTAATTTTTCTAAAAAGATTAATAAAAAAATGAAGCAAAAAGCTTTAATGATGGTTTTTTCTGATAGAGTTAAAAATAATAATTTATTAGTTGTTGACAAGGTTGAAATGGCTGAATTTAAAACTAAACTTTTTAATGATTCTTTAAAGAAAATAGAAAAAAACTTTAATGGATTCGATCCAAAAGGAAGAAGAAGTGTTTTGTTTATAAATGATAGTAAAGATGTTAAAGTTCTTAATTCTGGACGTAATTTATCCGGGGTTGAAATGATTAATTTGGAAAATATTAATATTGTTGATTTATTAAAAAATAGAAATTTGTTAATTTCAGAATCTGCTATTAAAAAAATTAACGAAAGATACTCAAAAGAATAATTAAATTTTTTTTAAAAATATGGGAATATTTACTGCTAAAAAAACAAATGATTCTGAAGGTCAAGAGAAAGAGACTATTGATTTAAATAAAGAAAAAAAAGCTAAAAAAGAGGTGGCTAAAGAAGAAAAGTCAATGAAGGATCTTTATAGTGAAGGTACTGACAAGACTTCTAAAAAAGGAGTTAAAAATTCAGTGGCTTATAGAATCTTGGTTAAACCTTTGGTAACAGAAAAGGCTGCTAATCTTGGCTCTCTAAATCAGTATGCTTTTGTCGTTTCTGATTCAGCTAATAAAATAGATGTAGCCAAGGCTATTTTTGAGGTTTATGGTGTAAAACCGGAAAAGGTTAATATTATTAAGGTCAAAGGAAAGGTTGTTAGTAGAGGTAAAATCACTGGAAAGAGGAAAGATTTTAAAAAAGCTTTAGTTAGTCTTAAAAAAGGTGATTCTATATCAATTTACGAAGGAGTTTAAAATAATATAATTTATTAAGGATATGGCTATAAAAAAAACAAAACCAAATACACCAAAGAGACGTCATGCTACCTACGATGATTTTTCAGATATTTCTCGTGAAGCATCTCCTGAAAAGAGACTTTTAAAAATAAAGAAGAAGAAAGGTGGAAGAAATAATCAGGGAAAAATTACAGTTAGACACCGTGGTGGTGGTGTAAAAAGATATATTAGATTGATTGATTTTAAAAGAGATAAATTTAATATCCCAGCAGTCGTAAAAACTATTGAATATGATCCAAACAGAGGTTCTCGTATTGCTCTAGTTTCTTATCTTGATGGTGATAAAAAATATATTGTAGCTCCAGTTGGTCTGAAGGTTGGTGATAAAATTATTAGCTCTAAAGAGTTAGTTGAAATAAAAGCAGGTAATGCTATGCCTCTTAAATTTATACCAGCTGGTATTTCTGTTCATAATATTGAAATAGAACCAGGGATGGGTGCTAAAATTGCCAGAGGAGCTGGAAACGCAGTCGCTGTCATGGGCATTGAAGGTAAGTATGCTCAAGTTAAAATGCCATCAGGAGAAATTCGTTTGATTAAAAAGGAGGCTCTTTGTACTGTTGGGCAAGTTAGTAACCCAGACAAGATGCATATTAAAATTGGTTCAGCTGGTAGAAAAAGACTTTTAGGAATAAGACCAACAGTTAGAGGTACAGCTATGAATCCTAATGATCATCCTCATGGTGGTGGAGAAGGAAAACAATCCATTGGTCTTAAAGGACCAAAAACAAAATGGGGTAAACCAGCATTGGGTGTAAAAACTAGAAAGAAAAGAAGATCTAACAAATTGATTGTTAAAAGAAGACCTTCTAAAAAGAAGAAATAAAATAATTTAACTATAATATTATGGCAAGAAGTTTAAAAAAAGGACCATACGTTAACCAAAGAATATTGGCAAAAATAAAAGCTATGTCTCCAGAAGATAAAACTGTTATTAAGGTTTGGGACAGAGCTTGTTCGATAACCCCAGAAATGGTTGGTAAAACTATTGGAGTCCACAACGGAAAACAACATGTTCCTGTTTATATTGTAGAAAATATGGTTGGTCATAAGTTGGGAGAGTTTTCGATTACTAAAAAATTTGTTGGACATGGAGGAAAAATGGCAAAAGCCCAATCTCAGGTAAAAAAATAATTAACTAATATCATAATATATTAAAAATATGGAAGTTAGAGCCAGTTTAAAACATTTAAGAGTAGCTCCAAGAAAAGCCAGATTGGTTTCCGGTTTAGTCCGTGGTTTGGATGTTAATAAAGCTGCTAATCAATTGAAATTTTTAAATAAAAAATCAGCTAAACCAATGCTAAAATTATTAGAATCAGCTGTTGCTAATGCTATTAATAATTATGATTTAGATAGAAATAATTTAGTTATTAAAGAAATTAAGGTTGATGAGGGACGTGTTCTTAAGAGATGGTTACCAAGAGCTCATGGTCGAGCTACTATTTTAAGAAAAAAAATGAGTCACATAGCAATTACTTTATCTGAAATAGTTGATAGTGGTAAAAAAGAAGCTAAAAAAGTAAAAGTGGAAGCACCAGTCAAATTAGATGAAGTTGCTAAGGAGGCTAAAAAAACAAAAAAAGATGATAAGATAGATAAAGATATAGATAAAAATGTGAAAGGTGATGTTAAATCTTCTAATAAAAGTTTTGCTAACAAAGTTTTTAGAAGAAAAGTTGGTTAATATTGATTAAAAATTTTATTTAATAAAAAATATGGGTAAAAAAGTAAATCCAAAAATACTAAGAATGGGAATTACCAAGACTTGGCCTTCAACTTGGTTTAGCGCTGGTAACAATTATATTACAAATGTTAAGCAAGATGTTTTGATTAGAAAATACATTTTAAAAGAATTTAGAGAGGCTGGTATTGATAAAGTAGAGATCAGTAGAGATTCTGGTAGAATTACAATGGATGTTTATACAGGTAAACCTGGTATTATTATTGGTAGAGGTGGTAACGGAGTTGAGGAATTAAAAAGGAAATTACACCGAAAATTTTTAAGCAATCCAATGAAAATTAGATTAGATGATTTAAGTATAAATATCAAAGAAGTTGATAATCCTAATTTAAGTGCTCAAATCAATGTTCAAGCAATATCTTTGGAAATAGAGAAAAGAGTTCCTTTCAGAAAAGTTATGAAACAAGCTATTTCTAGAATAGAGAGGGCTGGTGCTTTGGGTGTTAAGGTGGTTGTCGCCGGTCGTCTTAATGGTGCTGAAATTGCCAGATCTGAAAAATTAATTTTCGGAAAATTACCGCTTAGTACTTTGAGGGCTAATATCGATTATGCTAGAGGAGCTGCTCGCACTACATATGGAGCTATTGGTATCAAGGTTTGGATATACAAGGGTGAAATTTTTAAGAAAAAATAATTTATGATTATTAATTAAGATTCTTGAAATATTCAGGATTCTTAAATAGTTTTGGAAATATAAAATTAAAAAACAATCTAAGGATCTCGGTGATCTCAAGAATCTTAAACAAAAAATATGTTAATGCCAAAAAAAACTAAACATAGAAAGATGCACAAGGCCAAAAGAGGTGGTAAAGCCAGTAGTTTACTTAATGTTGATTTTGGATCTTATGGTTTAAAAAGCATGGAGGCTTGTTGGATTAGCTCACGTCAAATTGAGGCTGCCAGAAGAGTTATTGCTAAATATACCAAAAAGAATGGTAAAATTTGGATTAGAATTTTTCCAGACAGATCAGTTACTCAAAAAGGTGGAGAAATACCTATGGGTAAGGGAAAGGGAGCAGTTGATCACTATATTTGTCCAGTTAAACCAGGTATGATCATGTATGAAATTGACGGTCTAACAGAGGAACAATCCTTACAGGCTTTAAATTTAGCTGCTTATAAATTACCAGTAAAATGTAAGATTGTTAAAAAAGATTAATTATAAAAATAAATAATTAAAATATGGACTTAAAAGAATTAAAAACGAAAAAAGACTCTGAACTTCATTCTTTGCTTGCTAAATGGAGAGAGGAGTTGAGAGAACTTAGATTTAAGGACTCTAATCGTCAATTAAAAAACATTAGAGAAATCAGAAACATTAGAAAAAATGTTGCTCAAGTTTTGACATTATTGAATTCTGACAAAAATTCTACCGATATAGAAAATAATAAAAATGAAGAGAATAAATAAAAAATAATATGGAAAATAAAAAAGAAGTTAAAAAAGTTATTAGAAAAAAATTCTCAGGAGTGGTTGTTAGTGATAAGTCTGACAAAACTGTTCTTGTTTCTGTTGATATTACTAAGATTAATAAAAAATACCAGAAAAGATATATTTCTAGCAAGAAATATAAAGTTCATGATGAAGAGAATAAGTTTAAAATAGGGGACAAAGTTTCTTTTGTAGAATGTCGTCCAATTAGTAAAGATAAAAAATGGAGAGTTATTTATAGTTAATAATTTTAATTGTTTTTAAATATTATAAATATATGATACAAGTAGAAAGTCGATTAAAAGTTGCTGATAATACCGGAGCTAAAGAAGTTTTGTGTATTAGAGTTTTGGGTGGTTATAAAAAAAGATATGCCACTGTTGGTGATATTATTGTGGCTACTGTTAAATCAGCTAGTCCTCATATGCCTATTAAAAAGAGTGATGTTCTTAGAGCTGTTGTTGTTAGAACAAAAAAAGAAATTAGAAGAAAAGATGGCAGTTATTTGAGGTTCGATGATAATGCTTGTGTTGTTATTGATAAAGAAAAAAAGGAGCCGAAGGGAACACGTATTTTTGGTCCAGTAGCCAGAGAAGTTAGAAGAGCTGGTTTTACCAAGATAGCTTCTTTAGCCCCAGAGGTTTTATAATTTTTGATTTATTAAATTAAATTTTTTGATATGAAGATAAAAAAAGGAGATAAAGTTAAAATATTAGCCGGAAAGGATAGCGGTAAAACTGGCAAAGTTTTACAAATTTTCCCTAAAGAAGGAAGAGTTAGTGTCGAGGGCTTAAATATTTTAATTAAACATTTAAGACCCCAAAAGCAAGGAGAGAAGGGACAAAGAATTGAATTCCCAGGTTTAATTAATATTTCAAATGTTGCTTTAATTTGCCCTAAATGCGGCAAAAATACCAGAGTTTCTTATAAGATAGGAGAAAAGGGTTCTGACTCAAGTGCTAAGAAATTTAGAGTTTGTAAAAAATGTGGTGAAACCATAGATTAATTAAAATATATTAAAATAATAGTATGAGTTTAAAAGAAAAATATCAAAAAGAAATAATACCTGCCTTGAAAGATAAATTTAATTATTCTAATGGGTTTTTAGTTCCTAAAATTAAAAAAGTTGTTATTAATGTTGGTTTTGGTCGAAGAGTTAAGGACAAGGACTATATTGATAATATTGAAAAAACTTTAATTAAGATTACAGGGCAAAAGCCAGTTTTTACAAAAGCTAAAAAATCAATTTCATCTTTTAAAGTTAGAGAGGGTATGATTATTGGTATCATGGTTACCCTTAGAGGTGAAAGAATGTATAATTTTTTAGAGAAATTAGTTAATGTTAGTTTTCCTCGTGTTAGAGATTTTAGAGGTATATCAGAAAAATCAGTTGATAAACAGGGTAATTTAACCATTGGCTTTAAAGAGAATACTGCTTTTCCAGAAGTGAAAGTTGATGATATTAATAATATTCACGGATTAGAGGTTATAGTTGATTCAAGTGCTAAAAACAAAGAAGAAGGTTTAGAGTTATTCAGAATGTTTGGTTTTCCTTTTAAAAAAGAGGAGAATAATAAAAAATAATTAAAAAATATTTATATGGCTAGACAAGCGTTAATTGTAAAAGCTAAAAGACAGGCAAAATTTTCAACTAGAAAAATTAATAGATGCTGGCGTTGTGGTAGGAACAAGGGATACATGAGAGATTTTGATTTGTGTCGTATTTGTTTTAGAGAATTAGCTGACAATGGAGATTTACCAGGAATTAAAAAAGCAAGTTGGTAATTCGCTATTTATTAAATTATATACTTTTATTTAATTAAAATATTATGATAGATCCAATCGCAGACATGCTAACCAGAATTAGAAACGCCTCTACTGTAAGAAAGGCTGATGTTCTTTTGCCAATGAGCAAAATAAAGTTCAACATTGCCAAGATATTAGAGAGAGAGGGTTTTATAAGCAAAGCTGAAATAATTAAAGGTGGCCAAGATTTGCAAAAAAACAAGAGTTCAAAATTTGATCAAATTAGATTGGTTTTGAAATATGAAGCTGATGGCCGACCAAGAATAAGCTCTTTAAAGAGAATAAGTAAGCCAGGCAGAAGAGTTTATATCAATAAAGACAATATCCCAACTATTTTAAATGGTTTTGGTTTGGCTATAGTTTCTACCTCTAAAGGTTTGATGACTAATATCGAAGCCAGAAAAACCAAGATTGGTGGAGAATTTATTTGTGAAATTTATTAATTTTTTAAGAAAAATGCTTTTGAAATTATTTTTAATTTTAAAATTATAATACCATTATTATGTCAAGATTAGGAAAATTAGCAATCAAAATACCAAACGGAACTGATGTTAAAATTGAGGGCAGAACAGTAACTGTTAAGGGCCCAAAAGGTGAACTAAAAACAAGCTTTTTAAAAGAGGCTAAGGTTGAAGTTGTTGATGGAGAAATTATAGTTAAAGTTTCTAACCCAGAAAATAAGAAGGAGAAATCTTTATGGGGTTTATACAGAGCTTTAATAAATAATATGGTTGTGGGCGTTAATGATGGCTTTGAAAAAAAATTAGAAATTAAAGGTGTTGGTTACAAAATGGCTGTCGCTGGTAATAAAATAAATTTTAATTTAGGCTTTTCACATCCAATAGAATTTCCTTTACCTCAAGGAATTTCAGCTGTGGCAGAAGGCAATAATTTGACAATTAGTGGCATTGACAAGCAATTGGTTGGTGAAATAGCTGCCCAAATTAGAAAATTAAGGGTGCCAGAGCCATACAAAGGTAAGGGTATTAAATATAGTGATGAAGTTATTAGAAGAAAAGCTGGTAAAGCTGCTGCTAAATAATTTAATAATATTTATAAATAAATTTTTCACATATGAACAAGCAGAAAGAAAAAAATAGTAAATTAGAAAGAAGACATAAAAAAATTAGAATGAAGATTAGTGGCACAGCTAGCAAGCCAAGATTAAGTGTCTTTAAATCTAATATCGGCATTTACTTACAATTGATTGATGATGTTAACGGAAAAACATTATTTAGTGTTAATTTTAAAGAATTAAAAGGGGCCGATAAGATGAAAAAAACTGAGCAAAGCTTTAAATTAGGTAAGCTTTTAGGAGAAAAAGCTGTTAAAGCTAATATTTCAGAGGCAGTTTTTGATCGTGGTGGTTATAAATATCATGGAAGAGTTAAGGCTGTAGCTGATGGCGCCCGTGAAGCTGGATTGAAGTTTTAATCATAATTTATTTATATATAAGTTTTTAAATATTATGTCCGAAGAAAAAAAACAAGAAGAAAAAAAACAGGAAAACACTCCAACTACCGGAATCGCCGGAAAACCATTTAATAATTCTGGTTTTAATAAAAAGAGAAAAGATTTTTCTGGACGTGGAAAAAGATTTGGAGAAAGACCAAAGGAGGAGTTTGAGCAAAGAATTCTAGATTTGGCTCGCGTAACTAGAGTTATGAAGGGTGGCAAAAGAATGAGCTTTAGAGCTTGCGTTGTCATTGGTGATAAGAAGGGAAGAATTGCTGTTGCTTTGGGCAAAGGTGCTGATGTTACTCTAGCAGTTAATAAAGCTGTTAATAAGGCTAAAAAGAATTTACTAGAAGTTCCTATTTATAACGACACTATCCCTCATCAAATAAATGCTAAATTTGGTTCAGCTAAATTAATGTTTAAACCAGCCGCTAAGGGTAGAGGTGTTATTGCTGGAGGCGTTGTTAGGGTTATAATGGATTTAGCTGGTATTAAAAATGTTACTAGTAAAATTTTAGGAACAAATAATAAGGTTAATAATGCTAAATGTACAATTTTAGCTTTATCAAAATTAAAAAGAAAAACTTTTTCTCCTAAAAAAGATTCTGAAAATAAAGTGAATAAAGATAAGAATTCTTTAGAAACAGCAGATAAAAAAGAAATTAAATCCAAAAAATAAAAATAATTTTTATAAAAGATATGATTACACTAGATAGTATAAAAAAGGGAAAAGGAACCTTGAAGAAGAAAAAAAGAATTGGCAGAGGAAATTCTTCTGGTTCTGGTACTTATAGCGGACGTGGTTTAAAAGGACAAAAATCTCGTTCTGGTGTTAGTCGTGGTAAATTAAAAAGATTGGGCATGAAGCAAAATCTTTTAAAAACACCAAAAGTTAGAGGTTTTAAATCTTTAAGTGACAAAAACCAAGTTGTTAGTATTAAGGCTATTAATGAGAATTTTAAAGATAATGAGGTGGTTAGTCCAGAAACTTTATTGGCTAAAAAACTTATTTCTAAGAAAAATCAGGTTGTGAAAATTTTAGGAAAAGAGTCTTTGACAGTTAAGGGCTTAAAGTTTGAGAATCTTAAAATGAGTGATGGTGTTAAAAAAACATTAGAAAAATAATTTAAAATATGTTTGATAAAATAACAAAAATTTGGAAAATTAGAGATTTAAGAAATAACATTCTTTTTGTGTTGTTAATGTTAGCTTTTTTTAGACTTTTTGCTCATATCCCTGTTCCAGGCGTTAATGTTGATGTTTTGAGGGATATTTTTTCTTCAAATCAATTTTTAGGAATGTTGAATGTTTTTTCTGGCGGTAGTATGGACAATTTTTCAATAGTTATGATGGGTATTGCTCCTTATATCACTTCTTCTATTATTTTTCAATTATTAGGAATGATTCTTCCTAAATTAGAAGAAATGCAAAAAGAGGAGTCTGGTCGTCAAAAAATTAATACTTGGACAAGATTAGGAACGGTTCCTTTAGCCATGATTCAAGCTTATGGCATGATCAAGTTACTTAACAGTTCTGGAGCTGGTATTTTAAGTGGTGGTTATTTTGATTTATTAACTATTATCATAACCATAACTGCTGGAACAATATTCTTAATGTGGATTGGTGAGCTTATTTCAGAAAAAAAGATTGGAAATGGTATTTCTCTTTTAATCTTTGCTGGTATTATAGCCGGTTTACCAACTGGTCTTCAGAGAATAATTTTTACTTTTGACCAATCTCAATTATTCATGCTTTTAGGTTTTATTTTTATAACCCTAATAACTATTATTGGTATCGTTATTATTAATGAGGGTCAAAGAAATATTCCAGTTCAATACGCTAGACAAATAAGGGGAAATAGAGCTTTTGGTGGAACAAGTACTCATTTACCACTGAGAGTTAATACTGCTGGTGTTATTCCGATTATCTTTGCTATTTCCATTATTGTTTTTCCAACAATGATTGCCCAGTTTTTTGTTTCCTCTAAATATGCTATTTTAGCTAATGTTTCAACTTGGATAATAAAAGTTTTTGAGAATCAACTTTTTTATGGTATATTTTACTTTATTTTAGTTGTTGGCTTTACTTATTTTTATACAGAAATAGTATTTAAGCCAGATCAAATAGCTGAAAATTTACAAAAACAAGGAGGTTTTATACCAGGAATAAGGCCAGGAAGACATACTAGTGATTATTTACAAGGCATTAGCAGACGCATTTTGCTTACTGGTTCGCTTTTCTTGGGTGTTATCGCTGTTTTGCCTTTAGTGATGAAATATTTTACAGGAATGCAAACATTAGCTATTGGAGGAACAAGTATGTTGATCGTTGTTTCAGTTGTTATTGAAACAGTAAAACAGATTGAGTCCCAGATAACCATGAGAGATTACGATAGTATTTAATATTTTTTAGAATATAAAGAAAACAAGGATAAAATTCCTTGTTTTTTTATTGTTTTTTTATTATAATAAGCTTATTATAATACGTAATAACATATAATATGCCATCTAAAAAATTACCACCAACTGGACATTCTTTTAGAATGAGTGGCAGCAGTGGTTTTGCTAGAAAATTTTCTAGCATGGTTAATCATGGTCAATTTTCTAGTTTAAAGAATAACAAGGATTTGGCTATAAAAATCTTTAAAAGATTGGCTAAGACTATTAAGGATGATGGGAAAATACCGTTTTTTACTAGAAGTAGAGCTCTTAGGGAGTTTGATAAAGATCCCAAGACAAGTGATCAGGATACAAAAAATTTTAAGAAAATTTTAGAAAATTATAAATAAAAAAATGATAGAAATTAAAACATTAGAAGAGATTAAAATATTAAAAGAGGGTGGTAAAATACTATCCAATGTTTTGAGTGAGGTTTGTAAAATGGTTAAACCTGGTGTTAATTCAGAAGATTTAGAGAATTTAGCAACTTCTTTGATAGAGAAAAAAGGTGGTCGACCAGCTTTTAAAGATTATCCGATGGGTGGTAAAATTTTTTTTCCATCAACACTTTGTGTCTCTGTAAATAATGAAGTTGTTCATGGAACAGCTTTGCCAAATAAAGTTTTAAAGTCGGGAGATATTGTTGGCTTGGATATTGGAATGGAATGGCCTATTCAAAGCAAAGAAGAGGCTCGAAAAAATAATCGACCCTATAATCATCGCTCTAAGGGTGGTGGTTTTTATACTGACATGTGTCGAACTGTTCCGGTTGGTAAAGTATCTAAAGATGCTACCAAAATAATTAAAATATCTAAAGAGGCTTTATTTTTAGGAATAGGCAAGGCCAAGCCAGGTATGACTTTAAATGATATTGGTAAAACAATCGAAGATTTTGTTGTTAAAAATGGCTTTAGTGTTGTCAGAGATTTAGTTGGACATGGAGTTGGCTATCAAGCTCATGAGGACCCTCATGTTTTCAATTATGAAATAGGTGATAAGAGTCGTGATAATTTAGTTTTAAAGCCAGGAATGGTTATTGCCATTGAACCAATGATTAATGCTGGCAAATTTCATGTTAAAGTAGCTAAAAATACTTATACCTTTGTAACCTCTGATAATTCTCTTAGTTCTCACTACGAACACTCAATTGCCGTTGTTGAAGATGGAAATATAATTTTAACTGAATAATGATTAAATATTTGGGGGTTGACTGGGGCGAGAAAAGAATAGGCCTGGCTCTGGCTAACAGTGAAAATAAAATATCTACACCTTTTAAAACCGTTTCTAGTCCATCGGCTTTACTTGAGCTTGTGAAAAAGGAAGGAATAGGTTTTTTAGTAATTGGCAATCCCAAGAAAATGAGTGGTCAAGAAAGTGACAATAAAAATTTTTTAAGATTTATTAATTTTATTGAAAAAGAATTAGTTGGAAAAGAAGTTAAGATGATTTTGATTGATGAAAGGCTTTCTAGTTTACAAGCTGACTCTATAATGAATAAAAAAATGAACGATAATCGCGATTCTTTGGCAGCTATGATAATCCTTCAATCTTATTTAGATAAAAGATGATAAGAACTAAAGCCATAGTTTTAAATAGATTTCCCCATAAAGAAAATGATGCTTTAATCTATTTTTATACTTTAGACTTTGGTAAATTAGTTTTAACAGCCAGAGGGGCTAGAAAGCAATCATCTAAATTAGTGGCTCATCTTGAGCCTTTTAATTTTGTAGATTTAATGATGATTAAAAATAAAAACGGGGTTAGTGTTGGTAGCGTAATCAGTCAAAATTCTTTTCTAAATTTAAAAAATGATTATAATTCTTTACTTTTAAGTGGTAAGGTTTTTTCTTTTTTTAATCAACATGTAAAAGAAGGCCAGGCAGATTTTGATCTTTTTATTTTTTTAAATAATTTTTTAAAAACTATTAATGATTCCATTGAAAGTGTTAAGAGTAAGTCTTTAAAGGATCTTGATTTTTTAGGTGACATTTTAAAGTTTAAACTTTTAGACTTGCTTGGTTATTCTTATCAAACTTCTAGATGTGTTGAGTGCGGTTGCGATAAAAATTTGAATTTTATTAGTTTAAATCGCGGAGGCGTTGTTTGTGATTCTTGTACTAATAAGGAAACTATCAATAGAAGTCTTGATAAAATAAATCATTTGAAAATCAACAAAGACTTATTGTCTTTAAAGGAGTTTGTTAAAAAAAATGATTTTTCATTTTTATTAGATTTAAAAACAGATAAAAATTTCCAAAATTTTATAAAAAGAAAAATAAATTATTTGAATTTTTAATATTTTTTGCTATTGATAAAACGCTTAAAATTAGTTAGAATGGATAAGTAAGGGTTTTTAATAAAATACCCCTTTTTTGGCTTGTTTTTATCAAAAATACTATGATAGACATCAAAATAGACCAATTTCAAGGCCCTTTATCCCTACTTCTTCGAATTATAGAAAAAGAAGAATTGGACATCACTTCAGTCAGTTTAGCTAAAATAGCCGACGAATATTTAACATATATTCAAAATTCAAAGGATATTTTACCAGAAAGAATGGCTGATTTTTTATTGATGGCTAGCAAATTAATTTATTTAAAATCGAAAGCTTTATTGCCATATTTATTTACGCCCGAAGATGAGGAAGAGATTGAGGATCTAGAAAAACAATTGAGAATGTATAAAGATTTTGTTGATTTGAGTGGCAAAATTCAAAAAATTATTGGTAGAAAAAAGTTTTCTTTTTCTAGGGTTATAAATAAAAATAATCGTCGTTTTTCTTTTTTGGGTGATTATTTTTTTCCCCCGAAAAATGTTAAGCAAAATGATTTACATTGTTCATTTTTAAAAATATTAGAAAAGATTGAAGTTGAAGAGGAAAAATTAGAAGAAGAAACGATTAAGGCTGAAATAAGTATTGAAGAAAGAATTTCGTTTATCAAAAATTTAATAAATAAGAAAATTAAAATAAATTTTACTAAAATTTTAAAAGAAGCTAAATCTAAAACAGAAATAATTGTTAATTTTTTAGCCGTTTTAGAATTGTCAAAACAAAGGCAATTAGTTTTTAATCAAGTTTCTTTGTTTAGTGAAATTTATTTAGAAGAAGGTCAGGATGATATTTTGTAATTTAATTAAAATAATTTTATGAATATTAAACGCTCAATTGAATCATTGCTTTTTGTTTCTCCCAAACCATTATCTCTCAAGGAATTAGCTGATGTCTTAGATAAAAAAACAGAAGAGGTTGAAAAAGATTTGCAAGAATTAATAGATGATTATAAGAATAATGATCGAGGAATTCTTATAATTGAAAATTCTAAAAAATATCAAATGTCTAGTTCTCCTGAAAGCGCGGCTGTCGTTCAAAAGTTTATGCAAAGTGAGGTTAGTGGGGAATTAACACCGGCCAGCCTAGAAACATTGACTATTATTGCTTATAGGGGACCAATTAAAAAGAAGGATATCGAAAAAATTAGAGGAATAAATTGTAGTTTGATTTTAAAAAATTTATTAATCAGGGGTTTGGTTGAAGAAAAATCAGCTGATGAAATTGAAGATAATATCTATACTGTTAGTCTTGATTTTGTTAAATTTTTAGGAATATCCAGTTTAAATGATTTGCCTGATTATGAGAAATTTAATAATAATGAAGAGATAGATAAGTTGTTGGGTAAAATAAATAATCATGACAGCGATGATTTGGGGCTTGAAGTCGAATTAGAAGTTGGTGCTGATAATGAAACAGAGATGTTAGTAGACGATAGTGAGAATGACAGTGAAGGGGATAATGGCTCTAGGGAAAAGGTAGGGAATGAAAAAGATGAGGACGAGAACGAAGAAGATGAAGGTGGCGAGGAGGGTGAATATGATGAAGAAGAAGATGATGAAGATGAAAACGAGGAAGAGGAAGAAGAAGAAGAAGAGGTTAATAATAATTTAGAAAAGTAGTCGCTTATGTTTATCTTTGTTATTTTTCATATTTTAAGTTCTTTGTTGTTTAATGTTGTTTCTTTGTCTGCTTTTGATAATTATGGAGAGACACAGAAGGTTTGGCAACTGAATAACTTTTCCGAAAAAGTAGAAAAAATTAATAATTTAGATTTATCAGCTTCTTCGGTGGCTGTACTTGATTCAGATGCTAATTTTTTTCTGTTTGAAAGAGAGGCTAATGAAGTTCGTTCCATTGCTAGTATTAGCAAGGTAATGGCAGCTTTAGTTTTCATGGATCTTGATATTAATTTTGAGGATTATTATAGAATTCAAGCAAGCGACCGTCGTTTAGGAGGCAGAGATTATCTTTTTTTGGGTGAAGAAGTAAAAAAAATTGATTTGTTAGCTTTATCTTTAATTCCCTCTGATAATACTGCAGTTATTGCTTTAAGCAATTCCATTGGTTTAAGTGAAGATGATCTTGTTAAAAAAATGAATGAAAAGGCTAAAGAATTAAAGCTATACAAAACTTATTTCGAAGATGCGACTGGTTTAAGTAATAATAATGTTTCTACGGCTAAAGAAGTGGCCATTATGACCGCTAAAGCTTTTGAGAATGAACTTATAGCCGATCTTGCCCAGAGATATGCTTATAATTTTGAAACCAAGAATGGTCGTATTAAAAATGTAAATTCTACTAACGAATTGCTTGTCGGATTTAAAGACTTAGAGGTTGATGGTCGGGTTATTTCCGGAAAGACGGGTTATAATATTTTGGCAGGGTATTGCTTAACTTTAAAATTTTCTAATAGTGATGGTAAGGAGTTTATAAGCGTTGTTTTAAATTCTAAAAGCATTAAAGATCGTTTTCGGGATTCAGAAAAAATAATTGCTGAGGTAGCTGAAATTTATAAGTAAGTTCTATGTATCAAAAATTAAAATTTTTTATTTTTTCATATTTTCCAATAACTTTTAAAATTTTAAATTTAAGAAAAGCTTATGTTAAGTTTTTTATAACTGGTTGTTTTACATTATTATTAGATTTATTATTTTTATTTTTATTGCATGATGTTTTAAATCAGAGTTTGTTGCCATCTACTGCCTTGGCCTTCTTTTTGTCCTTTTTATTTAATTTTTTTACCCATAAATTTTGGACATTTAGAGACAACAACTTAGCCTATGTCCATCGTCAACTTTTTTCCTATTTATTTATTTCTTTTTTAAATTTATTAATAAATGTTAAATTGATGCATATTTTTTCAAGCATTAATGGATTTAACTATCTTTGTTCTCAGTCTTTAGTTACAGTAATTATTGGAGTAGAGAGTTTTATTATTTATAATTTCTTTATTTTTAAGAAAAAAAGTTAATATATGAAAGTTTTGATTAAATCAATAAAATTAGAGGAGGCGAAAAATATAACTAGACGTTTTGGTTATGCCCTAATATTTGACAGAAGAAGTGGTCAGGAAAGTTTGGTTAGGCGTTTATCCGGTGAACATTATCCTCGTTTTCATTTATATATAGACGAAAATAGCCAGGGATGTATATTTAGTTTGCATTTAGATCAAAAAAAGGCTAGCTATGAAGGTCAACACATGCACAGCGCTGAGTATGATGGTGATTTGGTTGAAAGCGAAATAAGCGCCTTAGCTTCTTTTTTTTCAGGACAATATGAGGTTTCTTCTTTAGGCATGAAAAATGAAACAAGAAAAGAGGAAGCGGTTGGTAGTGTTAAAAATGAAAGTATTAATTCCGAAATTAAGTCTGACTCTCTAAGGGATGATATATTAGATGATATGAAAACAGCTGATTTAGAAAAAGATATTGAAAATTTTAATAAAAATGTAAAAAAGAAAAGATTTTTATTTATTTAAATTAAAATGAATCATTCAGAGGAAATAAAAGCTAAAATAGATATTGTTGAATTAATTTCACAATATCTTAATTTAAGGCCAGCCGGCTCTAATTTTAGGGGTGTTTGTCCTTTTCATAATGAAAAAACACCGTCTTTTATGGTTTCGCCAGAAAAACAAATCTGGCATTGCTTTGGTTGTGGCAAGGGTGGCGATATTTTTTCTTTTATCATGGAAATGGAAGGATTGGATTTTGTGGAAACTTTAAAAATGTTAGCTCCTAGGGCAGGAGTTGTTTTAGATAATCGTGATTTTTCTGAAAATAAAAGCAAGAATCGTTTGTTTGAAATTTTAGAACTTAGTTTAAAATATTATAATTTTATTTTAACTAATGAGAAAAATAAGAATGAGAATATTGACAAGATTAAAAAGTATTTAGCTCAGAGAGGCTTAAACACAGAGGCTATTAATCGCTGGGGTATAGGTTATAGTTTAAATAATTATGATGATTTAATAAATTTTTTAAAAAGTAAAAAATATACTGATAATGAGATATTTTTAAGTGGAATGTCGGCCAAGAGTGACAGGGGCAAATATTTTAATCGTTTTCGTGATCGAATAATGTTTCCTATTAAAGATGCTAATGGTCGAGTTCTAGCTTTTACGGCTAGGGTTAATCCAGATAATCAAGATAAGGAAAAATCGTTTGGTAAATATATAAATAGCCCTCAGACTGATTTGTATGATAAAAGCAGAGTCCTTTTTGGACTAGATAAGGCCAAGGGATTTATTAAGGAGAAAGATGCAGTGATTGTGGTTGAAGGACAAATGGATGTTATTTCGGTTCATGAGGCTGGCTTTAAAAACGTTGTAGCTTCTTCTGGTACAGCATTAACAGTTTCTCAGTTAAATTTAATTAAAAGATATACTAATAATATTATTTTGTCCTTCGATCAGGATTTAGCTGGTTCTGGTGCTACGGACAGAGGTATAGCTGAAGCCTTGAAAATGGGTTTAAATTTGAAGGTAGTGGTTTTTAATGATAAAGAGGTCGGTAAAGACCCCGATGAGATAATTAGAGAAAATCCAACTGTTTTTGGGTCGGCTATTGAAAATTCTAGGCATATTATTGATTATTATTTAAACAAAGAGCTCAAAAGCCTCGATTTAAATAATATTGATCAAAAAAATAAATCTGTTAACAAGATATTAACAGTTATAAACATGTTGTATAATAAAGTTGAACAAGATTTTTGGATAAAAGAAATAGGTCAAAAATATTCTGTTAATGAGTCTTTTTTAAGAGAGCAATTATTAAAATTAGGTAAAAACACTAATAAAATCAATGGTTTTGAGACTGAAAAAAAAATAGATAAAAATTTTGTTCAAGTAGAAAATCTATCTTCGGTTAATAGAGAGGATAAGTTGACGGAGCTTTTGATGTCTTTGATTTTGAGATTTCCACATAATTTTGACTATTTGTCTAATAAATTGGATTTGGATCAAATTCCAGTAAAATTTAGAAAATTTTATGAAATTATGCTGATTTACTATAATCAAAACAATAAAAAGCTTGATTATAATCAGTTTTTGGATTATATTAAGGGTGAGCAGGAGTTCATTTTGGATAAGCAAAAAGCAGTTTCTTTTTTTAACAAAATATCACTTTTAGCTGATTTTTATCTTTACGAGCATGAGAGTGATAGCCAAGAATTAAATTTAAGTGTTAAAAAAGAAGTGTTAAATATAATTTTAGACCTTAAGAAGATTTATTATAAAAATTTAATAAGAGAAAAGGAGCTTAGTTTGTCTTTGGCTGAAAAAAACAATGAAAAGGACAAAATAGAAAGCATCTTAGAAGAATTAAAGGATTTAAATGACAAGTTTCTTCACATTAATTAATTAGCAAAAAATAAACCTAATAAATATGACTGTTAAAAAAAATAAAGATAAGAAAAAAGATTCTAAAAAAAGACCAAGCACTAAAGTTGTTAAAAAAGAAAAGTCGGTTAAAAAAAATGTTGTTAAAAAAGAAAAAAAAGTTTCTAAGAAAAATGTAGGTAACAGCAAAAAGGTTACTGGAAAGAAGGTGGCTAAAACAACCAAGGTTGTCAATAAGAAAAAAACACAAAGTTCTAAGATTAAAGTTAGTAAAAAAGAAAATAAAGAATCTTTGGAATTAACACATTATGAAAAAAAGGATGCACCTAGTGAAGAGCAAATTTTAAAAATTATTGAAAAAGGTAGGTCTCGTGGTTTTTTAACTGAAACAGAAATATTATACTTATTTCCCAATGTTGAAGATCATATTTATGAATATGAGATGTTTTTGGGTCGTTTACATGACACCGGTATTGCAGTTAGCGAAGATAGTGGAAATGTTTTGGGATTAGGATTTAAAAATTTGCCAGACAAAAAGAAAACTTCCGGCATGTCTTTTGATTTTGCTAATTTATCTAGTGATTCAATCCAAATATATTTGAAAGAAATAGGCAAGATACCACTCTTAACCGCAGAAGAGGAAGTAGAGCTATCAAAAAGAAAAGACAGGGGAGATAAAGATGCTGAAAGAAAAATGATTGAATCCAACTTAAAGTTAGTAGTATCAATTGCTAAGAAATTTTCTGGTGTTAAAGGTTTAAGTTTATTAGACTTAATTCAAGAAGGAAATATTGGTTTGTTTAGAGCAGTTGATAAATTTGAACATCAGAAGGGTTATAAATTTTCAACTTACGCTACTTGGTGGATTAGACAAGCGATAACTAGAGCTCTAGCTGATCAATCAAGAACGATTCGTATTCCCGTTCATATGGTTGAAAATATTAATAAATTTCAACAAGCTCAAAGATTTTTAATTCAAGAATTAGGTAGAGAGCCAATGATTGAAGAAACTGCAGCTGAAATGGGAGAGGAATTAGATAAAGTTGTTTATATAATGAAAATTTCTCAAGAAACTATCTCCTTAGAGACAACTATTGGTGATGATGACGATAATTCAACTCTAGAAGATTTTATTGAAGATGTTAAAAATGAAACACCTGACAGGGTAGCTGCTTTACAACTTTTAAAGGATTATGTTAAAGAGGTTATAGTTAATCTTTCTCCACGTGAACAAAAAATATTAGAAATGAGATTTGGCTTGGTTGATGGTGTTGCTCATACATTGGAGGAGGTTGGACAAGAGTTTGAGGTTACTAGAGAAAGAATTAGACAGATTGAAGCTAAGGCTTTGGAAAAAATTAGAAAAATGCAAAATAAGAGTTTAGAAAAATTAAGAGATTTTTAATTTAAAAAATTTTTAAAAATAATTTAAAAAATATGAAGAACAATAATCCTAAATTTGCTTTTTATTATTTGCTTTCTTTAGTGGCTTTAATTTTTACGGCAATTTCTTCGGCTATTATTATTTTTCAAATAATTGATAAAAGTATTCGCGATATTTTAGTTGATAATGTTTATAATAATGACGGAGGTTTAAGATTTGGTATTTCAGCCTTGTTTGTTGCCGCGCCTATTTTTTTCTTGATGGTAAATTTTGTTAATAAAGGTCTTAGAAAAAATGAATTGGAAAAAGAATCTTCTTTGCGTCGTTGGTTAACTTACTTTATACTCTTTGTTTCAGCAGTAATAATTCTTGGTTCTTTGATTGGAATTTTAAATAGTTTTTTATCAGGAGAAATGACTTTAAAGTTTGCTTTAAAAACTTTGACCGTCCTAATTATTTCAGCGCTAGTTTTCAGTTATTATTTTTATGATATTAAGAGAGATAATGTTGAAAAAAAAGATAAAAATATAAGAACTTTTTTCATTATTTCTTTGGGATTAGTTTTGGCTATATTTATTTCTTCTTTCTTTTTTGTAGAATCTCCCCAGATAGCTAGAAAAAAAAGACTGGATCAGATAGTTTTAAATAGAGTTTCAGTTATTGAGGGTGTGGTTAATAATTATTATGATTTAAATAAAAAATTGCCAAACAACCTGCAAGAAATTTCTTCAGAAAGTGGTAAGTTTTATTTTAATGAAAAAGACTTATATGACCCAGAGACTGGTGAAAAAATAGAATATAATAAAATTAGTGATAGAGAGTTTGAAATTTGTGCTAATTTTAGAACAAGTAGCAATGATGGTGAGGGCAGGTATTATTATGCTGATAGAAGATTTGAGCCAGGAAGGAACTGTTTTAAGGGTAATTTGTGGATAGACGATAAACAAATGCTTATTGATTAGTCTCTTAATTTATTTGACATATTATTTAAGTTTGTTATTATATATATCAGTTTTAAACATTTAAAACTGATCATTCCGAGGTGGCGCAGCGGTAGCGCAGTTGACTGTTAATCAATTGGTCGTGGGTTCGAATCCCACCCTCGGAGCCAACAACGTTTTAGTGTAGTAGACCGACAGGAGTCGTCTAATATTACTAAAAAATTAAAAGAACTCAGTTTAGGCTGAGCTCTTTTAATTAAGTCAAATGAACTAAAAGAGCTTTATATGAAGGATAATCTTAGTTCGAATCCGAGCCTTGTTTTATTCTTGATAGTAATAGTGCTATAATATAATTACAATTGAATAATCTATTTATAAAGAGTGCAGTGAGGGAACTAGCCCGATGACCTGCCAGCAACCCTGAAGTAATCCATTCAGAAGGTGCTAAACCTAGCCCTAGATGGGGAAGATAAAGGTCGATTTTTTATTTTCATAAATAAAAACTCTTTCTCAATCTAGGGGAAGAGGTTTTTTATTATTAATCAATAAATTTATGGAAAACGAAATTTCGAAAGGTTTAATTGAGTGCAAAGTTTGCGGGGAATATAATGGAAAAATAATGAAAAAATATTTAAATTGGGGTAACGATTTTTTCAATAACAGTCCAGAAGAAGGTGAAAAGCTAATTTCAGTTACCTGTCTTTGTAATGGCATTCTATGTCCAAAATGTAAAAAGAATAGAATTCATAGACCAGTATCAAATTCATATATTAAATTTAGTAATAGCATTGAACATTGGCCATGGTTTACTGGCATGGCGGGGTGCGATGTCTGCAGAAAAAAGAAGTGATAAAGTATAAAAATACCTTATATTTAGGGATTTATTTTTTTTGACCCAGGCCGTTTTAAATGATACAATAATTATATAATTTATCGTCTAATATTCGGTTGATTTTACAATCAACCTTGTTTGTATGAAACTAAATGATTTTTTATTTAAATATAAAAACAAGCTAAATGATTTGGGTAAAACCTTTATAATCAATGTTTATTATAAAGATTTTGGAGAAAAGGGGCTTGATTATATTACTCCAGAATATGAAATACCTAAACCAGATGGTTCTGGTGTGTATAGACTAGATTTTGTTATAACAACAAAATTTAAAAAATATGCAATAGAGTGTGACGGCCTCTATTATCACGCGCAAGGAGCTGTTACTAAAGAATATTTTAATCATTTACAAAACAAGCAAAACGAAATTATAAAAGAGGGTTTTCATCTAATACGATTTACCAATGATTTAATAAGAAAAGAGCCTCAATCTTGCATTTGGGAAATAAGAAGAAGTTTTATAGGTGATGAACAACTTTATAAAATATATTTAAATAGGTTGGGAGATGTTGAGCCTCACTATATTCAAAATCGTGCCCTTGAGGCTTTAGATGAAACAAGAAAATCTGGCAAAAACAAAGGTCTTGTAGTATTCGCCACAGGTCTTGGAAAGACTTATTTATCAGCATTTGATGTATTAGTAAAGGTGTTCCAGCAGAAAAAATAGTCATATTATCAAGAAGTGCTGCCATTTTAAGTTTAATGAGTGATGTGCTTGTTGGTAATGGTATCATGATTGCGGGTGCCCCTGATTCAGCATTAGAAAGCCAGTCAGAATTTAGAGTCGTCCTTTCTATTTTTAGATTATTATCGAATAAAGAAGATGATTTAGCGTGGAGAACACTCTTGGAGCTTGCTAAAAATAATATTGGAGAAAAAAGTATTGATGATGTTTTTCGAATAGCAGTTGATAAAAATCTTAGATTCAGTAAATCTTTACAAGAAATAAAGCAAAATATTGTTGTTAGTAAATATGGAGAAAAGATAAAGAGTTTCGTTGAAAAAGTAGAAGATGATTTAGAAGAATTTAATAAAATAGACAATTTAATTGATAAAGTTAAAGGAGTTATAGAGCACTATGTGGAAGATACCGTTTTACGTGAGAGGATTTTAAAATATTTTGTTAAATATATTTCAGATGAATCTGATACATTAGAGAGCATAGTAAAGTCTATCGGTATTAATTCTGATAGAATAGAACAGAGTGCAGAAAAGGATGCTGTTAGTATTCTTACTATGCACAAAGCTAAAGGGTTAACATTTGATGTTTGCTTTATTGTTGGGGCTGAAGATGAGTTTTTACCAGGGAAAAATGAAGGTGAATTTATTGGAGACGAAAGAAGATTGCTTTATGTTTCAATGACAAGAGCTAAGCACGGTCTTTACATAAGTTACTGTACTAAAAGAGTCGGATCACAAAGATTTTACGGAAGAGTGCCAAGGGGTGGTCAAGAAAAAAGAACCTTAACCAGATTTTTGAGAGATTCAAAAATAAAGTTGATTGTTTAATAATTTATGTTAAAAGTTTATAACACAAAAGAAGAAGTCTTTAATGATGCCTTAGCCTTTATGGATAAGCGCCTTCTTGATGTGATGGAAAAAGATGATGTTGCTGAGGCAAAAAGAGATATAGAAAAACACGGAAAAAAAAGAAAAGGATTTCTTGGTCAACTTGTTCAAAAATATGTATTTAACCAGGCTTTGGTGGACAATAGACATGAGGCTGACTTTAAGATTGCCGGAGTTGAATTAAAAACAACGCCAATAAAAAAACATAAAAGCAAAGAATATGCCGTTAAAGAACGCCTTGTATTCTCAATGATAGACTATGTATCTGTTGTATTAGAAGATTGGGAGCATAGTTCATTTTTGGATAAGAATAAGTTAATATTACTTATGTTTTATCTTTATGAGAGCGACCTAAGTTTATTGGAATATAAATTTAAGTTTCTTTATGAACTTGATTTAGTGAACAAGATTTCTGCTGAAGATGCTTTGCAGATTAAGAATGATTGGGAGTATATTATAAATAAAATTAAAAGAGGGGAGGCGCATTTACTTTCAGAGGGCGAGACTTTTTATCTCGGTGCTTGCACGAAGGCGGCTAATAGTTCTATTACAAGAAAGCAGCCAAACTCTGACATACAAGCAAAGCCAAGAGCCTTTTCTTTGAAGCAAAACTATTTAAATTTTATTCTCCATGAAAAGATTATGGGATTGGAGGGGGATATTCAATCTATATCCGAAAAAGGAAAGACAATAGATAAGTCTGTTGATGATAGATTAGCTCCTTTTATTGGGATGTCTGATAAACAGATACTTTCTGAGATTGGCCTTAAGGTTAATAAGAAAACTAAGCAATATAAAAGATTACTTGCCAATCTCATGCTCGGCATATCAGCTAATAAGGTTGAGGAGTTTGAGAAATCTAATGTCACAATGAAAGTTGTGGTGTTAGAAAGTAATGGTAAATTAAAAGAATCAATCTCGTTTCCATATTTTAACTATAAACAAATTCTGAAACAGAAATGGGAGGAAACTAATTTCTTCAAGATGTTAGAAGAAGATAGGTTTTTGTTTATAATTTTTAGGAAAGATAAAGATAAGACAAAAGATCTAATTCATTTTGAGGGCTATAAATTTTGGAACTTTCCCGCCTCTGACATGAACTACGCTGAGAGTGTTTGGAGCAAGACTAAGAAATTAGTTGATAAAGGTAAAATAGTTAAAGAAATAAAAAAATATAAAAATGGCAAAGAAAGAAGATTTACCTTCTTTCCAACATCAAAGTTTAATGGAGTTGCACATGTTAGGCCTCATGGAAAGGATTCCTCTGATGTAATAGAACTTCCAACGGAAGATGAATTTACAGGTAGTAAGTTTTATACGAAACATTGTTTCTGGCTTAATGCTGATTATATAAGGAAAAACCTCGAAAAATAAGGGGTGTTGATCAATTTTTTTTGATATGCTATGCTACATGCATAGCTTATTAATTAGAGAAATATTATGAAGGAGATAAAAATCGTTGAGCTTTTTGCTGGTGTGGGCGGTTTTCGAATTGGTCTTGAGGGTGCCAGTAATAATAATACAAAATATAGAGTTGTTTGGAGTAGTCAGTGGGAGCCAGGAGCCAAAAAACAGTATGCTTCAGATATTTATGTGGCTCGTTTTGGTGGTAAAGGACACTCTTGTGAAGATATACAAGAGGTGGTTGATATGAAATTTGATGACATTCCTAATCATGATTTATTAGTTGGCGGTTTTCCTTGCCAAGATTATTCAGTTGCCAGGACACTTAAGCAATCAAAAGGGCTGGAGGGAAAGAAAGGAGTTCTATGGTGGTCTATTTTTAATATTCTCAATAAGAAGGGCAAAAATACTCCTAAGTTTCTATTATTGGAAAATGTTGATCGATTATTAAAATCTCCTGTTAAACAAAGAGGTCGTGATTTTGCTATTATGTTGTCCTCTTTAGCTAAACTCGGTTACGCAGTAGAGTGGAGAGTTATTAATGCCGCTGATTATGGTTTTCCTCAACGTCGTCGGCGTATTTATATAATGGGTTATAAACAAAATACATCTATTTGGAAAAAAGTTTTAGCCTGTAAAGATAAAAAGAAATGGATAAATAATGATGGTTTAATAGCTAAGGCTTTTAAGGTTAATCAAGACGTGGTTAAATTTAGTCAATTTGAAATTGGCACTGATTATGTTTATGTTTCTGAAAAATTTTCAAAGGATATGCCATCGAAGAGTCCATTTGAAAACGCCGGAGTAATGATAAACGGGCATGTAACAACAATGAAGGTTGAATCAGATTATAAGGGTAAGAGTTCAATATTGGGAGACTTTTTAATTGATGAAAAAAAAGTTCCCGAAGAGTTTTTTATTAAACCTGCTGATATCAAGAGGTGGGAATATTTAAAGGGTGGAAAGACGGCACCAAGGAAATCTAAAGACGGACATGAGTATAATTATTCTGAAGGAAAAATGGCCTTTCCTGATTTAATTAATAAACCTTCTCGAACAATAGTTACTGGTGAAGGAGGAACATCTCCATCAAGATTTAAACATGTAATAAAGACAAAGTCAGGAAGGCTGAGAAGATTAATGCCTTTGGAGCTTGAAAGATTAAATATGTTTCCTGATAATCATACTGAAATGGCTCCTGATATTAAAAGAGCATTCATTATGGGCAATGCTTTAGTTGTCGGAGTTATTAAAAAATTAGGAGAATCACTAAGAGACGCCGTTTAGGCGTCTTTTTGTTTATGAATGTCATTTTGATTTAAAACGGTTTTTCTGTTAAAATAAAGATATTAAAATTGTTTTTCTATATATCTAAAAACGCAATTTTTCACACATTTTATGTTTGCATTAAGGATGTATAATTAAAGTTAAATGTTAAAAAGTATAGGTATTAATTTGCAAATTAGTGATGCTCTCGGAGTATTGCGAAATAATGTTGAGCAAAGAGGCTCTCAGTGTTTATTTGATATTCATAAAAAAAGTGAGGATTTTTTTTGTACTTTTTTGAATGAAATCTATAATCTTAATTTAAAAAATTTAAATCAGGTAGAAAAAAATATAAAAGGCATTGATCTTGGTGACAAAGGTGCTGGAGTGGCATATCAGATAACGTCAGAAAGTAGATCTGAAAAAATTAAAGACACTCTTAGAAGCCATTCGACAAGAGCGCTTGAATTTCCCGAGTTAATAATTTTTATTATTGGTAAAAAAAGCTCTGGTGGGTATAAATCTGTTGATTTTGAAAAGGAGATTGATGGAAAATTTAATTTTGATAAAACAACACAAATTAAAGATATTTTCGACCTTGTCAATGATATTAATCAACTAAGCCCCGTTAAATGGTCAAAACTTTTAAAAATATTAGATATTAATATAGCAGATTACATTAAAATTAATTTACATGAACCGATTCGTTTAAACGAAGAGGATATAAAAAATTTGGTATTAAAACTTCGCGATGAAATTAAGAATGGCGTAATCGCAGAGATGAAAATAACTAAAATTCCGACCAGAAAAGACATTAAGATAAAGAATATTAAGAATAATATGTCTTCAGATTATTTTGAAAATATAGTTAGAAAAAATATTAGGCATCATCTCCCTATTAGATCTTTTTTGAGCGAAGACGCTAATGAAGAAGTTTTAAATTGTTATAATTCTGTTTTTAACGAACTCCAAGAAATTTATATTTCAAAAAAGGATGAATATTATAGTATTTCTGAGTTTTTTCAAGAAGTTTATAATAGAGTGGAAGAAAAATTTACTAAAGACTTGGGATACGATAAAAGAAAAATATTTACGCTTCTTCATTATATGTATTTCAATTGTGATCTTGGTATTAATCCATAATATTATGTTAAAACCAACAAAACATTTAAATTTAGAATACTCTGTTTTAAATATTAGCTCTGTGTTGTTAAAAATTCTGATGGAAAATAAAATAATTGGATATGATGATTTACTTCGGAGACTGATCGTTATAAAAGGTCAGCGAGTAAAGGGTTTATATTTAAAATCACTTTGTTTTTTATTCGCAATAAGAAAAATTAAGTATTATAAAAATAAAGATGTAATAGAATTTGTTTTATGATGTTGAGCAAAATATATTCGAACAATTTAAAAATGAAGCCAATATTATTCGATAAAGGTTTGAATATTGTTTTTGGTGATGTCGTGAATGAGGTTGACAAAGATGGAAAATTTCATGAACATAATTTAGGTAAAACAGCATTAGTTTATTTAATTGATTTTTTATTACTCAAAAAACAAAGCGATTTTTTTAAAAAAAATTATCTTGAGTTTCGTGATTGGACATTTTTTCTTGAAATAAAATTAAATAGTGGAAAGTATTTAACAATAAGAAGAAGCGTAAATATTAGTTCAAGAGTCTCTTTTAAGTTGCATGAAGAAAAGAATCAGGATTTTACAAATATAGATATGGACTCATGGGACTATACTGAAGTGTCTATAAACACTAAGTCAAATGAACAGAATGCTGTTAAAATATTGGAGTCATATTTAAACTTTAATAAGCTTCAGGATCACAATTACCGTCACTTTTTGAAATACATTCTTAGAAAACAGGATGAATACGGCGATATTTTTAAAATGAAAAGTTTTAAGAGTAAAGATAGGTACTGGAAACCATTTTTGTTTGACTTATTTGGAGGCAATGGCGTTTTATTGTTGGACAAATTTGAACTCGCAGATGATATTTCTCACGAAGAGCGTTATATTAAAAGAAAATCGAATGAGAATGGTGTGTCTGACGAAAAAAATATAATTCAAACTATAATTGATACAAAAAATAAAGAAAGAGAATCTGTGCAGAGAAAAATAGACCAATTTAATTTTTTTGCAAAGGAAGCCGGATTAAATAAGGATTTAATTGAAGATATTGAGAAAAATATTTCTGATTTAAATTCAAGAAAATACTATGTAACTTATGAAAAAGATAAGATAAACGAATCTATAGAAAGCCGGGAAAGTGTTGATTTAAAAGAAATTGAAAAAATTTTTAATGAGGCAAAAATTTATTTTCCCAAGGAATTGGTTAATGATTACGAAGACTTAATTAGCTTTGAAAGAGATATAACAAAGGAAAGAGAAAAGTATTTAAAAGAGGAGCTTGTGGAACTTGAAAATGAATTAGAAAGTATCCAAACAAAGTTGATTGAATATAATGAAAAACGCTTTTTTGCGCTTGAGACATTAAAAGAAAAAGACACTTTCGTTAAGTTTAAAATTTATCAGCGCGATATTATTGATATTGAATCTGAAATTAAGGATTATAGAAATCAGTTGGATAATATTAGTGATATTAAGAAACTCGAAGAAGGCGTTCAACAACTAAAAAGAAAAATTGAGGTTATTATAGATGAAATAAAAAACGAAGTCGATAAGGTGCTTTCTGGAAATGAATATAGGGAAATTCAAAATATTTTTAGCGAAATATATAAAGAGTCTATGGATGATACTGCAGTTATTGGCATTAATATGAATAAGGAAAATAATGTAGATTTTAAAACAGTTACGCTAAATCAAGCAAAATTAACAGGCAAGGGAGACGGTTACACCGCCACAAGAGTGCAGTGCGTGGCGTTTATTGTAGCCATCTTATTGTATTATTCTAAATATTCATATTTTAACTTTTGTTATTTAGATGGCGGCTTGGAAAATTGGGGGGATAACCCTGTGAAAAATTTTATCAAACTTTTTAAACGTTATAGTACTCAGTATGATGTCCAACTTATTGTTAGCATGATTAAAAGTGATGTCCCTCAGGGGTTTGATATTGAGAAAGAAAACATTGTAAGAAAATTAGATAAAGATGATTTACTGTTTGGAGGTAAGGGGTTTTAAATTTTAGTTTAATATATAAAATTTAATTGGATAATATCTTTTAGTTTAACCACCATGTTTAAGTATGACAAAACCGAAGTAACAATGTATTTATCTGAATTTATCTGGAATTTTAATATAGGAGGCAATATAATTTACAATTTTAAAATACTTTTTTTATTGTATGAAGCGAAGAAAAATGGTTTGGAGGAAGATGCTATGTGTTATAATAAACCGATCACAATTTTTTTAGTTTCGATTATAGAGGCAATACTAATAGATTTGTTAATAAGGTTAGATAACGCAACTAATGATTTACCAGAATGCTTGGCCTCAGACGATGTCTTAAAAATAAAATCTAAAATTGGAAAAGACAAAAGGCAAAAAGAAAGAATTGACGTTCTCACTGGAGAGGCTCAAAAGTATTACGCCATGAAAAGATATGACTTTAAAGAAATTATCGATTATTGCAGAAAATTCAATTTGCTCTTTAGTGAAAATGGCAATATCTATAAATATTTAGATAATTTTGCATGGCTTAGAAATAGAATACATATAGAGAACTATCATAAAAACTTTGAACCAAATGAAGAAGCTGTGTTTACGGGTGATCGCTTAGAAATAATGGAAAAAACTATAAATTATATTCTAAGTGTTATGGCGAATAGATATGGGAGAAAACTAAATAAATTTACAAAAAAAGAAAATTTAAAAGCTTGGCTGATTTTGATTAATTAATTATTTTTTCCAGTTTGCCCATACTAATTTTAATCGCAGGGAATATGTTAAATAACTCTGAAAATATGTAATCCGCAGAGCCAACCTAGTGCGCGTTTCGAGAGACCCATACGCGTCTAATATTAGCCAAAAACAATTTTTAGTTCGATACTTTTATTTCCTACTGGGAAAGGGGTTCGAACTGAAATGCGTAGTAGGTTGCAAAAAATATCTCAAATTCGAGGTATTTTTTGTTTGGTTAAAAAATGTTATTTTTTATCAAAATCTGATATAATATAAAATATATATTTATTTATTAATTAATAATTGACTCTTAAATAACTCATATGCAATTTCCAAACAATCTTAATTTAAAACCAGCCAATATTTTTAAAATTGCTGGGTTAGCCTTAGTGGTAATTATTGTAATTACTTTAGCCTTTCGTTTAATCGGATCTTCTTTTAAATCTTTAACTCCTGGGTCTAATGGTAGAAGTGTGGTCACGCAGGATGCTATGTTTGACATGGATGATGAAGAATACGCTATGAAAGATATGGGTTATGGCGAATCGGGTGGTTCAGTTGGTTTATCTATAAGAAATGTGATAGCCACAGAACCGTTCATGCCCCCAATGGATAATACAGCTACAATGGGAGATGATGCTGAAGATTTCGAAGTCACTGAGTATGGTGCAAATATTGAAACCCGTCATCTAGAAGATACTTGCAAAAAAGTTGCTGACCTGAAATCAAACGAAGATGTAATTTTTGAAAATGCCAATGAATATGAAAGAAGCTGTAATTATAATTTTAAAGTTAAGCATGATAGTGTTAATGAGATATTAGCTATTATTGAAGAACTAGATCCTAAAGAATTAAATGAAAATACATATACCATTAAAAGATTAATTGACGACTACACTAGCGAAGTAGAAATATTGGAAAAGAAAATGGCTTCTATTGAGGAAACTCTAAATAATGCAGTTAGCTCTTATGACGATATTACAGATTTAGCTACCAGAACTCAAGACGTAGAAAGTCTAGCTAAAATTATTGATAGTAAAATAAGAATTATTGAAAGATTAACTCAGGAAAAGATAAATATAAATGCACAATTAGAAAGAATTAATAGATCTAAAGCGGAACAGCTTGATCGACTAGAATATACATATTTTAATGTTCGAGTAGTGGAGAATAAGTTTATTGATGGGCAAAATTTAAAAGAATCATGGAAAGTAGCAGTAAAATCTTTTGTTAGAGATATTAATACGGTTGCACAAGATATTACTATTAATCTAGTATCATTGTTATTCCTAATTCTACAATATATTATCTATCTGTTTATTATGCTTATTATTGCAAAATATGGATGGAAGTTTGCAAAGAATGTTTGGAAGAAATAGTATATATTTTCAAAAAACACCTCTAGAGGTGTTTTTTGTTTGTCTTAAATAAGGTATAATGAACAATATGAAAAGAAAAATTTGTATAATTTTAGCCATAATAATATTAGCAATAGTTGCTATTTTTATCTACTGGTTTAAACGTGGTGATGCTTGTTTGATACAACCGCCATATTTTAATTGTCATATACAAAATAAGCTTGATGATATTGATAATGAGTTTAATAATTTATCAGGACAGATTTTAAGTTTTAACCAACCATCTATTTTTAGCATAGATAAATATGATGATATATTTTCTTTTGATCACATAGGAGAAGATACTGATTTTGGTGTTGGCTGGACTAGAATAATGCAAAATGGAGAGATTAAAGATTCTTTGGGTTTTTACACATACTATATAGATCCAATACTTACACCTTTATCTAGGGATACCTTAGTTGGGTCAGCTTGGTATTATCCGCAAGATTCAAAATTATATAATGGACCGTTTACTAATTATTATTTAGATTTCAGGACAAGAAAAACAGTGGAACTACCATCTAAAGGTAAGTTAGTTGCTAAATCGTCTGACGGTGAGAAGGTGGTCTTTTTAGAAAGTGAATGTGTTAAAAATCCACCTGTTATGGAAATTAATCATAGTTGTAACAACCAAAATTTAAGTTTGCGTTTATTAAATTTAGATGATATTAATGATGGGTTTTTTATTACACGTTTTAAAGAAACCAAATTACTTGATTTTAACCATATAGTTTTTTCTCCTGACAGTAGCAGGTTGGCTATTGAGGCACAGATTGAATCTGTTGATTATGATACAAAAAATGAATATTGGACATTGTTTGTTTTTGATACAGAAAAAGGTGAGATTATTAAACAGAATAATAGGTTGTCTAAAGATAGATATGAAAATGTATTCTGGTCAGATAGTGAAAATGTAATTTATTGGTAAAGTTTATGAAAAAAATATTAACCATATTTATTATTTGTATAATAGTTTTGATAGGTTCTATTTATGCAATCAACATCAATATTAATCGAATTGGCAATAATTTATGTGATTTAGATAATACCCACAAGCAAGCTGCCTTAGTTCTCGGTGCTAAAGTTTGGAACAATGGTAATTTGAGTGATATTTTTAGAGATAGAGTCAAAACAGCCATTGAGTTATATAACACAGGTAAGGTGGATAAAATTTTAGTTAGTGGGGATCATGGGCAAGTGGAGTATGATGAGGTAAATACTGCTAAAGAATATTTGTTGGAAAATAATATAAAACCAGAAGATATTTTTTTAGATCACGCAGGATTTGATACCTACGATAGTCTTTATAGAGCTAAAGAAATATTTCAAGCCGATTCACTGATTGTTGTAACACAAGATTTCCATCTGCCAAGAGCTTTATATATAGCTGATAAATTAGAAATAGATAGTTGTGGAGTCAGCGCTGATTTGCAAAGATACTATGGTGAGGATACTAGAAACAGGAGAGAGGTCTTAGCTAAAGTTAAAGCTTGGTTAAATATTACTTTTAATTCAAAACCAAAATATTTAGGTGATGTAATTCCTTTATCTGGAAGCGGTTTAGATACTTGGGATTAAATTTTTATGAAAAAACTTTTTTACATTTTTATTTTTACTATAATTGTTACTACAGTATTAAATATATTACCTGGTGGATTAGATAATATTATGTTTGGCTATCTACCAGTTATTTTTATTATGCTTTTATTACCTTTTTTGACAGGTATTTTATTGATTTTAGTCCAAGACAAAAATAGAAGCTATGAGTTTTTACCAATTTTATTAATCGGGACTTTAGTTAATAATATAGCAGTTGTAGTAATTAACTATTTATTAACATATTCAAATCATGGATATTTGCCCAAGCCATCTTTCAGTTTTGAAGCTTTGTTGGGTATATTTTTCCCTTTTATTGTTTTAAGTTTGGCGGGTGGTCTAATTGGATTAGTTATCAGGGGCACATCAGAGCAATTTAAAAAATATCCAAATTCAAAGATAGTTCTAGCTTTTAAAAAAATATTTGGAGGAATATTTTTAGGTGCTGGATCTTTGGGAATATTGACATCCACAGTTATATTTTTATATTTATTTTTCAACCCCTCAAGCCATTGGCTTAGATACATAATGGCTGATTTTAGAATTATAGATGTTATTGGATTTTGGGGTTATTATCCAATGCTCATTTCTATCTTTTGTATTTTGGCGATACCATTAATATTTATTATTAATTTAGGAATAATTTCATTGTTTCCTAGCAAGAAATATTTAAACAAGAAAATATCATTGCGTTTGCTTATCTATCTTGGTATTTTTTTAATTATTTTTCTTTTATCATTTATTTATTTGAATTCTGGGTTTAAAGTAAAAGAAGCAGATATGAAGGCCAACATTCAGGAGAGTCATATTGATATTAAAGATTTTAAAAACATCTATATATCACCTTATGTTGAATTTGATGACATAATAATTAAGCAAGGTGATGATTTTGACATTTTAATTAAAGGTAGTGAGTATGATCAGATCGGATTAGACTTTGAAAAAGTTGATAATACTTTAAATATTAAAAGATCGAGCTTTGAAACATTTTTTAATACTGATACTTGGATCGTAGAGAACAGAAATATTTTGTTTCGAGCAGGAACCAAGCACCTAGCGATAGAAATAACCATGCCAGATGTTGAAAAAATAAAAAATGAAGGTGCTAATGTTAAATTGGGAAGTTTAGAAGTTGATAATTTAGAAATAAAATTGACTCATAGGTTTAATAATATAAAGGGTAATGTTAAGGTTATAGATACATTGAAATTAGATGCTAATGGTGGTATCATTAATTTAACAGGTTCGGCTAAGAATTTGATAATAGATTCAGGTGATTGCTGGGTTGAAATGGATAAATTTATAGCAGAGGAGGCGGTAATTAATGCGACAAACACAAGTAGATTAAATGTATACATTACTGGTAATATGGAAGTTGTGTCAGGGGAAAATTCTGGTATTGTAAATTATTATGATGAGTTATAGAGATTAAAAATATACTTATGAAAAAAATAATTTTTATAAACATTTCTATCAATGCAATAATTGGAATAATATTTATTGGTATAAATATTTGGGCATTACAAAAAAGTTTAGAAGAAAGTTTTATAGCATTTTCTATTATTTTTTCTTTGTTGTTTGTTATAATAAATGCTCTATTTTTTTATGTTTTTACGAATAATAACACTAAGATTAATTAGAGATTAAAAAATTTATTAATATAACTTTATGCCAATACCAACATCACTAATATTTTTAATCTTGGGGACAATTGGGTTGATCATCTATTTTACCCAAAAGAAAAAACAAAATAAATTTAATAAAATCTATTTGATTTTAGGAGTAGTACTGATTTTAGTAGGTATAATCCCTGGAATACTTTTATCTTTGCAAAATAATGATTTTATCGATGAAGATGCTTGTGAAAAGTTAAATGAAGTTGAGTGCTTGGAACATCAAGACACTTGCTCTCTTTGTGGTGAAACGGTAGTCTCAAATTATTTAAGTTGTCATTCAAAACAATTTTGTGTTAACGCTTCAACCCAAGTAACAGATAAAATAAATATAGCCTACAACCCAACACCAAGAGAGCAAGCCATAGAAAGATATTTATTAATACAAAAACATTTTAGCTGGAAAAATCGAGATGATAGCTATAATTTTTGTACAATTAAAAATTTAAAACCTGACCAAGAATTATTCCCATTATATATTTGGGCCTATTGCGGAGAATATGTGATTGAAAATAATAAGTTAGTTACAGTCAGTGGTTCATCTGGTCCAGTTAAAATAGATTATCCAAATGAGTTGTCATATTATGATATAAATAAATTTTCATATGAAGCTCCAGGTGATGGAGCTGATTATACCAAAGATATTAAGAAAATATTTCCCGAGGATGTTCAACGGAAAATATTTGATCATGACGTAGACGAATTAATTGTAAAAGCAGAAGATTATGCATTTACAAATATTACTAATTGGAATTTAATAAAACAAGCTATTGCCGAATGTGAAATAGAATCAGTTATGCAAACACATGCTTTGGAAGTTACAGCGACATTTAAAAACGGAGAAGAAATCACTGCTAGAGAACCTAAAATAGATGATATTTTTGATATTGTAGATCAGTATAAAGATAAGTGTGGAGAGATTATTATGGCTACTGAATAGTTTTTTACCGAGGGACGGGCGTGGTTCGAGAGACCCGTTCGCGTCCTAGCCTCGGAGCAATGATCTGTACCCCAAAAAGTAGACAAATTTTGTCTACTTTTTTTGTTGTTAAAATAAGATATAATAAAATAAAAATAAAACAAGCCACATTAGTGGCTGTTTTGTTTTTATTACGTGGACACGTGAACATCGAAGGTTTTTTTACGTGGCTAAGATAAAAGACCTAATTTTATTAGGTCTTTTTTTATACCCTAGATAAGAATCAGAACTTTTTTATTTTTTCAATAAAAAATGGTATAATTTTAATAATTATAATTTATATTTCAAAAATGAATATTGATATAGTAAAACTAGAGGATATAGATGTTTTTTTGTTGGATAAATTTAAAGCTGAAGAATGGCCCGAAGCCGATAGAGAGCATTATGGAGAACATAATCTGGATTTTTCTAAAAATTTTTATACCCTTGTTGCTAGAAACGCAGCCGATAATAAAATTATTGCTTACGTTTCTTTTTTTACAGAGTTAGGAGTTGCACAAATTGATTCATTAATTGTTGGAAGAAGATTTAGAAGAAATGGTTTGGCAAAAAAGATTATAAATACAGTTGAAACCCATGTAAAGTCTTTGGGTGTTCACAAAATTCGTCTTGAAACTGGGTTAGACTGGAAGGCTAAAAGCTTGTATGAAAAGCTTGGATATAAAACTAGGGCTATTTTACTTAATTATTACGCAAATAGAGATTTTGTTTTAATGGATAAAGAAATTTAGTCTATACTCTTAAAAAATGATATAATATAAATTAACTAATAATTAATTTTAAATTTATGGAAAACAATGAAAACAAAATTTTCTCAATTCCTAGAATTGGTGAAAAGGCCCCAGTCTTTAAAGCTGTCACTACTCAAGGTGAGATTAATTTTCCTGAAGACTATAAAGATTCCTGGGTTATTCTTTTTAGTCATCCAGCTGATTTTACTCCAGTTTGTACTTCAGAATTTATGACCTTTGCTAGTATGGAGGAAAAATTCAATCAAGCTAATTGTAAGCTTGTGGGATTATCAGTTGATGGCTTGTATAGTCATATTGCTTGGCTTCGTACTATTAAGGAAAAAATAGAGTATAAGGGGATGAAAAATGTCGAAGTTAAATTTCCTTTAATTGAAGATATTACTATGGAAGTTGCTGAAAAATATGGAATGATGCAGCCAGGAGAGAGTAATACTAAGGCAGTTCGGGCTGTATTCTTTATTGATCCTAAGGGAATAATTAGAGCAATTATTTATTATCCATTAAGTTTGGGTCGTAATTTTGATGAATTGTATAGGGCTTTAATAGCTATGCAAGCCGCTGATAAATTTTCTATCGCTACTCCAGCTGATTGGAGGCCAGGAGATGAAGTTATAGTGCCTACAGCTGGTTCTTGTGGTGTAGCCAAAGAAAGAATGGAAAATAAAGATGAAATGAATTGTTATGATTGGTTTTTTTGTACTAAAAATATTAGCAAAGAAGATATTGAAAAAGAGTTGAATATTAAGGGTTAAAATCTTGTTTAATTTTAGTCACATTCTTTCGGTTTTTTTCACAATTACAGACTCTTGATAAAAGTATACTATTTTAGTATACTTTTTTGTTAGTTAAAATTTATTTCTTCACATGAAGATGTTAATGTTTTTGGCGCTTATAATCAGCATAATGTTTGTCAATTAAAATCATCAGGCTCTATCAGAGAAATGAATAAAGATGAAAAATATTTTTACCTAAAAGATGTGCAGGGTAGGCTCAACGGCATAAAGCGTTGTGACAAATTAGGCATTTTATTTGATGGTCTTTTTAAGAGATTATAATCTTTGACAATGCTTCTACCGCATCTAAATAGATGCGGTTTTTTGTATATAATCATTTTAATTAATATAAATCTAAACAGGTCTTTGTATTTGATTTTTATTCAAGATGTGCTAACCTAAATAAGGTGATTATTAATGTTTATAAGCAAAAATTGCTTTAACATTCTTAATTTGATTTATTTATGATTGGATATGAACTTATGTCAGAAGAAGTAATACTTAGTTTCAAAGATGTTAAATTTGAATATTTAGAAAAAAAGCCCATTTTAGATGAGGCTAATTTTAGTATCAGAAGGGGAGCAAAAATAACCTTAATGGGTCAAAATGGGGCTGGTAAAAGCACTATTTTTAAGCTAATAAAAGGAGAATTAAAAGCAAAGGAAGGTCTAATTTCCATTACTAATGATGCTAGCATAGGAACAGCCAAGCAAACAATGGCCAAAGAAGATTTAGATCTTAGTGTTGAAAGTTACTTTTCAAAAGCTTTTGAAGAAGTTCCTGGTAATATAAAAAGTCGTATCAGTAAAGTTCTAGATGCGGTTGATTTTCAGGTACCTTTGGATAAAAAAGTTGGCGATCTTTCCGGTGGTCAACAGGCGAGACTTTTACTTGCCTTTGCTTTAATTAAAGACCCTGACATTTTACTGTTAGATGAGCCTACAAATAACTTAGATCAAGGTGGTATAGACCACTTAATTAGTTTTTTAATAATGTATGACAAAACAGTTATTGTTATTTCTCATGATGCTGATTTTTTAAACTGCTTTACCGAGGGCGTTATTTACTTAGATGTTTTTACTAGAAAGACAGAGCTTTATGTTGGTGATTATTATTCAGTGGTCGAAGAAGTTTCCAGAAGAGTAGAGAGGGAAATAATGAAAAATGCACAACTAGAAAAAAAGATAAAAGATCGAAAAGAAAAAGTAAATTTTTTTGCCAACAAGGGAGGTAAGATGCGTAAGTTAGCTCAAAAGTTAAAAGCAGAGACAGAGGACTTAGAGGAAAATAAAGTAGATGTTAGAAGGGAAGATAAAACTATTAGAAAATTTGATATTCCGGCCCAAGAAGATATTAATGGTAATATTGTTAGTATTTCAAAAGTTAGAGTAATTAAAAACCATGAACCAATATTTAAAAATGTTAACAAAGTTTTAACTAAAAGAGATAGGCTTTTAATAAAGGGGCCAAATGGAATTGGCAAGAGTAGTTTGCTTAGATCTTTGGTCTTGGGAACTCAAGAGGGCTTGGAGATTTTACCAAAAGTTAAGCTTGCCTATTATAGTCAAGATTTTTCTAATTTAGATTATGATCAAACGGTTTTTTCATCTTTGGATTCTTGTCTTTCCAAGGAGATGACAGAACAAACAATGAGATCGGTTGCTGCTGGATTTTTAATTACAGGAGATTTAATGGGAAGTAAAATTGGTGATTTATCTGAGGGTCAGAAAGGATTGTTGTCTTTTGCTAGAATAGTTTTGATGGAACCAGGTCTTTTGGTTTTAGATGAGCCGACAAATCATATAAATTTTCGTCATATTCCAATAATAGCTGAAGCTATCAATGATTATCAGGGAGCTTTGATTATAATTAGTCATATGTCTGAATTTATAAAAGAAATAAAGATTACGGACGAACTCGATTTAGGAAAACTTTAGTAAAATGCTTATTTGTTTTTGCCCTTGAAAATTCAAGGGCTTTTTTGTTTTAATTAATTTAAATATTTGTATTTTTATGTTATAATTTATTTATATTATTAAAAATAAAACTATGAAAAATATTTTTATAAAAATTATTACAGTCGTTACTTATGTTTCGATGCTTGTTGTAAACTTTTTAGCGAACAGTTTGCCAATTAATAATCTCTCTACTGGTCAAATATCAGATGCTTATCCAAACTTATTTGCGCCAGCCGGTTTAACTTTCTCTATCTGGGGTTTAATCTACCTTCTACTTGCTTTTTATATTGTGTATCAATTTCTAAGGGTTAATTCTAAAAGATCAGAGCTTTTTAGCAAAATAAATCTTTTTTTTATTATCACTTCAATTGCTAATATTTTATGGATATTTGCTTGGCACTATGATTATATTAGCTTGTCAGTAATTGTTATGGTAATATTACTTTTCTGCCTTATTAAAATTGCTGACATTGTTCGTCTGCAAAAATTTTCTTCTTTAGAGAAGTTTTTTATATCAATTCCTTTTAGCGTTTATTTTGGCTGGATTACGGTAGCGACGATTGCTAATATTACAGTATTTTTAGTAAGTATTAATTGGAATGGATTTGGTATAGCTGAATATATTTGGACAAGCATTATTTTACTTGTTGGGGCGTTGATTGGAATTTTGCGCATGTGTAAAGATAAAAATACTGCCTATGGATTAGTTTTTGTTTGGGCTTATCTTGGTATATTATTAAAACATTTATCCGTAACTGGCTTCAATGGAGAGTATTTAAGCATTATTGTTACTTTAGTCTTGTGCTTGGCTTTGTTTATGTTTTTTATTGGAAGAATTTTTTACAAGAACAAGCAATAAAAAGAGAAGTCTTGTGCTTGGGTGTTTTTTGCTTATTAAATTCTTCTGTGTTATTATGAAATCGTTATATTTATAATTAATTTAAAAGATATGGCCCTTAAACCACATCGTGTTGGTAAAAGAAAAAACAGTAAATCTCATAAAACAGCTAAACGCTTAGAGGCTAAACGTGTTATGTTGGAAGAGAAAGCTGAAAAGAAAGGTACCAAAAAAGCAGTAAAAAAATAAAAAAACAAAATAAAAACCCTGAAAAAAATATTTTCGGGGTTTTTACTAAAAATATCTTTGTTTTTCCTGTATTTTGTGTTAAAATAATATTTTAATAATTAAGTAGACTTCGATTTATGTTTAATAAAATTTTCGATTTTTTACTAGATAATCAATATATCAAGGCTGGGTTAATTTTAATATTGTTTTTTTTAGCATCAAAAATTATAACTTTTTTAACTGAAAGATATTTTAAAAAATGGAGCCAAAAAACAGAAACAAAGCTAGATGATTTGATTATTGAAAAATTAAAACCGCCCTTTATTTATGTTTTAATTGTTTTGGGTTTACAAATTGCCCTTAAACAGTTAGATTTTACTTATCTTTGGCTGGAAAGAATAATAGATTCAACTTTAGCTGTTTTTTTAATTTATACTGCGACTATTGTTTTTGATATTATAATTAGATTTTGGATAGAAGTTTTTAAGAAGAAAAATAATAGCAAAATGGTTGACTCTTTATCTCCGTTATTTAAGAAGACTACTATCGTTGTCTTGTTGATAATTGGTTTGGTTTGGATTTTAGATATTTGGGGATTTAATGTTGCTCCTTTTTTGGCTAGTATGGGAATAGCTGGTTTTGTTATTGGTTTTGCCATGCAAGATTCTTTGAAAAATATATTTGGAGGAGTTAGCTTAATATTAGACAAAACTCTTCAGGTTGGAGATAAGGTGTCTTTAGAGGGTGGAGAATTGGGTATTGTTCATTCTGTTACTATTAGAAGTACGAAAATAAGAACATTTGACAATGAGCTTATTACCATTCCGAATGGAAGATTAGCTGAAATGAAAATTAAAAATTTTACTCAACCCAATTTAAAATTAAGGGTTATAGTTAATTTTAGCACTGCCTATGGATCTAATATTGATAAAATTAAGGAAGTCGTTTTTAATTCTTTAAACAAAATAGAGGGTGTGGAAAAAGAACCAGCTCCAAATGCTATCATGTTAGAGTTGGCGGACTCTGGCTTGGATTGGCAGGCTAGATTTTGGGTGAATGATCAATCCATTGCTTTCGATAAAAAATTAGAGGCATTAGAAAATATTTATAATGATTTAAATCAAAATGGTATCAGTATTCCACTTCCTTCTAGAACTGTGTATCTTAAAAATGAAAACTCTTAATTTTTAATTACAAGTCTTTTAATATCTAGGTTGATTATTTTAACAAGAAAATAAATATGTTATAATTTGGTTGTTGATTATTATAAAATATATTTTAAAAAGAATGTCACATACTGAAAATTATAAAGAAAATAAAAAAGATTTGCCCCTAAGACTGATTTTAAGCTCTGTACCAGCTTTGTTTTTTGTTATTTTTTTGTGGAATTTTTGGTCTAAAGGCCCTTATGCCTTAGGCTTTAATGCTACTTTCTTTTTGCTTATATTTCTGACTTTGTTTGCCTGGGTTTTGTATAAAAAAGATTTTTATAGTCATAGGGACTTGTTATGGATTATACCTATGGTTTTAATAGCAATTAGTTATTCTTTTTATGACAATCCCTTTTTTAAGGTGGTAAATTTATTGTTTTTTCCTTTGTTGTTTATTGTTTTTTACAATCAATCTTTTTTGATAAATAAAAAAAATAAAATTTGGGATTTTTCTTTTATTTCAAAGATAGTAGCCAGATTTTTTTCTTTTTTATCTAAAATTGGAAAAACATTTTATTTGTATTTAAACTTATTAGTACCAGTTAATAAAAATAAGAAGAATGTTTTTGTTAGAGTGATTAGTGGAGTAATTTTATTTTTGATAATTTCTTTAACTTTCTTTATACCACTTTTGTCTTCAGCTGATTTGGAATTTGCTAGTAGAATGAAGGTTTTTTATGGTTGGTTTTCTTCTTTTATTTCCTTGCCTTTTGTTTATAGAGCTTTAGTATTTATTGCTCTAACAATCTTATTTTTTTCCACTCTTACGGCTTGGAGTGAAAAATTTATTTGTGAAGAGAAAAAAGAAGATAAAAAAAATATTGATCCTATAATTTCCGGAATTGTTTTAGGCGGCGTTTTACTTCTTTATTTGTTGTTTTTGTGGATACAATTAAGTCGCTTGTTAATTGGATCATTGCCTTTCGATTTTAAGGAAGTTGAAAGCTTAGTTAAAAGTGGTTTTTGGCAGTTGTTGTTTTTATCAATTATTAATATTTTAATTTATTTTTTTACTTATAAAAAAACAAATTTATTAATACAAAGGATATTAGCCATCTTTACTATTACTTCTTTATTTTTACTTTTTTCAGCTGCTTATCGTATGGGTTTGTATGTTAAATATTATGGTTTTAGTTATGAAAAATTTTTTGCTTCATACACTGTTATTTATTGTGGTATTTTGTTTATTTGGCTTATTTCTCGTTTATTTGTTAAGAGTAGATCGAATATTTTAAAATTTTTAATATTTTTATTTCTTTGGATGTATTCATTTATTTCTATTTTTCCAGTTGAAAGATTTATATTAAGAACTAATATTGCTTTGTCTGGCATTGAAGATTCTCGAATTAGATTATTTGAGCTTACAATGCTTTCTCCTGATGTTTTATCTCCTATTAGAGAATATAAACAAGCTGGTCTACTGGAGGAAAGTGTTGCTTATCTTGCTCGAAAAGGGGAGGAAAAGTCAGTTGATAAATTTGATTGGAGTCCTTGGATTAAGAGACAAGAGAAAAAAATTTCTGATAAAAAATGGTATGAAAAAAATTTAACAAATTTAGTTTCAAATTAAAATATAATTAGTATTCTTAGATTTTTATGCTTATCCAAATATTAATCTTAATTGCCTCGCTTATTGTTTTGGGTTTTTCGGCTAACTACTTGGTTAATTCTAGTATTAAAATTGCTCGTAAATGGAATGTTTCTGAAATGTTTATTGGTCTTACTATTGTGGCCGGGAACTTCAGCTCCAGAAATTGCTGTTTCTGTTTTTGCGGCTTTGAAAGGGCAGGGCGATTTATCGGTTGGTAATGTAGTTGGTTCTAATATCTTTAATTTAGGATTTATTTTAGGCTTGGTGGCTATTATTGCTCCGCAGATTATTCCTAAAAAAATGGTTCGTCGTGATGGTTTAGTTTTATTACTAGCTACTATCATGATTTTTATTTTTGCTTTTGATTTGAAAATAGTTTTTTGGGAGGGCTTGATAATGTTAATGACTTTAATATCTTATCTTTCTTTATTGGCTATTAAAAAAGATGTACCTACTGAAGAGGATGACACTCATGGCGCTAAGGCTGTTTGGACCGATTATGTAATTTTTATTATTAGCTTAATTACTTTGGTTAAATCATCTGACTTTACAGTTTCATCGGCTGTGTATATTGCTGAATATTTTAAAATATCGGCTTGGGCCATTGGAGCTACCATTGTAGCTGCTGGAACTAGTTTGCCGGAATTAGCGACATCAATTATTGCTACTGCTAAAAAGAAATTTGGTTTATCGATAGGAAATGTTGTTGGCTCTGATATTTTTAATACTTTTGGTATTGTTGGTATAAGTAGTATCGTTAATCCCATAGCGCTTCAAGCTAGAACAGAAATTTTTGGTCTAGCTGACTCTCTTTTTTCTATTTTGGTATTAATATTAACTTTAATTTTTACTCTTATTTTTATGAGAACAGGTTGGAGGCTGGGAAGGAGAGAGGGGGCGATTCTTTTCATTTTGGCCTTACTCAGAATGTTTTTTGAAATCTATTTAGGAAGATTTGCCTAGGATTACATTCTTATAAATAATTTATATTATTAGGTGTTTTAGGCACACACATCTTGCACTCTAGCTAAAGCCTCATTTGGGGTGAGACCTCCTAGGGCGCAATGTTCTAAATTATTATAATTATTATTCCATTGCTTGATAGCTCGTTTTAATCCTACTAAAGTTTTAAACTTTCGTCTATCATAAAACATTTCTTGGTCTGTTCTATGACTTCGTTCTACTTTTC
>Ga0265293_10000360_pt1 | contig 110320 bp, 87 predicted proteins | sample Munlanlewell138R_FD_192505 | JGI IMG/M metagenome (GOLD analysis project Ga0265293, IMG submission 192505) | Leachate microbial communities from a municipal landfill in Southern Ontario, Canada - Leachate well 138R | ecosystem: Engineered > Solid waste > Landfill > Unclassified | place... | reverse complement strand
GAAAACCAGAAGTATTTTGAAAAATCCAGCTTCCCGCGTATTACCTTTAACAGCAAAGGCAAAAGCACGATGAATGTTACTCTTATGCCTTATGGATATTTGACTTTACATATTAAAGGGAATAAGGGGGGGGCTTTTATGAGTATTGAATATTCTCAATTTAGGCGAGGGGTTGATACTTCTATTACTTTTCATAAAGAGCCTAATAAAGAGACACTATTTTATTATAGTGTATATGACGGTATGGGTACAAGTACAATATATGGCAATTTGATTTATAAAGATACTCTTAATATAAATACTCCTTCCCCCCCCGATACCGCCTTTTATTTAATCGAATTTTAACCAACTAAAAAACAAAAGATATGAAAAAATTAAGACACATTTTAGCAATTTGCCTGCTATTAGTAGGCTCTTACAGCGCAAAGGCGCAGACACCACCTGACAGTACTTCTGGTCTTAAAGAAATGCTTGAATGGATGTATGCCCCTTTGGACACATCACATTTTATCACCACAGGTTTGTTAATGGATAAGGGGTTAATGGACTCCTCCCTCTTTTGGTATCGAGGATTGGCAACTGACAGCCTTTCTTTTTCTTCTGGATGGTATCAGTTGTATTACAACAGTTATAATGCACAAGTTGACAAAGACACCAGTATAGTTCCAATAGAAAACGTGTATTCCCTTGCGGGTTCCTATATTGACAATGGCTATATACCGCTCATGGGACTGTGGTTTGACTACAACCATCTTCATCCGGAAGCATTTGACAGCGGATGGGTAGATACCTCTGGTGGGCAAGTCTTTACTACGGGAATAGCCAATCCCTTTCTTACGGACTCTTTATTTTCTATAGCCTCACCCATAGATGATACTTATGCCTTTTCTGATACTTTAAAACTGATTTTTCCTTCTGAACTTTTTTTTACTAATAGAGTTGACGGTATTGATCACATGGAAATAAGTATCAACGGAGGAGAGTGGCAACAAATGGATTTTAATTCGGAAATATTGATAATGGGTATAGGAGAAATAGCTGAAATAGGGGAAAAACAAGATTTTGAAATCAATCTAAGAATATATGTTTACCAGGGATTTATACTCAATTCCAAATTTAATATTGGAGTTATACGTGCAGACGAATATGATGCAGAAATTACTACTATTGTTGCAGACAGAGCCATTGTAGGAGACACTCCTGCTAAAGGATACGCGCCTATTAAATTTGGTAAAGACAAATATGGGACAAAGCATACCTGCCTAACAAAGCCCCTGATTATAGTGGAAGGAATAGACTTTGGTACAAAAGAACATCCAACAGGCTGTCGTAATGGAAAATGCGGAGAAATAGGTTTGGTTGATATTCTAAACGGAGAAAAAAATGTCGAAAAATATCCCGAATTTGAGAATGGTCCTCTTCTGATAGCTACATTAGAAGCTGCTGGATATGATATTATTTACTTGGATTTTGAAGACGGAGCTACATATATGGAAGATAATGCAATGGTACTTGTCAAACTCATTCAGCACATAAACCAGTGGAAATGCAGTAATGAAGAAATTCTAGTGGCTGGTGTGAGTATGGGAGGGCAGGTAGCCAAATATGCGCTAAGCTATATGGAACATAATAATATGCCTCACTGCGTAAGAACTTATGTCTCCTTTGATTCTCCACATAAAGGGGCAAATGTCCCTTTGGGGTTTCAGCATCTTGCAAAGTTTTTTAAAGGATTACAATCGGAAGCAAAACACAATTACAAAAATAAACTACAGAGACCTGCAACTCGTCAGCTTCTGCTCAATCATTGTGATAGGGAGAATGGTAGTGCTGATAATTTACGTACGGAGTTTATGCAAAGACTTAATGATGTGGGGAACTATCCAACACTTTGCAGAAATATTGCTATTGCTAATGGGAGCCGTATAGGGCAAGACATGGGCTTTAATCCGGGCGACAGATTACTTAGTTGGCATCATCGTGGTTGGGTAGTTAATTACGGGGTAGATGTTGATATTTATGCACTTTGCGGAAAGGAGATCGACTTTGGGAGTGGATATTGGGATAGAATTATCTTTAATGGTGTTATTAAAAGCTTTATTGGTATTATTGGAATTAACTGGTACAGCCGAACAAAACTAAAACCGAGTAACTGTGTCTCTACCGACCATGTGCCGGGTGGATATAGAGAAGATATAAAAAGTCAGGCTGGATATCAACTTATTTATAAGGTATTTTATCTCGGCAAAATCAAGACCTATAATGACAAAGAATGTTTCATCCCTACCATCAGTTCTTTGGATATCAACACTTCAGACTATTTTTATGATATAAAGGGGAACTTGCCTAATTTTGACAGACCCTATCCTGACAAATTCCCTTTCCAAGCCTATTATGCTCCTGACAATAACCAGAAGCATGTCTATATAAGCCCTGCAAATATAGCATGGTTAGTGGGTGAGTTAGCCAAAAACGATATTGGAATGGCATATCCTTTTGCAGGTACATATAATTTTGGAGAACCACTCAAAGACAGATTGCCGGGTGTGTATATTGGTTCTGGGGCTGTGGTACAAATCAACGGAAACTATGCTACAGGAGATGGTTCTGGTAGCACCGTCTATGTGCCTGAACAGGGTAGCACAATGTCTGTTGTCAAACGTGGTTGTAACAACAACGTAGTGGTGGATAATGGTGGCAACTTTATCATCGGAGATAACAATGGAGCAAATAATAATAAAGGTATTGTCTATATGACAGATGAGAGTATCCTTACCATAGAAACAGGAGGAACTCTCAGGATTAACAATGGTTCCAAGCTTGTAATCGAAGAAGGAGCAGAGTTAGTTATTCATCAGGGGGCAATCATTCTTTTGGAAGGAGAAGATGCTAAGATTGAGATTCTCGGGAAACTAAGGCTTCAAAACGGAGCCGTTTTCAATCCCCAAAAGGGCAGCGCCTCTCATGTAGGATATGTTCATTTCATAAGACCCTCCGGCTTTACCGGCAATCAGATTGTAGCCGAGGGTAATACCTCCTCAATCCAATTGACCGGCTCGGGCAAAAACAACCTTTTGCTCAAAGTAGAGGGCGGAGAGCTTCAGATACCACACCCCGCCTCCAATCCGGGCAATTATGTTGCCTCTGTGGCTGTTACAGACGGACTCATTGTGGTGTCGCAAGGAAGCAGTCTGAAATGTGGTTCAGACATTGCCTACGAAAATGTGCGCACCCGAGGGGGCGGTGCAGGACTTGTGCTGTGCGGGCAATCCAACTATTCGTTCCTCAATACCGATTTCAGAGAATTGGCAACAGGGATTCAGGTTATCAATGTATATTCAGACAGAATGGAATTTTTAGACATCTTGTTTAAAAATAATTCTTACGCAGGAATAGTATCCGATCAAAGCAGCCTCATTCTTGACAACTGTAGTTTTTATTATAACAATCAGGGAGTGCTGATTCAATCACCGGCTGCTGAGTCGGAAATCACAAACTCAATGTTCGGATTCAATGCAACTGCTGTGGCTCAGGCAGGTAATGGACTTTTGTACATTGAAGAAACCATTATTTTGAATGCTAACAGTGGTACCGGAATTTCCTTTAACGCAGAGCAAGATGACGGAGGAACACTTGTTCTTGCTTGTACTAAACTGTATTCAAACGCGGTTGGAATCGAAGCCGGAGTGAATACGGAAATAAACTTAAGTACAAGCACAGCTTCGGGTACTGCACCCTACTATTACGGAGGCAACAATTCATTCTGGGTAAATGGCAACTCCATCCGGCTGAATACAGCCCTGCTGTATCTGGAAGACGGATACAATAACTTCATAGGGGAACCGTCCACAGGAGGCAGCCCGCCCTATCACTTTGTTACGGGAACTATCCCGGACAACATTACGGCAAATATTGATGCTACCGATAACTATTGGTATCCTTCGCCTCCCGGCTCAGATATTATTTCCGGAGGTGCAGATTATTTCAGTATCGGGAACTACAGCGGTGCACCACCACCGCATTTGACCACTATAAAATTACATGGCGACATCCTCGCCAATGTAAATAGTCAGTGTTATGAGGATCCGGAAAACACAATATGGTATATACCCCTCTCGCGCACAATGCCCGAAGACGGGAATCCAAAACCGCAACCACAAACGGCTTTTATTCTCTACCCCAACCCTGTTAATGACATCTTAGTTATAGAAACGGCTCAGGATAAACTCAACCCGACAGGCATTGATGATCCGGAGAAAAATACTATTAAGTCCGTTGAACTGTATGATGTTCAGGGTAAGAAGCTGGCAAAAGGTTCTCTCAACTCGGGACATTGGGAAATCTCTACACAAGAATTGGCAGAGGGTATCTATATTGTCAGAGTAATGACAGGAAATTCCGTATATAACCAATATGTGAGGGTGCTGAGGTAGGTTAAGTATTAAAAAAAGGAGTAAAGAAATTAACGATGAATGAATCTGAAAAAATGTAATATTATTATCACAAATCTATTCGCCTGCCCGAAGGTCGGGCAGGTTCCTTCTGTCGGGCTTTCCACTTCAACACTTTCAGCTCTCCATTTTCCACTTTTAACTATCAACTCTCCACTCTCAAAACAGGAAGCGGGTTTTTAGTTTTCAAGAAAAAGGGCTCAGAAACTCCGAACCCCTTTAACTTTAAAACTAAACTAATATGAAAAAACTAATTACTTGATTTCGATGGTACGTTTGCCATTTGCAGGAGCAAGAACTTTTTTCTGAATATCAATTTTCAGAATTCCGTCATTGTAGGCAGCATTAACATTGTTTTCGTCTGCGTTTTCAGGCAAGGAGAAACTTCTGCTGAATGAAGAATAGCTAAACTCTCTGCGAGTAACTTTTTCACCGTCCTTCTCTTCTTTTTCCTGCTTGCTCTCGGAAGAGATATTCAAGATTCCGTTTTCTACATGAACCTTAAAGTCATCTTTCTTAAGACCGGGAATAGCTACTTCAAGCTGATAATCCTTGTCTGTTTCTTTTACGTTAACAGCGGGAATTGTGGTTCCTAATTTTACTCCTTTGTTAAAGAAGTCGTTACTGAAGAAATCATCCCATACAGAATTGAAAGATGGGAATAAATCGGGGTTGTTAAATTTAATGAGTGCCATAGTATTATAATGTTTTATTTGATAGCTAACAATCGAAATTCATTCCATTTCAAAAAGAGAGACAAAACGGCTGAAACCCGCATCAAAAAAGGACAAAAAGTCCTATATATTGCAAAAAATTCCTGTTTTTGAAAGCTGATTCCAGAAATCGGGAAAGGATTTAGATACGGATTCCGGCTCGTGAATAATTGCTTGAGTAAATAGTCCGAAATAACTCAAAGCCATTGCAACCCGGTGATCTTTATAAGTACTGAATTCAATCGTAGATGAAAGAGAGAATCCTTGAGTCTTGAGATGCCAAGCATTTTCTTGGTTGAAAAACTGCACTCCAACTTTTTGCAATTCCTGTTGAATGGCAAGGGTTCGGTCGCTTTCCTTGACAGCCAGAGATTCCAGCCCGGTGAAGACAATATCATGTCTGAGCAAAGCCATCATCACAATAAAATTCAGACTTAAATCGGGAGCAGATTTAAAATCAATGCGCTCGGGCAATGCTGTGTTTTGCCGAAGTTTAGTTATACAAACCCCTTCACGTGTTTCGGTCAGTTTAAGTGCGAGTTGGGGTGCAATCTTTTTAAGAAATGCGGCATCTCCTTGAATGCTGTTAAGAGAAAAACCTTTTAGAATTATGGTCAAATCTTGTATTAACAAAGGGAGCAGCACAAAATAAGACGCTCCGCTCCAATCCTGTTCTATCTTGAATTCCTTGTGTTCATTCACCGGCTGAAAGTGCGGAAAATAATATCGGGTATCGGTTTGCTTTTCATAAGGAATACCCAACTGACACATGCAGTCAAGAGTCATTTGCCAATAAGGCTTAGAGCCGAGATTATCGGGCAATATCAGGGTTAAGCCTTTGCTGAATGAAGGTGCAACCATTGCCATAGCTGAAAAAAACTGGCTGCTCACATTTGATTCAGAATGAATAACAACACCGCCTTCCAATGCTTTTCCCTTTATTTTCAAAGGCGGAAATCCTTCTTTTTCGGTATAGGTAATATCCGCACCGGCTTGTCTGAGCATATCCACCAATCCTTTGACAGGTCTTTCTTTCATACGCTTAGTTCCTGTCAAAACACAATGTGAAGTTGTTACCGACAATAACGCGGTCATAAACCTGAAGCAGGTGCCGGCATCCAGCGCATCAAGAGTTGTGTGGGTAAAAGGTTGTTGAATAATTTCCTTTAATAGAACACTGTCTCCTGCCATGGATTCGTTCAGCAAGTTCAGATTGGGGAAGTATAGTTTTTTGAGAATCAGCAAGCGATTGTGAATACTCTTTGAGGACGGTGCTTCTATCTCAACTTCTGCTTCGCCTATGCTTTTATATTTCAGGCTGCAAGACTTCATAATCGGTTGAAATTAGTAAGAACCTCAAATACTGTTTCGGGGCTTACTTCCGCATTGAGAATAAATTTACCCGGTTTTTCAAGTAAAGTCATTAAAATTTTACCCGATTTATTTTTCTTATCGTTTAGCAGGCTTTCCATGATAGCATCCACTTCCTGCAAACTCTCCGGCAAGGGATGAAAGACATTCAACACCGCAGCTATCTTCTGTCTTTCTGTTTCTTCCATAATTCCAACACGAACTCCAATCAGATTCTCAAGTTGCATTCCCCAGAAAACAGCTTCTCCGTGCAGCATTTTTTCTCCGGACTGATTATACACCGCTTCAATGGCATGTCCAATGCTGTGCCCGTAGTTGAGCGATTTGCGCAAATCTTTTTCATAAAGATCTTGCATCACAACTTTCTTCTTTGCTTGCAATGCAAAGCGAATAGCCTCCGTGAGTTCCGGACTTCCGGGTGCAGGAATTTTTGAAAATTGAGAAAGCAGATTCCATTCCCCTGCGTCAAACAAGAGCGCCATTTTAACCAACTCCGCAAAGCCGGATTTTTGTTCTCTTTTAGGCAAAGTCTTAATAAAATCAGGGCAGATACACACTGACTCAGCAGCTTTAAATGTCCCTATTGCATTCTTGACTTGTCCGAGATTAACCGCGGTTTTTCCTCCAAAAGCCGCATCCGCCATAGCCAAAGTGGTGGTCGGAATATTCACAAAACGAATTCCGCGTTTGAAAACTGAAGCCACAAATCCGCCTATGTCACAAATCATTCCTCCTCCCAAATTTACCAGCAAGGTGTCTCTGTCTGCTTGCATCATCAGCAGTTTTTCACAGATATAAGCGACATTCTCCATATTCTTATGCATATCCCCATCCGGAATTCCAATAAGAGAGAATCCCAAAGATGTAAAATAAGGTTCGAAGCAATGAATACGGGTATTGAAATCACATAGAAAAATAATCTGAGAGGCTTGGTATTCCTTGATAAAAGAAATTATATCAGGAACCGAATTAAAATAATGTATGGAATCTAAGTCTGCGGAATTGGTCATGACTGCCTTATTTTGTCATACTCTCCGGCATTGGCAACATCCATCTTTTTGAGCATTTCTATGATTCTGTTTTTCTCAGCCACAGTTGCTTCTTTGTATATTTCGATTATTTCGTTGTGTTTTACCAAAAAGAAATTACGCACCATCATTGAATTTGGTTGTGTTCTACACAATTCTTGAATATTTTTGAGAGATTCTTCAATCACTTTCCTACCCTCTACCACATCCTTATACATAATATCCAAACCTTTTCTATGGTATTGATAAATTGTGCTTCTCAAAGGTTTAAAACGGTCACTGAGCAGATTGTCCAACAAGTAAAAGCGGTTTTTATCACGTTGCCCATCATTGGGTCGCCATCCTTGGAAATTCTGCGATGCATCTAAAATACTTTTAGCTTGTTGATAATATTGAGTTCCGGCTAACTCTCCGTAGCTGTCATAGTCAATACCCATGATTACATACGCATAAAATGCCAAGACCCCCGTTAAATTATATACATTGTTATTTTCTTGAAAGTCCATTGACTGAAACGCTTGGTACTCAAAAGAAATACCTTCTTCTCTAAAATTGGTCATCATGGTAGTATAGCCTGATTTATATACAGGGCGTAAACTCTGAAATTGAAAATTTGCCATGATAGCATTAGAACTTGGGTCATACGCTGTAACTTCTATAATCATATTGACCATGATACGCTCTTGCTGCAAGAAACGGTCTTTGCTCCATTTACGTCCATTCATAAACTGAATGACCGAATTTTGCAAACTCGTAAAAATGCTTTTGTCTGAGAGTTGCACTTGATTAGAAATCACATTCACATTAAAATTCATATCCTGCGCATGCAAAGCGAAAGAGAGGCTTAAAGCCGTCAAAAGCACTATTTTTATAACAAATTGCTTCATTTAGTAATTAGTTCAACGAGTTGTTTTGCAATTTCAATCTTACTTGCCAAAGGTAATTCTATTGCTTGAAACTTTTTATCTATAAGCGTTACCTTATTGGTATCTGAACCAAAGCCTGCTCCTTTATCATTCATGGAGTTGAGTACAATAAAATCAAGATTCTTTTTCTCGACTTTCCTCTGAGCGTTTTGTATCTCATGGCTATCTTCTAATGCAAAGCCCACTAAGGTTTGATGTTTTTTCTTCTTACCCATTTCAAACAAAATATCTATATTAGGTTCAAGCGCAATTGACTCCATTTTACTCACCTCTTTTTTAATTTTGCTTTTAGCGACTGATTGGGGTTTAAAATCAGCAACTGCAGCAGACATCACGACAAAATCCGATTTATCAAAAAACTTCATACACTGTTGATACATTTCATCAGCTGAAACAACGGGATGCACTTTTATAAGCGGATGATTTGCTTCTTGCTGAGTTACTCCTGAAACAAGCTGAACAGTAGCACCTTGTTCTGCAAAGGCTTGAGCTAAGGAAAAACCCATTTTTCCAGTTGAAAAATTCCCAATAAACCTTACAGGGTCAATTTTCTCATAAGTAGGACCGGCTGTAATTAACACTTGCTTACCTTTAAGTCTTGGTAAAAAAAAACGATTGATAGTTTCTAAAATAACCTCAACCTCAGCCATTCGCCCTTCTCCATAGAGTCCACTTGCCAACTCACCCGAACCGGCAGGTATAAAAAATCCACCATTGTCAACAATTGTTTTTATATTCGACTTGGTAGTTGGATGGGCATACATATCCAAATCCATTGCGGGTGCAAAGAACACAGGACATTTTGCTGAAAGATATATTGCCATTAACAAATTGTCGCATATACCTGAAGCCATTTTTGCAAGCGTATTGGCTGTTGTCGGTGCAATCAGCATTAAATCTGCCCAAAGAGCTAATTCGACATGATTAGTCCATTTGCCAGTACTGCTATCAATAAACTCAATTAGTACAGGACGCTTGGAAAGCGTTGACAAAGTAAGTGGTGTAACGAAAGCAGTTGCATCTTTTGTCATAATAACTTGGATTTCTGCCCCTGATTTAACAAGTTCCCTAACGAGAAAAGCCGCTTTATAGGCGGCTATACTTGATGTAACTCCAATTAATATGCGTTTCCCTTTAGTGTGCATCAGGGTTATTTTCCGGCTCTCTGTAGTAGATTTTATCTTCTACAAATTCTTCTAATGCCATTAATGTTGGCTTAGGTAATTTTTCATAATACGTAGAGATTTCGATTTGTTCTCTGTTTTCAAAAATCTCTTCCAAGTTATCATGGTCAGATGCAAAATCTTCCAACTTCTTTGTTAACTCTTCTTTAATTTGAACAGTTAATTGGTTTGATCTTTTAGAAACGATAGCGAGAGTTTTGTAGATATTCCCTGTGTCTTTGTCAAGTACACGAGTATCCCATGCTTCTGCATTCTCTCTTGATCTTTTTTGAATTTCTGATAAGCTCATTTTGTTTTATTTAAATTATTAATATTTTCAATTATTTTCTTTTGCAATTGGCTTGCTTCTTTAGAATATACGCCACTACCCGCAGGATAGTCATCAACATATTCTTGATAGTATTTTAAGGCTTCATTAAAACGTTCAACTTGTTTATCCCTCACACTCAGTGTTGCATATTTATATGCACTTTTAAAGATAAGGAACTCTATTTCCTCTTTTTCTTCAATATCCGGATAGGTTTCTAAGCATACGGTCAAAGCTACAATCGCTGCTTTGAAATCATCCATTTGATAGTAAATCATTGCATTATTATATGCTTTGACTTTCAATTTCCTACGCAATTCGTCTATGTGTGTATTTACTTGTGTTTGGTAAGAACTTCCGGGAAACAAATTCAAAAAGAGTTGAAAATTGTCTATGGCTCTCTTGGTAAGATCCTGATCTAAATAAGGCGGGTCAGAAGCATAGAATTGGCATAAGCAATACATATAGAAACATTCTTCTGTTTTCTTGCTGTTGTAAAACGATTCAGTAAAGTTGTAAAAATGACTTGCAGCCATTTCATAATCTCCCATTCCATAATAGCAATAGGCAACGTAATAGTATATTTCTTCTACTTTGTTGGACTCCCTGTACTTACCCATTAAATCCTGAAATACAGGCAGTGCTCTTTCATAAGAACCTTTTTTATAATATAACTTAGCTAACTCATATTTCTCATCAGGAGTACCTGATTTTGCAATTTTATTATTTGCCGAACAGCCGACTATAATCAATGAAGACAAAGACAAAATGAACAATAAAGACTTATTTAGGATTAGGCGCAAGGGCATCTGTTATAAAACGTGCAAATATATAGAAAATTACGGATTGTCCCGTTTGTTTTTTTATCTCAACAATCTCACTGATTACAAGGCAATTAGCTATTCATCAATGCCTCAATTTCATCTACATCAATAGGCATTTGTGCTTCATCCATTAAGTCAATAAAATGATTTTTACCAATCAAAATTTCATTTTCAATTCTCACCCCTATTCCTTCATCTTTGATATAAATACCGGGTTCGCAACTAAAAGTCATCCCTGCTTGCATAGGCTCATAACGCATGCCTACATCATGTACATCAATGCCTATAAAATGCGAGGTCCCATGCATAAAATATTTTTTATATGCAGGATTTTTGGGATTCTGATTATGAATATCATTCATGGTTAATAATCCTAAGTTTACTAACTGTTCTTCCATTAAAAGCCCCACTCTTTCTTGGTATTCCATGAGCATAGTACCGGGAACAAGCATCTCTCTGGCTTGTCTCATCACTGTAAGTACTGCATTATAAACTTGTTTTTGTCTTGGCGAAAAACGACCATTAACAGGCATACAACGGGTCATATCACTGGCATAATTTGCATAATCGCAACCGGTGTCAAGTAACAACAAATGCCCATCTTCACACACTTTGTTATTTTCAACATAGTGCAATACACATGCAGAAGGACCACTGGCTACAATAGGCGAAAACGAATGTCCTGTACCTCTATTACGCAGAAATTCATGTATCATTTCCGCTTCGATTTCCCATTCTCCTACTCCGGGTTTCACAAACTTTAATACACGCAACAATGCCTTTTTATGAATCTCTACTGCATGACGCATAAGAGCCAACTCTTTTTCAGACTTCATTGAGCGCAATCGTTGCAAAATAGGGGCAGCTCTTTCATACTTATGTAACGGAAATGACTTTTGGATACTGTATGCAAAATCTAGTGATTTGTACGGTGAATTATAGGTATAGCGATCATTTTCATTTGTTGACAAATAAATATATTCCGCCATATTGATAATGGCTCTTATCTGTTCATAAAAGTGTGTATTCCAAAAAATATTTTTTATTCCTGATGTGTTAAATGCCTCTTGAACTGTGTATTTGTGTCCGTTCCATGTAGCAATATCAGCATTAGTCTCTACCAAAAACAAGGCTTCCTTGTAATCACTTACAGGGCAATCGGGAAAGAGCACTAAATAGGTGTCTTCTTGATCTATGCCGGTTAGCCAAAACAAATCTGAATTTTGTTTAAACTTATGTGTTGCATCTCCATTCCACAGATATTCATAGTTGGAAGTAAGAATGGCTATACTGCCGGGTTTGAGTTTCTCTGTAAAACGTTTTCTATTTTCAATAAAGATTGAACTATCAAGTTGTGCGTATTTCATTGTATCAAAAATTTCAGGCAAAAGTAATCGTAAAGATTGGAAATGAAAGTCCTTAGTCGTCCAAAGACATTGAATTATGCTTTAACTTCATCACAAGCACTCACACGCTTGAACTGTTCCTTTACTAAGGCTGTAAAGGTTTCAACATCTGCTGATTTTAAATAGTTTGTTTGGAAATTGATAATTCTGTTACTATCTCTCAAACGAAAATTAATTTCATACAAATGGAAATTTACTCTGTCCACGATATCCCAAGAAAGAAATGCAGGTTTGGTAAAAATACTCATTCTAAATTCAACCCCCTGATCATTAACTTTTATATAATAATTGCCTGCCAGCCTCTTGCGCAATATTAAGAAAGCAATTGACAACACCACCCCCAGTGCAACGAGAGCAAACAATCCATACGCAAATAAACTAATAAAGCCCAAGAATGCAGCAATGATAAAAAGTGCATAAAACAATCCTTCTGCTTTGATTGTACTGATTGAAAAAACTTGCTCTTGCATGATGGGACAAAAATAGATGTATAACATTCACCGCATCATTCAATTGGTTTTAATTCACTTTATTTTCGTTATTTGACATCAACCCTCATCTTATACAAATATTTGTAAACAACTTCACAACCTCATCCAACACGAACACGATTATACCCTACTATTGCACTTTCAATAAAGAATACACCCGGCATGAATGTCTCAATTAGAAGGGCAGACAAAAATGATATCGACCTTCTGGAATCCATAGAAAAATCTGCATTTCCAGCATTTCAGCAAAGCAATAGAAGACAAATCACTTGGAGTATTAAAAGTCCTGTTCAAGAAGTATGGATTGCAGAAATAACGAAGGAAAATAAGATTACACAAATTGGCAGCATCATACTTCATTACCATAAAAACAGTTTACGACTTTATTCCATTGGTGTAATCATACAATTTCAAGGTATGGGGATTGGCGAGAGATTGATGGCACATGTGATCAACATTGCTCATTCTAGAGGGGTACAACTCATTTCACTGGAAATGGATGCCGACAACAAGAGACTTTGGTTTTTCTATGAAAAATTTGGATTTGAGTTACTAAAAAAAATCCCAAACTACTACTCAAAAGGGAGAGATGCTTTGAAGTTAATCCTCAAAATCTCCAAACATAACAATAACAAACTCACTAATATTATTATTGTTGACAACCCCAAAAAATGGATTCTCCAAATAGAGGATGTTGAGATTATGTCAACCACTGATTTTATTCATAATATAGGCAATGTGGCGGATATAAGGGCAAGGATATTTAACCTTTCCAACATTTATCGCTATCAAAGTTTGGGTTATTATGTTTCACTACTTGCTGCAGCAAGAGACCAACGCGTTATTCCTACAGTAACCACCCTTCGGGACTTTAAGGATTTACACCTGATTCGTACGGTTGCCGATGACCTGAATGAGCTTATTCAAAAAGAATTGACAAAATGCGATGCTCTACTGCACGGATTCAATGTATATTTTGGTCAAACAATGGATAATCGCAACAAACTGCTTGCAAGAAAATTATACCAAATGTTTGAGGCACCTTTGTTCCATGTTCAATTTGCTTTTGTTCATGATAAATGGCAAATCAAAAAACTCAAACCACTGGCACTCAAAGAGATTCCTCCCGGAGACTTTGAGTTAGTACAATCTTTTGCAAAAGAATACTTCAAAACAAAGAGATTCTCCATTGCAAAACTCAAAAATTACACTTACTGTCTGGCGATATTAATCAACCCTAAAGAAACCCATCCTCCATCCAACAAGCTCGCATTGAAACGGCTAAAAAATGCAGCCGAAGAATGTAATGTATATTGTGAATTTATTACATACGAGGACAACAACAGACTGAGTGAATTTGACGCACTCTTTATTCGCGAGACCACCGATGTAAACAACTACACCTATCATTTTGCCAGAAAAGCATACGCTGAAGGCTTGGTGGTGATCGATGACCCATGGTCTATTCTTCGTTGCTCCAACAAGATTTTTTTATTTGAAAGACTCTCACATAACAATCTGGGTACACCCAAAACCGCTATACTCAACAAATACAGCAAAATAAAAAAAGAGTTGATAGAATTTGACTTTCCAATGATACTCAAAAGTCCTGATGGCTCGTTTTCAATCGGTGTGTCCAAAGTCAACAGTTTACATGAATTGGAAAGCAGTCTTGAAAACCTTTTCAAAAAATCAGACTTAATATTAGTTCAAGAATATTTGCCAACCGACTTTGACTGGCGGATAGGCGTACTTGACAACCAACCACTCTATGCTTGTAAGTATTTTATGGCAAAAAATCATTGGCAAATTATAAATTGGAACTCCAAACAGAAAGACCATGAGGGCGCGTTTCAATGCTATCCAATTGAACAAGTCCCTTCAAACGTTCTGAATGCAGCCCTCAAAGCATCTGCCTTAATGGGAGACGGTTTATATGGTGTTGATTTGAAAGTGGTAAACAATCAGGTATATGTAATTGAGGTCAATGACAACCCCAATATAGACGGAGGAGTAGAAGACAAAATTCTAGGTGATGCATTATACGAGAGGATTGTAAAATCTTTTATTACAAGAATTGAAATGTCGCGGAATATTGAAAGGTTTGTTAGTGTACACCCTAATTAATCATTAACTTTGGTACAAGAAACACCTCTTGAATGTAACAAATTATTTGCTTCAATAGCTCAAATATGACTTATTTTCGCGCATTATGTCAGGATTGATACAATTAGAAATTGACAATCGCATTGCCCGTGTGATTATGAACAGACCTGAAAAGCGCAACGCACTCAATGATGAAATGGTTGCTGAACTGAGCAATGCTTTTACATCTGTAATAAACAACAAACAAGTTAAAGTCGTAATATTAGAAGGCTCGGGCACTGCTTTTTGTGCCGGTGCAGACCTCGCATACTTGCAAAAATTGCAGAAAAATTCTTTTGAAGAAAACCACGTTGATTCCACAAAACTGATGGAATTATTCAAAACCATTCTATCATTTCCGAAAGTGGTGATCGCAAAAGTATCCGGTGCTGCCATTGCAGGGGGCTGCGGATTGGCTACAGTCTGTGATTTTTGTTTTGCTGAGCCGGATAGCACTTTTGCTTATACAGAAGTCAAAATCGGTTTTGTTCCCGCAATCGTAATGGTCTTTTTAAGTAAAAAAATTGGAGAAGGGAAAGCCCGTGACTTATTGCTGTCCGGAAGACTAATACATGCAGCAGAAGCTCATGAAATGGGGTTGATTTCCAAAGTAATTGAAAAAAACAATCTTGACACTTATGTCTCAGACTTCGCAACTAAACTCATTACCAAAAACTCAGCAGATTCAATGCGCCTCATTAAAGAAATGATGTTTAACATGCCTTCAAACTACACTGAGGCACTGGAATATGCAGCCTTAACAAACGCAAAAGCTCGTGCTACAGATGACTGCAAACGCGGTATTGCCTCATTTTTAAACAAAGAAAACATAGAATGGTGAAACTGATAGATACCCACTCCCATCTTTTTGTGAAAGAATTTGATGTGGATAGGGATTTGATGATTGCACGTGCTAAAGCTGTCGGAGTTGAGAAAATCTTTCTACCTAATATTGATTTGAACACAATCAAACCAATGAATGATTTGTCTGAAAAATATCAAGGCTTGTGTTATTCCATGCTGGCACTGCACCCTTGCGATGTAAAAGAGGATTATGAGGAAACTTTACAACAGATAGAACACGAACTCCTGCACAACACTGAACAATACATTGGCATTGGCGAGACCGGTATAGATCTTTATTGGGATAAGTCAACTTTTCACCAACAGACTGCATCCTTTGAAAGACATATCAGATGGAGTCAACAAACCGGGTTGCCCATAGTCATACATGCAAGAGATTCAATCAATGAAATTATCACACTATTGCAAAAGCCTCAAAATCGAGGTGTTACAGGTGTTTTCCATTGTTTCACGGGCGATTTTCAACAAGCGAATCAAATCATTAACTTAGGGTTCTATTTAGGAATTGGAGGAGTACTCACATACAAAAAATCAGGATTAGATTCTGTAATTCAACAATTGAGTTTAGACAACATCATCCTTGAAACAGACTCACCTTATTTAGCACCGGTTCCTATGCGAGGGAAACGCAATGAAAGCGCATTCATTTTACATGTAGCAGAAACATTAGCTACAATCAAAGGAATGAGTGTAGAAGAGATTGGAGCTATCACTTCTAAAAATGCTTTACAGCTATTTAAAAGGGCAAAATAGATTTTGCCAATCTTTGTATTTGATTAATTTTGCACCCCTTATCCTCCCAAGGAGAGATGCCGGAGCGGTCGAACGGGCTTGCCTGGAAAGCAAGTGTACTTCACGGTACCCGGGGTTCGAATCCCCGTCTCTCCGCACCAATGAGGCTGTGAAAATATACTACCAGCCTCATTTTTTTATCACTGTACGGTTTAATTCATCGCAGATTGTATTAAGATACGCTTTTAAAGAAACTTTTTTGAACCCAATAAATTCCTTACAAATCCTACATTTGCCCTTGTAATGGCATCAAATAGCTTTGGAGACATTTTTCGAATCACCTCTTTTGGAGAATCACACGGTAGCGGCATAGGGGTAGTAATTGACGGAATCCCTGCGGGGATTAGCATTGACGTTACGCTTATACAACAACGATTAGATGAAAGGAAACCCGGCAGTTCCGGCTTAGTCAGTCCCAGAAAAGAGGATGATAAGTTTCAATTTCTCTCCGGTATTTTTGAAGAAAAATCAACCGGTGCTCCCATGACTATTTGGATTCCTAACACAAATCAAAAACCGGAAGATTACAATGCACTTCAACAAGTGTTTCGTCCTTCTCACGCTGATTTTACTTATCATCACAAATATGGTAATAGAGATCACAGAGGTGGAGGTAGAGCTTCTGCACGAATTACCGCTGCTTGGGTGGCAGCCGGTGCAGTTGCAGAATGTTTACTAAAACATACCCATATAGAAGTGCTTAGTTATGTAAAACAACTTTTCACACATCAAATTCCTGAAAACTTGAGTTTAGACCAACTCAAACAAATTCAAAATCCTTTGTACTGCCCCCATCCTGAAACCGCACTACTCATGCAACAAGCAATAGAACAAGCTGTTGTAGAAAAAGACAGTATAGGTGGTATTGTTGCTACGCAAATATTTAATTGTCCGATTGGATTGGGAGAACCTGTTTTTGGCAAATTTCAAGCAAAAATTGGGCAGGCTATATTTTCATTGAATGCTGTAAAAGGACTGCAATTTGGCGGTGGTTTTAACATGAGTAGCAAAAAAGGCTCAGAAGTAAATGATGAATGGATATTAAGCGGTTCCTCATTTCAAACAAAAACAAATAACTCCGGTGGGTTGCAAGGCGGAATCAGCAACGGCATGCCTATCAATTTTGATGTTGCTTTTAAACCAACTGCAACCATTGGCAAACCTCAACAAACAATCAATACTGAAGGCGAGTCCACAATTTTGCAGGCAAAAGGACGACACGACCCTTGTGTAGTTCCACGCGCAGTCCCAATTGTGAGAGCTCTGACATGGCTTGTATTAGCAGATTTGTGGTTATTGGCTAAAATAAATAACTAAATTACTCCACCTTATTTGGAGGTGGAACTATCGGATTTACAGGGTTCAGCATCCTTTTATACATATCGGGCTTTGCGGTTTCTTTATTTTGTTTGAGATATCGTTCCATAAGAAGAGAAGCCATAGGCGCAGCCCATGTCGCTCCAAACCCTCCGTTTTCAATCAAAACGGCAACTGCAATTTGCGGATCTTCCTTAGGACCAAAGCCTACAAAAATTGAATGATCTTTCCCATGTGGGTTCTGTGCTGTTCCGGTTTTGCCGCAAAGATTAATGCCCGGAATTGAAGCCCAAAATGCAGTCCCTCCGGGTTGATAAACCAAACTCATTGCTTCAATAATGAGAGGAAAATAGGAAGTATCAACAGATACATAGTGGCGTTTCAAGTTTGACGGAACGTGTTTTTTATCTCTGCCAATATATTTCACAACATGCGGTCTGACATAATAGCCCCCATTGGCGATGATAGCTGTATAATTCGCCATTTGCAAAGGGGTAACTCCTACCTCCCCCTGTCCTATTGCAACAGAAATGACATTGGAAGAACGCCAATTTTTCCCGAACACTTTCGAATACAGTTTAACACTGGGCAAAATCCCTTTTGATTCTCCGGGAATATCAATTCCAGTATATGAACCGATTGCAAATGTGTGCAAATAATCAAGCCAAGTCTCAAGCCCCTCCGACACGTTTTTGTATTTGGGATTGTCCACAATATCTCTAAACACATGACAGTAGTAGGCGTTACAAGAAGTTTGGATAGAATATTTCAAATTCACAGGGCTGGCATGAGCATGACAACCCACCTTGCGGTTTCCTAACAAGTATCCGCGGTAACACGAAAATGATGTTTGTGGAGTTATCACACCTTCTGCTAACCCAATCAATGCTTGAATTGGTTTAAAGGTAGAGCCGGGAGGATAAGGCGCTTTTAAAGCCCTGTTAAAAAGTGGTTTCTTAGGGTCTATCAACAATTTATGAAAATTTTTATTCCGTTCAGGACCTGTTAATTCATTGGGGTCATAAGCCGGACTATTGGCAAGACAAAGAATTTCACCGGTTTTGGGATTAATGGCTACAATGCTTCCGGTTTTGTTCGCCAAAAACTCTTCTGCTAATTCCTGTAAGTCTAAATCTATGGAAGTAAAAATATCTTCTCCCGGAATAGGTTTGACATCATAAACTCCATCGGCAAAATTTCCTTTCTCAATATTGTGCTTATCCACAATCATTACACGTACACCGTTATTTCCCCTCAATTCCTTTTCATAACTCTTTTCTATTCCTGTAACACCAATAAAATCTCCCGGCTTGTAATAAGGATCATTCTCAATATCTGTACGGTTAACTTCACTCGTATAACCCAATACATGTGCCATGCCTTTGACTTTGTATTTTCTATCGGTTTTATTTTCTATAAGAAATCCGGGAAATCTAAAAAGGTTTTCTTGCAATACGGAATAAGACGGAGTGCTTAGATTTTTTGCAATAACGGTAGGTTTTCTTCGCGAATAGTCCCGCGCTTTTAGCATCCTTTTTTTGAATTCCGCGGTATCCATTTCCAAGATTCTGCATAACTCTAAGGTATCAAACGCTTCTGTTTTGATTGGAACCACAACCAGGTCATATACATAGTCATTATACACAATTAACTTCCCGTTGCGGTCATAGATTGTACCTCGGACGGGGTGCAAAGTAATTTCGGTTGAGCTGTTGCGAAGCGCTTGTTTTAGATAGTCATCTCCTCCGAGTTGAAGAAAAGCAATTTTGGCAAGAAAGACTACTCCTACTATGACTAAAAGTACATAGAAAATCTGAGCATAATAACCACTTTGTTTTTTCATTTCTCAAACTTGAACGTTTTATAAAATAACTCTTCCGACAAAATCAAAAACAAGTAAGTGATAGCGGAGCTGGCTAACCAAGTAGGCACAAGTACCGTAAAAAAATCATGCCCCATAGACTCTAACAAAAATACCCAGAAATGATGTACTAAAATAAATGAAAGTAAGAATACAATCTTGAAACTGCGTTTGCCTTTATTTAACCAACTGCCTTTTTCCTCATCGCGCGTAGGCGCAACACTCAGGTTGTCGGCAGCAATAAAAGGTTTGAGCAAACCCAAAATAAGACATGCAGAGGCATGAATACCAAATGAATTTAGAAAAATATCAAAAACGAATCCGACAAAAAAGAAAACAAGAACAGACAACCATTTAGGCAAATCAGGTGGCAAATACAAGAGGAAAAACAAATACACAAAAGGGTGAAACCAAAATCCCACATTGATATTTTCCAAAATCAATACTTGGACTAAAAAGCAATAAATCAAAATCAGAAAAAATAATTGCCAGTCTTTCATTTAGTTCTGTTCCTCAACGATAGTGTTAAACTTCTCTAATTCTTCCTTAAATAAATCCTTTACGATATATACCTCACGCAATTGGCTAAATGACGTGCTCAATCTCACTTTTGCCGTTAAAAAACTACCATCAATTTCTTTAACTTCTTCTACCACTCCGATAGGAATATTTTCAGGAAAGTTTTTAGAATATGGGCTTGTAACAACAAGTTGGCCTGCCTTCACTTTCTCATATCGATTTACGCCCGACAAATAAGCATAATAAGGGCTGCGATTACCCCAAACCAATCTGCCTTGAGATAAATTTAATTCTTTAATCTTGGGCGACACAATAGCCTTAGAGTTAAGCACGCTCATTACCAAACAAAAATTCTCAGACACATCCTCAACTACCCCAACAATACCATCAGGTCCAAAAACTCCCATCCCCTTTTCAATGCCGGAGAGTTTGCCTTTATTCAGAGTCAAAAAATTGTTTTCCTTGTCAACACTATTTCCTATCACGTTTGCAGGTTCATAAACATAATATTGTTTATAGAGTGTATCATTCACATAAAATGTATCCTTGGTTTGAATATAAAAATTCTCTTTTAAGAATCCTCTGAGATAAATATTCTCATTAACCAATGAACGGTTTACATCTCTCAAATTGCGATACTCGTTCACATTATTAAAGAAAGTTTTCACAACGCCAATGACATCATTGGAAGTATTAAAAAAGAAAATTTTATGATACGCATGAAATCTTACAACCAGCGTAAGCGAAAAAACCTGAAAGATTATAAAAAGAATCAGGTGGAGATAGGTCTTGATGAACTGTATAACAGAACCCATAGCATACTCTCCTTATCTATTGCATTAAAAACTTAAATCTACCAATATTTCTAAGTGCAATTCCTGTCCCTCTAACCACGGCTCTAAGCGGGTCTTCGGCAATAGTTACCGGCAATTTGGTAATATTTGAAATTCTTTTGTCTAACCCTCTCAGCAAAGCTCCACCACCGGTAAGATAAAGACCTGTTTGATAAATATCAGCGGCAAGTTCAGGTGGAGTGCGCTCTAATGCTCTCAACACGGCTTCTTCCATCTTTGTAATAGATTTATCCAGCGCTAATGCAACCTCTGAATAAGAAACCATAACCTGCTTGGGAATACCTGACACTAAATCTCTTCCTTGTACAGGGAAATCTGCAGGAGGGTTTTCCAATTCTGCCAATGCAGATCCTACATTAATTTTTATTCTTTCCGCAGTACGTTCCCCGATTTGAAGGCTATGCTCTCTACGCATATAATCAACAATATCAGAGTTAAATTCATTTCCTCCAACGGTAATAGATTCATCACACACAATACCTCCTAAGGCAATAACCGCAATCTCTGACGTTCCTCCCCCTATGTCAATAATCATGTTACCCATTGGCTCTGTAACGTCAATTCCAATACCAACAGCTGCAGCCATTGGCTCATGTATCATAAACACCTCCTTACCTCCTGAACGTTCTGCTGAATCTTTTACAGCACGTCTTTCAACCTCTGTGATGCCTGACGGCACACAAATAACCATACGCAATTGCGGTGAGAAAGTCCTTCCCACATTTATTTTCTTAATCATCCCTCTAATCATGTGTTCAGCAGCCAAAAAGTCTGCGATAACGCCATCTTTCAAAGGTTTAATTGTCTTGATATTTTCATTTTCCTTACCCTGCATCTGCATTGCCTCATGTCCAACTGCAAGCACTTCGTTTGTAGAGCGTTCTATTGCAATAATAGAAGGCTCATCCACCACAACCTGATCTTTGTAAATGATTAATGTATTGGCTGTACCTAAGTCTATGGCAAGTTCTTGTGTAAAAAAGCTGAAAAGTCCCATTGTTTTTATCCGTCTGAAAAGAGGTGCAAAATAAGGGAAAATAATTTGCGATAGTTGCTTTGTAGTTCAAAATAAATTTTAGAAAAATTTATACAAGAAATGTATCGCCCTGAAATGACTTTACTTGTCCATGTTTAAAGGTTTTGATGTAAACCTATTTTAAGACAAGACAATCTCAATGCTTAAAATGTCTGTTTCCTGTAAACACCATAGCAACACCCAATTTATTAGCCGCATCTATTGATAGGTGATCTTTAACAGAGCCTCCGGGTTGTACAATCGCTTTGACTCCTGCTGCAGCACCAATCTCAACACAGTCAGGGAAAGGGAAAAAAGCATCCGAAGCCATTACACTCCCATTTAAGTCAAAACCAAAATGTCCGGCTTTTGCAATGGCTTGATTTAAAGCATCCACTCGTGAAGTTTGTCCTGTTCCCGAAGCCAGCAACTGACCGTCTTTGACCAAAACAATCGCATTTGACTTGGTATGTTTTACAACTTTCAGGGCAAACTCTAAATCAGATAGTTGCGATTGAGAAGCTGTAAGTAATGTAACCGGACGGAAGGATGATGATTTTTCCATCAACGTATCACGTTCCTGAATTAATTGACCATTTAACAGCGTCCTTTTTTGAATAGCTGACATTGAAAAAGAATGAATCTTTAGTAAAATACGATTCGCCTTTTTTGCAAACAACTCTGTTACTCCTGCACCGAATTCGGGAGCTAATAATATTTCAAAAAATATCTTATCAATTTGATGAGCAGTAGGCAAGTCAATGGGATGATTGCAAATCATAATACCGCCAAACGCAGAAACCGGATCGGCTGCGAGTGCTGCGCTATATGCATCCTCTACCTTAGAGCGCGTGGCAATTCCACAAGCATTATTATGTTTAATAATTGCGAATGTTGCACCATTATTTGCATCAAAATCCCCAACTAATGCCATGGCAGCTTCAATATCCAAAAGGTTATTGTATGAAATTTCCTTACCTTGTATCTGCGTAAAGTTTTCATCCATGTTGCCTCTAAAACTAGCTTTCTGATGTGGGTTTTCTCCATACCTTAAGCTATACTCTTGCTCACCTGCCAAATATGCACCGATTAATTCATCATAAGCCTGAGTAACTTTAAACGCTTTTGCTGCAAATGCTTTACGAGTAGCAATGTCCACCTTGTTTTGCGCGATTAATTCAGCCGCTTTTGCATAATCTGCTTTGTCACAAACGACTAAGGTTGAGGCAAAGTTTTTTGCTGCTGCGCGAATCAGTGACACGCCTCCAATATCAATTTTCTCGATAATTTCTTGCGGACTGCCTCCGGATTTCAAGGTCTCTTCAAAAGGATATAAATCAACTACAATCAAATCTAAGGCGGGTATATTGAATTCTTTTGCTTGCGCAACATCCTCTACATTTTCTCTTCTATACAAAATGCCTCCAAAGACTGCAGGATGCAGTGTTTTTACACGACCACCAAAAATTGAAGGAAAGCCTGTAAGGTCTTCCACATGGTGAACACTTCCTCCGCTTTCTTCAATAAATTTTGCAGTACCTCCTGTTGAATAGATGCCGATATTCTTTTCGCGAAGTATATTTACCAACACCTCTAAACCATCTTTGTAAAACACTGATATAAGTGCATTTTGAATATTCATGAATTCCAATTTTATATGTCTTTATTCGTGGTGCAAAACTAAGCCTTAATCATCGCTGACATCCCTATCTTTCTTCGTACTTCTTTACAAATTATAAACAAAGGAAAAACGCACTTTTTTTAACTCAACAACATTTAGAAGACATATTACCTGTTGGCAGATGTACACCAAAGTGTGTAAAATTTGAAATAAATAATACCTTTTCAAGTCTATGAAAGATACTTATGGCTTTATTATTTTGATAGTTTGTTTGACTCCTGCATTGTTAAAAGCTTGGATTAAATATAAACCCGAAGCCATAAGAGATTTCAATTCATAAGTCTCACCTGGCTCAACAACGAACCTTTCACACTCTCTCATTTCAATTGAATATATCACACATTCACTTTTCTGTTTGTGGTTTTTTACAACAAAGAAATTGTTCTCTGAAGGGTTAGGAAATACTGTTATCAACAAATCTTCCGGTTGTACTTCTTCAACTGCTATCGGGTATTTAGGTACAAGGGTATCCATAACAGCAATCCCAATGTCACTATTCCATTTGGGTTCTATTCTAATCCCTTCTAAGAATGTATAATTATTTTTTAACGGATGCCAAAAAACAGTACGAGGCGGAGCCATAGATATGTCAAACCTCCATCCTATATGCGTATATGCTTTGTTAAAAGACTTACTGGCATTATCAAAAATTAGAATCCTGTTCATATGGCTATACGTTTGGTCAAATTGTATCTTATCGAAATTATAAACTCGAGAACTCGTATAAAAATACTGAATAACATGGCTTTCCTCACACCTCTGAGAAACAACAAAAGTATTAAAACCGGGAGCAGCAATTTATAATCTTCGTAATAAAACGCACAAGTAACCATGTAGAACCTCACTCAAGCGGCAAAAACGAACATACCACACTAAAACGACCGCTTCCACCATTGCCTCTAAGAAATCTATGCGAATCACGTCCAGCATTTACCGAACAGTATAAATATCATCCTATGTCCTGAAATTACCCGAAACAATATTACAAATAGAAAAGTCTTACAATTGCAGTTATTGACCTTGGAAATTCAGTAAGGAATGTCTGTAATGATATGCTATTTAACAATCTTGCTTCAGTTTGGAGATCTTTGAAATAAATTTATTAATGCGTTTGAAAGTGTTTGATATTGAAAATCAAAACCTGAATGTTGAATTTTTTCACAGGACACATGACTACCATTCAACACGACTGCAGCACTTTCTCCTAAAGCTATTTTAAATAAAAAACTTGGTACATTGGGCATCCAAAATGGCTTATGCAATGTTTGCGCAATAGCTCCTAAAAACTCCTTGTTGTTTATCTTTTGCGGAGCTACCGCATTATACACTCCACTCACTTTTTCACTATCCAATGCAAATTTATACATTGCACACAGGTCTGCAATATGAATCCAAGGCATATATTGCTTACCACTACCTGCCGCAGCTCCTAAACCAAATCGTATAGGAGCAGCCATTTTCTTAAGTGCTCCGCCTTTATCAGACAACACTACCCCCGTCCTTAGTTTCACAACCCTGGATGCAATTGCCTCTTTTTCAAAATTATCTGCGGCTTGTTCCCATCGTAAAACTACATCACTCAAAAACCCTTCTCCTTTTACATCCTCTTCCGTAAAAACCCTTTCAGAAGTCTCATCACCATAAAACCCAATTGCCGAAGCAGAGATAAATGTTTGAATATTTTGTTTTCTTTTACTCAGGTACTCTAACAACAAATCCGCAGACTTTACACGACTGGCAAAAATCTCGGCTTTATACTCACTAGTCCACCTTTTTGCCATTACATTGGCACCTGCAAGATGTATAATGTGTCTGACACTGTCAAACACTCTTTCATCTATATAATGTTTATCAATATCCCAATGGAATGTTTGATTATTGCGTTGATGTGTGGACAAGAAGCGTACTTCATATTCTTCAATCAACTGCCCTACAAGTGCTTGAGCAACCATACCACCGGAACCGGTTATCAAAACAGTTTCCTTTTGTGACAACATGTTACAAAGGTAGTAAATATTCATGCTGCGATGCTGAGAGTTTCTGTAAACACCACTTTTCAATATCCAAATAAGCATTAAAGTTTTCTTACTTTTGCGGCAATGACAAAACCTCTGATATTAGTGAGCAATGATGACGGAATTACAGCACCCGGACTGAGAGTATTGGTTGAAATAGCAAAGAAGATTGGAAGAGTAATCGTTGTAGCCCCTGATGGTCCTCAGAGTGGAATGGGACACGCCATTACCGTAAACCAACCTTTGAGAGTTGAACAAATGGATATCTTCGAAGGAGTGGAAGCTTTTCAAACAACGGGCACTCCGGTTGACTGTGTGAAATTAGCAATTGACAAATTGCTGATTGCTAAACCTGACTTATTGCTTTCAGGTATTAACCACGGAAACAATTCTTCTATCAATGTAATATACTCCGGCACTATGAGTGCTGCTGTTGAAGGCGCAATCAACGGCATCCCATCTATTGGATTTTCTCTCACTGATTATAGCTATCACGCCAATTTTGAGCCCGGCAAACCTTATATTGAAAAAATCATTCTGAGTCTTTTAGAAAAACAATTACCCCCAAACTCTTTGCTTAATGTGAATATTCCTACTACTGAACACATCAAAGGAATAAAAATTTGCCGTCAAGCTCATGCAAAGTGGGAAGAGAGTTTTGAAGAGCGTATTGACCCTTATGGACGCAAATACTATTGGATGATTGGTAATTTTGTAAATGTGGACGATGGTCAAGATACAGACGTGTATGCTCTCTCACAGGATTATATTTCCATAGTGCCTACACAATACGACCTGACTGATTATAAAAGCATTTCACTTGTAAACAACTGGAAACTCAATGAAAAATAAACATCTCGGAATCGGTATCATCATTGGAATTGCAGCACCATTAATCTGTTGCATACTTGTATTATTTGCTCGTTTTCCGCAATACATGAATTTTGAATACGTTCTAAACCTTTGGTTGGGCAATGACAAAACCGCACTGCCAATTATCAAAGCCTCAATGCTCATCAACCTTCCAATTTTTCTAATTGCTCTAAACCGATACAAAAATCAAAAATTTGCACGAGGCGTTGTCATTGGCACCTTGTTGATTGGTGCATACATATTCTTTATCCATTTTTTCAAATAAACCATGAAATACTATCTTGTTGCAGGTGAACCAAGCGGTGACATGTATGGCGCAAGGGTGATGCAAAAAATCAATCAACTTGACCCACATGCCGAGTTTAGAATTTGGGGAGGCGACAAAATGGAAAAAGAAGGCGGTGTCCAAATTTCTCATATCAAAGAACGAGCTTTTATGGGTATTTGGGAAGTGATTAAAAATCTGAGAACCATCAAACAAAACCTTACTCTTTTTAAGCAAGATTTTATCCAAAACAAACCCGATGCACTTATTTTGATTGACTATCCGGGGTTTAATCTTCGCATTGCACCCATAGCCAAAGAGTTAGGGGTACCTGTTCATTATTATATCGCTCCCAAAGTCTGGGCATGGAATCGCAAGAGAATCACAAAAATCAAGGCTTTTGTGAATTATCTCTACACAATTCTACCATTTGAACCTGAGTTTTTTCTGCAACATCAGATCACATCAGATTATGTAGGCAATCCATTAGTAGACTTAATTTCGGAATACAAACAAGATACCGCCACCATTCAACAACTTAAAGATGGGAAACCGGTAATTGCATTGCTACCCGGCAGTAGAAAAATGGAGCTTGCCAACATCTTACCGATTATGGCAACCATTCCAAAACACTTTCCTGACTATCGATTTGTGATGGCTGGTTCGGACTCCTTCTCGCAAGAAGAGCTACATTCATTGTCTCAACAATACGGGATTGAAATTTTAAGAGGCAAAACATACGAAATTCTCGCTTGCGCTAAGGCTGCATTGGTAACAAGCGGCACTGCAACCTTAGAGACCGCACTTTGGCAAGTTCCACAAGTAGTTTGTTACAAATTTTCCAAAATCTCATATTTGATTGTAAAGCCATTGATGAAAATCAAATATATCTCCTTAGTAAACCTCATTCTCAATAGCCCGCTCGTCAAAGAACTGATTCAGGACGAATTAACTGAGTTGAATATTAAAAAAGAATTAAAAGCACTCTTGGAGACTGACAGAAGAACAGAAATTATGAATGGATATGCTGCCCTTAGAATCCGAGTTGGTGGGAACGGAGCGTCAGACAGGGTTGCAGAATTTATTACACAACGAACAATGCAACATTAAGCTGCCTGTCCTACTGCTTTTAAGTGCATGACATGAGATTTGAGTGCTTGATACATAGTTCTATACTCTTTGTATTCAACATTATACTCTTTACAAGTTTCTTTCACAATCTCATTCATCTTAGCATAATGCACATGACTGATTCTTGGAAACAAATGATGTTCAACCTGAAAATTTAACCCACCCAACAACCAATTCAGAAATTTACTGCCGGTTCCAAAATTTGCAGTAGTCTTTAATTGATGTATTGCCCATTCATCCTCCACACTAAAACCTGAAGACACAGGGTCAACAAAGTCAGCCTTCTCTACTACATGCGCCAATTGAAAGACAACAGCAATCAACAAGCCTGTAACATAACAAATCACTAAATAGCCAACTAACATTGGAATCCATCCAACCATTATTCCCGGAAGTACGATGAACAAGAAAACATAGAATATTTTTGAGGACCAGAAATTCAGCTGTTCTTTGATACTCATCTTAGGAATGGGGGTATATTCAGAGATTTTACCACTGAAATACTTTTTAAAATCATTATAAAACACCCAAAAGATATAAGTTGTACCATAAAGCAAAACCCAATAGAAATGTTGTAAAGGGTGGAGAAAATTCTTCTTTTGCGCAGTATGAACGCGAATAAAAGGTTTGATGTCAATATCATCATCCATTCCTTCGATATTCGTAAAAGAGTGGTGATTCACGTTATGTTTTTGTTTCCAGATATACACATTCCCCCCCATTACATTTAAAGAAAAACCCATGATTGCATTAATCGTTGGATTTGAAGAATAACACCCATGTGCTCCATCGTGCATTACGTTAAAACCAATGGCGGCTAAAGTAACCCCCATCAACACACAAAGCAAGAGTGCCAACCAGGTTGAGGGTGTAAAAAACACCAATATAACATAGAGTGCAACCAATGCACTAAACAATATGATAGATTTTGAATACAGTCGGAAATCTCCGGTTTTATTCAGATTGTTATCCTTAAAGTAACCGTCAATTCTGTTTCTGAGTATGAGAAAGAAGTCAGGTTTTGAAGTAAATTTAATTTGAGTCATTATTTTATTGAGTGGCGCAAATGTAGGCAAGAATGTTGAGTAATGATTGTTTAGTTTTGAATTGTCAAAACTAAAGGTTTAAAATTGATAGCGCACTCCATACAAGAAACCGCTATCCATCGCACTACTTATACCTGAACCCCAAGCAGTAACCGGAAAAGTATTGTTATCAAACCTTGTGAGAGAATGGAACGTAGCAAGCGCACCTATATTACTTAGATGAAAAGACAAGTTCAAAAGAAGTATTTGAATTAACTTCGCAGCCTTCATGAAGATTTTGACCATCATCGGAGCACGTCCGCAGTTTATAAAGGCTGCTCCTCTAAGCAGAAAAATAGCTGAGACCAATGGTATTACCGAAATATTGGTTCATACGGGACAACACTTTGATTCCAACATGAGTGACATTTTCTTTTCTGAAATGAAAATCCCTGCTCCCTCATACAAACTTGATATTCACAGTTTAGGACATGGTGCTATGACAGGTCGCATGTTGGAAGAAATTGAAAAAATTATACTGAAAGAAAAACCCGACTTTGTGCTTGTGTATGGAGATACAAACTCCACTCTTGCAGGGGCATTAGCTGCAAAAAAACTGCATGTGAAGGTGGCTCATGTGGAGGCAGGTTTGCGAAGTTTCAACATGAAAATGCCGGAAGAAGTAAACCGAATATTGACTGACCGCATTTCGGACTTCCTATTCTGCCCTACCGATAGCGCTATTGAAAATCTTAGTAAAGAAGGGTTTAAAGATTACCCCTGTCAAGTAATCCGCACCGGAGACATTATGTATGATGCACTTAAATTCTTTTCTAACTATGCCCCTGATGCTGAGTCCTTGTCTCCCATAACTGAACAAAAGAAATATACCCTCTGTACCATACATCGCGCAGAAAACACTGACAATCCCGATCGCCTTCGCGCAATTGTTAATGCATTGAACACAATTTCTAAGGAAGTTGAGATTATACTACCCCTACATCCGCGCACTCGTCAATTTTTTGAAACTTTAAATATCGTTCCAAATTTTAAAATCATTGACCCTGTTGGTTATCTCACCATGTTGGGCTTATTAGAAAATTGTAGTTTCGTCCTCACCGACAGCGGTGGACTGCAAAAGGAGGCTTATCTTAAAAAGAAATACTGTATCACCATGCGAGATGAAACCGAATGGATAGAATTAGTGCAACACAATGTAAATTTTGTGGCAGGTGCCAATGAAGACAAAATCATATCCTATTTCAATCAAATCTACAACAAGCCTTTTGAAGCAAAAGAAGGGCTTTATGGCAACGGAAATGCTGCTCAAGAAATAGTAGATGTCTTACTCAAATCATAAAAAGACAAAAAAAAACCTCGCTTTTGAGCGAGGCTTTTTAACAAGTCCAAAACCTTTAGTTTTTGTTTAAGGCATCCTGAATGAGTATTTCCCATTTCTGTATGAGTAGAAGTTCATCTGCAATCGCTACTGTATCATAGCCATTGTGATAAAAATCAAGTACCATTTCTCCTTTTGATGGGTCTTTATATTCAAATTGCAAAGACAATTGTTCTATTAATGTGGTATTCCCTCCTTCAAATTTCACTGTCCTGCTCCTATTGATGACTTTGCAAGACCTGACACCACTCAGATTAATAGCATATTTCAACACACTATCTTTCATTTTGCGTACAGCAAAAATCATGGTATGGGCTTCGTCAGTTCCGATTGCATTTTCTTTCCATTGGTCAAATTGTGCAACCTTCTTATTTGACTCAGTTGCCAGCTCCTTTAAAGCGTTTAGCGCTCTTGCTTTTTTCTTTTTGCTGCTGACAAACATCAGCACTATGGGAATGATACATAGCAACACTATAATCAACCCTATGATTGTTGTTCCTGAAAACATTTTATTAATTTTTATTTTTTTTGGTTAATAATTTTTTGATCCCGTCAACATTGACGGAGAGAAAGGTATCCGTTAAAACTGCATGAAACCTCTGCTTTTACCAAAAATAATGGAAAGGGAAAATGATATCCTGTGGAAACAGTCTCTCAATGAGATTCTTTTCAAAGAATGTATATTGAATAAAATAGGTCTGAAAGTAACGGGCTGCTTTTTTTAATAAAATCACAAAATCCGTATTCAGATTCTTCTCCCCTGAAAAATAGAATCTAAGGCTATTACTGTATGAGCTTTCATTGCCACTTGCAGAACTAAGCCAGCTATCGACAATATTTTTAAAAGTACTTGACTCATCTGTGTGAGTTTTGCTTTGATGCAAATCGCTATGTAAACTGCTATGCCCTACTGCAAAGGCATAGACAACAATCAAAAGCGACACCGCAATGGATCTCAAAGCATTTTTCACGCAGCAAAGATAATCTCAGTTAAATCATCTTTGGTAAGAGTCTGAAAATAAAGTTAGAAGCGTGTATTCGCGTTTAAAAATAACATTACTTACCATTGTTCACATCAGGTATAGGAACCGCAGGAGTAGTAATTGGTTTTTGCTGTCCATTATGACAAGTCATACAGTTAATATGATCAGGAACTATGGTGTTGCCATCTTGACCGAGAAATGGCTTGAAGTGTGTATCATTGATTTCCTGCGTCATTTTCATCATATAACGTGCAGCCAGCTTTTTATGATTGTCATCACTTGCGAAGTCTAAATCTTTAGGATTATCAGGATTGGCGACATGGCAAAAGCTACATTTAACACCCAAAGAAGTATTAAAAAATTTCATGGTTGCTTTGAGTTCTTCTTCAGAAATATCTTGGGGAAGCACTTTCAAATTTTTGTACTTATTCTCATTCTTCACCTTGGTTTGGTTCACAACTGCATACACATTGAAGGAGATGAAAGAAAGAATAATCAACAGACTTAGTAATACTTTATGTTTCATATATAAGTTTTTTTGAATGTACGAATTAACTGTAAATATGCAATTGCCACACATTGTTCTCTATAAAAATCGATATTGTCAGACAGACGAACTGAACTAACAAATACAACAACAGTTATAAAAGGGCTGTTTGAATCTTATTTTTTCGTTTTGCATACACAATCAATGCAACGCCTCCCAACATTAGTATAACAGAGATGATTTCGGCTTGGGTAACTTTCATTCCTAAAAAGTGTATAATAGTGTTTACCCTGATTTTTTCAATCCAAAAGCGTTCAAAACCTGCCATGATCATATAAATTCCAAATAAAACTCCCGGAGTATGAATCCGTTTACGCAAAGACCACAATACAAAAAAGAAAATACCACAAACGATGATTTCGTATAAAGGAGTTGGAAAAACATTAGCAACCAAATAAGGAGTTTCAGAAAAATCACAATTCAGATTTGCCAAATACTCAGGAGTTCCAATCGTGTATGGATTACATTCACCATTCACATTGTTAGGATAATTATAAGCCCAGACCCATTCAGGAAGCCAAGACAACCAAGCCGGCATTGGAGCCGTATTCACAATCCCCCAATCGCCATCACCTGAAATATGACACCCGATTCTACCGGATGCATAAGCCAACATCATAGCAGGTCCTCCAACGTCAAGCATGTGTAAGGGTTTTACTCCTTTTTTGTTTGCATACCAAAGAACAGCAGCACCACCACATATTAATCCTCCAAAAAATGTAAGCCCGCTAAATGATAGCAAAGAGCCAATAGGGTCTGCAACAAAATGATCCCAGTTTTCGAGATTATGAAACAGTTTAGCTCCAATCAAGCCTGCAACAGCCGCAATAACCGTCATATTCCCCATTATTTGATAAGGACGTTCCAAAACCTCTTGCTCCACAGGAGGATTTTTACGCTGCTTCTTGTCTTCGTATTTTTTATATAAAACAACAGCAACAGCACTCAATCCTCCCAACAACCAATTTCCTTCTGCTGACAAAAGAAAAGAACGCGGATCTGCCATATCGCTGCTGAAAAAGAAGATTGGTAACAGTTTAAATCCCAACAAAAAACCGAGAAAACCGCTCAATACATACTCGGACACAGCATAGGGTTTTCCAATAATTACTTTAATCTTTTTTCCACTCAACACCCCTGCTTTTTCTTTGCGCTTCAACTCAAGAGACATCGTATAATGAGCGAGCAAAAAAGAGATGGCAACAAAAAAACCAAAGGATTGAACTACACGCAGAAATGGGAGATGAACTCCAAACAAATCTGCAAACATGTCATATAAGGTAGGATACATTCTGTATTTTTAGAATCAACTGAATTTAAGTGCTGTGGCTGAATACTCCGAAACAGTGCCCACAACATGCATTGTTTCGGTATTGATACTTTCCAATTTCACATCCACAATCTCGTTGATTAACATAGGGTCATAGTCTGCCTCAACACGAATGTAGTTGGGAGTAAACCCATACATCTTGCCTTCTCTTTCCTCTTTTTCAAATAATACAGGATAGGTTTTGCCTAAACATGAGCGATAGAAAAATTGTCTTTTCTTTTCAGAAAGATTCATCAACTGCTGCGTCCTCTCCCCTCTTACCTTTACAGGCACAATATCAGACATTTTCCAAGCAGTGGTATTGGGTCGTTCAGAATACGGAAATACGTGAAAGTAGCTAACATCTAAGCCATTTAAAAAATTATATGTCTTTAAAAACTCCTCGTGGGTTTCGCCCGGAAAACCAACAATAACATCAACTCCAATGGCACAATCAGGCATAACTACTTTAATCTTGTTGATTTTTTCTTCATATAACTCTCTCAAATAACGTCTGCGCATTGCTTTGAGAATAGTGTTCGATCCACTTTGAAGCGGAATATGAAAATGGGGTAGAAATTTATTTGAATTGGCAACAAAATCAATGATTTCATCTTTCAACAAATTTGGCTCAATAGAGGAAATACGATAACGCATAATCCCATCTACTTTATCCAATTCTCTAATTAAATCCAGAAAACTCTCATCGTGATTGACACCAAAGTCTCCCAGATTACATCCGGTCAGCACGACTTCTTTCACGTCAGTAGCTGCAAGTGTGCGAGCTACTTTCAACGTATCACTCACATTGAGACTGCGGCTACTGCCTCTTGCCAATGGGATTGTGCAGAAGGAACAGAAATAATCACAGCCGTCTTGAACTTTTAAAAAAGACCTTGTTCTGTCATCTCCGGAAAATCCGGGCACAAAGTCCACTACTTTTTTGATATTAGAATGGGCGATTTCAGCTTTTTCTTTCTTGGTGATATTATCCAAATGTTGTGTCAGATTGAACTTTTCAGCAGCACCCAACACCAAATCAACCCCTTCAATTGTAGCAATTTCACCGGGCTTCAACTGCGCATAGCAACCAATCACCGCAACAAAAGCGTTGGGATTATACTTCAACGCCTCTCTCACTATCTTCTTACACTTTTTATCCGCATGGTCTGTAACTGAACAAGTATTAATCACATAAACATCAGGTCCTTCAGTAAAGTCCTTAGTTGTATATCCAATTTTCTCAAGCTGTTGGTTGAGCGAAGAAGATTCGGAGTAATTGAGCTTACAACCCAAAGTATAAAAAGCGACAGACCTGTTCATTTGGATTTTTGTTTGAAGGCTGCAAAGGTAGTAGGTAAAGTTGAAAAAATGCGTTATAGATTTGGATAAAAAAAGGCGAGTTACCCCGCCTTAAATGTTTTCACAACGGAAATAATCCTTATTGTGATTTGCTTACAGTGTTGCAAATATAAGAATAAAGTTATTACTTGCATGCCATTAATTATTAATTTTTCACAATGGCAAAAAAAAATATACTTGGACTGGATTTAGGAGTATCCTCAATAGGTTTTGCACACATCTTGGAAGATGAAAAACTAAAAAACTCTGAAATTAATCAAATAGGTGTTAGAATTATTTCACTAACTGTAGATGAACAAACCAATTTTGAAAAAGGCAAATCTTTTTCGATTAATAAAGAAAGAACCTTAAAACGTGGAGCTAGAAGAAATTTAGACCGTTTTAAAATCAGACGTAAAAATTTAATTGAAGCACTGGTTAATGCTAATATCATTAACAATAATTCTATTTTAAATGAAGATGGCAAACAAACCACTTTTTCAACTTGGATGTTACGATCAAAAGCCGCTTATGAGAAAATTGATAAAGATGAATTGGCACGTGTTTTTTTAGCTATCAATAAAAAACGAGGTTATAAAAGCAGTAGAAAAGCTAAGAACGAAGATGAAGGTCAGGCGATTGATGGAATGGCTGTTGCGAAACGGTTGTATGATGAACAGATAACGCCCGGCCAGTTGGTTTATCAGCTTTTGAAAGAAGGCAAAAAGTCAATACCTGATTTTTACAGGTCGGATTTGCAGGCTGAATTTGACAAAGTGTGGGATTTTCAAAGACAATTCTATCCTGAAATCCTTACCGATGAATTTTATAAAGAATTAAAAGGAAAAGGACAACGAGCAACTTCCACTTTGTTTTGGACAAAATATCAATTCAATACAGCCGAAAACAAAGGAACAAGAGAAGAAAAAAAGATACAGGCTTACAAATGGCGAAGTGAAGCAATTTCCAAACAATTGGAAAAAGATGAGGTCGCTTTTGTTCTGACAGAGATAAACAACAACCTTAATAATTCGAGCGGTTATCTTGGTGCAATTTCAGATCGAAGTAAGGAGTTGTATTTTAGCAAGCAGACGGTCGGTCAATATTTGTATCAGCAAATCAAGGAAAACCGTCATACACGATTGAAAAATCAAGTGTTTTATCGTCAGGATTATTTGGACGAGTTTGAGAAAATTTGGGAAGTTCAATCTAACTATCATTCAGAATTAACAGAAGAACTCAAAACAGAAATTCGGGACATCATCATCTTTTACCAAAGAAAACTGAAATCTCAAAAAGGCTTAATCAGCTTTTGCGAATTTGAGAGTAAGGAAGTTGAATTAAACGGAAAGAAAAAAACAATTGGCTTGCGTGTTGCACCAAAATCTTCGCCTTTATTTCAGGAGTTTAAGATTTGGCAAAACTTGAACAATATTTTAATCCGAAAAAAAGGAAGTAAGAAACGTACAGCAAAACAAGACAATCAGGATAGTCTTTTTGAAGAAGAAAAGGAAATATTTACGCTCGATTTAGAAACAAAGCAACATTTGTTTGATGAATTGAACTTTAAAGGCAATTTAAAAGCCAATAAAATCATTGAACTATTAGGGTACAAACCTACTGATTGGGAAATCAATTATTCTGAATTGGAGGGCAATCGAACCAATAAAGCACTTTATGAAGCCTATCTGAAAATTTTGGATATAGAGGGGTATGACGTAAAAGATTTACTGAAAGTAAAATCCAACAAAGATGAGGTTGAACTGGACGATTTGAATGTTCCTGCCATTGAAATCAAGAAGATGGTCAGGGATATTTTTCAGACATTGGAAATTGATACGAAGATTTTGGAATTTGATGCAGAGCTGGACGGAACAGCGTTTGAAGAACAGCTATCTTATCAATTGTGGCATTTATTGTATTCGTATGAAGGCGATAATTCCCAAAGTGGAAACGAAAAATTGTATGAACTGTTAGAAAAGAAATTCGGCTTCAAAAAAGAACATAGTCAGATTTTGGCTAATATTTCCTTATCTGATGATTACGGAAATCTTTCTTCCAAAGCGATGCGAAAAGTTTATCCGTTTATTAAGGAAAACAATTATAGTACGGCTTGCGAATTGGCAGGTTATCGTCATTCCAAGCATTCTTTGACCAAAGAGGAAATAGACAATAGACCATTGGAGGATAAATTGGAGTTGTTGAAAAAGAACAGTTTACGTCAACCTGTGGTGGAGAAAATTCTTAATCAAATGGTCAATGTGGTAAACACATTGATTGAGAAAAATAGAAAAGGAAATCCCGATTTCCGATTTGACGAAATCCGTATAGAATTGGCTCGTGAATTAAAGAAAAATGCACAGGAAAGAGCAGAAATGACTACGAATATCAATGCTGCAAAATTGGAGAATGATAAAATAAGAGCGATCATAAAGAGAGATTTTCCAAGTGTTCAGAATCCAACAAAAAATGATATTATAAGATATAAACTATATGAGGAATTAGCCTTTAATGCTTATAAAGATTTATATACAAATACCAAAATTGATTATCATAAGTTATTTGGAAAAGAATATGATATAGACCATATCATTCCTCAATCCCGTTTGTTTGATGACAGTTTTTCAAATAAAGTTTTAGTACCGAGACAAGCAAATTTGGATAAGGGAAACAAGACAGCATTTGATTATATGAGCACAAAAGGCGAAGGTGATTTTTCTAAGTATGAATCAGTAGTCGAAATTTTGTACATGGAAAAGAAGATTTCAAAAGCTAAATATCAAAAATTATTCAAAAAAGAGTCTGAAATCGGGGACGGATTTATAGAGCGTGATTTAAGAGAAACGCAATACATTGCCAAAAAGGCAAAAGAAATGCTGTTTAAAATTACCCGTTCAGTAGTTTCCACTTCGGGAAGTATTACAGACAGACTTCGTGAAGATTGGGACTTGGTTAATGTAATGAAAGAGCTTAATCTGCCGAAATACAGAAGTTTAGGGTTGACTGAAATGCAAGAACGGAAATTTGGAAAGCAAGTAGAAGTTATTAAAGACTGGACAAAACGGAACGACCACCGTCATCACGCTATGGACGCTTTGACGGTTGCATTTACCAAACATAATCATATTCAGTATTTGAATTACCTGAATGCACGGAAAAACGAAAATCATAAATTGCACAGCAATATAGTTGCCATTGAGAATTTGGAAACCGAAATAAAAGTGGATAATGACGGAAACAAAAAGCGTGTTTTTAAAGAACCAATACCAAACTTCCGTCAGGTAGCCAAAGAGCATTTGGAAAATGTATTGATTTCGCATAAAGCAAAAAATAAGGTAGTTACGAAAAATAAAAATAAAATTTCGGGCAAAGACAAAGCTCAAGAAACGTTAACTCCAAGAGGACAGTTGCACAAAGAAACTGTTTACGGTAAATACCATTATTACGAAAGTAAAGAAGAAAAAGTAAGCACAAAATTTGACGTTGAAACCATAAATAAAGTGGCTAACCCTCTTTATAGAAAGTTTTTATTACAAAGATTATCAGAAAATGGCAATGACCCGATGAAAGTTTTTGCAGGAAAAAATGCTTTGAGCAAAAATCCGATTTACTTGGATGAAGCAAAATCAAAAGCACTTCCTGAAATTGTAAAACTAGTATGGCTGACAGAAGATTTTTCAATTAGAAAAGATATTACCCCGGAAAATTTTAAAGATGATAAATTAATAGGTAAAATTGTTGATGAGGGAATTAAAACGATAATGAGAAATCGCTTAAAAGAATACGGAGGAGATCCCAAAAAAGCATTTTCTGATTTAGACAAAAACCCGATTTGGCTCAATAAAGAAAAGGGAATTTCAATAAAACGTGTTACAATTAGCGGTGTTAGCAATGCTGAACCTTTGCACTACAAAAAAGACCATTTTGGTAATTTTATGTTGGATGAAAATGGGATGAAAATTCCTGTTGATTATGTTAGCACTGGAAACAATCACCACGTAGCAGTTTACAGAGATGAGAAAGGAAATTTACAAGAAAATGTGGTTTCGTTCTATGAAGCTGTTGCTCGCTCTAATCAAGGATTACCAATAATTGATAAAACATATAACCAACATTTAGGCTGGCAGTTTCTATTTACCTTGAAACAAAATGAAATGTTTGTTTTCCCAAATGAAAAAACAGGATTTAACCCCAATGAAATTGATTTGTTAGACCCGAAAAATAAAAAGGAAATCAGTCAAAATTTGTTTAGGGTGCAGAAATTTTCAAAACTTATTTATGGCAATTCAGCTGTGAGAGAATATGTTTTTAGGCATCATTTAGAAACAACAATAGATGATAGGAAAGAACTAAAAGACATCACTTTCAAAAATATTAAAAGTTTACCCAATTTTGAAGGGATTGTCAAAGTACGCATCAATCATTTGGGCGATATTGTAAGTATTGGAGAATATTAAAAGAAACAAGACTTCATAAAGTTTAATGACTAAAAAATAATAGCAGATGCTTAATTTTGAGACATACTACCACATTTTCAACCATGCAAACGGAACGGATAATCTATTTGTTGAGAGAAAGAACCATCTGTTTTTCTTGAGCAAATGGAATCGGCATATCAGCCCCATAGCCGAGACCCTGACTTGGTGTCTGATGCCTAATCATTTTCATTTTTTAGTCAAAATCAGAAGCAAGGAGGAAATTAAAAAGATTTTAAAAGGGGAAGTAGAGGTACTGCTTAGTAACGATATACCAAATATAGAGGAAACTTCGTCAAACTCAACCTTCCCTAACCAACTCCAAACTTTTCCAAAGTTTAGAACTTTGGAAAAGTTTAAACCAGTTGAAAAGTCTAACCCCATCCCAACCATTGATGGAAAGTTTCTCAGCAAACAATTTGCTAATCTGTTTAGCAGTTACACCCAATCCTTTAATAAGGTTTATCAAAGACGCGGTTCTCTTTTTCTTAAAAATTTCAAACGGAAGGAAATCAAAGACGATGACTACCTCCGAGCAATTATTCTCTATATTCACCTCAACCCGATAAAACACAATTTCACTACTGATATAAACGATTGGGAATGGACGAACAACACCGGCTTTTACAGCCGTAACACCGAATTAGCTGAGCATTTGTTTAACAACATGGAAAACTATAAAGAACAGCACTCGCTAAAAGAAAAGCAGTTTGAAGAATACGTGCAAATTGAAAATGAATTAACTCTTTAGCCTATGATTAAACGCACGCTCTATTTTGGTAATCCGGCTTATTTAAGTCTGAATCTTAAACAATTGGTTGTAAAACTGCCTGAGATTGAACAAGACGCGAATATGCCGGAGCAGGTTAAAAAAGAAGCGATTGCTTCAATTCCCATTGAAGACATCGGATTATTAATTTTAGACCATAGTCGTATCACATTGACACAAGCACTGATGAGTGAACTATTAGAAAACAATGTGGCATTAATTACCTGTAACTCAACCCACCACCCATGCGGCATGATGCTTAATTTAGACGGAAACACGCTGCAAGCAAAACGTTTTATGGCACAGATTGAAAGCTCGCTTCCGCTAAAGAAACAACTATGGCAACAAACCGTCAAACAAAAAATAAACAATCAAGGAATCTTGCTCGAAAAACAAAGGCAAGGGGATGCACAAATGCTGTATAACATGGCAAAACAAGTACGTAGTGGAGACCCTGAAAACTTTGAAGGCAGGGCGGCAGCCTACTATTGGCAACATATTTTCGGAGTCGAGTCAAATTTCATTCGAGATCGCGAAGGCAACAAACCGAATACTTGGCTGAACTATGGCTACTCTATCTTACGTGCTTGCGTGGCACGTTCATTGGTTGGAAGCGGACTCTTGCCAACATTGGGGATTCATCATCGCAATCAATACAACTCATATTGTCTGGCAGATGATATTATGGAACCTTATCGCCCATTTGTGGATGAACTGATTTGTGGACTTTTACACAAGTTCCCAAAAACTGAAGGTGAATTAACCACAGAAATCAAGAAAGAGTTGTTAATCATACCAGCAATAGATGTTGAAATTGATAATAACAAAAGCCCCTTAATGGTTGCGTTGCAAAGAACCACAGCCGGTTTAGTGAAATGTTTTGAGGGCAAAGCAAACAAAATCCCCTATCCAGCCATGAACCTCTGAAAAGTATGAAAAACAATGGCTACACAAGAAAGATTAAGCGCATACAGAATTATGTGGGTATTAGTGTTTTTTGATTTACCGACAGAATCAAAAAAAGACAGAAAGCGATATGCCGAATTTCGCAAAAAGTTATTAGAAGACGGCTATACCATGTTTCAGTTCAGCATTTATCTTCGACACTGCCCGAGCAGAGAGAATGCGGATGTACACATAAAAAGGGTTAAAAAGAGCCTGCCGGAATTTGGACATATCGGCATACTCTGTATCACCGATAAACAATTTGGCGATATAGAAATTTTTAATGGCACAAAAGCACAAGAAAATCCACATGTAGTCGTACAGCAATTACAAATGTTTTAAAAAAAAGGAGGATTTACTAAATAAATCCTCCTTGGTCATTTCATTTTTTTCTTTGTGTCATATCCCACGACATCCTTGAACTATCAATAGATACAAGTAGGGTATATTGTTTATGACCACATCAAAGATAAGAACTGTAAGCAAATCACAACACATAAAACAAATAGGAAATTCTTTAGAAGATTGTTTATGACCACATCAAAGATAAGAACTGTAAGCAAATCACAACTCATTACTATTTTCCCATTTCCGTCTGCTAATTGTTTATGACCACATCAAAGATAAGAACTGTAAGCAAATCACAACTAAACCCGTCAATAAGCTACTCAAATATAATTGTTTATGACCACATCAAAGATAAGAACTGTAAGCAAATCACAACTTGTTTCTCTAAATTCTCTACTGCAAAATCATTGTTTATGACCACATCAAAGATAAGAACTGTAAGCAAATCACAACCCCCTACTGCGTTTTTCAAAAGAGAGTTAAATTGTTTATGACCACATCAAAGATAAGAACTGTAAGCAAATCACAACCTCCCTGACGATTTTAACTACGAGAGAGACATTGTTTATGACCACATCAAAGATAAGAACTGTAAGCAAATCACAACTAAAAACGAAAAGGGGGCGACGACCTATCTATTGTTTATGACCACATCAAAGATAAGAACTGTAAGCAAATCACAACGCTTCAACTGTAGTGCTTGCCACTCTTACAATTGTTTATGACCACATCAAAGATAAGAACTGTAAGCAAATCACAACGAAAGGTTGGCAGCCGTTGGAATGTTGGCAATTGTTTATGACCACATCAAAGATAAGAACTGTAAGCAAATCACAACTCTGTTTTGCCGTTATACTCATTTGCCGGCATTGTTTATGACCACATCAAAGATAAGAACTGTAAGCAAATCACAACGTAAAGCGAATGATTGAAGCTGGATGCCCTATTGTTTATGACCACATCAAAGATAAGAACTGTAAGCAAATCACAACATGCACTTATTAATGATTTGTAATTGAAAAATTGTTTATGACCACATCAAAGATAAGAACTGTAAGCAAATCACAACGCTATACAAGTGTATATAAATAGATGACTTATTGTTTATGACCACATCAAAGATAAGAACTGTAAGCAAATCACAACCAAAGAGTAAAATTTAGAATAAGATTGAGAATTGTTTATGACCACATCAAAGATAAGAACTGTAAGCAAATCACAACTGGACAATTACTACATGTCAAAGTAAGCAAATTGTTTATGACCACATCAAAGATAAGAACTGTAAGCAAATCACAACTTTGTACACCTTTAAGGAACTAGAACCTGTATTGTTTATGACCACATCAAAGATAAGAACTGTAAGCAAATCACAACTAGCATACATTACCACCTAATAGTTGAGCAATTGTTTATGACCACATCAAAGATAAGAACTGTAAGCAAATCACAACAAGCAGATTGATGCAAACGCAGGGCAATTTATTGTTTATGACCACATCAAAGATAAGAACTGTAAGCAAATCACAACACTCCACATTAGGCACATCCAGAGCCTTAAAATTGTTTATGACCACATCAAAGATAAGAACTGTAAGCAAATCACAACTTTGGAATAATGCAATCAAGTAACTATCTAATTGTTTATGACCACATCAAAGATAAGAACTGTAAGCAAATCACAACCTGAGAATGCTTATAATGAGAACAATAAGATTGTTTATGACCACATCAAAGATAAGAACTGTAAGCAAATCACAACGAAACAGACACAGACCTACCCTTCGCCAACATTGTTTATGACCACATCAAAGATAAGAACTGTAAGCAAATCACAACTACCCAACAAAGTCAAAGACATTTACTTTTATTGTTTATGACCACATCAAAGATAAGAACTGTAAGCAAATCACAACAGAAGAAAACGAGTTGAGGAAGAAAAGTTGATTGTTTATGACCACATCAAAGATAAGAACTGTAAGCAAATCACAACTATTGGCTGCTCACTATCGTTGCCCTTGTCATTGTTTATGACCACATCAAAGATAAGAACTGTAAGCAAATCACAACTACCCATTATTTTCCACCTGTTGTATTCGGATTGTTTATGACCACATCAAAGATAAGAACTGTAAGCAAATCACAACGGGTAAGACCATACAAGTACGTTGTAAGAAATTGTTTATGACCACATCAAAGATAAGAACTGTAAGCAAATCACAACAGGTATTTGAACGAAAAGACCAACAGTCTAATTGTTTATGACCACATCAAAGATAAGAACTGTAAGCAAATCACAACAAATTGATTCGGATTGTAACGGTTTTTGTCATTGTTTATGACCACATCAAAGATAAGAACTGTAAGCAAATCACAACAATGCATACCAAGAAGCCTATTCAGCAGGCAATTGTTTATGACCACATCAAAGATAAGAACTGTAAGCAAATCACAACTCTGTTGTCTCTTTGATAGGCAGTGCAAGGTTGTCAATCATGCTACCCAACGCTTGAGTGTAGCGGGTGTATTGTTCTGTCGAACCACTCACTATTTTAATCTTGGTGTCCAGAGCTTCCATCTCTGCCCGCACTTTGGTGCTCTCTTCCACCAATCCCCACACTTTTTGCACAGTAAACACAGCTGCAACGCCAGCCCCCACGCGCTTAACCAAGCCGTCCAGCTTACTTGTCTGCTGCTGCGCCTTCTGAATGTTCTTGCCAAAAGAACCGTCTATCAGGTCTATTACATATTCTAATCCGCCTTGTGCCATATCTTCTAATTTTTAGTTTTTATTCTTAGGTTTAAATTATTGTTGTATATTTGCAGTTGTTCTGGACTGCTTAATCTTATAGACTTCGCAATGTAAGGAACTAAGGAGCCTTCTTTTTGAGGGCTTCTTTCATTATGTCTGTACTTCTCCATGTATCCCATTATTGTTTATGACCACATCAAAGATAAGAACTGTAAGCAAATCACAACTACGTCTCTGTCTTCTTTTGTTTTTAAATATTGTTTATGACCACATCAAAGATAAGAACTGTAAGCAAATCACAACTTGTGTTCGTGCCGGTATAGGGCTTTGTTCATTGTTTATGACCACATCAAAGATAAGAACTGTAAGCAAATCACAACATTGAAAAAAATCTGTATAGAAAGAAGCCGTCATCTGCAAGAAATGCTGAATAAATTCTAACCAACACTACATTTTCTTAGACCAACCACTCAATTTGTGGAGAACTTCAACCTACGGCATTGATTATGTTATCCATACATTTGCAAGTACATTTTTTAAATCAAATATTTATGAAAAAAGTAGTTTTAACTTTCGTAGCAGCAATCTCAACTTGTATGGTTGCCAATGCTCAGACCGGTAAAGGATCTATCATGATTGGCGGTGGATTAAACGTAAATTTAGCAGGCAAAACTGTAAACAAAGTTACCCCTCCCTCAGGCAATGCCACTTCAACCGAGACTAAAGGTAATTTAAATTGGAATGTTAGCCCAACCGCAGGCTATTTTATTAGCGACAATATTGTTGTAGGACTTAATTTAAATGTCGGCAGCAGTTTTTTTGGAAGGGTCGCTTCTATAGATGGAAAGAAAGAAGAAACAGTGAATACCGTTAACTTAGGTGCAGGCGTTTTTTCTAGATACTACAAAGAAGTAGGTAACGGACTTTATTTGTTTGGACAAGTTTCTGTAGGTTACAATTCAGGTACTACTCAAAACAGAACTCCGGATATTCTTCACCCTTCAGACATTATTGATGGAAACAAAATAAAGAACAACATCATTGGAGTGAATATTACTCCCGGATTAACTTACTTCTTTAGCAACAATTGGGGTGTTGACTTTTCATTAAACAATATTATTGGATATACTTCTATGAAGTCAACTTCTCAAACACCTAATAACAACGGTTCTAGTTCAACATCAAGCAGCCAATTCAACATTGGGCTTGGACTTACTCCTACTCTTGGCGTAAATTATTATTTCGGCAAATAAGGATTATTCATTGCTTATACAAAAAGGTTGTTCCGTACGGAACAACCTTTTTTGTTTTCTATAGGGTACGGAATCAAATGAATAGTAATTGCTGACAACTTATCCAATTTCGCTGTTGATTACTTCTCTATAAAAAAAACTTTTCTATAGCGGTTTTGGAAGTTTAGACCTCTATTTTTGTTTGCACATTTTGTCCCTTTAATATGCCTAAATTTTCTCATTTACACGTACATACACAATATTCTTTGCTCGATGGTGCTGCTAAGATTAAGGATATTTATAAGAAAGCACTTTCGGACAACATGCCTGCTGTGGCAATTACAGACCATGGCAACATGTTTGGAGTATTTGAGTTTGTAGCAGAAGCATGGAACCACAAAGATGCACAAGGAAAACCCAAGGTGAAACCGATCATCGGTTGTGAGTTCTATTTGGTGGAAGATCGACATCGCAAGACATTTACAAAGGAAGACAGAGACCAACGCTGCCATCAGCTTATGTTGGCAAAGAATGAAGTTGGATACCGCAATCTCACAAAACTCTGCTCTCTCGGTTATATAGAAGGCTATTACAGCAAGTACCCGCGTATTGACAAGGAACTGGTTGAAAAATACCATGAAGGATTAATTGCTACCAGTTGTTGTTTGGCTGCCGAAATTCCCAGAACCATTCTGCGCAAAGGCGAAGAAGAGGCAGAAGAGTTATTAAAATGGTGGCTCAACCTTTTTGGCGAGGATTTTTATATTGAAATACAAAGACATAACATTCCTGATCAAATCAAAGTGAATGAAGTACTGCTCAGGTTTGCAAAAAAATACAATCTCAAAACCATTGCATCCAATGACAGTCACTACACAGAACGCGAGGATGCAAGCGCACATGACATTTTGCTTTGTATCAATACAGGTTCTAAAGTTAGCGACCCAAAAGCAACTAGTTTTGCAGAAGATGGAGTTAGCAAGTCCGGTCGTTTTGCATTCGCTAATGATGAGTTTTATTTTAAAAAGCAGGACGAAATGATTGCTTTGTTCAAGGACATTCCTGAAGCAATTGACAATACAAATGAAATCGTAGATAAGGTTGAAGCGCTGAGTTTAACCAAAGACATCATGTTGCCGGACTTCCCTATTCCCGATGAGTTTAAAATCTACACTCAAGGGGAGATTATAAACGATAAAAAGATTGAGGCGGGGGTACTGAACCAATGGGAATACCTCAAACACTTGACTTACGAGGGGGCACAAAAAAGATATGGCTCCTTAGAAGACAAAGTCAAAGAGCGAATTGACTTTGAATTACACACCATTAAAACAATGGGGTTTGCAGGGTATTTCTTGATTGTTTCGGATTTTATTGTTTGGGGAAAAAATAACGGTGTATTTATTGGACCCGGCAGAGGGTCGGCAGCAGGAAGCGTGGTTGCATACTGCATTGGGATCACCAACATCGACCCGATTAAATACGAGTTGCTGTTTGAGCGTTTTCTTAATCCGGACAGAGCCAGCATGCCCGATATTGATACAGATTTTGATGATGAGGGACGGGAACGCGTGTTGCGTTATGTGTCAGAAAAGTATGGCAAGAATCAGGTAGCCAACATTATTACTTATGGCACAATGGCTGCCAAAACCAGCATTAGAGATACTGCACGGGTGATGGACTTAGATTTGAAAGAGTCTGACTATTTGGCTAAACTTATTCCTGACCGCCCGACAGGGTTAAAATTTTACGATTTGTATGAACGACCTCTCACAGGTAATGACGAGCAGATTGACAGTTTAGAAACCAAAGGCGTTTCTGCTGATGATTTAAACAAAATAAAAATACTGCGGGCAATTATTTTAGGGGATCCGGACGATTTAAAAACAAAAGTTTTAATAGAGGCACGCAAACTGGAAGGGACAGCGCGTAACACAGGAGTTCATGCAGCAGGCGTTATCATTGCACCTCGCGACATTTCTGACATTCTACCCGTTGCAGTGGCTAAGGATGCAGAATTGTATGTAACCCAATATGAAGGTACCGTTATTGAGTCAGCCGGAGTTATCAAAATGGACTTCCTTGGCTTAAAAACCTTGTCAATATTAAGAGACGCAATCCAACTCATCAAGTCTAAACATGGGGTTGAGATTGATCTTGACACAATACCTTTGACAGATAAAAAGACTTTTGAACTATACAAACAAGGGCACACAATAGGAACTTTTCAATTTGAAAGTCCACCTATGCAAAAATATTTGCGCGAACTCAAACCGGACAGACTTGAGGATTTGATTGCAATGAACGCGCTTTACCGACCGGGTCCGATGCAGTATATCAGTTCTTTTATAGCACGCAAACGAGGCAAAGAACCCATAGTGTATGATTTGCCGGAAATGGAAGAATATCTGGCGGAGACCTATGGAATTACGGTTTATCAGGAGCAGGTAATGTTGTTAAGTCAAAAATTAGCAGGATTTACTAAGGGAGAAGCTGACAATTTGCGAAAAGCAATGGGTAAAAAGAACATTGATACCATCAATAAGATGGAGGAAAAATTCATCAAAGGATGTGCTGCAAACGGTTTAGACAAAGAGCCTTGTGTAAAAATTTGGAACGATTGGAAAAAATTTGCTCAGTACGCATTTAACAAATCCCACTCAACATGTTATGCTATTGTCGCCTATCAAACAGCCTATCTCAAAGCCCACTATCCCGCAGAATACATGGCTACGGTGTTGTCCCACAACTTAAATGACTTGTCAAAACTCTCCTTCTTTATGGATGAATGTAAGTCAATGAATATAGACGTATTAGGACCTGACATCAACGAAAGTGATGTAAAATTTTCGGTAAACAAAAAAGGAGCAATTCGATTTGGCTTAAGTGGACTGAGCGGTGTAGGTGAAGGAGCTGCAGAAGCAATAGTTACAGAAAGAGAATCTAACGGCAATTACGCTGATGCCTTTGACTTGGTCAAAAGAGTGAAGTCAAAACAGCTCAACAAGAGAGTCTTAGACAGTTTGGCACGCTCAGGAGCATTTGATTTTGACAAAAAACATCACCGTAGCCAATATTTTATTTCGAATCAAGGTGAGCTAACCGGTATTGAACTATTAATAAAATACGGCACTGCGGCTCAAGAAGCCGAGCAATCATCTCAAGTGTCATTGTTTGGAAGTACAGAAGGGGCTCAAAGCGGAATAGGCAAACCTAAGCTCCCCGATGTAGAGCCACTGCCCAACTTTACATTGTTAGAAGAAGAACGAAAAATTACCGGACTGTTTCTTTCTAGCCATCCATTAGATTTATATGAGGTAGAAATACAGGCAACCAAGGTTACACCATTATATGCACTTCGCGACAATCATAAACTCATTGGTAAAAAGCTTTTACTTGCATTTTATGTTTTGAGCGTGAAACAATTAATTGGCAAAAACAACAAACCATTTTTGATTGTTGAAGCAGAAGACAAATCTGACGCTTACACTTTTCGCCTATATGACCAAGACTTTGTGAATTATGCTAAATTTTTTACGCCAAAAACAGCAGTCTTTATGTCAATGGAGTTTGTAAAAAATGAATATGCAAATAAAGCAGGAGAAGGAAAGTCTTTTATCAGAACTAAATATTTCGAATTTGGAATGTTGCAAGACCTGAGTAAGCAAAAAATAAGCAGTTTAACAGTTACTTTCCCTGTGCAGAGTACCGATAATGAAAGATTGAACCAATTAATTTTATTACTCAAAACACACAAAGGAGATTTCCCTGTTAACTTATATTTTTCGGCAACTGGCTACAAATTGCAAACAAGAACTGACAAATATAAAGTAGCCTTAAGCAAGAAATTGTTGAGAGGATTAGAAGATATCAATGCTCATGTAAAGATTAACACGAAGAACCTTTAATCTAGTTCGTGTCCCATTTTTTCTTTCTTGGTTTCCAAGTAACAAGCGTTATGAGGATTTGAATGAATCTTAATAGGCACATTCTCTACAATCTCCAAACCATAACCAATCAGCCCTGTGCGTTTTTTGGGATTGTTAGACATCAGGCGCATTTTACTCACTCCCAAATCTCTCAAGATTTGCGCACCCACACCATAATCACGCTGATCAGGTTTGAACCCTAATTCAATATTGGCTTCTACTGTATCCATTCCTTGTTCCTGAAGTTTATATGCTTTGAGTTTATTAATTAACCCAATGCCCCTGCCCTCTTGGTTCATATAGACAACAACTCCTTTTCCTTCGTGTTCAATCATTTCCATTGCATGATGCAATTGATCACCGCAATCACATCTGAATGAAGCAAAAATATCACCGGTTACACAACTTGAATGAACTCTTACCAAGACCGGCTCATTAGGTTTAATTTCACCTTTAACTAAAGCCAAATGCACTTCCCCTGTATTGATTTGTGTATAAGCAGTAAGCATAAAATCCCCGTGTGCGGTGGGCAGTTTCACTGTTACTTCTTTTTTAATCAAGCTTTCATTCTTGATTCTGTACTTAATCAAATCTTCGATTGAAACAATTTTAAGATTAAACTTCTTAGCCACTTTCATTAAATCAGGCAAGCGTGCCATTGTTCCATCTTCATTCATAATTTCAACCAAACATCCTGCGGGTTCAAATCCTGCAAGCTGTGCAAGGTCAATGGCTGCTTCCGTATGTCCGGCTCTTCTAAGTACGCCTTCCGTTCTGGCTTTCAAAGGAAAAATATGTCCCGGACGCGCAAAGTCTTCCGGTTTAGCATCAGGATGGATTAATCGCTGAATACATTTAGCCCTATCATGAGCGGAAATCCCTGTGGTACACCCGTCACCAATCAAATCCACTGAAATAGTAAACGGGGTGTCAAAAAGCGCGGTGTTTTTACCGACCATTAACTCTAATTCAAGTCTATTAGAAATTTCTTCGGATATTGGGGCACAAATCAACCCACGACCTTCCTTAGCCATAAAGTTAATGACCTCAGGTGTTACATTGCGTGCAGCAGTTAAAAAATCACCCTCATTTTCGCGGTCTTCGTCATCTACCACGATAATTACTTTGCCTGCTTTAATATCTTCAATAGCTTCTTCTATTGTATTTAGCTTAATTTCTTCCATGTTAAAAAAGGTGGTGCAAAGGTACGATACAATGCCTTACATTAATTCTTCCTTCAACTTTTTGTAGGCTAAGTTGGTATGATTTAGCTGATGTAATGTATGGTCTTTTATTAACCAAAAATCCTCGCCCTTTTCTTGTGCCAAATCCGGGTCATGTGTAGATGCAATGATTATTTTATTTTCTTGTCGGCTAATTTCTGCAAGTAAGGAAAACAACTCCCTCTTACTCCTGTAATCAATAAAAGCTGTAGGCTCATCCAGCAAAATCAAGGGTGTATCTTGCACAAGAGCACGTGCAATCATTACTTTCTGAAACTCCCCATCGCTAATCTTATTCACAAAATGATGTTGTAAATGCTCAATCCTTGTAACCTTTACTGCAAAATCATAACGCTGCATTTGCTCCGGACTGATTTTTAGAAAAGGGTTTTGATGCAAATACAATCCTGACAAAACCAAATCACTGACTTTCATAAAATCTACTTGAGGTCTTTGTGCAAAGACAAATGAAACAAAACCACCGCGCTTTTTGTACTTTTCAATACTTTCACCATTAAAAAACAAGGCTCCTTTGACAGGTCTTAACACCGCACCAATCGTTTTGAGCAAGGTAGATTTTCCGGTTCCGTTTGCACCCAACAACAATATAAAAGATGGGGTGCTCACTTCAATTGAAACCGGCTGATTGACAAGCCCCTTAGCATCATAGCCCCATACCAAGTTTTCGATTTTAAGAACGTGCTTATCCTTCATACATTTTGGCTCTTTGTTTGACAATCACCCATACTACCACAGGACCGCCAAATATGGCAGAAATAACATTAATCGGAATAATATAGCCCTCTATGAACACGTGTGAAATTAAATCACACACAACCGTAAGAATGGCTCCTAGCAAAGCAGAAGCCGGCAAGAGCATACTATGCTTATACGTCTTAAACAAATGCCTTGCCAGATGAGGTACGGCAAGCCCTACAAATGCAATAGGTCCACAGAATGCGGTTATAATTCCAGCAGCAATACAGGTAATAATAATTACGACCCTTCTAAAACTTCTCAAATCAATACCCAATGACTTGGCATATAAGTCACCCAATAAGTATGTATTCAGTTTTCCTGAATACACAATAGCAACAAATAACGATAAAAATACTGCAAACAGCATAATAAGATTCTGAAAATTATTTGTTTGGGTAAAACTTCCCAACCCCCACAAAACAAACTCTTTGAGTGTTTCCGGATTTGCAAGAAAATTTGTCAAACCTTGTAACGCCCCCAATATCTGTCCGATTATTAAACCCATAATCAGAATCGTAAAATTACCGCCCACCCTTCCTGCCACCCAAATCATCAGCAGCATCACAAAAAAAGTACCCGACAAAGCAGCCATACTTATCCCTACATCATGCCTAAGAAAGTTGGCTACATATTGCGGTAAAAAACTTGTCCCTAACATGACAAAGCTCACTCCAAATGCTGCACCGGAACTAATGCCTAACACATAAGGACCGGCCAATGGATTTCTAAACAAGGTCTGCATTAAAAGCCCGCTCACAGCCAATCCGGCACCGGCAAGCATTGCGGTAATTAGTTTTGGGATTCTATATTTCCATATGACAAAGTTTACTGCACTGTCAGACTGATTCAAAAACAACCCTTCCTTGAGTTCTTGCCATGTCAAACGACTGGAACCAAACAAGATATCCAATACCGAGACAAGTAGCAGCAAGAAAATCAATATGCAAAAATGCTTTTTCACAGGCTCGGGCAAAGTAATAGGTTATTTATAAAACCAATATGACATTTTCTACTTATTCAACTCAAATTTCAAGAATCTAATCACACGCTTTTCTTTGAGCCACAACTTTTCATAATAGGTTTGAATTTGCAAATAATCAGGAATGGTCTGCGTTTTATTGATATTGGAGATATCATCCAAGACTGTTAATCCTTGTTCTGCAATCACTTCTTTAGTATAATCATACAATAAAGGGGAATCCGTTTTGAGGTGAATCACTGTATTGTGTTTAGCAATTTTCCTATAAATATCTAAAAAACGTGGCGATGTAAGCCTTTTCTTTATTCTACTTTCTTGAGGTTGAGGGTCGGGAAAAATGATCCAAATTTCATCCACTTCATTCTCTTCAAAGAAACTCTCTATCTGCTCAATCTGAATGCGCAAGAATGCAACATTATGAAAACCTCTTTCCAATGCTTGGGTAGCACCTTTCCACAGTCGTGCTCCTTTGATATCTACTCCAATAAAATTTTTATCAGAATGCATTGCTGCCAGCCCTACTGAATATTCACCCCTGCCGCACGCTAATTCAAGCACTATCGGGTTTTGATTGTTAAACACCTCTTTACTCCACTTTCCTTTCAGATGCGTATCTTTTGCATCAAAAGCATGTTCCATTGCATTGTATTCAGCAAATTTTTGGAGTTTTCCCTTTCCCATTTTGCGTTTGCAAAGAAATTGAAAAATACAATGTATTACCATAATTACGGCTTGGCTATCTTTGCAACCGAAAAAACTTAACATTATGTTCGGAAACATTAGCAAAATGCTTGAACTAAAGAAACAAGCGGAAGAGATGAAAACCAAATTAGGTCAGATGAGAGTAGTAAAAGAAAACCTTGGAATCAAGGTTGTTCTTAGCGGATTAAACAAAGTAGAAAGTATCACCTTTGCAGATGATTTTTTTACAAACAAAAGCAAACAAGAAATTGAAGAGATGCTCGCATTAGTGATTAATGCTGCACAAGATGAACTCAGCACGCAGTTAAAGGGTGAGTTTGCAGGTATTGCAGGCGGCTTAGGGCTTTAATTTTCAATCTAAACAATCCGACTTTTATAGATAAAGAGTAATGAAAGAGAATTACTATTCTAATTTTGTACTAAACAACCCAAGTAATATGATCAAGCAAACCACTTATTTATTTTCACTTTTTTTCGCAATCTTAACAATCAGTTCATGTTCACAAAACAGTGAGATTGCCAGCTTATCCCCTCAAGAGTTTCAAACACAGTATCAAAATGAATCGGGTAATGCAATTTTACTTGATGTGCGTACTCCACAAGAATACAATGTTAGCAGGATTGAAGGCGCACAAAACATAGACGTTAACAGTCCCGAATTTGAAAATCAAGTTTCAAGTTTAGACAAAAACAAAACCATTTATGTGTATTGTCTTTCCGGGTCAAGAAGCAAAGACGCTGGTAATAGATTATCAAAATTAGGCTTCAAAGTAAAAGAACTGAACCAAGGTCTATTAGGTTGGAGAAATGCAGGTTTACCAACTGCCAATACAGACCCTCAAACAGGCGAAAAAAGGCTTTCTGCATCCGAGAAATTTTATGAAGAGATTAAAGGAGACAAACTTGTCATGGTTGATTTCTATGCTGACTGGTGCAGACCTTGCAAAATCATGGAACCCGATGTTAACCGCATCAAAAAAGAAAGAACTGATGACGTTACTGTATTAAAAATCAATACTGATAATGAGCAAGCATTAGCCGAGAAATATCAAATTTCAGCAATCCCAACGCTGATATTGTTCAAAAACAACGAGGTTCTTTATAATCAAGCCGGTTTACACAGCTATGAGCAACTGACAGAGTTGATAAATAAATACAAGTAATACTTACTCGCAGTGTCCGTCTGTTGAACATGCCGGACCATTTTGTACTTTGAGATTGGCAATGTGATTGGTCTTTGCCCATTCTTCATAAGACTGATTGAGAGTCTGAATAAATGATTCAATGGGTTGCGCTCCTGCAATTCCATATTTCCTATCAAAGACAAAGAAAGGAACACTGCTAATACCCAAGCTCTGTGCTTCCATGATATCTTGCTTAACTGCATAAGCAAATTCATCATTTGTAAGTGCTTCATTGACTTGCGCCTTTGTCAAACCAATCTGTTCTCCTAAGGATATCAGTGTTTGAGTGTCTGCCAAATCTTTTCCGTTAATAAAATAAGCCTCAAAAAACACCTCCTCAGCCGTGTCCCCAAGCCCATGTGTTTTTGCATATTGAATCATACGATGAATTTTGAAAGAATTGGCAACTACCAATTTATCAAAATTATAGTGCAATCCGGCATTTGCTGCCATTTCCCGCACTCTTTCATGCATTGAGACTGACTGTTCAACGCTTATTCCTTTACTTTGTGCAAGATATTCGTAAACATTCTGCTTATGTTCAATAACTTCAGGAATGGTAGGATCCAGTTGAAAACTTTTCCATACCACCTCTAACTCTTGTTGATGAGTAAATTGTTTCAGTGCTGCCTCAAAGTACCTCTTACCAATGTAACAAAAAGGACACATCACATCACTCCATATCTCTACTTTCATCGTTGCTTTCATTCAAAAATATTTATTGATTTTGTTGCACAAATTTAAGAATGTGCCTGCTCATCTCTTCCACTTTCAGACCATAGTAATCAAATAACAGCTCAGTTTTGCCTTGTGTAACAAACTCATCAGGAATCCCAAAACAGTACATTTTGTTTTCTAAACCATTTTGGTGCAACCATAAACTAACTGCTGAACCGGCACCGCCTACAACAGCACCATCCTCAAATGTACAAAACAATTTGTGGTCAGACAGTAGTCTTGTCAGCATTTCGGTATCCAAGGGTTTGAGAAACTTCATATCAACAATGGTAGGATTTATTCCATTCATTAATAAATTCTCTGCAACCGCATCTACACGGTCGCGAATTGTTCCGAAGGAAAGTAATGCAATATCTTCCCCCTGCCGAACAATCTGCGCTTTACCCAACTCGAAAAGTGCACTATCAAGTTCAGTCTCCTTACCCGTACCGCGCGGATATCGAATAAAGACCGGACCGTGCGAATAAGAGTAAGCAAACTCCATCATTGTTTCCAAATCTTGAACCGAAGATGGAGTACAAATCACGGTATTCGGAATAGCATGTAGCAAACTCAAATCAAAAACACCATGATGAGTAGCACCATCTTCCCCAACCAATCCTGCCCTGTCTATGCAAAAAACAACAGGTAAATGCTGCAAGCAAACATCATGAATGATTTGATCCATTGCTCTTTGCATAAAAGTAGAATAGAGAAAGCAAAATGGTTTTAATCCGCTTGCTGCCATGCCTGCGGAAAACGTTACAGCGTGCTGTTCTGCAATGGCTACGTCAAATACCCTTTCAGGAAACGCTTGCTGCATGAAATGCAAAGAACTACCACTAATCATAGCAGGTGTAACTGCTACTACATCTTGGTGTAATTGCGCAAGTTGAAGCAACTTTTTGCCGGCAACATCTTGGTATTTCATCCCTGCTTTAACCGCATGTTGCCCCAATGGATTAATTTTATCAAATCCGCTGGTAGAGTGCCAACGTGTTTGTTCACGCTCTGCAGGTTCAAACCCTTTGCCTTTCACTGTTTTTACATGCAGCAGAATCGGAATCGTAGTATTTTTTGCTTCTGACAAGACACTGATAAGTTGTGCTAAATTGTGTCCGTCAATCCCGCCTTTGTATGCAAAACCAAGTCGGGTGAACAAATTAGGTTGCCCCTCTTCCAATGACTTTAAATAATTATTGAGTGCACCCGCCACCGGGTCAATTCCTATATGGTTATCATTCAAAATTACAATGACCGGTAATTTCAAAAAGCCAAGATTGTTTAATCCTTCAAACGCTTGTCCGGCAGACAATGCACCATCTCCGATAACGGCAATATGGCAATTTGATTTTCCTAATAATTTGTCTGCTTGTGCCATTCCAACAACCGCGGATATGGATGTGGATGAATGTCCTGTTCCAAAAGCGTCATATTGACTTTCATTCATTTTGGGAAAACCAGAAATACCTTGAAACTGTCTGAGTTGGCTAAAGACTTCTCTTCTTCCTGTAATAATTTTATGAGGATATGCTTGGTGTCCAACATCCCAGACAACCTTATCTTCAGGAGTATTAAACACATAGTGAATAGCTACTGCCAACTCAACTGCACCCAAGTTCGCAGCTAAGTGTCCTCCGGTTTTACTGACTGTATCAATAACAAACCCTCGTAATTCATCAGCATAGCTTTGCAATTCATCTTGGGTTAATTTTTTTAAGTCGGAAGGAGAATTTATCTTTTCAAGCAAACTCATTTGTGGCGGCAAAGATACTAAAGTGTAACTATGGAGACAGACTCAAATTAATGCAATAGTTTTCTTGATTAAAAAAATGGGCTTAACTGCGTCTGACAAAATACATGACTGTGAGAAGATTGTCATCAACAATTTCGCTAAGCACTAACTCATACGCATCAATATTCACAAAATTGAAAGTCTTCTCAAATCCGTTTTCATTGGTCAAAAACACTTGATTCTTTGAACGGCTGTATTGCCATTCACCCAAAATCTTTTGGCTATCCATATAAAGAGTAAAGTGCTGATTGCTTTCTAATAACAGGGTATAATTAAATTCATAAAACTGCTTGGTAACATCTCGTCCTTTTTGATAAACAATATCTAAATTCCACAAGCCGACAAGATCATTCTTTATTCTAATTTCTTTACTACATGATGATACACTCAACATAAGGGAAACAAGTATTATTTTAAATTCCAAAAAAGAAAAAGAGTATCTCATGATTCTCAGTCCAAAGATAATCAAATCAGAGATTACAACATATTATTCAATAAAACTGAAATTATCGCAGCTCTAACATTGCAACATTCTCTATATGTGCTGTATGCGGAAACATATCTACCGCTTGAGACTTAATCACATCATATTTTGTTGACAGCAGGGTCAAATCTCTTGCCTGCGTTGCAGGGTTGCAGCTCACATAAACAATACGCCTCGGGGATGCTGACAATATTGCCTGAATGACATCCGGATGCATTCCGTCTCTGGGTGGGTCGGTGATGATGATATCCGGTACGCCATGGATTTCAAAAAAGGAAGTGTTGAGCAAATCCTTCATATCTCCGGATTGAAAAAACGTATTATCAAGACCATTTGCAATTGCATTGTCTTTTGCATCTGAAACAGCACTCTCAACATATTCCAATCCAATCACTTTTTTTGCCAACTTAGCCACAAATAATGCAATAGTTCCGGTACCTGAATAAAGGTCATAGACAGTATCTTGAGAAGTTATTTGCGCCCAATCCCGCGCAAGTTTGTAAAGATTTAAAGCTTGTTTAAAATTAGTTTGAAAGAAAGAAAAAGGTCGGATTTTAAATACCAAATCCTCCATTCGCTCCTCCATATAACCTTTGCCTCTATACACAATAGGTTCCAGCCCAGTCCAACTGTCATTTCGTTTGTCATTGATTGTATAGAGCCAAGAATTTACCTGCGGAAACTCAGAAGCTAATGTATCAAAAATGAGTGTTATACTTTCCGGTCGCTCATCAAACACAGACAAGATTACCATGTTATCGCCTGTTGATGAAGTTCTGATTAACAAGTTACGCAACCATCCTACTTGTTCTCGCGTTTTCCAAAACTCAAACTCATGCTGTTTTGCAATCGCTTTGATTCTGTTCTGTACTTGGTTCATTAAATCAGATGCAATATGACAGTAACGAATATCCAGCACCTTATCCCACCTGCCTGGCACGTGAAACCCAAGCCCTTTCAAGCCTTTAGGGTTGTTTTTATCAAAATGTTCTTCCCAACATTTATCAGAAAACGTAAATTCAACTTTGTTTCTATATGCAATTAAATCAGGTGCAGCCATAGGTTGTAAAACCTCTGCAATATCTACCTTGCCAATCCTGTTCAAACAGTCTAAAGCCCATTGATTTTTGATTGCAAGTTGCTCTTGATAGCTCACATGTTGCCATTGACATCCTCCACAAGTACCGAAATGCTCGCAAAAAGGCTGTAGCCTGGCACTTCCCGGTGTAATTAATTTATGAATTTCAGCCTCTATAAACTTCCCTTTGACCTTGGTCAAACGTAAATCTACCACATCGCCAACTGCAGCATACTTCACAAAAGCCACCTTCCCATCTAAATGGGCGATTGCCTTGCCTTCTCCACCCGCACGCTCTATGGTTACAGCAGGAACAATGTCGAACTTCTTCTTTTTCACAATTTACCTACCTATTTATCTTTTCATTAACCACTGCTCGGGATTCAGCTTGTCTGTGTTTTTCCAAATTTCAAAATGTAATTCGGTTTTACCGCTATCATCCGTAAAAATAATTCCCAGAGATTCTTTGGTATTCACTTTCTGTCCTTGTTTTACAAAAATCTCATCCAAACGCGCATAAACAGAATAATATTCACCGTGATTGATGAGTATTGCTTTTCCCATACCCGGCACTTGAAAAATTGTAACAACCTCACCTTTGAACACTGCTCTGGCTTTTGTTCCTTTTTGTGTGGCAATATCTACTCCGTTATTTTCGATGTAAATGCCTGCAAGCGTGGGATGTGCATTATTTCCAAACTTTTGGGTTATAAATCCTGTTTCTGTGGGCCATGGCAGTTTTAATCGGTTACCCGCAAACTCATTAGACAAAGCTTGTGCTTCAGGTGTAAGAATATTCACATTGGACTTATTTTCTTCCGTTTTACCTTTCTTCTTATTCTCGGCTTCTCGTTTCTTGCGTGCCTCCTCTATTTCTCGTTGTATCGCAATCTTTATCTGCCTGTCAAGTTCGTTATAAGCGGCTTGTTGCTTTTTTAGTTTTTCGTTGAGTTCTTTTTCTCTATTTGACAAAGATTTTACCATTTCATCCTTTTGAACTTTATCACCTTCCAGTTTGTCTCGCTCCTGAACTCTTTGTCCTAATAAAGATTCTAATTCAATTTTCAGTTTTTCCAGTCGTACAATGGCATCATGTATCTGAACCTTTTTTTCTTCAATTGAGTGAACCAGCCTGTCTTGTTCATTGCTGAACATCTTTAGATATTTCAAACGGGTCAGAGCATTGAAGAACCCTGTTGATGAAAAAATAAAAGCAACTTCATTGTATGTGCCGCGTGTTTTATAAGTATTTACAATGAGTTTCGCATAATTACCTTTTTCAGCTTCTAATCTACTTTCCAGAACAATTAATTCTTCCTTTTGAATTTCAAGCTCATTAGCAACTTCATCTACTTGTTGTGATAACGTATAAATGAGTTTTTCTCTTGCTTTGATAAGATTTTTGATAGCCATTAAGGCGTGCAGATTATCTGTTTTTTGTTTGCCGGTTTGCAAAAGAATTTTCTTTGTTAAATCAATTTCTTTTTGAGCCGCAATTTTCTTTCTTTCAAGCGTTTTCCTATCTTGAGCTTGGGCTGTATTAATGACAAATACTGCAACAAACACAAGCAAAATATACTTAAGGAAGAAATTATTCATTGTTTGTAGGTTTAGAGAATGGGAATGTTAAATTATTCGGGAACTCCGGTGATTGAAAGTCAATATTTACTGAAATCGGCTGACTCTCCGGTGAGTATTCGATTTTGAAAGAACACTTAGCTGGCACATCCTTAAGATTGGTTTTCTGTGTGCCTTGGTAAGTAATGGTAGCCTTGTTATACACTGTTAAACTACGTATAACGGCATCTATGGGTACAATGTTTTTAAAATAATATCGATGCGTAACTTCGATTGAATCTTTACGCCCCTTTAGGTAAAATATACCTTCATCCGGTGAGTCGCTCCAACGATATTGGCGCGGTTCTAAAATTGTATTTCCAAGTAATAAATTTTGTAATTGAGTCAATGAAACAGAAGTACCAATATAATTACCTAACACATCAATACTATTTGCCTCTATATGCTTTTGCGGCATTTTTTGCATAATAAAAAAAGAATCCTGTGTAATAAGCACTCGAGCAGCCTCAAATCCCAATACAGACACAGACATCCAAATCAAACTATCGCGTTTCATACGCAATGAGGCATTGGCTGTCATACTTGAGCCACCATCAATATATTCTACCTTAAGTTTACTTGAAAACAATGTCCATCCTGATGCTTTTGCTTGCAATACTTTCACATAGTTATCCGCAGTAATAATAGACAAATCTTCGGAAACTATTTGCTTTCGATTTTTACAAGCACTCCATGAAATCGCTACAACAGCAAATACTAAACAGATCGCACTTGGTTTTAAGATATTCCGCATTAAATAAGTTTAACGTGGTAAACAGGGTTAGAATTGTTACTCAATGACATTCGCACCCTCAACACCCTGCGAAGTAATGGCAACAGTATATAAACTTAACATTAGTTTCATCCACATTTCCACTAAAAACAAACCAAACATTCTATTTATTAGCCACCTTCACAAACACACATGAACAAACTGGAGGGATATTTCTTTTTCGACAACGAAAATGCAACCATTGAACATTGCGCTTAATAAGCTCTGGCTGGATTTTTTTCGTAAAAATAGCAGAAGGAGCGGTTTGCAACCCTATTACCTCCCGGAGTAGGATAATCGCCTGAGAAATACCAATCACCCAAATTATCTGGACATGCTTTATGCAATCCCTCTATTGACTGAAACACAAACTCAACTTCAGATGAATAATCTTTTGGAGTAAGCAGTTGTGCAATTTTTGCAACAATTTCTTCTTCACTCACCAACGCATATAAGTCTTTTAATCTATTCTGAATTTGATGTAAAGGTTTTTCGTTTTCTGCTTTACAGTTCTGATAAATTTCATCCAATTTGTGTGTCATTTTCTTATCTTTTAACACTTCCAATACTGCATTAAATGCCACAAACTCTTTCATACGGCTCATGTCAATACCGTAACAATCAGGATAGCGGATTTGTGGGCAAGAAGACACAACAATCACCTTCTTAGGATTCAATCTGCCTAAAATACTTAAAATACTATCGCGCATGGTGGTCCCTCTAACAATAGAATCATCTACAATGACAAGGTTATCCACTTGGGGTCTTATGGAGTTATAAGTAATATCATAAACTGAGCCTACCAAGTTTCCACGATCTTTTTCAGTTGTAATGAATGTGCGAATCTTGGTGTCTTTTATAAGCACTTTTTCTCTTCTGACATTGTTTCTAAAAACATTTTTAAGATATTCTTTAGTCAGCGTTTCCTTATTCTTTAGAATTTCTTCAATTTCCAGTTCCTTTCTACACTCATTAATACCGTCAATTAAGCCATAAAAACAAGTAGCAGCCGTATTGGGCACATAAGAAACAACAGTATTTTCAAAATCATAATTCAGCTTTTTCAATATTTCGGGTGCTAACAGCTGCCCCAACATTCTCCGCTCTTTATAGATATCGCGGTCATTTCCTCTGGAGAAGTATATTCTTTCAAATGAACAGCTTTTCTTTTCACCGGCAGGAATAATTTCATCAATCATCCAACTTTTGTCTGCTTTGATAATTAATGCATGACCCGGTTCCAGCTCTTGCACATCATCCGGTTGAAGATTAAAAACGGTGCAAATTGCAGCTCTTTCTGAGGCTCCTACAATAAATTCATCATTTGCATAATAGTAAGACGGTCTGATACCATTCGGGTCTCTAATAATGAATGAATCTCCATGACCTACAATCCCCACAAGGTTGTATGCCCCATCAAAATCTTTGACACTTCTTTTCAGAATCTTGACAAGGTTCAGTTCTTGTTTAATCTTCTCCGTAATTTCAACATTAGTTAAACCTAAGTCCTTGTACTTTCTAAAAATCTCTTGATTTTCTTCATCCAAAAAATGTCCGATTTTTTCCAAAATGGTAACATTGTCGCTCATCTCCTTAGGCTGTTGTCCCAACTGAATCAAAGTCTCAAACAATTCATCCACATTAGTCAAATTGTGATTACCTGCCATCATGAGATTACGACTCATCCAGTTATTTTGTCTCAAGAAGGGATGCAAGTTCTCTATATTATTCCCCCCGCTTGTACCATAACGCAAATGACCAAGCAACACTTCTCCGGCATAAGGGAAATTTACCTTTAGCCAATCAATATCTTCTTGTTTATCCGCAGGAAAAGCCTTGTACTGTTCATGTATTTGTTCAAATATTTCTGCGACAGCTCCCTTAGAAATAGAGCGTTTACGTGCTAAATATCTATTACCAAATTCCGGATTGAGCTTTACGACCCCCAATCCTGCACCATCTTGACCGCGATTGAGTTGTTTAACCATTAAGAGTCTCATTCGAGACAAGCCCCATAATGGCTCATTGTATTTTTCTTTATAGTATTCAAGAGGTTTAAGCAGTCGAATGAATGCAATACCACATTCGTGTTTGATAGAATCGCTCATGTTGAAATTTGAAATCGCAAAATTAATTGATTATTGAGTAAATTCCTGACAATATCGGATTATCCAAGAATAACTTTCTACTTTTGCAACTATGAAGGTCTTGATTGTCGAAGACGACCCAACTCATGAGAAATATTTGCGAGGCACTAACAGCAGATGGAGCCTATCCTACTAGCGTTTACGATGGTTTACTTGCAGAAAAAATCTTAAAAAGAGAAAATTTTGATTGTGTTGTATTGGACATTAACCTGCCTGGTATGAACGGCTATACTCTTTGTCAAAATTTCAGAACATTTGATACCACCACACCTGTATTAATGCTTACGGCATTTAGCGAATTAGAGGATAAAATCAAAGGCTTTGACTGTGGTGCAGATGACTATCTCACAAAACCATTCTTTATGAGAGAGTTGATAATACGCATCAATGCCTTATCAAAACGAGCAGGATTAGCACCAACAGCGCAATCAGAAAAAGCATTGCTTATTGTTGGAGATATTTCAATCAATACTTTATCTAAAACCGTGTCCAGACAAGGAAATGAAATCAATTTAACACCAAGAGAATATCAAATACTTCTTAGGTTAAGCAGAACTACGGGAGAGCTTGTGTCAAAAGCTGAATTAATAAAAGAAATCTGGGGGCGCTCCTTTGATGCAAATACAAATACAATAGAGGTTTACATTAACTTTCTTAGAAACAAGATAGACAAACCTTTTAACAAAAAAAGCATAAAGACTAAGGTGGGATATGGCTACTACATTGAGGTGCAATGAAAATCAGAAATAAAATACTCATTTACTTTTCAACTACCATCATCATTTTAGCGGCTCTTACCCTCTCAGCCATTTACATTCTCTTTGCAGAATACCGAGAAGAGGAATTTCAAGAGAGGATGAACGAAAAAGTAAATTATTCTATCGAGCTAATCGGAGATTACCAAGTACGCAATAGAGAACTATTGGATTTGATTGACAAACAAAATATCCACGACTTTTATGATGAAAAACTTTTGGTATTTGATAGCAAAAAGAAGCTAGTTTTTTCAAGCATAAATGACCTGCCTATCAAGAGTGCAAACGAAATTACGAATCAACTCTCACCATCAAATCGCTGGATTGAGACCAAGGACGGGGATTATGACTTGATTGGAGTTTATATAGAAAAAAAACAAAGAAGCATTTTATGCAGTGCTAAAAGCGTATGATGAATTTGGTTACTCAAAACTGCAATATTTGCGGAATGTGCTGATTATTATTTTTATTGTAATAGCCGGAATCATGATTCTAGGTTCCTTGTTTCTCGCCAATATAATTTCAAAACCAATAACTGCATTGGCTGACCAAATGAAAAAAATCAATATTAATAAAACTCACTTTGAATTAAGCAATACCAGAACAACATCAACAGAAATCGATTACCTACAAGAACAATTTAAGGAATTGCTCACTCGCACCCATGAATCTTTCGTTTTTCAGAAAAATGCGGTTCAACATATTTCACATGAGTTAAAGACACCCATTGCAGTCTTAGTATCTGAACTAGAACGCATCAAAAATATCAGTTCAGATGTGAAACTACATGAACAACTTGGCGAACAAGTATGTCGAGCTAAATCGCTAGGTGATATTATTAACACATTACTTGAAATATCAAAAGTGGAGGCAGGGCAAGCCACAATTCAAAAAGATGTCAGAATGGATGAGTGCTTATTCGACATAATGGATGAGTTGAAAGTCTTATATACTGATTTTAGTTTCGAACTTCAATACAAACCTGACTCTTTTAAAGAATCAGACCTCATTATCAAGGCAAATGAGCAATTGCTTAAGCAAGCATTGTTGAATATACTGTTAAATGCTATTCGATATTCTAACAACAAAAAAGCACAGATTACCATTGACTGCACAAATTATCACTCACTGAAAATTGACATTACAAACTCCGGCAAAACGCTGGCACCGGAAGAAGTAAAGTTTCTTTTCCAACATTTTTTCAGAGGAGCAAACAGCAAACAACATAGCGGGTTTGGATTAGGGCTGGTATTATCCCAAAAAATAATTATCCTCCACAATGGGAATATCTCTTATGCTGCACCTACTCCTGGGCTCAATGTTTTTTCGATTGAATTTGAAAAACAAAATCATACGCTTTAAACACTAAGACAAAATTTAATCACTTTAAGGTTATTTTAAGGTAGTAGTAGGAAACTTTGCACTTTGAATATGAGTGCAATACAGCAATTTTTTAAGCATACCCTGCTTATCATCATTTCTATTATTTCCATTACAAAAACAAACGCAAATGATACCCTGACTCTCACATATAATCAATGCGAAGCCAAGTTTATAAACGAGAATCTGCTGTTAATGGCACATCAATTCGAGATTTCCAAAGCAGAAGCGGATTTGATTCAAGCGAAGTTATGGCCCAACCCTTTGCTGAGTATTGAAGATGTAAATCTCTGGAATCCAGAAGCCAAACAAAGGGCTGTTTTTGCTCAAGAGCTTCCATCATGGGGTAAGGGGCATGTGGGAAAATATCAAAATGCGAGTCTATCTTTTGAACAACTCATTATAACTGCCGGAAAAAGATGGAAAAACATGGCTATGGAGGAAGCAAAGCTGAATAAAACAAAAGAAGGATTTGCAGACCTGATACGTTCGCTAAAGTTACAATTTCGAAAACTACTTTATTCTCAAACATATCTTGAGCGTATGGTCGATATTTATCAGAATCAAATAGTTGAAATAAAAAAACTCACCGATGCCTACCACCAACAAGCCAAAGTATTAAAAGCGAGAGTAGTGCTACCTAACATTGATATGAAACTAAAGCCGGGAATGATGATTGAGGCAATTGCTTTTAACAAAGTAAACACAGAAAAACTCTGTATTCCGAGTGATGCTATTGTGTTTGATGACAACCAAAGTTTCGTGGTAGTGTATCGCTCACAAACAGATATTGAAATTAGAAAAATTGAAACTCTATCTCAATATAGCGGAACAACCTTTATTGCACATGGATTACAAGAAGGTGAAAAGGTAATTACCCGTAATCAGTTATTGGTTTATGAAGAAATAAAAAACTTTTTGCATTAATTAACTAGAAGTAATTACCAATTGAATATGAAAAGATTAGTGCTAAAAATAGTTGCCTTTTCTCTCAAGAATCATATTATAATATTCTTTTTAACAGCATTATTACTAGTTGCAGGGATAGTCAGTTATATACATACCCCAATAGAAGCATTTCCTGATGTTACCAATGTTCGCGCAAGAATTATTACACAATGGCCTGGAAGAAGTGCAGAAGAGGTTGAGAAATTTGTAACCCTCCCTATCACTCAAGCAGTCAGCACTATACCAAAGAAATCTAACGTTCGCTCAATTTCATTATTTGGTCTATCTATAGTTTCGGTAATCTTTGACGATGATGTTTCAGACTTCTATGCTCAGCAATACACTTCTAATCGTTTGCATGGGATACCCCTACCAGAAGGTGTACAAACGAGCATTGAACCACCAAGTGGGGCAACAGGAGAAATTTTTCGTTATGTTATCAAAAGTAAAAAACCAATCAAAGAACTAACAGCTATTCAAGATTGGGTTATTGAGAGGGAACTGACTGCGGTGCCTGGCGTGGCAGATGTGGTGAGTTTTGGAGGAGAAGAAAAAATCTATGAAATCAAGATTAATCCAACAGAACTAGCAAATTACAACCTCTCACCTTTAGAAGCATTTGAAGCTGTTTCAAAAAGCAATGTCAATGTAGGTGGTGATGTTATTGAAAAAGGCGACCAAGCATATGTTGTCAGAGGAGTTGGCTTGCTAGAAAGCGTTGCTGACATTGAGAATATTGTAATCCAGATAAGAGGAACTACACCAATATTAGTAAAACATATTGCAGAAGTGAAAGTTACAGCCAAACCCCGTTTAGGTATTGTAGGACTGCAAGACGAAGATGATTTGATAGAAGGAATTGTTATTATGTTAAGGGGAGAAAACCCAAATGAAGTAATCGCTAGGGTTAAAGACAAAATCCATGAATTAAATAACAGAATTTTACCAAAAGATGTCAATATTGAACCCTTTATAGATAGAACAGAATTAGTCGGAACCACTGTAAAGACAGTTAGTGAAAACTTAATCACCGGAATCGAATTGGTTTCACTCATTGTATTCATATTCTTATTCAACTGGCGCACCACCCTGATTGTAGCAACAGTCATCCCGCTTGCATTCTTATTTGCCTTAGTAATGCTGAGAATCCAAGGGTTGCCGGCAAACCTTATTTCTATGGGTACCTTAGACTTCGGACTCTTATTAGAAGGAACATTAGTCATTGTGAAATCCATTTTTGTTGTGCTACAGAAACAATATCACAAAGTAGGTAAAGAACGCTTCAACAAGATGAGTAAAATGGGATTAATTAAGAAAAGTTCTGCCACAAGTATTTTATTGGATTTATAGAAAATCCGAAACAAATAATGAATGAAAATATCTCAAACTATTTAGTCTTTGGACGGAATATAGGACAGCAAACTTAACTTGTCTTTTTCGAATAACCTGTTTGCTACCTCTAACAATTGCACTGCCGTAATAGAATTGACATATTCAAGAATTTCTCTCAGGGTAAGCACTTTTTCTCCTTGTGCCCACTGCCTGCCCATTGCAATAACGGATGAAAGTTTATTTTCTTCGGCAAGCATGATTTGACCGGTAAATTGATTGAGTGCATTGTGCATTTGAAGTGCTCCTAATTTCTTGTTTTTTAATTTCTCAAGTTCCTTATGAATGAGCGCAATTGTCTTTTTATGATGAGCATTATCAGTACCTGCAAAACAATGGAAGAATCCAGTATCGGTAAAATGAGTTGTACCTGCTTCAATATTATAAGTAAACCCATATTTCTCTCTGATTGCTAAACTTAAACGTGAATTAAGCGCAGGTCCACCTAAAATATTGAGAAGCAATGTTTCCTTTAATCTATCAGGTGAATTCGATTGAGACGCTTGTCCGCCAATTACCACATAACTTTGAACATGGTCTGTTTCTTTAATCACTGTTTGCACATTAAAATCTTGATTCTTTTTTCTAATGGGATTAAATCCTGATTTATTGTCGGATTTTAAAGGCGGTTGGAGTGCATATTTTTCAATCTTTCTAAATATCTTTTCTGAAGGCAAATCTGAAACCACCACAAAAACCATATTTTCAGGTTTATAATAAACCGAAGTAAAGTCACGCAATGTTTTTGAAGTAATGGTATCTAAGCTCTTTTCAGTGCCTAAAATATTCCCTGCAAGTGGATTATCTTTGAATATGAGTTCTTGAAATTCATCAAAGATATTGTCATCAGGAGAATCTTCATACATTCTGATTTCATCCTTGATGACTTTGCGCTCTTTTGCCAACTCTTTGACAGGAAAAGTTGAATGGTAAGCAACGTCAAAAAGCAGTTCCACGGCTCTATCTAAGAATACTTCATAAACAGTAGAATAAAGTACAGTAACTTCTTTGGTTGTATATGCATTGATTTCCCCACCAACAGAATCAATGCGATTAAGAATATGAAAAGATTTTCGCTTTTGTGTGCCTTTAAAAAGCATGTGTTCCATACAATGCGCAGCACCCATATACCCATCATCATCACGAGAGCCGGCATTGATTACTAGTCCACAGTGTGCCACATGAGAATGTGCCACTTTTTTGTATAATACCTTTAGTCCATTTGAGAGTGTTTTGAAAATCAAACTTTCACCCAACACCTCTATCCTACTCGCTTTATTAAAAAGTTTTTGACTGTAATTCACCTATTGCGTTATTATATTCTCTCACAAAAGATTGCATAATAGTTTCAACAGATTCAATACTGTCAAAATAGGCAGCAATCTGTCCAATCTCAAGTTCTCCTTCTTCTAAATCTCCTTCAAACATACCTTTCTTTGCTCTGCCTCTACCCAGCAATTCTGCCAGTTGTTCTTGTGTTGCACCATTTCTATACGCTTCTTGTACACGATCAAAAAAGCCGTTATGCAACAATCTTACAGGAATCAATTCCTTCAATGTCAATGTTGTATCCCCGTCACTTGATGCAACAATTCTTTCTTTAAAATTGATATGAGAAGAAGATTCTACACTTGCAGCAAACCGCGAACCTACCTGCACACCATCTGCGCCAAGAGCCATAGCAGCAGCCATTGCCCTACCGCTTCCAATACCACCGGCTGCTATCACCGGAAGCGAACATACTTTCTTTACTAAAGGAATCAGCACCATTGTAGTGGTTTCCTCCCTACCATTGTGTCCGCCTGCTTCAAACCCTTCTGCCACAATTGCATCTACTCCACATTGCTCACTTTTCTGAGCAAACTTTGTATTCGCTACAACATGCACTACTTTGATACCATGTTCTTTTAACAAGGGAGTCCATTTGCCCGGGTTGCCTGCTGAGCTAAAAACAACTTGAATTTTTTCTCTTATAATGATATCAATATGTTCGTCCACTTGAGGATAAATCAAGGGCAAATTGACACCAAATGGCTTGTCCGTTGCTTTTTTACATTTTTGAATATGTTCTTCTAAAATATGAGGGTACATTGACCCGGCACCGATTAACCCAAGCCCTCCATGATTACTTACTGCCGAAGCCAATCTCCAACCGCTGTTCCATATCATCCCCCCTTGAACTATCGGATATTTGATGCCAAAAAGTGCTGTGATTTTATTTTGCATGTTGAATCCTGCAAAGCTATAATAAAAACGATAGTACCCACTCCTTCACCAATCCTTAATAACTAAAACTACTTGCGTCTGCTACTTATTTTTAATTCATAATTAAATCTTATTTTTGCACCTCATAAAATTAACAGAACATGACAAGTACAAGCACCTATATTCCTTACAAAGTTAAAGACATTTCCTTAGCAGAATGGGGACGCAAAGAAATCAACCTTGCAGAAGCAGAAATGCCGGGATTAATGTCCATTCGCAAAGAATTTGGGCATCAACAACCTCTGAAAGGTGCACGTATTGCAGGTTGTCTGCATATGACCATTCAAACAGCTGTTTTAATTGAAACCTTGGTTGAGCTTGGCGCAGAAGTTACTTGGTCTTCTTGCAATATTTTTTCTACTCAAGACCATGCAGCGGCAGCAATTGCAGCAAAAGGAATCCCCGTATATGCTTGGAAAGGTATGACAGAAGAAGAGTTTGATTGGTGTATTGAACAAACTTTATTTTTTGGTGAAGAACGTAAACCGTTAAATATGATTTTGGATGATGGCGGTGACTTAACCAATATGGTTTTTGACCGATACCCTGAATTAGCAAAAGGAATTAAAGGACTCAGTGAAGAAACTACTACCGGAGTAATGCGTTTACACCAGAGAGAGCAAAAAGGCACATTGCCAATCCCTGCAATTAATGTAAACGACTCAGTTACTAAATCAAAATTTGACAACAAATATGGCTGCAAAGAGTCATTGGTTGATGCAATCAGACGTGCAACAGACTTAATGCTTGCGGGCAAAGTAGCAGTCGTTGCAGGTTATGGAGATGTAGGAAAAGGAAGTGCGCAATCCTTGAGTGGTGCAGGATGCCGAGTTTTAGTAACTGAAATCGATCCTATTTGTGCATTGCAAGCTGCCATGGACGGTTTTGAAGTAGTTACCATGGACGATGCGGTTAAGAGAGCAAATATTTTTGTTACTGCAACCGGAAACATGAAAATCATTGTGGACAGACATTTTAAGAATATGAAAGACAAGTCAATTGTGTGTAACATTGGACATTTTGACAATGAAATTGATATGGCTTGGCTAAACAAAAATTACGGTCATAAAAAGACAAATATCAAACCACAAGTAGATATTTATGATGTTGACGGACATGATGTTATCATTTTGGCAGAAGGACGTTTAGTTAATCTTGGCTGTGCAATGGGACACCCTTCTTTTGTAATGAGTAATTCATTCTCAAACCAAACTCTTGCCCAAATTGAACTTTGGAATCATGCGGATAAATACGTAAACAAAGTATATACCTTACCTAAAAACCTTGATGAAAAAGTAGCTGCGTTACATTTGGAGCATATTGGTGCTAAGTTAGAAAAACTAACACCGGAGCAAGCAGAATATATAGGAGTGTCTCAACAAGGACCTTATAAATCCGAAGCATACAGATACTAAACTGCATGCAATTAAAAACAATTGCATGCAGCATAACGCTTGCAGACTTTAATTAACAAGCTCGACTTTTCCTATTGCTATTGCTGCTCCTGAGATATAGCGAATGATATAAATTCCTGCTTGTTGATTAGTCAAGTCTAATACATTGCCATTGCTTGTAAGTTCAGCATGAGAAACAGAAAGCACTCGTGCTCCTTTCATATCAATCACCTCTATTATTCCGTTGTCATTTACATTCTGCAATTTGACTGTAATGAAGCCTGTTGTTGGGTTAGGATACAATTTGAATGAAGCCGCATTTAAACCGTCACGGACATTAAGGTTGGTTACAGTGTGAGAAACAGTCTTTACACATTCGCATCCTTCAACCGTACTTATAGACAGCTTCACATCATATTTACCATCTTCTTTAAATTGGTGTTGAGGGTTTTTATCACTTGAAACTTCTCCATCTCCAAAATCCCATTTGTATGTTGCATCAAAATCATCAACTTCAAATTCATAGCCTCTATGTCCGGGTATCCATATAGGGTTGATTACAAAATCACAAACCGGAGTAACACCAACACGAACGTTTTGCTCTGCTGTATCTGAACATACACCGGTAGAAGCAAAAGCAACTAACATCACTTGATAGTTCTGTGACGCATTAGTTTTGTAAACATGATTTGGTACAAACACATCATTGTAAACAGTATCACCCATGTTCCAGTTGTACTTTGCACTTCCGAAACTAATGGTTGATGTATTGGTAATTTTAAGAACCTCTTTTGTACAAACCATATCATTGAGCGTAAATTGAGCATTGGGTTTATGCCCCGTCCCAACTTGGATTGTAGCATTGTTAGCACAGCCTGATGAAAAAATTACTTGCAGTGAAATAGTTTTCAATCCTATAGTTGCAAATGTAACTTTGGGAACAGAATCAATAATTGTTTTGCTTTCTATCACCCATTTGTAGGTAGCCGTATTTCCCGATGGAACCACAACATTGCTGTTAAAGATTGTAGGTAATCCGATACAAGCATCAGAATGAGTAATAGAAATTTGCGGAGCAAGATTTACCTCTAATGTTTTAACAACTGAATCACTACACCCTTCGTTGGTGTAAGCTACTAACTTTACATCCTTACTTCCTACGGATTGAAATATATAATTAGGGCTAGTTTGAAGAGATTTGCTTTCTCCTTGCCCAAATTGCCATTCACAATTCCAAGTTGAAAATGGGATCGTAGTCTTATTAGTAAATCCAACAGGAGAACCAAAGCAAGCGGGTGAAGTATAAACGAAGTCAGCTTTAGGTGTAGGATACAAAGAAATAGGTCGCACAATGGTATCAGCACAATCTCCTTCTGATGCAGCAATCAATCTGATTGAATAATTGCCTGCATCCTGATAAACAGGAGTTGGCACAGCATCAGTTGCAGTGTTACCATCTCCAAAATCCCAGCTATACAAAACGGTATCTGAACTGCTTGTTGTATTGTTTTGGATGGAAATAGGGAGTCCGAAACATAGATTGCTTACTGCAAAATCAGCATTCGGAAAACTGCTAACCTTTACAGACTTTGTGAGTGATTTTATAAATCCAAACGAATCTGTGGTAGTTTTCAAGGTAACTTGATAATATCCCGGCAAGGCATAAGTATGCTTAGGATTGACAGCGGTACTGGTTTGTCCATCACCAAAATTCCATTCATACTTAATTTTACCGCTTTTAACTGTTGATTTATTTTCAAAAACTACCTCTTTTCCCACACAGGCTTTCTTTACAAGAAAATCAGGTCTGCCATACGGTGAAACTAAAACATTACGCACAATAACCGAATCGCATCCTGTGAGCGAGTTATGCAGAATCAGTCTCGCTTCCACCATACTATCTATATAGTCATCGGTTGGATTTATTATCCAAAATCCTGTATTGACCGGTTGATAATAACTTGCAAACGGCAACGTATCTCCTGATGCTGAAAGAACAACTGTGCTCACCACCATTGCTGGAGGAGGTGAAGCAAATTGGACTTCAAACACAATAGAATCATTTGGAATAGTTACCCAATAACTTCTTGAGGAATCCAGTTCCAAGCCCTTACTCGTGATGTTAGCACCAATACTTGAATTGGTTATACCTCTATGAACATTCAAATTAAATTGCAAAGTGTCGTTAGCATGGTTGTCATCAAAATGGGCAATGAATACTGTGAAACGGGAATTATCCGGGGCTCCCTTAAAATTCAGGTTATCAATTTCAAAAAAAGTGGTATCATTAGCGTGTATTGTATCAAAGTCAATCAAAACCGGCTGTTGATTATTCAACACATACCCAATTTGACCGGATTGATAGTCAAAATTAAACTTGCTTATAACATAGCCTTGAAATTTTGCTGGAACACTCGAACAAACATCATAATCACCTTGATTGAAGTCTCCACCTAATTTAAAATCAAAATCGACTTCTACAGCTCCTATATCAGGGTGTGTAGAATCTCTGTCATAACCTGACTTGTCTTTAGTTATCCCATGTGGATATGCGAATGAAGTATAATAATTTCCCATACCATTAAGAGCGGGATTGAGGTAAGCGAAATTGTTTTTATTAGGATTAACAAATGCCGGGTTTGCAACAATGTTGCTATCTGCACCACCCAGGTTATTCAAATCAGCCACACTGATGGCAGTGAGTGGATTATTTACACCTCTTAAATAATTGACTGAGTTGATGTCTGCTTTATTATTTGAACGAATTGAATCATAGAAAAAAGAATTATTCTTTATATCATACAAATAAAGAAACCCGGGTCCATTATTATATGAATTGGTCGCTTTCACATCATAATAAGAGATGTTATTATAAAAATTGGTTTGAATCTGTCTGGTAATACTGGGATTACCTGCAACAATTTTAGAACCAGATACATTCAAATAGTCATAAGCATTGACAGTACCTGAATGTAATGAATAATCAAAAGACCTATAAAAAGTATTATTTACAACATCGCCAGTTGAATATTGCCATTCAATATAGCTTCTTGCTTCGCGTATAGGATTCAAAATGGATGGATAAGCCACATTGTTGGCAAACACATTATTTACTAAAAATACATTTTGAGCTAAGTACGCAGCAAAAGGATACACATAGGCTTTGTTATCATATTTATTTCCTGCATAATTATTGTAGACATTGTTCCCTTCGACCCTAATCACATTAGTTCCTGCATAGCCTGCATGTGCGTCCGATGTAATACCCTCACTCCTTGAAATAGCAATACCATAAAATGTTTTTGCATTATTCGTTCTGGAACTATCACCCATATTTCGAATTGTATTACCTATTACCTCTATATCTTTATCAGGATAAGCAGATAAATAAGGATAATACAGTTGAATTCCATAGAGACAAGTTTGGTCATTATCATCTTGTATTGCAGCAGTGGTAGAGCGCAGGATTGTGTTATAGTTATACTTTCCTCCACCGGATGCATAAGAATATATTCCGACTCCTGTAGGATTGACGATTCTGTTACCAATAAACATATTACCACCTGAGTTGGCTGTGCCATCACCTAATTCAAATATTCCATAGGTTGCACCTCTTCTTCCATTCCCATCAAGCACACAGATAATCTTATTATTTTCAAAAAGATTCCCTCTCCCGTTTGCACCCCTGACATTGTGTTTTAAACTATTGATTGAATTGCCAAAAACAATGATTGCACCCGCATCCCCATAGTTAGACCTATCAACAGACTCATCTGCTGTATGACTTGTATTCACTGTTATCTTGTTATAATCATAATTATCATTTGTGATACTACAATTACGAAAAATATTTGAGTCAGCATTATTTGACAAAATCACAGTTTCACACCAGGAAGCATTCCAATTCACAATTTGCAAACTATCAAAAACAAAATGATCCGCACCTTTTAGCCATAAAACATATTTTGAAGAAGCATTTGGATTGTAATACCAATAGGGATACTTACCTTTTACCACCACACGTCTGTTTACATTCAGAGAAGGATGAGGCAGCACCACAATTTGTTCGTTGACAACAGAGTTCAGAATATTTAGAACTATATCCCCACTGCCCGTAACTCCGGGTCCTTGAACCGGTCCGCCATCCGACCTTGTGCCGGACGATATATCATTAAAGAAAGATTGTAAGTTTGTGTAATTTGTTGCACTGGCAGCAGTAGTGTTATCCAGTGTATAACCGATACCGGCTGTCAACTGTGCTTGTGTTTGCATTACCGGAAAAAACATCAAAGTTAAGAACACTTTGCATACTGAGCGAAATTTCAGAAATGAGTAATTAGTTTTCATAGAGTTATGCACTTATTTTTCGCCTCAAAAATAAGCACATTGGCAAACAAAAAAACTCTTAATTTAATAAAATCAAACGCTTAGAACTGCGCATTTATACTTAGAGAAGGTAACACCGGCAGTTGATCAACACGTGTAAAGCGCACTCTGTCAAAGTAAAAAACATTGTTGCGATTATAAACATTGGTGAGCGAGAATACAGCCCAGAACTTTGTGTTCTTAGTTTTATAAAAAACCTTTTCAGCCGAAAAATCTAATCTGTGATAATAAGGCAGACGACCACCGTTTAATGGTCCATAAACAATGCCCAATGTGCCGTTTGCAGAAAGGTAATCAGAGCCAATTCCTTGGGATTGAAAGTCCAGCTTCTCATAAAATCCTGCAGACTGTGTAAATGGGAATCCTGAGCCTAAATTCCAACGCAGATTCATATTCCACGTCTTTTTCTTATCAAGTGTGTAAGCAATCAAAGTATTAACATTATGTCGCCTATCCCAATGTGTAGGGTAATGATTAATTCCATCAAATCTATCTACCCAAGAGAGCGAATAGACAGCCCATATATACAGCCTTTTATCTTCATATTTAAAAGAGAAATCTCCACCAAAAGCACTTCCTGATTCAATAATAAAATCCTTTTTCTCGCGATCCGGCTTATCAGAATATGCAGGGATATCATCAAAAAGTTTATCTCGGTTGACATTTGTAAGTTGGGGAAATCCTTTATAGAAAAACTCCAAATTCACTTCCACCTTGTTTGATAAATCAAACTCAAATCCGGACACAAAATGCCATGATTTCTGCAACCTGGAGGTTACATATTTACCATTAAACTCACCGGGAAGATTGTCCGGTCCGGATAAAAATCCATAAAACAGATTCACAACATCTCTATCAGAAATTGCACTTAACAAATTCTGTGAATACATACCAGCTGCAGCCTTCAGCCTAATTTTTCTTGTGAAATTATATTTTGCAGAAACACGCGGTTCTGCTGTACGGCTGCCTAAAGAGGCATATTCCTGAAAACGCAATCCTAAATCAAAAAGGAATCTATGACGGATGTATTTATACAAAACATAACCGGCAATCTCAGTATTAATGTTATTCTGTACTATTCTTCTATTATTTGAATTATACAGCTCAAAATCAGTAGTAAAACCATTTACTTCAAGCCCATATCTAAATTCATCCCTCTTCATATATGAGGTAAAATTTATCCCCAGATTAAACCCTCCTATTCCACTCTTTCTGGGCTTATCATCAGACTCCTCTTGCGACATCAAATAATCAGAATATGCTAAAAAACCATCTATTTTTGTTTTACTTGACTCGGGAATAAATACGAATCTACTGCCGAAACCATTCGAAACCCAATGATAATTAGTACTTTGCGGGAAATTAACTTGATCGTCAAACCTAAAACCAAACAATTTTATACTACTTCCATTAGAAGAATGAAAGGAAGTCTTAGCATAAATATCTGTGAAATTATAAGGCAACTTCTCGGAGTTCGTATACGAATAGAACAAGGGGGCACTTTGTTCTAAATAAGACTTTTTAATTGAAATCACATACGAACTACTTCCTGACCCTTGTTCAAATGCTTTGAAAGGACCTTCAACAGAAATTTTAGATAAGAAAGGACCAACATTCACGCTTCCTCCATGTCTGGTTTTATTTCCATCTCTTGTTTTAATATCCACAATAGCTGAAATCCTATCTCCATACTCTGCTCCAAATCCTGCAGAATATACATCAGCAGTTTGAATTAAGTCTGCATCAAAAACCGAAAACAAACCAATAGAATGAAATGGGTTATAAATAGTTATCCCATCCAACAAAATTTTATTCATCACCGGTGAACCTCCTCTAATATAAAGCTGCCCACCTTGATCTCCGGTAAAAATCACACCGGGCAACACTTGCAAATACTGCGCAAGGTCTGGCGAGCCACCCATTGAAGGAAGGCGTTTGATATCTCTAGCATGCACAGTTACTTTAGAAGTCGTAGGATCTATGCTTCTATCATTTTTTTTGCCGCTTACTTCCGCAGTGGTGAGAGTGCTTGCAGTACTTTTTAAGAAAATATTCTGCACGGTTGCTTGGCCCGATTTTACTGTAACCTTAAACTGTGTAGAATCATATCCTACATAGGTACAGATCAATGTATAGACACCGGACGCCAGATTGTTGATAGTATAAAACCCATCAAAGTCGGTTACAGCACCGGTACCTGTTTCCACGACATATATACTTGCAGAAATGATGGCATCTCCTTTTTCCCCATCTCGGACTATCCCTTTCACCTCCCCCTTATCTTGAGCCTTTACACCATGTACCAACAATAATGATAGCAATAGTACAACAGATCTCAACCCTGATTTCATACTCATATTAAAGGGGTACGAAAAAAGGAAATAAAAAGCATATTATGGCTAATACATGATTAATAATTGAGGAACGTACTTTTTTACACCATAAACAAAGTATTACAAAAACGAGATTCAGATTGATTCATTTTTAATAGTCATATTCTTGTCCAAATAGTGGATTATTGGTCTTTGAATTTATTAATTAACTTGTACATTTGCCCCCGAAACAAGGTCAAAGAAGCAAGAAATGATTATGTATCTTTTAAACATTGATATAATAAACACGGAACTTTCTAAGCAAACAATTCTGCCATCCTTTCAACCCTTGTTTTTTAATTCCTCAACAATCTAAACATCTTAATTTCATTAGCAATGCGTAGAAAATTTGTAATTATCTCGAGTATTACTTTAATTGTAACCTTTGGATTAGCATGGTTTCTTGGGTATAATTGGTTTGTATTATTTGCCATTCTGTTAGTATTTACCATTATGGGCTATCAGGACATGGTTCAAACTAAACATGCAATCAGAAGAAACTTTCCACTATTGGGCAGACTTCGTTATTTAATGGAAGATCTCAGACCCAAGCTCTATCAATATTTTGTCGAATCTGACATCAATGGACACCCCTACCACAGAGTAGATCGTTCAACCATATACCAACGTTCCAAGAAGACTCTTCAGACAATTCCTTTTGGAACTCAGCTAGATGTATATGCTGAAGGGTACGAATGGATGTGTCACTCTATCTCTCCTAAAGATTTTGAGCATCTCAATCACGACCCACGTGTAACTGTTGGAAATAAAGACTGTAAACACCCATATTCAGCAAGCATCCTTAATGTTTCTGCAATGAGTTATGGTGCATTGAGTGCCCAAGCAGTTGAAGCAATGAACGGTGGTGCCAAGATTGGTAATTTTGCGCAAAACACCGGAGAAGGAGGTATCAGTCCTTATCATCTAAGACAAGGAGGAGATTTGATCTGGCAAATAGGAACAGGGTACTTTGGTTGCAGAGACAAAGACGGGAAATTCGACCCTGTACTTTTTGCTGAAAAATCAAAACTGCCCCAAGTCAAGATGATAGAATTAAAACTATCACAAGGTGCTAAGCCAGGACATGGCGGTATTTTGCCGGCTATTAAAAACACTGCAGAAATCGCAGCAATAAGACACGTTCAACCTCACACCAAGATTGCATCTCCACCTTACCATTCTGCATTTAATACTCCGTATGAGATGGTGCAGTTCCTTAAACAACTAAGAGATTTATCCGGTGGCAAACCAATTGGTTTTAAAATCTGTATAGGGCACAAAAATGAATTCATTGCAATATGTAAAGCAATGATTGAACAGGATACATATCCTGACTTTATTACTATTGATGGAGGCGAAGGCGGTACTGGTGCTGCGCCTCAAGAATTCTCTAACTATATTGGTGCACCTTTGTTAGACGGGCTTGATTTTGTTCATAATATTTTGACCGGACTGGGTATTCGTAAACATATTAAGTTGATTGCTTCAGGTAAAGTTGCTACAGGCTTCCATATTGCAAGAGCAATGGCTTTGGGTGCGGATGTGTGTAATTCTGCCCGTGCAATGATGATTGCCATTGGTTGCATCCAATCTTTATTGTGTAATACAAACCGCTGTCCTACAGGTATTACCACTCATGATCCTCAATTAACTGCGGGACTTGATGTGGCAGATAAGAAAGTTCGTTTAGCAAACTATCATGAAGAAACAGTAAAAGCGTTTGTTGAAATTTTAGGTGCTTCCGGTTTAGATGAAGCTAAAAACATTACTCGTTCACATATTTACAGACGTATTTCTTTAAACGAAATGCTTACTTATGAAGAAATTTTCCCTTCAATAAAAGAAGGTTCTATGGCTGAAGGCATCATCCCTGAAAAATACAAGTTAGATTTCCAATATGCAGACATGCACAAGTGGGGAATCCCTGTTGCTGCCAACGCAAAATACTAAAGAGTCCCAATCATAAAAAAGGCGAGTCATTCAGACTCGCCTTTTTTATAGAACTATCTTATTAAATTATAAATCCAATAAACTTTCTGCTGAGCTTGTTCCATTAAGCAACATTTCCGGATTCTCCAACAATGTTTTCACCATAAATAAGAAACTTACAGACTCTCTGCCATCTATAACACGGTGGTCATAAGACAAGGCTATATACATAACAGGTCTAACCTCAATTTTACCATTTTCTACCCAAGGTCTTTCAACAATATTGTGCATACCAAGAATCGCAGACTGAGGCGGATTGATAATCGGTGTAGACATCATAGAGCCAAACACTCCACCATTGGTAATCGTGAATGTACCACCGGTCATCTCTTCAATTGACAATTTATTGTCTCTAGCTTTGATTGCGAGTCTTTTAACCTCATTCTCAATCTCAGCAAGTGACAAAGTCTCTGCATTTCTAATTACAGGCACAACTAATCCACGTGGACCGGAAACAGCAATAGAAATATCGCAATAATCATTCATCACAATTTCCTCTCCATCAATAAAAGAGTTAACTGCAGGCCACTTTTGAAGTGCTAATACACATGCACGAGTAAAGAATGACATAAAACCAAGCCCCACTCCATGTTTTTCTTTAAATGTATCTTTATACTTTGCACGCAAATCCATGATTGGCTTCATGTTTACTTCATTAAACGTAGTCAACATTGCCGTCTCATTTTTTGCCATTACCAACCGTTTTGCAATGGTTTTGCGCAGGTTTGACATTTTTTCTCTTTTTTCTTCTCTACTTCCGCTTCCTTTCAAGTAGCCGGCACCTTTTCCGCTTCCACCTTGTTCAACTGCCGCTTGCAAAACATCCATTTTAGTAATTCTGCCATTCAAACCGCTTCCTTTCACCTTATCAGGATTTAATCCATACTCTTTCAACAACTGTTCTGCCAATGGACTCGCAGAATAATTTTGTTGAACAGAAGGAGCACTTTGTTTAGCACTTGTCTCTGTTTTGGGTGTTTCCTTCACCGGAGCCACTTCTAGCTTTGCAACAGCCGGTGCAGACTTTGGAGCTTCAGCTTTCTCTTCCTTTTTAACTGTATTTGCAGGTGCTTTTGCAGTAGTATCAATCAGCGCAACAACATCCCCTACCTTAACAGAATCACCTTCTGATGCAGTAAATTTTTCAAGCACACCTGCTTTTTCTGCATTGATTTCGAGTGTTGCTTTTTCTGACTCCACCTCAATAATAGGTTGGTCTAATTCAATATAATCACCAACATTAACAAGCAATTTGGAGATTGTAACTTCGCTGATGGACTCACCCGGAGAAGGGACTTTTATTTCTAACGCCATGTGTATTTACTCTTAAAAAGTATGTTTTGTTTGCAGCGCAAAAATAGGGATAATTTGTGTTCAGAGTAATTTAGTTTGCAGGTTATCAATAGAAAGTTTATTCATAATTTTAGACCGTGAAATCTGACTTGTCGGAATTTGAAAAATTAGGTATTAGTGCGCTCGGAAATTTTAGTAATGCACGCCTGAAACTTCTTGAGAATGAATTGGGAATCCTCACTATTGGTGATTTACTCAATCATACTCCGATTCGGTATCTTGACAAGACTGCCAACATCAATATTGCAGAGCTTCAACCCAATTCAGGACAAGTGCAAGTGCGTGGAAAAATTGAATCAATTGAAGTTTTAGGAGTGCGTAATACTCAAAGACTCAAAGCTGTATTTTGTGATGACACCGGCTGCATGGAACTTGTTTGGTTTCGCTCAATTCCTTGGGTAAAAAAAACAATCACAGTGGGTCAGTTCTATACAGCATTTGGCAGAGTCAGTGAGTTCAAAACTGTCTTTTCAATTTCACATCCTGAACTTCAAATTTATGATCCTGCAAAACAGCAAGAAGTGTTGGGATACATTCCGGTTTACCCTCTAACTGAAAAACTCAAAGCATCTAAAATAGATTCAAAGTTTATAGCAGAATTAACAAAAACGGCATTAGAGCATGTAAACTTTGATATGCCTGAATTTCTACCTGCACGCATTCTTGAAAAAACAGGATTCCCATTACGCGCAAAAGCTTATGCTGACATCCATTTCCCAACCAAATTAGACCAAGCAAGCAAAGCCAATGAACGTTTTAAATTCGAAGAAATATTTCTTTTCAAATTGCGCAGCGAAAGAACCCGATTGACAAGAATATCTAATTCAATTGGACCAAAAATCACCAAGCCGGGCTATTTTTTCAATTTATTTTATAGTAAACACCTACCCTTTTCATTAACCGAAGCTCAAAAAAGAGTAATTAAAGAAATATGGGCGGATATGAAAAATGGCTCACAAATGAATCGATTGTTGCAAGGCGATGTAGGAAGCGGAAAAACAATTATTGCCTTTATCTCAATTCTTTTGGCAATTGACAATGGGTTTCAGACTTGTCTGATTGCACCAACAGAAATACTTTGCCAACAACATTATGAATCATTACAAGAATGGGCAACACCGCTTGGCTTGCGAGTAGCACTGCTCACCGGCTCCACTCCTGCCAAAGAACGCGATTTGATTCTCGAAGACTTAGCCTCCGGCAAACTTTCATTGATAACCGGCACACATGCAATTTTAGAGGACAGGGTCGTTTTTCAAAAATTAGGCTTAGTTATCATTGACGAACAACATCGTTTTGGAGTTGCACAAAGGGCAAAACTCTGGCTCAAATCGAACCCCGCTCCTCACATGTTAGTGATGACAGCAACGCCAATCCCCCGTACATTAGCAATGACGGCACATGGAGAATCCGACCACAGTATTTTGGATGAACTACCTGCAGGACGCAAGCCTATAGTTACTGCTCATAAAGAAGAAAAGAACAGAATCGCGCTCATGTCATTCATAAAAAATGAAATCACAAAAGGGAGACAAGTATATTTTGTATTCCCATTAATCAATGAAAGTGAATCTTTAGATTTAAAAAACTTAATGGATGGATATGACATGGTTGAAAGTTTCTTTCCAACACCTGAATACCGATTATCCATTGTTCACGGGCAAATGCGTCCTGAAGAGAAAGAAAAAGAGATGTTGCGTTTTAAGAATGGAATTGCACATATTATGGTTGCAACCACTGTGATTGAAGTAGGTGTTAACGTTCCCAATGCAAGTGTGATGGTCATTGAGAATGCTGACAGATTCGGGCTTTCTCAACTTCATCAACTTAGAGGCAGGGTGGGCAGAGGTGCGGAGCAGAGCTATTGCATTTTAATGACTGAAAATGAAATTAGCAAAACTGCAAAAGAAAGAATGAATGCAATGGTGAAACACGTTGACGGATTTGAGATTGCAAAAATTGATTTAAAACAAAGAGGTCCCGGAGATATTTTGGGGACTAAACAAAGTGGTTTACCTGATTTCAAATTTTTAAACTTGGTAAATGATGAATATATCATATTTTTAGGCTCACAAGCTGCTTCTTATGTGTTGCGAGAAGATCCCACATTGAGCAAACCGGAGAATGTCTTACTCAAAAAATATCTATTGGCTCACAGCAAAGACAACTTCTGGAGTAAAATATCCTAAAATCAATCAATACAGACAACAAAAAAGGGCTGCAAAATGCAGCCCTTTCCAATTATCTTTTATTCTTTATTACAAGTGAATACACTCGCCATAAGCTTGTGCCGCTGCTTCCATTACAGCTTCACTCATAGTAGGGTGCGGATGAACAGCTTTTATAATTTCATGTCCTGTCGTCTCAAGTTTCCTAGCTACAACCGCCTCTGCTATCATATCTGTAACACCTTCGCCAATCATGTGACAACCAAGCCATTCACCATATTTAGCATCAAAAATCACTTTAACAAATCCTTCTCTGCTCCCATTTGCATTAGCCTTTCCTGATGCAGAGAATGGGAATTTACCAACTTTAATTTCATATCCTTTTTCTTTTGCTTGTGCTTCTGTTAGCCCAACTGAAGCAACTTCAGGATGGCAGTATGTACATCCCGGTATGTTACCATAATCAAGAGGTTCTGGATTCATACCTGCGATTTTCTCAACGCAAATAATACCTTCAGCTGAGGCAACGTGGGCAAGTGCTTGGCCGGGAACTATATCTCCAATTGCATAAACACCTTCAACATTTGTTCTATAGTACTCATCTACCATTACCTTACCTTTCTCAGTCTTTACACCCAGCGTTTCTATACCAATATTTTCAATGTTTGTTTGTACACCGGCTGCTGACAAAACGATATCACATTCAACAGTTTCAACACCTTTTGCCGTTTTGATACTCACTTTACAACCTTTGGCAGTAGATTCAACTTTTTCTACAGCACTGGAAGTCATAATATCAACGCCATTCTTCTTATATATCTTCTCGATAGCCTTTGATACTTCCTCATCCTCAACAGGCATCACCCTGTCCATAAATTCTACAATAGTAACTTTAGTTCCCATAGTAGAATAGAAATATCCAAACTCCATTCCGATTGCCCCGGAACCGATGATTAACATACTCTCCGGTTTTTTGTCAAGCACCATGGCTTCACGGTATCCAATGACTTTCTTGCCATCAATCTTAATATTTGGCAATTCTTTAGAACGAGCACCTGTTGCTAAAATAATGTGTGTACCTTCTACAGTCTCTTTCTTACCATTGTTATCAACCTCTAATTTACCTTTTGCAACTAACTTACCAAAACCGTTTACTACTGTTATTTTATTCTTTTTAAGCAAAAATTCAATTCCTTTACTCATGGTGCCGGCAACGCCTCGGGAACGCTTTATAACAGCATCAAAATCCTCTTTTGAATCTTTTACAGTAATACCAAAATCTTTGGCATTATGAATATATTCAAACACTTGTGCAGATTTTAACAAGGCTTTTGTTGGGATACAACCCCAATTCAAGCAAATTCCGCCCAATTCGGCTCTTTCTACTATGGCTGTCTTAAGTCCAAGTTGTGAAGCTCTGATTGCTGCCACATAACCACCGGGACCACTTCCTAATACTACTACATCAAATTTCATATCTGTTATTATTGAATTGTAAAAATTTCGGTGCAAATTAAACCATTATTTCGGGTTAATGAAAACACAAAGATTTGAGTTTATAAATATCCTTCCGGAGCATGTTTTAATTCGTCAGGTATGTCTGCTGTAAAGGCTTTGAGGAATGTTACAATTGACGCGATTTGTTCAGGAGTCAAGTCTTTATTTAACTGTACTTTACCCATAATGCGAACCGCCTCTCCCAAATCTGTGACACCGCCATCATGGAAATAAGGAAATGTCTTTTCAACATTTCTCAAAGTTGGCACTTTAAAGAAGTATTTATCATTCTCATTCTTTGTAATATCATAGCGTCCGGAATCTACTTTCGCGCATTTTGTTTCATTCCAATAGTCTGTATAAATACCAAATTTTTGCAAAATCATACCACCGGCTGCAGGTCCGTTATGGCAAGTATTACATCCTGCATCCATAAAGACTTGGAATCCTGCCTTCTCCTCTTGCGTAAGTGCGTTTGCATCTCCGGCAATAAATTTATCTACTCTCGAAGGTGTAATCAAAATTCTTTCAAAAGCTCCAATTGCTCTCGTTAAATTTGCATAGGTAATAGGAGTTTTTTCATTGGGAAATGCTTTTGCAAACAAATCCTGATACATGGGTATTTTGCTTAATTTCTTAATTAAAAATCCGGAATCAGGGATATTGTGTTCAACAGGGTTCAAAATAGGACCACCGGCTTGCTCTTCTACATCCTGTGCTCTGCCATCCCAAAATTGCATAAAATGCAAAGCTGCATTCAACACAGTTGGAGAATTTCTACCACCTCTTACTCCATCATCACCCGGAGAGGTAGGCTCATTATCCACTCCGAACTTATCCAAAGAATGGCAAGAGTTACAACTAATATTCCCTTTCTTAGAAAGTCTTGAATCAAAAAACAACACCCTGCCTAACAGAACTTTGTCATTAGTAATTTCATTGTCAGGGTTTTCAGCTCTTTCCGGCAGTGTGCCAAAAGTTGACTTAGCTAAGTCCATTAATAAAGAGTCTTGGTTAATTTGCGGTTCATCAACCGTAACAGGTTGTGGTCTGTTGTTACATGCTAAGATGATGCCCAAAGCACCAAATGCAGTCATAATCCATAGTTTTTTCATAAGAGATTCAGTTAATATTATTGTGCAAAGTTAGAAAAGTTTAAATAGTGTACTTAGGCTAGCTCCTGATTTTTCATCCTTTCAGTGTTCTCAGCAAGTTGCAGCTTATTGATAATCTCACCAATATCACCATTCATTACATCCGCAAGGTTATAGAGTGTCAAGCCGATTCTATGATCTGTCATACGGCTTTGAGGGAAATTATATGTCCTTACTTTTGCACTCCTATCTCCGGTAGAAACCAAAGTTTTTCTTTGTGATGCAATGGCTTCTTCTTGTTTTCTGACTGCGTCTTCAAAAAGCTTAGTACGCAACATCTTTAGTGCAAGCATTTTATTACCTAACTGTGTTCTTTCAACTTGGCACGTAACCACGATACCGGTAGGTAAATGGGTTAAATGCACTTTCGTTTCAACTTTGTTTACATTCTGACCTCCGGCACCACCACTGCGCGCTGTTTCATATTTCAAATCAGAATCCTTAATTTCAATCTCCACCTCATCAGCCTCGGGCAGCACAGCTACTGATACGGCAGAAGTGTGTACGCGCCCCTGCGACTCGGTAACAGGCACTCGCTGCACCCTATGCACTCCTGACTCAAATTTTAATGTCCCATAAACGTCTTTCCCTTCAACAGATATAGACAACCTACTAAAACCTCCGGCTTCATTTTCATTGGATTCGATGATTTCTGTTTTCCACCCTCTGCCTTCGCAATATCTCATGTACATCCTACCCAACTCGCCTACAAAAATTGCGGCCTCATCACCTCCGGTACCTGCCCTGATTTCAATGATTGCATTGCGCTCATCTTGTGGATCCTTGGGCAACATCATGATTCTTAGAGTCTCTTCCAGTTCAGGCAACTTTGATTCTGCTTCATCTAACTCATCTTTGGCAAGCTCTTTTAATTCAATATCTTTTTCGTTTTTTAGAATCTCTCTCGCTTGTTCACGGTTTTTGTAATAGACCTTATATTTTTTTATTACATCCACTACTTCGCGTAAATCACTATACTCTTTATTGAGTTGGGTAAATTTCTTCATATCAGAAATTACCTCAGGACTTGATAATAAGATTTCAAGATCTTTAAACCGCGCTTCAATCGCCTCTAACTTATCGAGCATTATTTATTTTTATTTGTAAGGGCGTACAAAATTAATTCATTTCCGCTTTGCAACACCATCCTGTCCGGAGAAAGCGTAAAGGCAGCAATTTGCTCCGGCTTGTTCTCTATTGGGATAGATTTCTCTTGCAAAAAAGTCTTATCCAATAAATAGATTGCGTTATTTTTCAAGAAATACATTTTGCCCGACATAACAAAAAATTGCGAGGCGTTTGTAAGTTCAATTGTTCTCACAAAATTGCCGAAATTGTCAAATTCGTAAAGTCCCGAGGTGCTGTCAAACAAATAAATCGCATTATTCATATCCCCAATGTAAACAGGTGCAAATTGCGGATTGTTAGCATAATCACGTACATTGCCACTACTTAATTCAAGGTTTAGATCTTTCTTAACCTTTTTCAACTTCATATCACTTTGATCAAAGAGCCAAATTTTTCCATCATAACTTCTTGCCAACGTGCTTAACATTAAGAATCCGCCTTCTTCCAAGTTTGATTGTCCAAGCATGTTTAGCTGGTTGTCATAGTATATTACTTTATTCTGTTCTTTGTAAAACACATAGATTTCAAACGGATTTGAGGCATCTATTGAGAACACATTCCCTAATAATTTATTATTTGCGACAGCTGTCTTAGTCCCTTCTTTATCATATTTCACAATATCTCCGTTGGAATTTGCTGTATAAATATTCCCAAGATTATCAGCAGAAAAGCACACAACATTACTTACCTTCAATCTATGAAATTCCACAAATATCTGTGTAGTATGATTCACTCCAAATCCATAAAACAACATACAAATAATAATAATAAAGAGAGTTGCTAAGCGCATATTTCTATGATTGCAAAAATACAACCAAAAGTATCGAAAACACTATTCAGGCAAAATATAAACAAACTTAGCCCTACCCTAACAGCGTTTCAACCATTTTAGCCGAGCCAATATACAGCGGGGTTCTTTGGTGCAATTTTTCAGGAAGAATGTCCAAAATTCTTTGCGTGCCGTCAGAAGCTTTTCCTCCTGCATTTTCAACTAAGAACGCCATTGGATTACACTCGTACAACAAGCGCAACTTCCCTTTAGGTGCTTTTTCGGTAGCCGGATAAATGTAAATTCCTCCCTTTAGAAGATTTCTATGAAAATCAGCTATCAAGGAGCCTATATATCTCGCACTAAAACGTTGTTCCTTGCATAGATGAATATACTGCTGAACCCTGTCTTCAAAGTCATGCAAATTTCCTTCATTAACAGACAAAATACTGCCGTTTTCAGGTGTGATAATATTGGGATGCGAAAGACAAAATTCATGTATTGAATCATCAAGTGTAAAACCATTTACGCCATTTCCGGCAGAATAAACAAGCATAGTGCTTGAGCCATAAATAATATAACCTGCTGCAACAATTTCATGTCCCGGACGCAAGATGTCGTTCAATGAACAAGGTTGAGTCAAATCTTGTCTTTTGTACAAAGAAAAAATGGTTCCGATTGAAGCATTTACATCAATATTTGAAGACCCATCCAAAGGGTCCATACAAAATATATACTTAGCATTTTTTGCATCGATACACCAATACACATCATCTTCTTCCTCCGAAATAATGGCACAGACTTCTCCTGTCTTTTCTATATGACTTTTAAAAACCTCATTAGCAATCATATCTAACTTTTTCACCTCTTCACCTTGAATATTTGTTGAGCCATGATAGCCTAATATGTCCACCAATCCGGCTTTGCGCACATCTCTATTGACAATTTTTGAAGCAAGTTCTATGGCTCTGAAAATATCTGAAAATGCTCCTTTAGCATCATGAACTTCTTCTTGTCTGTCAATTATAAATTGACCTAATGTTGTTACTGCATTTTTCATCTAATTCTGTTGTATTTTCGCGCCTCAAAAATAACAATAGTATTTGGAACAAAATCAGATGAAAATATTCAAATTCGGAGGAGCTTCTGTGAAAGATGCTGCTTCAGTTAGAAACGTAGCAAACATTCTTAATATCTACGCCTCAGAAAGAGTCTTGGTTGTCATTTCTGCTATGGCAAAGACAACCAATTTATTAGAACACGTAGTAGATTCTTTTTTAAATAAAAAATCTGATTTGAATGATACCATCAAAGAATTTGCAACATTTCATATAAAAATTTGTAAGGACTTATTTGCAGATACTAACCACCCGATTTTCAATGAGCTTGACAATCTTTTTCTTGAATTAGAATGTATGACAGAGAAAGAAGTGAAGGATGATTTTGATTTTGTGTATGATCAAATTGTAAGTTTAGGAGAATTGATTTCTACAAAAATCATTAGTGCATATTTACTCTCACAAGGAATCAAGAACAAATGGGTTGACGCACGTAATTTCATTTTTACAAACAGCAATTTTAGAGAAGCAAACGTAAACTGGACAGAAACCGAGCATATTATTGTTTCAAAACTCAAGCCATTTGCAGAAAGAAGCATGGTTATCACCCAAGGTTTTATTGGCAAAGACAGGAATAATGCCACAACCACATTAGGGAGAGAAGGTTCGGATTACAGCGCAGCTATATTTGCATGGTGTCTAAACGCTGAATCCGTTACCATTTGGAAAGACGTTGCCGGAGTGATGAACGCAGATCCAAAGAAATTTAATGATGCAGAAAAAATAGACTCTCTCAGCTTTGACCAAGCCATAGAGTTAGCTTATTACGGAGCAAGCGTTATACATCCAAAAACAATACAACCGCTCAAGAGCAAAGGAATTCCATTATTCGTAAAATCATTTATCGACCCTTCCAAGCCCGGCACAATAGTAAGCGAAGGTTCTGAAAACAAAACAGAAAAAACATGCTACATTTTCAAAGAGAACCAATGCTTGCTTACGCTCAAAACTCGCGACTTTTCTTTTGTTGCCGAGAATAACCTCCAAGAAATTTTCAGAATCCTTGCCGCAAATAAAGTACGTGTAAACGTAATGCAAAACTCGGCAATCAGTTTCAAAGCCATTGTAGATTGTGATGAAAGAAAACTCACGAACATTGAAAAAGATTTGAGCTATAGTTTTGAAGTCAAGTTGCTCAACCACCTAAGACTGATTAGTATATACAACCATGCTGACAGCGGGATTCCTCCTTCTTTAACAAATGGTAAAAACATAGTGTTAGAGCAAAAAACTTCTAAAGTGCTACACCTTGTTCATGCAGTATAAGAGTCAATTAAATGCTAAAAAAACTATGCTAAACATTTCAGGAGTTAGATTGACTGAGTTTCTGAAATTAATCATAAAAACATACATTTGCCCTCATAGCAAGAGAGTGAGCAAGCATGTCAATTAAAAAAGCCTTATCTAAACCATTTGCCAGATTTATCGTCAACAAAATAAAGAAATGGAGTGTTGAACCCGAAAAAACACAAAACATTGTTTTTCAGCAGCTAATCAAAGGGCTAAGGCAAACAAAATTCGGCATTGAACATCACGCTGACCAAATTCACACATACGAAGATTTCAAAAAAAATATTCCAATCCGAGACTATGAAGATTTAAAACCTTGGATTGAAAGGGTTGTAATGGGCGAACAAGATGTATTATGGAAAGGGAAGCCTATTTACTTAGCTAAAACATCGGGCACAACTTCAGGAGCCAAATACATTCCTATCACAAAAGACTCCATTTCCAATCATATTGACTCAGCACGAAACGCCATCTTGACCTATATCAACCGAACCGGCAAAACAGATTTTGTAGATGGGAAAATGATTTTTCTACAAGGCAGCCCCATTTTGACTCAAAAGTCAGGTATCAATACCGGACGACTTTCAGGAATTGTGGCTCATCATGTCCCTCAATATTTGCTGAAAAATCGCATGCCTTCATGGGAAGTCAATTGTATTGAAGATTGGGAAGAAAAAGTAACCCAAATTGCACACGAAACACTGAACCAAAGAATGACATTAATTAGTGGCATTCCGCCTTGGGTTCAGATGTACTTTGAAAAACTGATAGAAAGTTCAGGAAAACAAAATATCAAAGAGATTTTCCCCGATTTCAACCTCTTTATTTATGGCGGTGTTAACTATGAACCTTATCGCGCTAAAATCGAAAACAGCATTGGGAGAAAAGTAGATAGCATAGAAACATATCCTGCATCAGAAGGTTTTATCGCCTATCAAGACGGAGAAGCAGGTGAAGGATTACTCATGGTACTGAATCACGGAATTTTTTATGAATTTATTCCTGCTGAAAACTACTTTGACAACAATCCTCCTCGCCTTTCCATTCATGATGTAGAACTCAATAAGAATTATGCAGTTATAATCAATTCAAATGCAGGTTTATGGGGTTACTCCATTGGAGATACTGTCAAATTTGTAAGTAAATATCCTCACAGAATTGTGGTAACGGGCAGGATTAAACATTTCATCTCTGCTTTTGGAGAGCATGTAATTGGAGAAGAGGTTGAAGCGGCTTTGAGAGAAGCGGTAGCAAAACACCCTTGCCGCATCAGTGAGTTTACCGTTGCACCCCAAGTCAACCCTAAAGAAGGACTACCCTATCACGAATGGTTTATAGAATTTGAGCAAGTCCCTGAAAACTTAGAAGCATTTGCCCAAGAGATTGATTTAAACCTTCAACACAAAAATGTTTACTACAAAGATTTAATCACAGGAAACATTTTAAAACCATTGGTCATCAAGAGCCTGACTCCCAACACATTTGTTGAATACATGAAAAAAGAAGGCAAGCTAGGTGGTCAAAACAAATTACCGCGCCTTAGCAACGACAGAAAGATTGCAGATAAATTGTTATAGAAACATCTTCATAAATTTGTTATTGGCAACACTAAGATTACCAACGCACAACGACAAATGAAAAGAAAATTCAATAATTTTACGTAGGAATATTTAGAGTATTCGGCCCTATCTCTTCCCTACTTATGACATATATTGAAGTTATTTTTTACCTAACAACTTGGTTTGACAGAGTGTTGGAAGAAGTTGTACAATAGTTACCTTTGTTAGTGGCAAGCGGCTTTTAGTCGTGCACTGTCTGTCTTGATTCGTTGCGTGTCTGCCGAAAAATTTAAAAGGGAAAAGGAAAACATTTTGACTCTTTTGTATGATGATTGTGAGATGTGTTACTTGCTTATCACCAGTTTCCTGTTAGCTACTGTGCCATTATTCTCAACCCGAATGATGTAAACTCCGTTTACAAAATCGGTGGTATTAATTGTGGTTTGCTCTTTATTGAATACTGAACTGTAAACAACTTTTCCTGTAATGTCTGCAATGTTTAGGGTTGAGCCGCTTGGCAGATTACTGATTGTTACGTTCTCTTGAGCAGGATTAGAATAAAAATCGAATTGGAAAGCACTATTGCTCAAATCCATTATACCCGATAAAGGGCTGTTCCCTAATATTAACACAAAATTTTTACCTCCGGTTGGTGCAGGTAAGCCATCGAAACCGGTACCGGTTATCCAATACCCGGCAACATAACAATTTCCTGCTGGATCAATATCTACATCATAAAAATTATCGAAGCTAAAACTTGGGCTTGTCCATTTTGCCCATTGGGCAATTCCGTTTGTATTTAACTTGATTACATAAAGATTATTACTAGTAGGACTGGTACTTACGGTTACTCCGTTTCCAAAATCAATCGTAGGAATTCCATAGGGCTTACAGGTTCCTGTCAAATAAATAGCTCCATCATTAGATACTGCCATCCCCATCTTATTATACAAAATGGAATTTTTATCAGCTTGTGCAGGCACTATAGTTTTCGCCCATAATTCGTTTCCTAAATTGTCGTATTTTACTACATATAGATCAGATTCTCCATATAGATACTGGCTGGCATTGGTGCTCACCGTGAATAATCCAAACATAAGACTGTCCCGCACCCATCCGAATGAGTATACATTACCTGAATCGTCTAACCCAATACCATAACCACTAATATTTTCATTAAGATTTGAATTGCTGCTTTGTTTTACCCAAATCATATTGCCATTACTATCTGCTTTAAAAGTAATTGCAGATTCACCCGAACCGGAACCATTTGAAGGCAAGGATATTCCGCCAAAATCGAGCGACCCTGAACTACCGGTATTAACCAATCCTGTACCATATATATTGCCTGAGGCATCAACTGACAAGCCCTTAATCTATGCTTTGGTAGAGAAATGGTAAGCCGTCTCATACATTTTAATCCATTGTGCGGTTCCTGAAGCATCTAGTTTAGACAAAAAATAATGTTTGTTGGAATTTGGTCGGGTTAAAGTTACAGATCCAATACTAAAAGGTGTACCCGGATCGCCTAATGTATAACCTCCTACTATGATATCCCCTGTTGTAGAAACTGCAATAGCAGTGCCCACCGCATATTCCTCTGATTGTGTAATCCAAATTTGATTTCCAGCAGAATCAATCTTTGCAAAATAAGCTGCAATGCCCGATTCGGCAACTAAGGTGGTAGAACCAAAAGTGCAGGTATCGTAGAATGTTCCAACAATATACGAGTTTCCTTCGCTATCTATAACTAAATCTGCAATACTGTTTGTTGCTTTTCCTTCCACAGAATAGGTATGTCAAATCATAGTACCACCGGGTGAATATTTTTGGATTCCTATTTTTGCATCATGTCTTACGGCAACATAACTATTACCGGCTGCGTCAACCTTAATATGGTCAGCTTGAACAGTAGTTCCTCCAACTGTGCTTCCACTACCTATCCAGGTCCAAGTAGGAGTTTGCGCACTTACATTTACAGCAACCATAACACTTGCTACGATTGCGATTGTTTTTAGTATTTTTTTTCTCATAACTTTTACGTTTTTAATGGTGCATAACTCACCAATCGTTTTGAGGCAGGAAATAGTACAGGTGTACCATAAGATGTATATTTTTCATTGAAGATGGATAAAGATTTTCGTTATCAATGGATAATATTTTATACTTTCAGCGTAAAAATTCTAAGGAGAAGCTTCGTCAGGAGCAAAAACAGGTAGTAATAGCTGCACAAAAGGAAAGCTTTTCAACTAAAGATTTATCCCTGTTGCGAACTGCTTTGGCAGATATGCCCATAGCAAGAAATTTTGCCACTATCATAACCGGCATCAGGCGATGCGGCAAAAGCACCTTGTTGTTGCAGTTGCTCAAAAAAAATTACAAAAGCGCCTTGTATCTCAATTTTGAAGACATCCGCCTTACGGGTTTTGAGCATTCTGATTTTGTCCGCCTGAAAAATGAAATAGACCGTCAAAAGCAAAAGGCACTTTTTTTTGACAAAATACAATTGGTTGAAAAATGGGAAATTTTTATACATCAACTGTTGAACGAAAATTATACAGTTTTTGTAACCGGTTCCAATGCTTCGCTACTGAGCAGGGAAATGGGAACGCACCTCACGGGCAGGCATCTTTCTATGGAATTATTTCCTTTCTCATACCCGGAATTTTTGAGGTATAACAAAATAAAAGCATCAAAAAATACCGTAGCTGCATATCTGCAAAGTGGCGAAATGCCTGAATTTGTAAAAAACAAACAGCCGCTTATTCTGAATGCTTTGACGGAAGATATTGTGATACGCGACATAGCCGTAAGGCATAATATACGCGACACCTACCCTTTAAAGCAATTAGTGGTGTATTTGATGTCGAATGTAGGGAAACCACTGTCGGCAAATAAGCTCACGGGAATGTTTGGTATAAAATCTGCTACAACAATGCTGGAATATTTCGCTTACTGCCGCGATAGTTACTTAGTTGATTTTTTGCCTCAATTCAGTTATTCGCTGAAAGCTCAGGCACGAAATCCCAAAAAAGTATATGCTATTGACACGGGCTTTATCAATGCGGTTTCGCTTTCCTTTTCGGAAGATAACAGACACAAATTCGAAAATATGATTTATCTGTACTTGAGAAGGAAATACAAGGAATTATTTTTTTTCAAAGAAAAAGGCGAATGTGATTTTGTGGTTTTTGAAAATGGCAAAATTCAGCAACTTATGCAGGTGTGTTACCACATCAATGACCAAAACTTTGAACGAGAATATAACGGTTTGTTGGAAGCGATGAAATTTTTCGGCAAAAAGGAAGGAACAATCGTAACAATGGAGCAAAAAGATGAATTTGGAAAAGACGGTTTCAGTATCAAACTTGTTCCCGCCCACGAGTTTTTAAGTTCATAGCAACAGGTTTTTAGGCAAGTAATAGTACAGATGTACTAAGCGTTGTGATGACAGATATTGATAGTTTTGTAAGTCCATAATATGAATAAGAAACTACGTAAATTTTATTTTCTTTGCTTGTGCATACTTAGTGCAGCAAATTCATATTGCCAATCAATTGAAACAACACTGCAACAAGCCAAACAACTTTACGAACAGAATAACTATCCGCTTGCACAGGAAAAATATTTACAGGCTTTGAAGCAGGCAGAAAAGGAAAACAATCCTACTGCTATGGCTCGTGCTTCACTATCACTTGCCCGATGTCATTACTTTTTGTACGACCATACTGCTTCTTTCAAATGGTCTTACAATGCTTTGTATATTGCTGAAAAAAATCATCTTGACACCTTGCTTTCTCAGGCATATTACTTTTTGGGTGTTTTGTACATCGAAGACGAAAAGGTTGATTCTGCCGAAAAATATGCTTTCAAAGCGATTGAGCTAATGCAAAAGGAAAACGACTTTGCTCATTTATCGCAAACTTATTCCACTCTTGCCGAACTGTACTTGAACACTTCAAAAAATCCTGCGAAAATTGAAAAGATGATAGCCGAAGCCGAAAAGTATGCCGAATTGTCAAATGACAAAGGTATGCTGGCTTTTGCAAAAAGCAAACGTTACAATTATGCTTTCTTCTTTAAAAAGGATTACAAAGAGGCGTTAGAGCATATCAACGTAGCTGAAAAACTCTATTTGGAAACGGGAAACAGCGAAGCAATTTTAAACGCTTACAGAGGCAAAGCAGAATGTTTGATTATGTTAGGAGATACTTCTGCACGAACGTATATGTGGAAATGGTTTCACTTCAAAGATTCAATATTGCAAAAAGAGAAAGCAGAGAACATCGCAAAATTTGAAACACTCTATGAAACCGAGAAGAAAGAAGCCGAGAACAAAATTTTGCATGAGAAAAACGAACAACATAAGTTGATACTTGTGATTGTCGTAATCGTATTCCTGCTTTTCGTTGCAGTGGCATTGTGGTTATTCAACAGAAATCGTTTAAAGAAAAAACAACAAGAACTACAGATGCTGCAAACCTTGCAAAAAGATAAAGAACGAATAGCAAGAGATTTGCACGATAATGTTGGCGGGCAGCTTTCGTATATTATTTATTCATTGGACGGCATAAATGATGAGGACAAAGAAAAGCGCAGTGAAGTAACAGAAAGTATCAACCAATCTGTAAAAAGTGTTATTAGTAGTCTGCGTGAAACGATTTGGGCAATCAGCGATGCAAATATCAACGTACAGGATTTTTCGGATAAGCTGAAAGTGTTTGCAAGAGATTTGTTTAAGCACAGCAGCACAAAAATCAGTTTTACCGAAAACATTACCTCTAAAAAAGAACTCAATGCTTTGTTAGGTCTGAGCCTTTACCGTATATGTCAGGAAATTCTAAACAACGCTTTCAAATATGCTGCTGCCACCGAAGTAAAAATTGACGTACAGTGCGAAGAAGAAAAACTGTTGATAATGATTAGCGATAATGGCGTTGGCTTTGATGCCGCACAAAAAAACGATTCGACAGACTCACCGCATGGCAAGGAACAATACGGACTGCAAAACATTAAAAAACGTGCGACAGAGTTTGGCGTAACGCTTACGTTGGAAACGGAAATAAACAGAGGAACAAAGTATGTGTTGTTAGTATAAGTGTACTATTTCACTGCGCTTTTTTCGGTTATATTTTTGAAAGAAAATTGAAAAGATGATTTACATTGCTATCGTTGATGATAAAAAAAATATTTGTCTTACATTAAAGGATAAACTCAATAATGTCCCCAATTATGAAGTACTGTTTACTGCTGAAAACGGAAAAGATTTTCTGAAAGAAATGCGGGAAGCAAGAAACGCCATTGAGCCTGATGTGGTGTTAATGGATATTGATATGCCAATAATGAACGGCATTGAAGCTGTGGCAGAGGGCAAATTACGTTTCCCGAAAACACGTTACCTGATGCTGACGATTTTTGACGAGGACGAAAAAATATTCAACGCCATAAAAGCAGGCGCAGACGGTTATTTGCTGAAAGACGAACCTGTTGAAAAAATTAAAGAAGCGATTGACAGTTTAATGAATGGCGAAAGTGCGCCATTATCGCCAAGCATTGCAAGAAAAGTTTTGAATTTGCTCACGAATACGGAACATAAATTCAACAAAGAAGTAAAATCCGAACAGGAAAACGAATACAACCTTACTGAAAGGGAAAAAGATATTTTAACGTTATTGGTGGACGGATTGGAATATAAAGAAATAGCACAGGAATTGGGTTTAAGCCCGAATACTGTTAGAAATAACGTTACTAAAATATACAGCAAGTTACACGTTACATCAAGAATGCAGGCTGTAAAGGTGGTAAAAAGAGGTAAAAACGATGAATAACGATTTTTTATTTCTTTCTTTACCCCCACACTATCTCCCTCCTCTCCAATCACGGCATCTTTTGAAGTCATTTTTTAACTAAAAGCTTGGTTGATCAGGATTTTAGAGGAGATTGTTACAACAGCTACACCGGTGTTGCAATAATGGAGATTTAGTGCTCCACATCAACATTTGTTTTAAAAATCATATCCTTTGCCAAACCCGAACGTAGTAGGCTTATTCTCCGGCACTACGAGAAACAACTTGCGAAGTTGCACCGCTTTTGCCTTGTGCATCAATAACAGCAACAGCTACCATGTTCACAATTTCTCGAACACTACTTGCTAACTGCAGAATATGTACAGACCTTTTAAGTCCCATTAAAATTGGTCCCATTGTTTCAGCCTTTCCAAAGCTTTTGGCAAAATTATAAGCTATATTGCCTGAAGCCAGTTCAGGGAAAATAAAGGTATTTACTTCTTTATTTGCCAATGTGCTAAAAGGAAAGTTTTCTGACAGCAATTCACGGTTGAGCGCGAATGTTGCTTGCATTTCGCCATCTACGTTTATTTCAGGGTGATTTTTATGTAGATAAGCGACTGCCTTTTGCATTTTACTTGGTATTTCGCCATTAGAAGAACCGAAGTTTGAATAAGAGAGCATTGCAATCTTTGGCTCTATTCCAAAATCAAGCACCTTCTTATGCACTTGCCTTGTAATCTCAACAAGTTCTTCCCAGTTTGGATTGATATTGACTGTTGTATCTGCAAAGAAGAACGGTCCTTTCTTGGTCATCATAATATACATGCCAGAAACCTGCGAATAACCTTCCTCCTTACCTATTACTTGCAATGCCGGACGTATGGTATTAGAATAATTTTTTGTCAAACCGGAGATTACCGCATCGGCTGCGCCTGTTTCCAACATCATCATTCCATAGTAATTACGATCTTTCATTAACTTCTTAGCTTCATTGAGCGTCAGTCCTTTACGTTGACGTTTTGCATATAGAATTTCACCATATTGACTACGCTTTGCACTTTCTTCCCAAGGGTCTATCATTTGCACCCCTTGTAAGTCTAATTTATATTCTTCAATAAGTGAATTAATCTTTACTTTATCGCCTAATAAAATTGGGCGCGCAATTCCTTCTTCCAAGCTGATTTGAGCAGCTTTCAATATTTTAAAGTTATCTGCTTCAACAAAAACAACAGTTTTAGGGTTCTTACGTGCCATAGAGTTTACTCTTCTCATAAACTTATTATCCAAGCCTAATCTATCTCTCAACTCTTGTTTATACCTTTCCATGTTGGTAATAGGTCGTTTAGCAACCCCACTATCCATTGCTGCTTGTGCAACAGCGGGTGCTACCACTTCAATCAATCGCGGATCCAACGGTTTGGGAATGATGTAATTACGTCCAAAAGACAGCCCCTCTTGTTTATAAGCAATACTTACAGCCTCCGGCACAGGCTCTAAAGTGAGTGCTGCTAATGCACGAACAGCAGCCAACTTCATTTCTTCATTGATTTCTGTAGCTCTAACATCGAGTGCACCTCTAAAGATAAAAGGAAAACCCAAAACATTATTTACTTGATTAGGATAATCGCTCCTACCTGTTGCCATTACAATATCTGCACGGGTGTTGACGGCAAGTTCATAGTCTATTTCCGGTTCAGGATTTGCCAATGCAAAAACAATCGGGTCTTTAGCCATACTCAGCACCATTTCAGGAGTCAGAATATTGCCCTTGGATAATCCAACAAAAACATCTGCACCTACCAATGCATCTTCGAGATGATTAAAGTTTTGATCGGTTGCAAAGTAGAGTTTGTTTTCATCCAAGTCTGATCTATCTTTTCGTATTACGCCTTTGCTGTCCAACATAATCAAATTTTCTTTGTTAACACCTAAAGACACAAACAATTTAGAACAAGAAATAGCAGATGCACCCGCACCATTTACTACCATTCTGACTTTGTCAATATCCTTATTTACAATCTTAAGTGCATTAAGCAAGCCTGCGCCTGAGATTATTGCAGTCCCGTGCTGATCATCATGCATTATTGGAATATTGAGTTCTTTGCGTAGTCTGCGTTCAATTTCAAAACATTCGGGCGATTTAATATCTTCCAGATTGATTCCACCAAACGTTGGCTCCATAGCTTTGACACAGTTAACAAATTCATCTATAGAATTTACGTTCAGTTCAATATCGAACACATCAATATCTGCAAAAATTTTAAAGAGAAGCCCCTTTCCTTCCATCACCGGTTTAGATGCTTCTGCACCAATATTACCTAAACCCAAAACAGCAGTTCCGTTTGAAATCACAGCAACTAAGTTACCCTTGGCTGTGTATTTATATACATCTTCCGTATTTTCTGCTATTCTTATACAAGGTTCGGCAACACCAGGTGAATATGCCAAACTTAGGTCTCTCTTTGTAGAATATGGTTTTGTCGGTATAACTTCAATTTTTCCGGGACGACCTTCTGAATGATAATTCAACGCATCCTGCTGTAATTTACTATCTGACATATTATTTGCTTGTTCTAAGGGTGGCAAAGTTAATCTTTATTAAGAATGATTGACATAGAACCAATGCTTATTTCAGCATAAACTTCATAATATTGCTGTGAATAAAATGAAGACTACTTTTGCACTTTCTGTCTCTTATTTCATTGTTCTTTTGGCTGCTTCATTTTCTGTTTTCTACAACTTAGGTTCAAGTCCATTAGCCTGCTGGGATGAGAGCAGACAAGCCATAAACGCAATTGAAATGAGCGACCACGGCAACCCTTTAATTACTACTTTTGAGGGGGAAGTTGATTTGTGGAACACCAAGCCTTCATTGTTGGCAGCAACACAAGCACTCTCCATGCGAATATTTGGCATTAATGAATTTGCGCTTAGGCTACCCACAGCATTGTCAGCAGTAATACTTTGTTTATTCATTTTCCATTTTTTTGTTTCTCAATTCAAAAGTGTTTTGGGTGGAATTGTTGCGGTATTTGTCTTACTGTCTTTTAGTGGTTATAATGGCTATCATGGCGTTCGCACAGGGGACTTTGAAGGATTCTTAGCATTATTTTCAACGGCTTACCTCATTGCATTTTTTCTTTATGTTGAATCAAACAATCAAAAATACCTTCATTGGTTTGGGTTGTTTCTGGTGCTTACCGTACTAAGTAAAGGTGTGGCCGGACTCATGTTTGCACCCGGATTGGCTATATATTTAGCATTAGAAGGTAAATTATTGAGGATTCTATCTTCACAACGCTTTTGGGCAACTATTTTGGTGAGCGCATCAACAATTTTGCTCTATTATTTGTACAGAAACATTCACAACCCCGGCTATTTACTTGCAGTTTATGACAATGAACTCGGGGGCCGATTTGGCAAGGTAGTAGAAGGGCACAGGGGAGAATGGAATTACTATATTTCGGCATTATTTTCCAACCGCGCTTCACCTTGGATTCTTCTATATCCTTTAGGGCTCTTGTTTTGGGTTTATAAATTGCGTACAGACAGAATTTTTTCTAAACCCATTTTGTACTTCTCATTACTTACAATCTGTTGGTTATTCTTTATCAGTACTGCTAAAACAAAGATTGAATGGTATGACTTTCCAATGTTTCCTCTGATTGCATTTACCTTAGGCTTATTGTTTGCGGGCATTTCCAGACATTATACTTCACGCAGATTTCCTTATCGCAATAAGAAATATGTAACATTAGCCTTGGTATTCATTGTGGTAATATCAAGTGTTAAAATCATCAGAATTATGAACACCCCCATTCCCACTTGCGAATATTGTATTGAGTCAAATCATTTTGGAGAATTAGTCAATTCGGGGATACAAGAAGGACGTGATTTCTCAGGCTATGCTTGGGCGACCGGCTTTAAATATTACGCAACTCCCTTATTTTACATTGAAAAACTCAAACGAGAACAAGGGCAGACAGTAACAAGAAAACGTGCGAACCAATGGGAGAAGGGCGACAAGATCTTTATGTTGCAACCTATGCTGCTTGATTCTGTTCCTCAAAACATGAAAGCAAAATTGATAAACAATAAATTTGGCATTTTAGAAGTACAGATGGAATAAAATCAGACTATTCCCTTCTCTATCATAGTAAAGTGATTTTCTTCAGGACCAAATTTTTTATAAAATGCAGCCACATTCGGAATCTCAGACCCTTCAAAGTCAAAATAGAAATTTTGAGAAGCGTATTTTCTAATCATAGCATCTATCAACAAATGCGTAGCGCTCCATGCTCTTCCCTCTTTTGTTGGCGCACCTAAACAATAATGAATCCTTCCGAAAGCTTTCACAAATATACCACACGCAAGTAATGTCTGTTGATGATAAATGGCAAGTTTTTCCACCTTTTGGAGTTTTTCTAACAACCCGACTAACAGTGCAAAACGTTCATATTTATTATCAGAAATTTTTTCATTTAACTGCCCATAAGCTTCTTTGTATGTAGAAATTACTTGCTCTATTTGGATATCGTCTGTAACAATAATTTCAGGGTTATCAATCTTCTTCAAATTCTTAATACAATCCTTGCTATAATGACTTCTAATAACTTCATATCCACTACTTAAATCAATTTGATAACTTTTTCGTTGGGTAATAATCCAATCTTTATTTGTACCCTCAAGGCTATTGCCATAGTTCAAGTGATAATTTACTCTGACAAACCTTTTAGGAATTCTTTTGATAAATTTTTCAAGCAATTCCCTACTGATTTCACTTTTTGCAAAAACGCCACTTTGTTGGACAAAGTAAGGTTGATATATATAGGGCAACATTTCAAACTTGCGCCTATACGGCAGAGGCATCACTGCTTCATAATCCCCTAAGACCAATGCGCCCCATCGCTTACACATCGTATCATACACAATACTGAGACCATAAAACAAAGCCTGAGGACTTTGTCTGATGAGTGCATCCCATTTCACACGGTCAATTTTGCGATATTTGATAAAGCGAATTTTCATTTATTTTGCTTACATGCCTCTTCAAAAACGACTCGCCACCCTTTCCACTGATTGCGTTCACTCAAAGACTCATTATGAAAACAGAAAGCAAATGTACCATTGAGTATTCGCAATTCTTCCTTGATTGTTCTAATCTCAAGTATGGCTTGTTCAACCGAATAATGCTGAAAATACTCCAACGCAACGTCCATCACTGCAAAAGGTTGAATCAACAAATTGCTTACACTATTGCTTCCTAAATCAAACCATAAAAAAGACCTGCTTGTTCCTGCTCTAAATCCGGTTATTTCTGAAAAGCCCATACTGTGCTCCTCTTTTATGCCTATATTTATCAATGAACGATAAGTGTCCGGCAAAGAGAATCTTAAAAAATGTTGACGTGAAACAGTTACCGGATGCGGAATAAGTTTTTCCAAAATTGCTTTCTCTTGTGCCAAAAGCTTCGGGGTTATCATAGTATTATAAGAAGGATGCAGCCCGATTTTACAGTCCTTAACCCGGTTGAGCACTTCTATAAAGAGAGGATGGGAAGGAGAAATATTTTTATCAAATTTACCATATCTGCCCACTTGAAAAAAATACTGTGCTTGCAATCGGTTACGTTCTAATACCTCAAGTTGATAATCAAAATTATTGTAGGGATCTTCCTCCTTTTCTTGTAAAACATTCATTCTCTCTTTGACCGTTCCATTAAGCCAATCTTTCACAATCGCACCACATTGCCTGAAAACATTTCGACCTAAGAATGCATGTGTCATATCAATATCAAGCGTTGGGATAATCTGAAGTTTATTGAAATAAGAAATTTTCTCAGGAAAATATTGTTTAACAAATTGGAATACCACTTTATCTACTAACGGTTCTCGAAGGAATCCTTCTTGAAATGCAACACTGTTATTATATCGAAAACGTCCGTGAGCATCTTTAGGGGTATAATATTCTTCCATTCGAGAGAGCAGAAAAAAAGCAGCACCTAACCAATCCACATTAAAGTCAAATTTTCTGATTCTTGTCCAGTCAAATTCAACATGATGTTGAATTTCAGTTGAAAATAGTATTTTACTTTTATTGCTGCACAGCAGTAACCCTTCATGATTATAGAGCGCATATTCATCAGGGGCTATGTTTTGGCTCTCAATAAAATCAACTTTAAGTCCATACCATTTTTCAAACAACTGCACAACAATATAATGTAGCCTTGGAGCAATGAATTTAGTATGTACAACAAGTTGTTTCAAGTGCTAATAATTGAAAATCTACTGTTGCAAATAAACATCAAAATACATCATACGGAATCAATGAGAGAACATAAAAAAAGACAGCATGAGTACACATGCTGTCTTTTCAAAATATTTTGTTGCTAATTAGATTAGAACATTGCTTTAACATAAAAACGGATCATCACAGTTTCACCGTCCTTTACATACAAAGCTCTAATTTCTTTGTTCTTTGGGTCAAAAACATAATAATATTTATTACCTACATCGCTGGTTACTTCATAGGTATAAACATCATTTTTAGAGTCATACTCTTTACTATCCACGTAATAAGTAGATTTCATACTCTCGATAGTGTGTGTAAACATCGTTTCTTTTTCGTTCATCACAAACATCGAAGATTCCTCATAGCCCTTACAATTCTCGAATTTTGAGGAATAAGAGTTCCAGTCGCAATACTCACGATAGTAACAAGTAAAAGTTACTTGAGCTTTCACAGCGGTTGACATTGCAATAAAAGCAAATACAAGCATTAATAGTTTCTTTTTCATTTTATATTTATAAATTGGTTTTTTAGTTTAAAGTGGCAAAAGTGCAATCATCCGGCTTGTTTCACAATAAGACATTCTGCGTATTTTTGAAGATATGCTCACTGAAAACAAGAACAAGATTGAAACAGAACCACTCTAAATTATCATTGCAAAAATAAATTTCTTCCACAAAACGCAAAATAATTCGGATAAAAAAATAATAAACTTTTCAACCATTCAAAAAGCAACAAATCATCATTTGTATAATCATTCTGACAAAGTTACTTTTGCAGGCTAAAATTCAACTCGAATGGAAATAGCAGTAGTAGGTACAGGATACGTTGGGCTTGTTTCAGGCACCTGTTTTGCAGAATCAGGCAACAATGTAATATGTGTAGATATTGATGAAAATAAAGTTACCAGTCTTAAAAATGGCAAGATTACCATTTATGAACCCGGATTGGAGTTATTATTTCAACGAAACTTAAAAGATGGTCGTCTCCATTTTACCACAGACTTAGGTTATGCAATAAACAAAGCAGAAGTAATTTTCCTTGCATTGCCAACACCTCCTGGCGAAGACGGTTCTGCAGACCTCTCATACGTTCTGGGAGTTGCAGAACAATTAGGAAAAATAATCACCAATTACAAAGTCATCGTTGATAAAAGTACTGTTCCTGTTGGCACTGCCGAAAAAGTAAGGGCTGCTGTTGCTAAGAACGCAAAAGTTGAATTTGACATAGTAAGTAATCCCGAGTTTCTGCGCGAAGGAGTGGCGGTAGATGACTTTATGAAACCGGATCGTGTGGTGATTGGCGTTAGCAGCGAACGGGCACGAAAAGTTATGGGAGAGCTTTATGCTCCATTTGTAAGACAAGGAAACCCCATTATTTATATGGATGAAAAATCTGCAGAGCTCACCAAATATGCAGCCAATTCCTTTTTAGCTACAAAAATTTCTTTTATGAATGAAATTTCCCGACTGTGCGACTTACTGGGAGCGGATGTTGATATGGTTCGTATAGGAATGGGCTCTGACAGTCGTATCGGGAAACGTTTCTTATTCCCCGGTATAGGCTATGGCGGCAGCTGCTTCCCAAAAGACGTAAAAGCACTTATTAAATCTTCCAAAGAGATTCATTATGACTTCAAAATTTTAAATGCAGTTGAAGAAGTAAATGCAATACAGAAAAAGATTTTATTACCCAAAATGGATGCAGTTCTTGGACGTGATTGGTCAGGACTCAAAATAGCACTCTGGGGTCTTGCATTCAAACCCAATACTGACGACATACGCGAAGCTCCTGCTTTAGTATTAATTGAGCAATTCTTACAGCGCAATGCACAAGTTGCTGCTTTTGATCCTGAAGCTATGGCTAATGTACAACGCATTGCAGGAGACAAAATAAAATTTGCATCTAACATGTATGAAGCATTGACAAATGCAGATGTGTTAGTAATTGCAACGGAATGGTCAGAATTTAGGAATCCTGATTTTGACAAAATTAAGTCCTCACTCAACAGACATCTTATTTTTGATGGTCGCAATGTGTTTGATGTTGACAAAATGGAAGAACTTGGATTTAGCTACTACTCCATTGGAAGACGCGAAGTTGTATCAAAAAATCAAGCATCAAAATGAATCGTAAAAGAGTATTAATCACCGGAGCTGCCGGCTTTTTGGGTTCACATCTGTGCGATCGTTTTATCCAAGAAGACTATCATGTCATTGGCATGGACAATTTAATTACAGGCGACTTACGCAATATTGAACATCTGTTCAAATTACCCAACTTTGAATTCTATCATCATGACGTGTCAAAATTCGTTTATGTGCCCGGAGAACTTCATTACATATTGCATTTTGCCTCACCTGCAAGTCCAATAGACTATTTAAAAATTCCTATTCAGACGCTTAAGGTAGGCTCATTAGGCACTCATAATCTTGTTGGATTAGCAAAAGCAAAGAATGCACGTATTCTGGTTGCCTCTACTTCTGAAGTATATGGCGACCCGATGGTACATCCTCAGACTGAAGACTATTATGGAAATGTTAATCCCGTTGGTCCAAGAGGAGTGTATGATGAAGCAAAGAGATTTCAAGAAGCAATCACTATGGCATATCATACTTTTCATGGAGTTGAAACACGTATTGTCCGTATTTTTAACACTTATGGTCCAAGGATGAGGCTTAATGATGGCAGAGTATTGCCCGCCTTTATCGGACAAGCATTAAGAGGCGAAGATTTAACTGCTTTTGGGGATGGCACTCAGACTCGCTCTTTCTGTTATGTTAGCGACTTGGTAGAAGGCATATACAGACTCTTAATGAGTAACTACGCTTCTCCTGTCAACATTGGCAATCCTGATGAGATTACGATTAATGATTTTGCTCAAGAAATTATTGCATTAACAGGAGCACAAAACAAAATAGTGTACAAACCGCTCCCTGAAAATGACCCTAAACAACGAAGACCCGATATAACATTAGCTAAGAAACTACTCAATTGGGAACCTACTATTCACCGTTCTGAAGGGTTAAAACGCACATTTGAATATTTTAAGACACTTAGCAAAGAAGATCTGTATAAAACAGAACATCGTTTTGGTTAAATGTAATATAACAGCAATGTTTATTAAAAGCTGTAACATTATTCAAAAATGAATTCAATCAATATTCCTTCTGATTTAAACGAGCAATTACAACTCTCACCTGAAGCAAATGCCTTTTTTGAAATGTTGCCGCCTTCTCATAAATCAGCATATTTAGAATGGATTGAAAGTGCAAAAAAGCAAGAAACCCGAATGCGAAGAATTGCCAAAGCAATTGAACAATTACAACGCGACTCATCATTAAAAAAACACAAATAACATACATCTTTGCTAACATGAAAACCGAACTCAATGCTTCTCTGAAATCCTATCAAACATTTGGTATAGATGTAACCACAAAGGCATTGACAAAGGTTTCAACTAAAGAAGAATTTCTATCAGCATGGCAAAATCCTGCATTCCAAGAACAACCCAAACTAATACTGGGTGGAGGGAGCAATGTTTTGTTTACAAAAGACTTTCTAGGATTAGTCATAATTAACCGGATAAAAGGAAAGGAAATCATACATGAAGACAACGAACATGTATGGGTGAAATTTTTATCAGGAGAAGTCTGGCATGAATCAGTACTCTGGACAATTACACAAGGTTGGTCAGGAATAGAAAACATGTCATTAATTCCAGGCACGATTGGTGCGGCTCCTATGCAAAACATTGGTGCTTATGGCGTTGAACTAAAAGATGTGTTTGAATCTCTTGAGGCGATTGAATTGGCAACAGGAAAGATTGAGAATTTTAATAAAGAACAATGTAAATTCGGATATAGAGAAAGCATTTTTAAGAACACACATAAAAACCAATACTTCATTTATTCAGTAACTCTTAAACTTAACAAGCAACCTCATTTCAATACACAATACGGGGACATACAGCAAGTTTTAGCTGAAATGGGAGTAAATCAAAACAATCTCACTACAAAAGCAGTCAGTGATGCTGTAATAACCATTAGAAAATCAAAACTTCCCAATCCTAGTGAGTTAGGAAATTCCGGTAGTTTTTTTAAAAATCCTTATATAACCCAACAGCATTTCAACGAACTTCAAAGCAAATATCCTGATATCAAAGGGTTTCCGGTTGAAGACGAACTCGTTAAAGTTCCTGCTGCTTGGCTAATTGAGCAATGTGGATGGAAAGGAAAAAGAGTTGGAAATTGTGGTAGTCATATTCGCCAACCTTTGGTTCTGGTTAACTATGGAGGCGCAAACGGCAATGAAATTTATGCTCTTGCCTTACAAATTAAACAGTCCGTAAAAGACAAATTTGGAATAGAGATTCATCCGGAGGTAAACATTATTTAACCTATGGAATTCAAAGAAATAAAGAAACGAATCTTGTATGAGGATAATCATCTTATTGTTTTCAATAAGCCTTCAGGCGTTCCTGTTCAATCAGATAAAACCGGTGATGAATGTCTCTTAGATATTGTAAAAGAGTTTATAAAAGAACGTGATTCAAAACCCGGCAATGTCTTTCTGGGATTAGTCCACAGACTGGATAGACCTGTATCAGGTATCGTAGTATTAGCAAAAACAAGCAAGGCATTGACCCGGCTTACTGTCATGTTTAAGGAAAGGCAAATCAAAAAAATATACCATGCTATTGTCAATGGCATACCCAATGGCGAAGAAGGCACGCTCTCTCACCATCATCGGAAAGATGGGGTAAAACATATAGCCATTTTAAGTAATGTTCCTAAGGGCAACACAAAACCAGCTATTCTGCATTATAAACTCTTAGGTCATATTAACACTTACAGTTTGTTAGAAATAAGACTCGAAACAGGGAGATTTCATCAAATCCGAGCACAACTTTTTAAGAATGGAAATTACATCATCGGAGATTTAAAATACGGTGCAAAGAAACCCAATCCTGACAAATCAATATGTCTGCATGCACGTTCTATTGAATTTAGCCATCCTACAAAAGAAGAAGTTGTAAAAGTACGAGCACCCTATCCGCAAGCACAACTCTGGAACAATTTTAAGTAAAGTGAAGTGCAAAGTGGCACTATATCAATCAAATATTAGCGATATTTATTTAAAAATTTTGTTTTTATGAGTTGTTTGAACTTCCATAAAACTTAGACATTCGACAAAAAGTCAAAAGAAACCAACGCACTTCAAGGAAAATAACTTTAGTTTGTAAGGCAACATTGACAGGCTATGTGTTGTCTATTTATAGAGATTGCAAGTCCAACAAATTAATGAATATCATTTATCACCTTCATCGCTTGATCACTAAGAGGATAGTCTTTTTGGGACTCACCCTCATCATTACACTCCTAACTTTTCAGCGGTCAAAAGCAGACCACGTAATGGGCTCTGATTTGGTGTGGAAATGTGTAGGTAATTATAAGTATGAAGTTTCATTAGTCTTTTATAGGGACTGTATGGGTATTTCAGTATCCGGTTCTAAAACAATCAGAATTGAGTGTTCAAAAGGTGGCAGCGGAACTGCTTCTTTCAATCTAAACGGAGTTTCCATTAGAGATGTAACACCTAATTGTGCTGATGTAAAAGGTCCTTGTTCGCCCCCTAATACTGCATACACAGGCAAGGGTACAGAAGAACATATATTTACAGGAATAGTAGATTTTAATTCAGGCACATTAAAGACAATGCGCGATGCCGGTTGTTGTAGGTTCAGATTTGTTTTCAACGAATGTTGCAGGAGTGATTATATTACAACCGGTGGTTCTTGGAACGACTTTACAACTGATGCAGAAATTGACATTTGCAATATTGATAATTCAATCAAGAATGGATGTGATGACAGTCCTTCATTAAAAAACCCTCCAATCAGCTTTATTTGTTGTAACCAAGAATTTTACTTTAACAATGGAGTTATTGATGCAGATGGTGACTCTATAGCTTTTTCACTTGTTATGTGTCAACAACAAGTAGGAGTTAGCGTAAAATACAACTCTCCGTTTAATCCTACTACATGGCCAATGACAGGTTTTTGTAAAAAAACAGCACCTTGCAATTGTAGAGTAGGCAATACCAATAGACCCACAGAAGGTATTTGTTTTGACCCTGAAACAGGTGACCTTTCTTTTCGCCCTATTGATTGCGATGAATCAGGAATCCTTTGTATCAAGATGGAACAATTCCGTTTAGATTCGACCGCTTCAAAGTGGTTGTATATCGGATACACCAAACGCGACATGCAAATCAGGGTAGTAAATTGCAGCAATAACAACCCTCCGTTTTTGAATGACATGCAGAGTCAATCTGTATGTGAAGGAGATAAGATTTGCATGCAATTCACCGCTGAAGATGAAGAATTCTCCGGGAGTAGTGGTTCTCAACCCTGGAAAGACACCATTGATTTATCATGGAATAATGGATTGCCCGGTGCTTCTTTTAAAGTCGGGACACCCTATTTTACTTTCCAAAATGGTGTATTAACTGCCGTCAGGGAAGTTGAAATATGTTGGCAAACCAAAGTTGGGGATGGTCGGGAGGCTCCGTATCTTTTCACTATCACAGCCAGAGACAAAGCGTGTCCGAGAAATGCTGTAACTTCTCGTGGGTATTCTGTCAGAGTAAAGCGTAAAGCTTATGCAGAACGTAAACTCATCGAGGGTGATTGCGGTAAATGGAAACTTGAAAGTGTGCCAGAAGATACTTTCTGGTATAAAGGTACCTATCAGCACGAATGGACTATCAGGGACTCGACCAAT